>Ga0210051_1005621_pt1 | contig 11959 bp, 12 predicted proteins | sample CryGey092014_all_FD_185464 | JGI IMG/M metagenome (GOLD analysis project Ga0210051, IMG submission 185464) | Groundwater microbial communities from aquifer - Crystal Geyser CG23_combo_of_CG06-09_8/20/14_all (SPAdes) (version 2) | ecosystem: Environmental > Aquatic > Deep subsurface > Groundwater...
AGGAAGACGAGCAAAATGTTTTGAGGCCGTAGCCCAGCTACGGCGAAAAGCATTTTGCGAAGTCTGACGATGACGCAGCCGAAAAGATAAAATTGCAGCAGGAATAGTTTTGCAACCATCTCATTGAACTTTTTATGCTTGTTTTGATTCAACTCTCGGCTAATGGTTGATTTGTCTCTTTTCAAGGCGACTGCAATCTCTTTTTGGGAATTGCCCTGCCTTAAAAGGAGGTAAATTTGGTCTCTTTCCTCCTGATTTAATTGTTGATATTGTTTAGACATACAACCTTGAGTTTAGCACTCAAAGTTGCGCTTCTAAATTGAATTTACAAGGTTAAATTTTGACCTTTTATACTTTAACCTATCATACACCGCCCATGCCTATCTTGAAAAGTGGAAGAAACAAGCCAACCGCCAAAACGCCAATGCCGGCCCCCAAGCAAAGAATCAGTATTGGTTCTAAAATAGCCGTAAGATTTTCAGCGGTGCGGGAAAGATCTTCTTGGTAAAATTTTACGACATTTATTAAAGTGTCTTCAATGCGGCCAGTTTCCTCTCCGGTGGAAACCATTTGCGTTACAAAAGCCGGAAACTGCTCGGGAAACCCGCCCAAAACAGAACTGATTTTTTCACCTCGCGAGACTCGGTCTTCGGCTCTTTCTAAAATAAATTGATATGTAGTATTGCCAATGATGTCTTTGGTAATTTTTAAGGCCTGGGTAATGGGCAAGCCAGCGGCCACCAAGACCGAAAGATTTTCCGAAAATTGCGTTAGATAAACTTTTTTCTTAAAACTGCCCATAATGGGCATTTTCAGAATATACTTATCGTAAACTTTTTTAGTGGCGGGAAAATGTTTCAAAACAAAGGGCGCGACAAATAAAAGAAGAAAAAAAACCAACACCAACACCCAGCCGCCCCCTCTGACAAAGGCAGCCATGCCCATGATCAATTTGGTAGACAGGGGTAATTTGCCCTGAAAAGATGTTAAAATTTGCGTCAGCCGAGGAATAATGAAAAAAGTTGCCAAAAAGAAAGCGCCCATAAAAGCCGAGATGACAAAAGCCGGATAAATCATGGCCCCGCGAATTTTGCCTTTAAGATTATAATCTCGCTCTAAGTGTTCAGCCAAATAATCCAAAGCGTCGGCCATCTTGCCGGTGGCCTCGCCCGATTTGACCATATTGACATAAAAAGGATTGAAAATCTTGCTTTCCAAAGAAAGCGCTCGGCTTAAAGAACTGCCTGTTTCTAAGGCCTCAGCCATTTTAATCAACTTTTGCTTAAAGGCCTGATTAGTAGTTTGTGAAATCAGCGCCCGCAGGGCCTCTAATGGCGGAATGGCCGATTTAAGCATGATGCTGAACTGGCGAGTGAACATGACCAAATCCTTGCTGGAAATGCCCGTAGTTAAATTAAAAGCTAACTTCAAACGGAACCCGCCGCTGGCTTGCAAAGAAATCACATAAAGGCCGTGCTTTTCTAAAATATCCAAAGCGGCCTTCTTGGAAGAGGCCTCAATTTCTCCCTTTTGTTCTTGGCCTGCTTGATTGCGGGCTTTATAAAAAAATTTCATTGGCTCTGATGATTAAACCTTTGCAAGCGAGCTTTTAATTCTTCGGGGCTAAGAGAATACTTCAAGGCGGCGTCTGGTGAAATAATATTGCTGGCCGCTAAATCAGCCAAGTGTTTGTTCAAAGAATTCATACCAAATTGCCCGGATGTTTCAATAATAGAAGAAATCTCATGCACTTTATTCTCGCGAATCAAATTAGCCACGGCCGCGTTATTGAACATAATTTCGCAAGCCGGCACAAATCCTTGATCAATCCGCGGCACCAACCGTTGCGAAACCACTCCCAGCAAAACAGCGGCCAATTGAGCCCTAATTTGATTTTGCTGGTGCGCGGGAAAAACATCAATCAAGCGATGAATGCTTTGGCTGGCCGAGTTAGTGTGCAGGGTAGAAAAAACCAAATGGCCGGTTTCAGCGGCGGTGATGGAGGTGGAGATAGTTTCCAAGTCGCGCATCTCGCCCACCATAATCACATTAGGGTCTTCTCTTAGCGATGATTTAAGCGCTCGGGCAAAGCTTAGGGTATCTCGGTAGACCTCGCGCTGGTTGATTAAACACTTGTCTTTCTTAAAAAGATATTCCACTGGATCTTCAATGGTGATGATATGCTCGCTTCTTTGATGATTAATTTCGTCAATAATGGCCGCTAAAGTAGTTGATTTGCCTTGCGAAGTAGGACCAGTAATCAAAACAAAGCCCTGCTTAACTGAAGCGAATTGGTGCAGAATCGGAGGCAAATTCAAATCATCAATGGTCTTAATTTCAGAAGAAATTATCCGCAGGGCCGCGCTGCAATAACCCCTCTGCCAAAAAACATTTACCCGAAAACGCACTCCCTCTTCTAATTCGTAAGCAAAATCGGCTTCTTTTTCTCTCAAAAATTTATCCCGTTGGATTTCGGTCATTAACTCCATAGCCAAACCTTCTGACTCCATAGCAGTCAATTCTTTTTCACCCTCCGCCTCAATCAAACGCTTGGTTATACGCAAAATCGGCGGATAGCCAGCCGACAAATGCAAATCCGAAGCGCCATTCTGAATAGCGATCCCCAATAATCGTCTTATTTCTTTATGAAAATCCATAGGTTATTGGTTATTAGTTATTAGTTTTCTCACTTCCTCAACGACCTCCGAAGGAGTGTAATTGGCTTTAATAAGATACTTGTCAGCTCCCATTTGCAGGCCTCTTTCTACTTCAATTTTTTGTCCTAAATTGCTAAAAATAATCACTTTTGTTTCGCTCTGGACTGGCGGTTTTTTGATTTCCGACAAAATTTTCCAACCATCAATGTTTGGCATAACAAGATCTAAAAGCACCAAATCAAAAACATCTTTAGCAAATAATTCCAAGGCCTTTTTACCCGCGTCCGCGCAAACCACTTCAAAGCCGGCTTGTCGCAATTTTTTGCTATAAATGTCTACTAAAAAGGGGTCATCCTCAATTAAAAGAATTTTTTTGTTAGCCATAATTTTAATTTTCAGCAGTGGTGCGCATTACTTCTTCTAAAGAAGTAATGCCCTCCAAGGCCTTGATAACGCCGTCTTCTTCCATGGTGAACATGCCCTGCTTGCGGGCAACCGCGAAAATTTCCCGCTCGCCGCTTTTATTTAATATCAACTCGGCCAAATCATCGTTTATTTCTAATGACTCAAATATGCCCACGCGCCCGCTATAACCGGAATTATTGCATTTGGCGCAACCAACTGCCTGAAAAACCGCCATTTCTTCAATGGCCTGGCTGGCCCGGGTTTTTTCAGCTGATGGCAAAAGTTCTATTTTCTCGGAAACATATTTTCTCAATTCGCCGTTCAGAATCGTCTTTTTTTTGCAAAAAGGGCAAAGAAGTCTTATCAGGCGTTGGGCCAAAACCGTATTCAAAGAAGCCGGTATAAGAAATGGCTTAATGTTCATATCAATCAAACGCGCGATAGCGCCCACCGCCGAATTAGTGTGCAGGGTAGAAAAAACCAAATGGCCGGTTAGGGCGGCCTGCACAGCCAAATTGGCTGTTTCTTCGTCTCTGATTTCGCCCACCATAATAATATCCGGGTCCTGGCGCAAAATTTGCCGCAAGCCATTAACAAAAGTATAGCCGATATCAGAATTAACCTGCGATTGATTAACGCCGGCCATAAAATACTCAATAGGATCTTCTAAGGTAACAATGTTCACTTCTTCGTTATTGACCAGCTTCAACATAGAATACAAGGTAGTGGTTTTACCCGAGCCAGTAGGCCCGGTTACTAAAATCATTTTGTATGGCAACTTAATGGCTTTTTCCATCAAAATTAAATTATGCCCGGCCAAACCCAAGTCAGACAATTTTTTTATGCCCTCGCTGGCGTCTAAAACCCTTAAAACAACTTTTTCGCCCAAAGATGTGGGCAAGGTAGAAACACGAAAATCAACTAACTTTTGTTCAATTTTAATTGAAAATCGTCCGTCTTGAGGCAAACGGGTCTCGTCAATTTTCAAACGGCTCAAAATTTTTATCCTGCCCACCACGGCCGCGTGCACGCTCTTGGGCAAAATCAAAGAAGAATAAAGAACGCCATCCAAGCGGTATCTTACCCGCAATTGATCTCTGCTTGGCTCAATGTGGATATCCGAGGCGTCGCCCTCCACGGCCTGACGCAAAATTACTGAAACAATTTTAATAGTGGGCGCCTCTTCAACTAAGCGGTTAAAGCCGCCCTTGCCAGCCGTTAAAGATTCTTCGCTGGCGAAAAGATCGTCTTCTTCTTTCAGGGTTGCCAGGGCCTGCTTGACCTCTTTTTCGGCGGTTTGATATTTGCCAAAGATTTTTTTGAAATCCGAAAGAGTAATTAAATAAATTTGCGGCGACAACTTTTGCTGGCGCGCCAAAAATTTTAAGGCCTCCTGGGTTTGCTGGTTTTCCGGATAAACCATGCCCACTGCCAAAATATTATTATTTCGCTCAACGCTTAAGGGCGTAATTTTATAAAAATCGGCTGACTCGCGCGGAATAATAGAAAGAACTTCGTGGGGAATATCCTCGGGCAAGCTCTTGCGCAAAGGCACGCCCAAGGCCTCGGCCTTCCAACGGAAAAACTCGGCCTCTTTGGCGGCATCCTTGGCCATCATTAGCTCTTCTAATGTTTTGCCTTTTTCAGTAACCTCTTTTTGCCAAATAATTGCTTCCTCTTTGGTAAAAAACTTTTTTTTAATAAGAAATTGATAAATATCCATAATTAGAATTTACAGTTGTGAACTGCGCGTTAAGGAGTGGAAGTTGCGTTGGTGGAAGTGGCGGTGGTTGATGGGGAGCTGGCGGCGGTGGTGGTCGTAGCGGTAGTGGCAGAGATTTCTTCGTTTAATGGATATGGCTCAAAGGGATTATCTCGGCCAACGCGCATTGGGGTTTCTACGACGGTGAATGGCTTCAAATTTTCTACTTTCAAGTTGCTCAAATTCTTAATAGACAAAATGGCGTCGGATAATTGAGGAAGCTGTCCTGTTGACAAAGGCGTTTGAGGCAAGAGCGTTGGCTTGCTCAACAAGAACTGAACCAACAAACCAATAGCCGCCAAAAACAATCCTATGGTGAGGTATTTAACTATTTTATCTTGAAAAATGTTGGCCATAGTTAATAAGAATAGGTCTTTACTGAAATAACAAAATCGCTGCCACTGTTTTCATTGTCGCCCTTCCCGGCTGATACTTTCTCTGATGACGGAGCCTGAAAATTGATCTGCCCCACATCTAAAAGCCGCGAGGATGCTTCTAAATTTTTCAAAAAGTTTTGGAACGAAGCCATACTGCCATTCAATGTTAAATTAAAAGCCGTTGTTTTAATGAAACTATTATTCGTAGTAGTAGTCGGGGCGCTATTTTCTGGCATTATGGCGCCGCCTGTTTCGCTGTAATTAAAATCACGCAGTAAAAGGCCGTTTTCCGCGGATATTGTTTGGAAAAAACCCATTAAAGAAGGCAAGAAAAATTCTACGGGCAAGGCCTCGGCCACATTGGCTAAAATACCGGGGTTTTGGTCAAGCTGTTCGGCCGCCGCCTGAAGATTGGTAAAATAATCTTTGGTTTCTTGCAAGGCAATTGTCTGCTTTTTCAGCTCGCTAGCCAAAAGCCGCGCCCGAGAAAGGGGCGGGATTAAGCCATATAAAATAGCTATAAAAATAAGGAAAAGCAAAATTGGCAAAAAAATAGCTTTTTTCATAAACCCAAAGAAGGAATAATGATTTTGGGGTCAAGATTAAAACTTAAACTGCAAATAATCTTGCCTTCTCTATCAATTGATAAACCGGAAAAATTAACATCGCTCACCTGCGGGTTTGATTTTAAGATTAGCAACTGTTCTCCCAAGGTTTTAAAATTTTCTGTTTTCAGACCCAAAGTCAAGCGGCTCCCGTTTTCGTCAACAGATAAACCCGTAAATTGCGCCCGCGGATGGCAAATAGCGCTCAAAAAAACAAAAATGCCGGAATTGAGCCGATGGTTTTTGAGCAATTGAGAAAAATCGTTCAATCTTTGAGACACCAAAGCCATGCGTTGGCTTAACTCGGCGTTGTTTTTAATTGTTTGCTCTGTTTCTGTTTCCGCGGCAACTTTTTTCTGAACCAAAACAGCCGCTTGCCGTTGAAAAATTAAAATGGGCGCCAATAATAGCACCAAAAAACCTATCAGCGACCAAAAAGCAATCGCCACCCAAGCTGGTTCTGTTTCTTTAACTTTAGGAATTATGCTAAAAGCAGAAGCTTTCATATTCTAAGTTTCTAAGGCCATCATGGCCACGCCCGCGGCCACCGCGAAAGAAGAGCCAATCTCTTGCAGGCGCTTTTGCAAAATCGGCGGATACAAAAAAAGCGAAAAAGGGTCGGTGATTTGCGCGCTCTTTTTTAGGCGGCTGGCAAAATATTCTTTTAAGCCAAACAAGGTGGCCGAGCCACCCGCTAAAATAATATCATTCAAGAGGCCGCCGCCGTCTTGCTGGGCGAAATTAGCGCAAATTCTTTCCACTTCAGCCGCCAAGGTTTCAACCTCTTTGAGTAAAATATCAGCCGCTGATTGATTGCCCGAGCCCAGGCCTTGGCGTATTTTAATATCTTCAGCTTGTTCTTCGCTGATTTTTAAGGCCGTACTCAAGGACTTAGTCAGGCCGCCGCCGGAAAAATCAAAGCTGTGGCTCACCTGCAAAACCCCTTTATCAGCTATGCTCACTGCGGTTGATTGCCAGCCGATATCCACCAAACAAACCGGGCCATAGTGCTTGCCCGGGGCCACCGATGAACGAATTAATCCAAAAACTTCAGCTTCCAATCCTTTGATTTCCAAACCGCATAAAGCGGCTAATCGCTGGTAACTTTCTAAGACCTTGTTGGGCACAGCCACCAGCAACACTTTAATTTTCACACCGGGCGAAACCTGCTCTTTTTCAATAATTTGCCAATCAAAAACTACTTCTGACAAAGGTAAGGGAATATGGTGGCGCGCTTCAAACTCTATGGCCCGAGGAATTTCCATTTCAGTCATGGGGGGCAAGTCAAAGGTGGTAAAAAAAGTGGAAAAATCAGGAATAGAAAAAGCGACTTTTTTTTCTTCTATCTTTACTTTTTTGAACAAGGCCTGCAAAATATCAGAAACATCGTTGCTTGAAAGCAACATAGAATTGCCATAAAATGTTTTTAAGGGCGAGGCGCTTTTGGGCAGTTCAAACTCAAGATAGTTTTCTAAACTTTTTTTATCGCCAGCCGCCGATAACTCAACTATTTTAATGCTGGCGGCGCCGATATCAATGCCCAAAGCTTTTTTAGCCATAAAATGTGTTGGGACTTCCGCTCACCTTGGGGCTCGGAAAGTTAATTTCAAGGAGACGCTCACTCGCCCAGCGGCCTGAAGACACGGGACGATTTTTAACGGAAAACCACGAAGGGTTTTCCTAAATCGCCCGTCAAAGCCAATCAATTGGCTTTGACCTCGCTTAGTTTTCGGCCTATTTCTCGCCTAAGGCGAGACCATGCAAATAGGCCTCAAAATACTCCTTGAAATTAACTTCCTCGCCCCTCGCGCGCAAGTCGTGTATTATAATAAGATGATAAGCCAAACAATTTTAGAAACAATCTTTCCGCGATTCTGCCTCAACTGCGATAGAGAAGGGAAACTGGTTTGCGATGATTGCCTTTCTTTGATTGAAATCAATGATTTTGTTTATTGTCCATTTTGCGCTCTGCCCACTCGCCTGCTTAATGGCAAAGGAGTGTGCCAGAAACATTACGGCAAATTTTTGGACGGCCTTTATTTCGCCGTTTCTTACCGAGACAAAATCGTTAAAAAGATAATCAGCCAATTCAAATACGAACCCTATCTAAAAACTCTTTCGCCAGTAATTGCTTTTTTAATTATATCACACTTGATTAAAACAAAAAATCAAGAGTTCTCGCGAGGTGGGGAAAACTTTCTGCTGGTGCCCGCGCCCTTAACCAGCCGTAAAAAAAGAAACCGCGGCTATAACCAAGCCGAAGTGATAGCAAGCGAGTTGGCCAGTGTTCTACCAATAACTTTAAGTGTTGATTGCTTAATAAAAATAAAAGAAACCCCTTCGCAAGTGGGGCTTTCTTTGACACAAAGGCAAGCCAATGTTCAAGGCGCCTTTTTAGTGAAAAATCCCGAGCAGATAGCTGGCAAAAAAATTTTCTTAGTTGATGATGTTTTCACCACTGGCGCCACTATGCAAGAATGCGCCCGGATGCTAAAAACATCTGGCGCCAAATCTGTCCGAGGCATCACCCTAGCCCGCGAGCCGCTCAACTAAACCAGCAAAAAACCGCGCTGTTTAATTCACGCGATCGGCCTAAATTAAACAGCGAGAATAAATGGCCGCATACCGCCATATACCGCTACATGCCGCGCTTTTTTTTGCGCCATTTTTCTATTGCGAAATTAAACCAATAGCGCCAAGAGAGTATCAGGTCTTGGCTAGCCAGATACTGCTCACTAAAACCGCCAAAGCCCTTTTTGAAAAACGATAAGCCAAACCAAGGGTGGTCTGGCTGGTTGTCGGGCGAAATACCCCAAAAATTAAAAAATTCGCAACCGCGCTTTTTAGCTTCGCCAATGGCCTGCCACAAAACTAAATGAGCCGCTGGTATCTTGGCAAACTCGGGCAAAGAAGCGCCGTGATGATAAAAAGCCGAGTGCTGGCTAAAAACAATAAAAGCCGCGGAAATAATTTTATCTTGGTAGCGGCCAAAAAACAGCAGGCACTGGTTATCTTTTTGAAAAATTGTCAATTCTTTGGTTAAATAATTTTGCGAAAAAGGCGCGAATTTCTGGCGATGAGAGGTGCTTTGATAAATCTGCCAAAACTTTTCCAAGTCAGCTATGTCAGAACTTTGCTCAACAGTTACGCCGTCTTGGCCGGCTTTTTTAATAGAATAGCGAGTGCTTTTGCGCGCTTCTTGCAACAATTTTTCGCTGTCCTTATCAAGGCGCAAGATCCAAGATAGCTCGGGGTGGGTGTATAAAGGCGAGGGCTTGAAACCGAGCGTCTTAAAAATATTTTCATTGTCAGGAGACAACTCTAATAAAGGACAAACTCTGATAAAATCGCATCGTTGGTTTTTAATAACTTCGCTTCGCAAAAAATCAAGCAAGACCCTCATCGCTGCCTGCTTGTCAATATCGGGCTTAAAAATCGGGCCATGCGGACAAAGCCAAAAAACGCCTCGTCTGGCAGTTATTTTATAAAAAAAAGCCAAAGCCATTAATTCCTGACCCTGCCAAACAGCTAAACGACAAGTCTGGTTGCCCATAGCCGCTTGAAACTCGCCCCAGTTCCAAGCATGTAAAAATGAGTTGGGCTTTATCTCGGCCATAAACTGCTCCCAGACCTCTTTTAACTCAATTTGTTTAACTATTAACTCCATAAAATTATCTTACATTACACTTCTCTGCTCTTGAGCAGAGAAGTATGAAGAACAACAAATTACCTAAAAAATTCTAAATGTTTTGCTTGATAATATTCTGTTTAATAAATTGGACCACTTTCATGGCGTCCTTCTCGCTGGTTTGAATGTTGGTAGGCAAGTTGACCGAGCGTTTGGCCAATTTTTCCGCAGTAGGACAACTGCCCCAGGTGTAAAAAACTTTGTCTAAATTAGTGTCCCTAGGCGCCACCGGCCAATCATACCAACAGCCCAACTCAATGCCTTGCTTTTTGGCTTGACTAATTAAAAACTTGGCCTTGTCCAGACAAATAGTATATCGCAAATAAACATTATCGCCCCGAAATTGCGGCAAACGAACACCGGGCAAGCCGACCAATTCCCTGTCATATAAGGCGGCAATTTTTTGGCGATGCGCGTTAAAACGAGCTGCTTTTTTAAGCTGATGTAAAGCCAAGACAGCTAAGGCATTGCTCATTTTCCGCGAAATAAACACGGGCTTGCCCCCCTGTCTCTCCGCCAAAGACACGGCTCGAGAAATCAACCCTAATTGTTTAATTAAAGTTACTAAAAACTTGCCCAAAGATAAAGCATAATAAGTTTTTTTAACAAAAAACAAAACAAGCGGGTGGGCTATCTGTCGTAAAATCCAACCATAGCTGGAATAAGTCAAATTATTTTGCCATTGCTTAATTTTTTCCGCTAGGGCCAAATTATTGGTAGCCACTATGCCGCCAAAAACCGAAGAAATAATTTTATCGCGGCCAAAACTAAAAAAACTAATGTCCCCGAAAGCGCCCAAGGCCTGGCCCTGATATTGGCCGCCCAAACTATGAGCGCAATCTTCAATCACTAATAAATTATGGCGCTTAGCCAAAGCCATTATCGCCTCTATGGCCGAAGGGCAACCAAAGGTGTGCTGAATAATGATGGCCTTGCTTTGGGCCGTGATTTTTTTCTCCAAGTCCTCTACTGACATAGTAAAATCGTCCTGGCAGTCAACGAAAACCGGCTTAGCCCCTAACCAAATTATCGGATTGGGCACCACTACGCAAGTATAGGCCTGCAAAAGCACTTCGTCTCCGCTGGTAACGCCAATGGCTTGCAAAATAGCGTAAAGACAGGCCCGTCCGCTGGAAAAAGCAAAAGCGCGACTAACAGGTAGCCAATTCTTAAAATAATTTTCCAGCTCCAAAACACCTTGGCCCTTTTGCCATTGCCAAGGCTTAAAAAGCATCTGCCAAGTCAACCATAAATCATCTTTTTCCGTATTGGGCGATAAGCTGGTAAATACAGCCATAACTTTGTCCTGAAAACAAACCAATTTTACCACAATTTTAAGCCATTACCAATGCCCAGTGATTTAACATCGTATCCTTGGCCTAATTTATTTTTTAGATCATTGGCTATCGCGCCGCGCAGTATAATCAACTTTTTATTACTTCGCGAATGTGTTTCTAAAAACTTAATAAATGACTCCTTTATTGCCTATAAAAATTGCCTATTATTCATATTTTTAAGTTAAAATAATGCAGGCTGAACTTTAAAAAATTGAGGGCGCGCAAAATCTTTTATAAAGCTCTTTGCGTATGATTTATAACCGCCGCGATAACTTTTAGCAACCGAGCCGATATACTCTTTCATCAAATCAGAATTTAAGACATCGCGCAATTCATAAAAATCAATATTACTTTTTGGCTTAACGCGATAACCGGCATAAAAACTAGTTCTCTCGTCTTCAATCACATAAAAACGAGGCGCTATATTCATGGTGCTGGTTATAATTTTCTTGCCAAAGCTTGTCTTCAGGCCTTGGTTTCTGCCAAAAGCGTAGAATTCTTCATAATTTTTCCCGCCACCCTTGTCCCTCATTTCTAAAATATCCCGATTACTTGAAAAATACCTTAATGCTTCGGGATAATCTTTCTGAAAAATATTATATGGAATAACTTTTTCATTTTTATATGGAAATATAAGATAGAGGTTTTGGCTCTCGCCTTTATATGTTGACGCTTTGATAATCGGCACGCATAGCTTCTTTTCTATCCTGAAACCCCTAAAATAAAAATAACTTTTATCTTCTTTTTCGGGCGAAAAAATATAAACCTCATCTTTAAGGGTTGCTATCCCATAATGAATATTGGCGATTTCTTGAAGCGTAGAGTATTTTTTATTGAGTTTTATAATTTTATCCAAATAACTTTTATCAAAAAACTCCCATCTATCAGCTCTCATGTGGTTTATTGATATCTTTTTATACTCAATATCCTTAAAATCATTCTTGAAATTATCCGTGTATAAAAAATCTAACACTTTTTCTTTCTGCAAAAATGTAATTGCTGTGAGATGGTTGCAAAACTATTTCGTAGCGAAATTTTAGATTTTCGAGCGAGGCGAGGAAGACGAGCAAAATGTTTTGAGGCCGTAGCCCAGCTACGGCGAAAAGCATTTTGCGAAGTCTGACGATG
>Ga0210051_1005631_pt1 | contig 11948 bp, 9 predicted proteins | sample CryGey092014_all_FD_185464 | JGI IMG/M metagenome (GOLD analysis project Ga0210051, IMG submission 185464) | Groundwater microbial communities from aquifer - Crystal Geyser CG23_combo_of_CG06-09_8/20/14_all (SPAdes) (version 2) | ecosystem: Environmental > Aquatic > Deep subsurface > Groundwater ...
CCCGCCATAACCGCCAGTTTCGCATCACAGTATTAATTTAAATTCCTTCTCACAACTTCGCTCACCATTTTGCCATCAGCTTTGCCAGCTACTTTTGCCATAACCAGCTTCATTACCTGCCCCATATCTTTAATTCCAGTTGCGCTGGTTTCCTTTATGATCTCAACAACAACCTTCTCAACATCTTTTTCCGAAAGCTGCTGTGGCAAGTAACTCATTAGAATATTTAATTCAGCAGCCTCTTTTTCACTCAAATCATGGCGTCCACCTTGCTCAAACATCTCAATAGATTCACGCCTCTGCTTTGCCATACCAGACAAAACCTGCATCACATCTGCATCTGGTAATGAATCTGTTAATTTCATTTTACCAGCGCCGCGAAATTCAATTTCACGATTTTTAATTGCTGAAAGAACAAGCCTTAAAGCAGAAACTTTAACTGCATCTTTGGCTTTCATGGATGATGTTAAATCTCCATTAATTTTTTCTTTGATAGATTGCATTTATAGTATTTTAACCTACGATTAATGCTTTAGAATGTTCCGTATTTTATGCGCTTCTTTGCCTGCGCTTTTTTCTTTTTGCGCAACATCGAAGGTTTTTCATAAAATTCACGCTTCCGCAATTCAGATAAAATTCCAGCTCTTTCACATTGTTTTTTAAAACGCCTGATCGCTTGTTCGTAAGATTCTCCTGGTCTGATTTTTACTCCTGGCATCTAATATCACCACCTTCCGGTCAAATAATAAAATCTTTATATTACAAATGTTTGCATCTTGTAAATGCTACCCCCCTGTTTGTCAACACAATAAAATCTCTAATTATATCATTATGTTAAAGCTAAAAGATTAATTGACTCAATATGATAGGTTTACGGGAACATATTTGCGGTCTACTCCTGTCCGAATATTTTATGGATACTTTTATGCTTTCGACTTACAGGCAAGACACCATTTTATCTAAGCAATCTAAAAAATAATTCTGGTTCCAGAATTCAATAGTTGGTAAATCTTTTTGTTTGAGAAATCGCGACACATCTTGTTTGGCAATATCCCAATCTATTACCTCAATTTTTTGCTTAATCTCATTTAAATACCATTCTTTATCAACAATTGGATTTTTACCTTTCCATGGTCCAATCTGGTTAAGAGCGTTTGATAAAAAATTATAGTTTAATCCGGTTTTTCTACCAGCATACCATGCAAAATCATACCAATCCCGCCCCTTGGTATATTCACGGCAGAGCAAAGCATGACTTTTCCCAGCAAGAAGGCTTGGCATATCCTGTGTAGTTATTGGAAAAGGATATGGGAAATTAAGGTATTTGGTTTCAAAACCGCTGCCATTTGGAGGATTTATATCTACTTCAAATTTGATCTTGATTAATTTGGAAATACCATCTTGTTTAGGATGTTTAAGCAAAAGTATTTTACCAATTGAAGCATTTTTTAAAAATGCTTTTTTTACAGTTTCGTTCGCCTTTGAGCGGTCTTCCACAGTTAATTCGATGCCATAAGCGTTAAATTCTTCTTCAACTTTTTTTAAATGATTTTGCCAGTTAAAATTTGCATCAGATTTTTTCAGGATAAAATCCAAATCTTCTGAAAATCGTTCAAGATTATAAAGTATTCTCAAACAAGTACCACCCTGAAAAATAGCATCCTTAAAGAATCCTGAGCGGGAAAGTCCAGCTAATGCAATTTCATGAGTAATTTCAGCAAGCGCATTTTCTTCTTCCTGCACAGAAGCAGTTCGGTAACTATCAAATTTTTCCTGAATTATTTCAGTATTCATTTTTTAATTTCCTTTTTAAGACTTTTGAAAAAAGCTGATACGCGAACACTTTTATAAAAACATTCGGTTTCATCTAATTCGTCTAAATTTGCTTGCCTAATTAAATCTTCCTCAATACGTAAATTTTCTGTTAGGGCATTAATTCCTTTCCAGTCTTTTTTGTAAACCTGAATATAGTCTGCAATTGCACGCCATGGACGTGCCATAAAAAAGCAATCGTTTCCTAAAACAATACGATCTACCATAGCAAAAAAAACAGATGCGGAAACATGAGAGAAACTAAAAACTCCAATAGGTGTATTAAAAAATTTCGACCGGTTCATACACGCAGAAGTAGTGGTATAGACTGCTTCTGGGATCCATCCATGATATGAGAGAGCAGATTCAAGACTAATATAAGATGGACCATACAATCTTTGTGCTATTTCAAAAAGGTTTAATGCTTTTTTTCGGTATTTTTCAGCAATACAATATAGTTTCTTTTTAAGATGGATAAGTTCGCCAGAGGCAATAGCCCGTTTCACAAGTCCATAGCGCCTGTCTTTGCTTCCAGATAACAGATTTATAAGTTCAGTATCTGAAAAACAATCAGAAGGAAGACCTTCTTTTAATTGTTCAATGATTTTGAGCATTTTTGCTTGTAACTGTCGAATAATGACAGTTACAAGCAAAATTATAAAACAATTTTAGGAAATAATCAATATTTATGTTTGATACTGTCAAAAAACGACAGTTGTGAACAAAAATAAGAGGGGATTGGATATAAAAAAACGAACAAAGCGGAGACAGGATTAACTGATTGAAATATAATATTTTTTGTCTTTGTCTATTTTTTTCCTGCAAGCAATGCTGCCGATCTTACCAGCTCTATATCTCAATCCTTATCTGCGCGACAGCAAAGAGCGTTTTTACGATCATATAGCGTAAGTGAAATTAATTATCATCCAGCAGTTCTTCAGCACCATTTCGTAAAACAGCCGTGCATCTGGAGTCGCCGGAATATCTTGGAGTTCCATGACAAGGAAATTGTATTCCCATAACCCTTCCAGATTCATCAAAGCTATATGATTCTGAAGAAGTAGTTCTTGTTGAGGCAAAGAGTGTGCTATTCGGAAATATGCGAGACACCATGTTCGCCAGATTGTTCGGATATCCTTCATGTCGAGCCGTAGAACAACTTACTAATAAGACAACACTATCTTGGCGCATGTATTGGCTTATACTACGCAGACTATTTTCGTCATTTAGATCCAGTGTTCTCATTCCAAAGAGTTCATTGATGGCATGCTGATTGGTTGGTGCTCTTCCCAGTTCAGTAACATGAGGAGAACCATGTCCAGCAATGACGAGCAAGTCAACTACCTGTAATTGACCATATCGCTCAATCAACGGTGGAATCTCATCACTGTACTCAATCTCAGTATAAACAACCCGATAACCATGTCGAATCAACTCTGTAACATGGGAGTCTATATAAGAAAAACTGTCGCTCCATCCGTGTCTGGCTTTGGTATACAGCACCATAGCTAATGGTCTAGCATCAGGCACTATGTTTGTCCGATTGGTTATAATCTCTTGGATTTCATCAGGTGTTGCATCAGCAAAACGATCAAGAAAATCAATATGCAGCCTTTGTAAATTCCTCAAGATCTCTTCATAACGTTCCGTCAACTCCGGGACTGGGTGTTTCATATAATGATAACTGTAAAAACTCCTTTCAAAACACTGGCGCTGAAAATCAGGATCTCGTCGTAATGCTGGGGCTGCAAACTGCAGGGCTGCCCCATTATTGGTTACTGCTTCTAAAACAAGTTGAGGATTATTTTTTAATTCAGAACTAGCATATTGCAATGCCAAGCCATCTTGTTGAACAGCAGCACGAACAATAGATAGGTTTCCTCGAAGTCTATTAGATGCATCTTGCAAAGAACAACCTCTGATACTTATGACCGAAGAAACAATAGCTTCATCATCTTGAATTGCATTAGGTGCAAACATAAGCAACTGGGGATTTTGAGGTATAACTTCGGACATAATTTCTTGATCTCTAAATATGGCTGGAACAGTTCGTCTGACATTCCGTATCCAAAAAGCAGAGCCACCTCTTTGTGCTTCGAGCATTTCTAAACTTCTATTGTTCATGAGACGTGCTGGCATAAAGACAAAAGCTGATGGGTCTTCATGTATAGCTGTTTTGACTATTTCTAAATCGTCATGAATATTGTCATACACGCATCTAAGGGCTTCCCCATTATTACTCACTGCTTCCATTACAACATCTCTTGTTCGGAGCGATCTATCTGTTGAACAAAGTGCTTCTCCGTTTTGATGAATAGCAGCTAAGGCGATCTCTGGATTGGCTTGCAATGATTGGTTGGCGTGTTCTAGCGCTAAACCGTTTTGGTGGACAGCGTCCCTAACAATTGACTCGTTGGCTCTTAATTCATCAGATGCAAACTCAAGTGCAGTACCATCTTGATTCACTGCAGCTCTAACAATATCAATATTATTTTTTAAGCTATCATCAGCATATCTTATGGCACGACCATTTTGCCTGACTGCGTTCAGCACAAGACTGAAGTTTTTCTTTAAGTCCTCGCTGGCATATCGCAGAGCTAGCCCGTTTTGCCTAACCGCATTCTCCATGATATCGCGTTGGCTTCCTAACCATCGTTGCCAAGGAGTTGGTAATAAACAGATGATCAAACCGTTTTGTCTGGCTGCGGCTAATGTCATCGCATCATTTTGTAAGAAAGATTGGTCAGCATATCGAATCGCCCAACCGTTTTGAGTTACAGCTGCTTGCACAATTGTTTCATCAGATCTTAGAGATTCACCTGCATATTGCAGCGCCATGCCATTTTGCTGAACCGCAGCTCTGACAATCTCTGGGTTGTTTTGAAATACCTCAGGTAAGATCTCAAGTATAAGCCCATTTTGAGTTACAGCTGCCAACGCAATATCAGCATTTTCTCTAAACGATGAATTAACGAGATATAACGCGTTTCCATTTTGACTAACAGCAGTTTGGACAAGTTCAGGATCCTCTCTCCATGATAATGGTAAATAACGAATGGCTAAACCATCGCGTCTTAAAACCTCTGTGACAATCTCTCTATTTTCAATGTAACGTAATGTTTCATGATTGCAGGCTGCGGTTTCGCGTACAAAATCAGAATCATAGCGAAGTTCTTCAGGTATAAAGGATAATGCCAAAGGGTTTTGCTCAATGGCTCTCAAAGCCAATTGTGGATTGCGGCGAAGGTCTTCAGATACAAATTGAAAATCTAAACCATTATTTCCAAGCGCTTCCCAAATGATTTGAAAATCATGCAAATAAATATCACGATTCGAAAAAGTATCAGTCGCAAGATTGGCTAATGATAAATGACGACTTCTTATTTGTCCCAGCAAATAGGAACGCTCTTCTCTTGATGCGAAACTGGAATAGGCAGGATTTAAATGGTGCAAAATCGATTCATCTTGCTGGATTGCGGCTATAACAAATTCAGGATCTTCTCTGAATGCTTGAGGTAGATATCTAAATACGCGAGGATTTTGAGCTACAAGGTCTAGTAAAAAATCATTATCAATACCTAATTCATAGGCGTGACCGGCATTTGGAGAAAAGCTATAAATAAAAGATTCCTCGTTTTGTCTGACAGCAGCTTGGATAATTCTGGGATTTTGTCTTGTTGAATCATCAGCAAATTTAAGGACTAAGCCATTTTGCCGGACAGCGGTATAAACAAGATCGCTATTTTGTTCTCTTATATTGCGCAGAGCTAGACCATCATGGCTCAATGCTTCATCCATCACCAGCTGATTCTCAACAAATCGTAATGCCTCTGGATTTTGCGTCACTGCTGTAAGACATACATTCAAATCTCTTCTTAAATCAGCTGGGGCAAATTGAAGCGCCAAACCGTTCTGTCGCACTGCTGTCTGGACAATCAATCTATTATTTCCAAAATCACGATAATTGACTCTGCTATCATAACTGTTTTCAAAATTGCTAAAATTTTCATTAAAACCAGCAAATGGGAAAAATTGAAGCTGCATTCCATCTTCTCTCATTCGAGCCAACGTATTTTCTTCATTCCAGTAATCTTCTTCTGAGTTGCCGCATGAATAGGTACTGAGCGAAAAACGCCATACGTTTACTAGCAGTTGCTCCCAAAATGGCATTCCTGTCTCTGAGTGTGTGGATGCTTCATTGTTGTTGCCAGTTGTTAATGAAGAATAGAGTGAAGAAACTCTTCGAAATGGTATGTTAATAAAATCAGCATATGGCTGGCTATTAAAAAACCTATCCATTCTGTCTTCATGTAAAAGAGAGGAGGTTGAGTGTTGAGAAACCAATGGGATGCTGGTTTGAAGATGATCAATTCTTGTTAGCATTGACTCACCTGATGTTAACATACTTTACGCCTCGATTTGCTGGTGGTTGTTATATCATTAGTATACTTGTGTGGTAAAAAACAAGATAATTTTCACTCGTGTTTGATACCCTTGCTCGGGCACGTCCGGTTGCATGTTTTTAAAAAATGTAGATGAAGGATCGGTCTCAACTCATTAACATTGATAATAGTTTTGTCTTAAAATGTGCGATGTACGACCTATCCCTTAAACAAAAGATTAATTGACTCAATATGATAGGTTTGCGGGAACATATCTACAGGCAGGCTTTTAATCAGCTTATACCCATGTGCATTTAGCAGCTTCAAGTCCCTTGAAAGAGTTGCCGGGTCACAGGAGATATATAAGACATGAGATGGTTTAATCTCATGAATAAGTTTTGCCACTTCAAAACAACCTTTTCTCGGCGGGTCTAAAATTACAACATCGATTTTATCTTTTATTCTCAGAATAGTCTTGTGAGCTTCTTCGCAAAAAAATTTAACATTTAAAATCTGCTCTTTTTTTATCCTATCTTTTGCATATCTTACAGCCCTACCGTCAATATCAGATGCAATGATTTCAGGAATAATATCAGCCAAATAAAACGTGAAGTTTCCAGATCCTGCAAATAACTCTAAAACCCTATCATGAGGAATTTCCTGCAACCATGATCTTAAGACTTTTTTCATCTGTTCATTTTGTGATGTATTGACTTGCGAAAATGCCGGTCCTTCCTCTTTTCTGATACCTATTCCTTTGGCTCTGGTTCTCAAACTTTCTCTCATCTGATTCAACCTGTTATTCAACTCATCCTCTGCAATCATACATTTATCAAATTCAACAACCTGCTTTGAACCTGCGCGATAAAAACCAACCTGTCCTTTTGAATCAACATGGAGTTGGATCTTGTTTCTATAATTCCATATTTTTGGCGAAGATAAAGTTGGCTGTACAATATCTGCGATAGAAACACAGTCACCAAGCATTCCCAGCCTTGAAAAAGTTTCGACAAGAATCTTTTTCTTCCAGTCAATCTGAGTTTCGTACGACAAATGCTGCCATTGGCATCCACCGCAAACACCAAAAACCGGACATCTCGGCTCTGCCCTATTTGGAGATTTTTCTAAAATATGGTTAATCTTTGCATGAGCATAACTCCCATGATCCTCTGTAACTGTTATATCCAGAAGATCTCCTGGTGCTGAAAAAGGCACAAAGATCATTTTACCATCAATGCGTCCTGCTCCATCTCCATGATAAATAAGTTTTTCAATAAGAAGGTTCATAAAAATTGGAATGGTCTGGTTCTTATTTTTGATATTTAAATTGAATATCTTGAAGCACCTTAAGAATGGAAGAACCAGTTCTTTTGGCAGCTTGTTTTACATCTTCATATTCAGGCGCCCATTTAACAATCTCGCCTTTTTCATCATATGCAATTTTGATGCGAACCTTACCATATTTGGTCTGTGTTGTTTTAACTTCACGCTGAAGAATTTTTCGTTCAACCGGATAATATCTCACTCCAAGCGATGTCGTCTCCCTTAAAATCATATTTATTACATTCTCTTTCTTATCCCATGGGACCTGACACTGAATCATCGTTGCAGGCCTGTTCTTTTTCATTTGAACAGGAATTAGGGCAACATCAATAGCACCAGTTTTAAACAAACAATCAAATATATAATCATAAATCTGAGGATTCATATCATCTATATTCGTCTCTACTATAACCACTGGAAACCCTTTGCCAGATGTAACACGAACAGCATTAAACATACCCGGAAATCTTTTACTACCAAACCCATAACCAACCTTCTCTATTCTCTGCAATGGAGATTCTCCAAACCCAGAGGCTATTGTTGAAATAATAGCAGCACCTGTTGGAGTTACAATCTCTTCATGAATATCAGACTTCTCCAGAGGAATTCCCTTTAGAAGCTCCATTGTAGCTGGTGCCGGAGACAACATCGTACCGTGATCGCATTTAATCTTTCCTCTTGAATACGGGATAGGAGATGCAAATACATTAGACTTAAAATAACAAAATCCAATTGCACTTCCAACAACGTCAATTATTGAATCGACTGCTCCAATCTCGTGAAAATGCACATCGTCAATTTTTAAACCATGCACCTTTGCTTCAGCTTTAGCCAAATTATTAAAGATCTCTCCAGCCAGCGTTTTTACAGGATTTAAAAGTTTGCTACTTTTTATCAGAGACCTGATGCTTTTATAATCACGCGAATGCTGCTTGCCATTATCACAAACTTTAAAAGACCCTCCCATGATATGAGACTCTTTATCCCTTGTTTTTGTATAACTAATATCCCAGTTTTTTAAATGCAGTTTGTTTAACTCTTTCTTTAAATATGAAAATGGCAAACCAAGATCCAACATGGCACCAACGACCATATCTCCTGCAATTCCAGATGGACAATCAAAATATAGTATTTTCATTTCTTGCCTTTTTCATGGGAGTGGTGAAAAATGCATTCCTGCCCCCGCTCAAGTTGAGGGTAAACTCCAGTAGAAAATCCGGAACCTATTGAAACCATTGGATCCCCGCCTTTCAGCCAGAGGCTGATCCGTCCTATGGCGGACGCGGGGATGACAAAAACCTCATTTTTCACTACTTCCCTCATCTGTTTTAGTTTCTTTTTTTATCTCAATCTCAAATATAGCCCGCTCGTTTACCCTTAAAATTGTATAAATATATTCTCCTATTTTTAAAGATTCTCCGGTTTTTGGTATTCGTTCTGCTTTTTTGATAACATATCCGGCAATTGTTTCATAATCCCCTTCTGCTATAGAAAGTTTCAACCTGTCATTCACATCTTCAATCTCCATTCTTCCATTAACAACAAAATGATTATAACCAAGCCTCTTATACAATGGAGAAATTACATCATGTTCATCTCTTATTTCACCCACAACCTCTTCTAACAGATCTTCATCTGTCACAACGCCTGTTGCTGAACCAAATTCATCAACAACAACCACAATAGGACCTGCCTGCCTTTTCATTGTGATTAAAAGCGCATCAAGAGGCATATTCTCCGGCACGTAAAAAGCCTTTTTAACAAGCTGCTCCAGAGGGACAAAATCATCACTAAATAAAAGGTCAACGCCATTTAGCACACCAACAATATTAAATGCTTTTGCTTGAAAAACAAGGATTCGGGAGAAACCATGTTTTTCCATTAATGCTGATGCTTCATCTCTGGTAGCCCCAATAGAAATAGACACAACATCAATTAACGGTGTCATAATATTTGCAACTTTTTTCTCAGCCAGATCCAGAATACATGAAATCATATCCCTTTCTTCCTGTTTCACATCACTATAATATTGCGGATCCTGTTCAACCATTAGTTCAAGCTCTTCTCTGGTAAGTGGGGGTTCATTGCCCACCTTACTCTTAACGCTTCCCAAAAGAAAATCTGTAAGCCACGATAATGGCCAAACAAGAAAGAAAAAGATCCATGAAAAAAATATAAGAACTGGCGCAACTTTTAAAACCATTTTATCTGCACGATACTGATATATGCTCTTTGGCACCATTTCTCCAAAAAAGAGAGTAATAGGCCAAAAAACAATCGCTAAAGGAGCATAAGAGCTGCCATAGTTTGAAATAATATATAATGTAATAACAACCGATCCAGTAACAGTGCAAAGATTTGTCCCAAGAAGCGTAATGCTAAAGAAAAGAGCAGGATGTTTTATTAAATGAAGCGCTGCAAGCGCAAACTTAGAGCCTTTGTCTGTTCCTATGGCTAAACGATATTTATCCGCATTTACCACAGCCATCTCTGACCCGGAAAAAAATCCTTCCAAAATCACGCAGCAAATTAAAATTATAATTAAAATACCTAAGCTCATGATTATCTCTCTATTTCACCAAATATTTCCTCTAAAAGATCATCCATTGTTACAAGTCCAAATACTGTATGATCATCTTTAACAATAGCCATTAGCATTCCCTGACTTTGAAAATCCTTTAATACATTTTCTAGTTTTTTGTTTGGTTCTATAAAAAGAGGTTTGCGCAAAACAGATCTGACATTCTGATCCCCCCCGGACTGCCGCTTTCTGTGAAAAGAAAAAAGATCCCTTATATGTAATATTCCAATAATATTATTTATATTGCCTTCATAAATAGGAATTCTGGAAAATTGTGTTTCTTTTATTTCCTTCAACATTTCATCATAAGGTTTCTCTATGGGCAATGCAAAGATCTTTGATGCTGGCGTGATTATTGTCTCAATGGTTTTATCTGAAAAATCAAAAACATTATGAATTATTTCCCGTTCCTCTTCTACAATCACTCCTTCACGGCTCCCTAAATCCACCAATCTTCTGAACTCCTCCTCCATTATCATGGGTTGGAATTTTTCAGGATTTCCACCAAGAAGAGTAACTACCCTATCTGCAGACTTGGTTAACAACCATCTAAATGGTTTAAAAAACCTATGAATTACTCCCAATGGAACTACAAATATCGGAGCTAGAATAACCGAAAAACGTATAGCTAGATTTTTTGGAATTATCTCTCCAAAAATAAGAACTATTGGAGTTACTAAAACAACAGAAATAATCATTTGCCACTTAACACCATATAAAAAATAATGATTAACAATGGATGCGCCTATAATTGAGATAAGAACATTCACCAGTTCATTTCCTAAAAGAATTGTAGCAAGCCATTCCCTAGGTTTCTTAAGACACTTAACAACCTCATGAGAAGATCTTTTTCTGGATATGCTGAATTTATGGATTTGAATTCTGGACAAAGAAAAAAGAGATATCTCGGAAGATGAAAAAAATGCCGAGCAGCATAATAAAATAAAAAAAAGTATGAATCTATTTTCCATCTATTTGATTTATTAGACCTTTGACAATCTTATTTACGATAAACTGAGGCTTTCTGCAAGAATCATTGTAATCACTTAGGGAGTCTTTCGATTATTACAGTCAAGGCAGGCAAGCCTAGCCCCTCTTTTGCGCCTGAGGCGCATCCGGCTTAACTTTAAATAATTTATAATAATCTTTCATTATATCCATCGGCGCTTGATAACCATTGTTTCCGACTTTGTCGGATATGTCTTTGTCTAGCTGCTTAAATTCTTTTTCAATATCCTCAAACTGGCTTTCTGCCATAGTAAAACCTTCTTTAGCTATGCGCCAACCCTTGCCCAATGAGGCAATTAACCTGTCCAGGCTTATTATCTTGGTTTGCAGAGACTCAAATCTGTAAGAAAAATCAATTTTGCCTTTTTCATCAAGATGCTTAAATTTATATTCCAAATCAGTAAAGAATTTTTCCCATAACCTGCCAAATTTCATATTCAGCATTTTAAAGCGCTGAATATTGCGGCTATACAACTTATATAATTCTACTGATAAATCTCTAAGGCCCCTTGATGTGTAATATATAGACGCAACTCCGCCTGCGGTATAAGCGATAAACTCATTTATAAGCCATCCTGTATAAGTATTTCTCCTGTTGTCAAGCTGCCATCTTTTATTAAGATGCCCCATCTCATAAGGATATATTATGGATAAATATATAAGCTCCTGAACAATGCCCGGAAAACGGCTTAATAAAGATTTGTTTATATAAATAATTCCGTCTAAGGTGCGCGCAATGCCGTATTTGGCGGTACCTGTGCGGCCGGGGATATCTATGACAGGCCACTTTGGAAATTTCACCCTGAATTTATTATATAAAATATTTTCAACATTGTATATTG
>Ga0210051_1005632_pt1 | contig 11946 bp, 10 predicted proteins | sample CryGey092014_all_FD_185464 | JGI IMG/M metagenome (GOLD analysis project Ga0210051, IMG submission 185464) | Groundwater microbial communities from aquifer - Crystal Geyser CG23_combo_of_CG06-09_8/20/14_all (SPAdes) (version 2) | ecosystem: Environmental > Aquatic > Deep subsurface > Groundwater...
TTATCTGTGTTCTTTGTATTTTTGCTTTTCTATTTTCATACTACTATAAAGTAAAAGATTTTTATACGTACCCTCAAGATCTGAATTTTATGGCAAAAATTATCCAAACATTTACGTCTCCTACAGATAAAATCGTTGCTGACAGAATGGGAGACACTACTCTATTATATCTATCAGATAGAAAGGGCTCACCTTTATTGTCGGGAACAGTTGAACAACTAAAAAATAATGGATATCAGTATGTGTTGACTGATCAAAAAAAATCAATAGAAGAATTGTTAAATGAAAAAGGAGTTCAAATTATTTTTCAAAACAATCAGTTTGCACTTCTTAAACTATGAAGATCTTAATGCTTACACCCTATCTACCTTACCCGCCTGCATCAGGAGGACAAATTCGTACCTTGAATTTGTTAAAATATCTTCGGTCAAAAAATGAAATAACTCTTATAGCTTTATACAAAAATGATGATGAAAAAAAATATCTTCCCTATCTGAAACCATATTGTAAAGAAGTATATCTTTGCAAACGACCAGAAAAACCATGGCAATTTGATAATATTTTCAGATCAATTTTTTCACTTAATCCCTTTTTAATTGTCCGAAACTACTCGCAAGAAGCTGCTTCAACTCTCCGCTTGCTTGTAGCAAGAGAACAATTTGACGTCATCCATGCTGAAACATTTTATATTATGCCTCACATACTAAAAACAGATATTCCCATATTCCTCGTTGAACAGACAATTGAATATAAAGTATACCAACACTTTGTTAATTCACTCCCCATTTTTGTGAGACCATTTTTTTCATTAGATATTCTTAAACTCAAATTCTGGGAACGATACTATTGGAGAAAAGCTTTTTTAGTTGGCACCATGTCTGAATCAGACAAAAAAGCAGTATCACTTCTTGAACCGACCATTAAGCCAGTAATTATTCCAAACGGAGCGGGAGAAGATATGACTGTTAACAATTTAAAACCTAAATCTCTCCAAAATCCTACGTTGCTATTTGTTGGCAACTTTTTCTGGCTGCAGAATACCGAAGCTGCTCAATACCTAATTGACAAAATCTATCTAGAAGTAAAAAAATCAAATCCTGATTTACATATTCTTATAGCTGGACAAAACGCACTAAATAAACTACGTGTTCCAGACTCAAAAAAAATAAAAATAGTTGACATTGATCCCAAAAACTCATCTATGGTTAAAAAAGTATATACCGAATCCACATTATTTATTGCTCCTATTTTTGGACCTGGGGGCACCAGACTCAAAATACTTGCCGCTATGTCAAGTGGACTGCCAATTATTACAACTAAAACTGGAATAGAAGGGTTGGATGTTGCAAATAATAAACACGTGCTTATTGCAAACTCACCACTTGAATTTGTTGAACAAATTAAAAGAATACTTTCTAATAAAAAATTATACGAAACGATAAGAACTAATGCACATACATTAGTTACTGAAAAATACAACTGGCAAAAAATAGCAGAAAAACTGGAAATTGCATATCAGAATATTAAAAAAGTATGAAAATCGGAATTGACATATCTCAAATTAGCTATACGGGAACGGGCGTATCGCGGTTTACTGAAGGACTTACACGTACTATTCTCAAATATGATCTGAAAAATACCTGGATATTTTTTTACTCATCACTTCGAAATTCTCTTGATTCAAAGCTTAATAAAAAAATATTATCAACTAATCACAAACTTGTTAAATACAAAATTCCTCCTTCGCTATTAGGATTCCTCTGGAATACACTTCATATCGTTCCTATAGAATTATTTACCGGAAATCTTGATTTGTTTATTAGCTCCGATTGGACAGAGCCTCCTTCAAAATGCAAAAAAACAACCATTGTTCACGATCTTGCTTTTAATCGCTACCCGGAAACAATTCATCCAACAATTCTCACAAATCAACGAAAAAGACTAAAATGGGTTATAAAAGAATCAGAGTTTATCATTGCTGATTCACTCTCGACTAAAAGCGACTTAATACATTACTATAAATATAGTAAAGAAAAAATTAAGGTTATATATCCTGGAGTAAATGATATGTTGTTAACAAATTCTCATCCGAATGATACATTAGGCAAGTATCACCTAAAAAAATTTTTTATTTTTACTGTGGGTAAAATTGAACCGCGAAAAAATTTAAAAAGACTTCTCATCGCATATAATAAAATTCAAAAAAACTGTTTGGTTCCCGATCTTGTAATCGCTGGCCAAAAAGGTTGGGAAGACGAGTCAAATCTATCCAGTATTTATAATACACAAGTACATTTTATCGGTCATATATCCGATTCTGAACTGGAACACTTATACCAATCTTGTCTCTTTTTCATCTATCCTTCTCTTTGGGAAGGTTTCGGATACCCAATAATTGAAGCAATGAAAAACATGGCTCCTGTTGCAACATCTAACTCATCTTCTCTTTCCGAAATTGCTCAAAATGCAGCCTTACTTTTTAATCCTCTTGATACAAACTCAATTTCCCAAAGTATAAAGCAACTAATTGATAGTAAAAGTCTTCGTCAGGATTTACAAAAAAAAGGTACAATAAGAGCTAAGGAATTTACTTGGGAAAGATATTATCACAACTTAATAGGAGTTATTAATAATATATTATAACAATATGATAATTGGAGTTGATGGAAACGAAGCAAATGTCCGAGAAAAAGTTGGAGTATCTATGTATACTCTTAAGCTTCTTGAATATTTTCAAAGAGTTAGTAATGAGAGTAATCAATTTATAGTATTTTTAAGAGAAAATCCGAGAGACGAATTGCCATTCCAAACAGCTTATTTCAAGTATCGAGTTATAAAGGGATCGTTCCTTTGGTCTCAAATATCACTGCCTTTGCACCTGTTTTTTTCCCGTTTTTTTAAAAATAGAATTAATATCTTTTTTTCACCCGCACATTATGCTCCACGATTTAGTTTTTGTCCAACAGTTGTCACAATTCACGATCTTTCTTATTTTTATTATCCACAAGAATTTTTAAAAAAAGATTTATACAAATTAACTCGTTGGACACAATATTCAGTTTTTAAAGCTAAAAAAATTATTACTGTTTCAAAAACTACCAAAAAGGATTTAATAAAATACTATCCAGCAGTCGAATCTAAAATTACAGTAATTTATAATGGAATGGATCGAGAAATTAATGAAAATAGTACGCCATCCACAAATTTTAAATCTTTAAAAAGTCAAAAATATATATTATATGTTGGAACTCTCCAACCAAGAAAAAATATTGTAACCCTTATTCGCGCTTTTCGTTTATTTCATACTAATCATCCTGAATATAAATTAGTAATTGCGGGCAAAAGAGGATGGCTTTTTGATCTCATATTCAAAGAAGCACAAGATTTATATGTAAACGAGAATATTATCTTTCCTGGATATGTTTCTGATGAAGAGCTGATTGTATTATATAAAAACGCATTCTGTTTTGTGCTTCCTTCGTTTTATGAAGGTTTTGGTATACCCATTCTTGAATCTATGAGTTATGGATGTCCTGTAATTGCTTCTTTTAATTCAAGTCTACCTGAGGTCGGCGGAGACGCATGCCTTTATATTGATCCATATAAACCAGAAGATATTGTCGATAAACTTGAGTTACTTTTGAAAGATAAAACATTAAGAAAAGAGTTAATAAAAAAAGGTAAAGAACGGATGTTTTTTTTCTCTTGGACAAAATGCGGTAAAGAAACTCTTGAATTGTTACAGTCATCTGTATGAAAATCGAAATTATTCCTGATTCCTTTTCGCCTACAATATATAATGATATAGCCATACATCCTCTCCAGATTTGGGAATGGGGGAGAGCGCGGAAAAAAATGGGTCTTTCCGTTATAAGATTCGGTGAATATAAAAAGGAAAAACTCATAAATGTATATCAAATGACCATTCATCCTATTCCCCATACACCTTTTTCAATAGGTTATATTCCCCGATCTCAATATCCTTCACCTGAATTTATTAAATACATTCAAGAATATGGCAAAACACATAACTTTATTTTCATTAAATTCGAACCATATACACTCAAATCAGAAATTCTAGCAACCAGCAACCAGCAACTAGCAACAACTATAACTATTTCTTCTCACCCTCTTTTTCCATCCTGGACACAGATGCTTGATATTTCAAAACCGGAAGACGAATTACTCAAGGGCATGAAACCCAAAACACGATATAATATTAAACTCGCTCAAAAAAAGGGAGTTACCGTAAAAGAGATATCAAATGATAAAGGTTTTGAAATTTTCAGTAAACTATATTTTGAAACCTGTAAAAGACAAAAATATCATGGACATAATTATCAGTATCACAAAATTGTTTGGAACAATCTTCAAAATAAAATCGCCCATATTCTTATTGCATACTATGAAAAAATGCCTCTTGCTGCATATCAGCTCTTTTATTTTAAAGAAAAACTTTATTATATATATGGAGGTACTTCAGTTGAATACAAAAACGTAATGGCAGCAAATCTCCTTATGTGGGAAACAATAAAAGTAGGAAAAAAATTAGGTGCAACTGAATTAGACATGTGGGGTTCTTTACCTCCAAATTATAATCAAAATCATGATTGGGCTGGTTTTACCCGTTTTAAAGAAGGATATGGAACAACATTCATCGAATTATGTGATAGTTTTGATGTAGTCTGCAATCCCATCTTATATAATGGATACAACATTATATATCAGTTCCGTCAGCTATTTCTTCGTTTGTGGTAATTCTTTTACTTGTTTTTTAGCAAAAAGTAATGCAACGGGTAGCACTTGGTCAACATGATCCACGTATACAAAATGCAGTCCTTTTAAAACATATTCAGGAATATCTTCCAGATCTTTTTTATTATCTTTCGGAAGTATAACTGTTTTTATTCCAGACCGATGAGCAGCTATTACTTTTTCTTTAACACCCCCTATTTCAAGTACACGACCGCGAAGGGTAATTTCACCGGTCATTGCTACATCACGCTTAAACGGAGTTTTTGTTAGTGCTGAAACCATTGCAGTCGCAATAGCAGCTCCTGCTGATGGACCATCTTTTGGAACAGCTCCCTCTGGAACATGGACATGAATATCTATTTTGTTAAAAATGTCTTTACTCAACCCATATTGTTCATAATGGGAACGAACATACGATAATGCCGCTTGACAAGATTCTTTCATTACTTCACCTAAGTGACCGGTAAGTGTTAATCCACCTTTTCCCGGCATAATGGCAACTTCAATAAAAAGAATGTCACCGCCCGCTTGAGTCCATGCAAGCCCGGTCGAAATTCCAATTGTATTTATTTCTTCAATAATTTGGGATGAATACTTATAAGGTCCTAAATACTTGGAGATATCGGATAAAGTAATTATTTTTTTTGTTTGTTTTTTTTCAACTATCTCCCGTGCAACTTTTCGAAATACGGTCGCAACTTGCCGTTCAAGTTCTCTTACTCCTGCCTCTCGCGTATAACGTCTAATCATAATTTTTAACACCTCATCTTTTAAGACCAAATCTTCTTCAGTTATGCTGTGGGCGTCCATTTGTTTATGTATTAAATAGTCTTTCACGATATGAAACTTTTCATCTTCAGTATAGCCAGGAAATTGAATAATTTCCAAACGATCCAATAGCGCTTCAGGAATGGTATCAAGCATATTGGCTGTTGTTATAAAAAACACATTGGACAAGTCATAGGGGACTTCTAGGTAATGATCCGAAAATGAGTGGTTTTGTTCTGGGTCCAAAGCTTCAAGTAATGCCGCAGATGCATCTCCTCGGTAATCACGCCCAATTTTATCGATTTCATCTAGCATGAAAAGAGGATTGTTCGTTCCAGCTTGTTTTATTCCCTGAATTATACGGCCCGGCATCGCACCTACGTAGGTGCGTCTATGTCCTCGGATTTCTGCTTCATCGCGAACACCTCCTAGGGAAACTTTTACAAATTTGCGCCCAAGTGCACGGGCAATTGAACGTCCAAGCGATGTTTTTCCTACGCCAGGAGGCCCGATAAAACAAATAATAGTTGGTTGATATGCCTTTTTTGTTTTATTTTTTTCTTCTTTGTTAGTGTCTTTGTTTAATGTTGCTTTTTGTTTTCTCAGCTCTAAAACTGCAAGATATTCTAGAATTCGTTCTTTAATTTTTTTCAAACCGTAATGATCTTCGTTAAGAATTTTTTCAGCGTTTTTAATATCAATATTATTTGTGGTTTCCAATATCCAAGGAAGTTCAACTAACCAGTCTAAATATGATTTTATATATGAAGCTTCCGGATTAAAGTGGGACATCTGAGCAAGACGTTTCAACTCTTTTAGTGCTTTTTCTTCAACTTGTTTTGACATTTTTGCTTTAACGATTTTTTCACGGTATTCTTTTATTTCCTTATCTTCTCCTCCTCCCAACTCTTCTTCTATGGTTTTCATTTTTTCTTTTAAGAATGTTTCTTTCATTCCTCGCTCAAATTTTCGTTGCGTTTTTGCTGAAATATTTTGTTCAATTTCAAGGATTTTAACTTCCCGGTTAATAAAATCTACTTCTTTAGCAAGTCTTTTTTTAGTATCGTTCTCCACAAGTAATTCCTGCTTTTCTCTTTCTTTTATATCAAGCACCATGGCTATTTGGAAAGAAAAATCTTGCGGTGTTCCTACATTGAGGATATTCATCAAAAAAACAAAATCAACTGTTTTTCCAAGGTTAATGGCTTTTTTAACTTGAATAGATATGTGTTTTACCATTGCTTGGATTTCTTCATCGCTTACAAGCGTGTCAAGTATCTTTTCAACTTTAGCCATAAAATAAGGAGTTTCTTGTGTGTATTCAATTATTTTTACTTTTTCTATTCCTTTTACCAATGCGTTAATTTCACCTTTTTCTCCCAATACTGTTTTATCAATTGTTACTAAAACTCCTATTGTCTCAAGATCTTCTTTTTGCGGATCTTCAACTGCTGAAGTTTTTTGCATAACTAAAACCATTTTTTTATCTTTTTTTAAGACTTCATTAATGGTGAGCACACTTTTAGATCTACCAAAAACTAAAACATTTTCTGTTTTAGGAAATATAATACCGTCGCGCACGGCGACAATGGGATAAATAGATTGTTGTGACGGCCCAATTAGTATTGTCATATGTGTTAGCAGTATAGCAGTAATTCTGCTAACTGTCAAATGATAATTAGATTATATTGTCAACATGTGCTATGTTAATAAAATAGTACAAATTATATCTACGATATTTACTTAAAATATGGTAATAATTGATTGTAATCTGTAAACTTATCTCTATCTTTCAAGCTTGTTGTACTATCAAGTTGTACGATTTGTTCATGAAAAGCCGTTTTCTCTACTTGATACAAAACACCTAAAGCATATTTCTCTTCATAGACTCCTCTCGCCTTATTGACCGCTGTTAACATATTTGTTTTATCATGTGTATCGTCCAATTTATAAACATGTTTCATATAGTACTGATATGTGTTGATTTTGTTAAATGTTACACACGGTTGTAATATGTTTACTAAAGAAAAACCCTTATGTTCTATGGCTTGTTTTATCATTTGACCCAAATGAATTGTGTCTCCAGCAAACGCTTGAGCTACAAAAGTAGCTCCTTGAGTAAGCGCCAATGATAACGGATCAACAGATTCTTCAATTATTCCAAGTGGAGTTGATTTTGATTTATATCCTTTCTGAGCTGTTGGCGCACTTTGGCCTGTTGTTAAACCATAAACTCTGTTATCATGAACAATAACAGTTATATCGTGATTCCCCCGACAGGCATGTAAAAAATGATTTCCTCCTTCACCATAACAATCGCCATCTCCCACTACTGCAAGCACCGTCATCTTGTGATTTGCTAGTTTCATCCCTATTGCGTTTGGAATTGATCTTCCGTGAAGACCATGCATTGCATATGCGTTTAAAAAATCATTCATATTTCCCGAACACCCAATCCCAAAAGCAACAAATAAAGAAGATGGACTTAATCCCAATTGAACTAATGCTGATTTAATAGCAATTCCAATTCCCCAATCTCCACATCCAGGACACCACGTTGGTTGATATCCGGTAAAATCTTGTACGGTTGACATATTATTTTAAATTTACTTTATTAATAATTTCCTGTTGAGAAACTGCTCTGCCGTCATAACGTAAAATGGTTTCCGAAAATGAAATACCTAATCCCATCTGAAGTAATTTACCGAACTGCCCTTCTGCATTATTTTCAATGAGAACATATCTTTTATCTTGATTTAATAAAGGTATAACTGCTTCTTTTTTTAATGGATATACATGAGTAAAGTGAATATATGCAGTTTTTACTCGTGATCTTAATTTTTTTTGCACATCTAATATGACTCCTTTATTCGAACCCCATGATACAAAAACAACCTCAGCTTCATTAAAATTTCCATAAATCATTGGTGTTTTAAAGTCATTATTAAAATATGTCCGTATTTTGCGCGCGCGTTTATCGACTTGCTTTATTCTTTCTTCTGCAGATTCTGTGGTATGGCCATCCTCGAAGTGCTCATATGAATTTGCTTGATAAAAAGAACCCGCAACACCAGGAATGAGACGGGGTGAAATACCATCAGATGAATCTGAGTATCTTAAATAAGGTGTAGTATTTGTTTGAGTTATGGTTTTACCTCGATTGACTTGATAGTTCTTAATTAGATCAGTAACAAACGATTCTTTAATATTTGAATGGGATTCAGATAAATACATATCGGACATAATAATAACTGGAATTTGATAGATATCTGCGAGATTAAATGCTTCTGTAGTTAAGCCAACCATTTCTTCCATATCTCCTGGTGCAAGAACAATTTTTGGAAACTCTCCATGGCCGGCAAAAACAGTAAAAAGTAAATCTCCCTGTTCAGTCCAGGTTGGCATTCCTGTTGCTGGACCAGGCCGTTGAGAAATAAAAATAACCAATGGAATTTCTGCAATCCCCGCATATGACACTGATTCAACCATAAGGGCAAATCCACCACCCGAAGTGCCTACTGCGGAACGAACGCCAGCAAAAGATCCTCCTAATGCTGTATTAATCACAGAAATCTCATCTTCAGCATGTCGAACTACCATTCTGCTCGTTTTCTGCCATGCTGCTAATGTGGTAAGTACTGATGATGAAGGAGTCATAGGATAAGCAACATACATCCGGCAGTCTGCAATAACAGCACCAAGAGAAAAAGCTTCATTTCCCGTCATAACAAGCTGAGATTCTGAATTTAATGGTAATAAAACCTGTTGAATATTTTCTTTATAGTGTTCAATTATATACGCATATCCTTTTTCGGCAAACTGTTCATTAAATTTTATAACGTCCTCACCTTTTCGTCGAAACTGTTGCGAAATTAGTTCATTAAATATCTTTAAATCTGTTCCTAAAAGAGCCAAGGATGCTCCCAGGGCAATGGTATTTTTCATTATTTGTTGACCTTTTAACGAAAAAAGAATTTTCTTAAATGGAACGTGAATTAATGTAGATTTTGTTTCGGGTATAAATTCATCTTTATCGTATATGATAAATGCATTATCTGATAACTGATCTTTATGAAGTTCAAATGTTTGCTTATTAAGACAAACAAGAAAATCAATTGATCCAGGGCTGCTTCCTACACGATCATCTGAAACAACTACTTCATATGCATTATGACCTCCACGAATTAAAGATGGATATTCAATATAATCGAACATCTGATATCCGAGTCTGCTTACAATTTTTGAAAATGCCAGACCAGTTGTCATAATACCAAATCCCGCTTCTCCTCCAATTTTCCATACAAATGTTTTCATATTTATTTTGGAAACACTCTATTCCCGTTTTCATCTTCGATGATAATTGCCGCAACAGGACAACCTTTTGCTGCATCAAGAATAGTCTCATCAGTATCCTCTAACGTTGTATTGATAAAAATCGCCTTAGCCTCAGAGTCTAAAAGAAACGTTTTTGGAGCTATTGCGATACATGTTGCTGCACCTATGCAGAGATCTCTGTCAACCCAAACTTTTAATTTTCTCACCTGCACCGGACCAGACGGGTTTTTTGGATCTAACAATGGTTGATCACTCATATGAAAAATTAAATTAATAATTTTTGAAGAGCTTCAAGTGCAAGTAGTGCACATTTAACTCTATTGGGGCCTAATTCAATTCCCAACATGTTAATAATAAATGCTTTATCTAACTTTCGCAACTGCTCCTTTGATTTTTTGACAGCATATTCTGATAATAAAGAAGCTGATGCTTTTGATATAACGCATCCTGAAGCAATAAATGAAATTTTTTTAATTTTATTTTTTTCAAAGACCGCATACATTTTAATACTGTCGCCGCATAATGGATTATGAACAGCTGTTTTTTTATCAGGTTTTTCAATTTCACCCTGATTTCGTGGATATTTATAATGATCTAAAATTCGTTCCTGATAAATTGACATATTTGTTTATCCAATTATTTTAATAGCTTTATGTAAGCTTTTTACTAACATATCTATGTCGTGAGTGGTGTTATATAGGTAAAAACTTGCTCTGATACTTGCAGTAATATGTAATCTCGTGTGAAGAGGCATCGCACAATGATTTCCTGCCCGAACAGCAATATGATCGTCGTTCAAAAGCTGAGCAATATCATGGGGATGAATTTTATCTAGTGTAAAACTTATTATTCCGGATCTCATTTCTCTTGGTCCAAAAATCTGTATCTTTTTTTTAAACGAATCCTCAAGAAAATGAATGGCGTAATTAACTAATGTTTGTTCGTGTAAATAAATGTGCTTCAAACCAATAGCGTTTATATATTCGATAGCTTCTCTCAATGCTATTATTCCGGCAATATGAGGCGTACCTGCTTCAAATTTTTGAGGAGTTGTTTTATATGTCGTTTGTTTTGTTGATACTGTTTCGATCATTTCTCCTCCGTACAAAAAGGGATTCATGTGTTCAAGAAGTTCTTTCCTTCCCCACAATACTCCAACCCCTGTTGGACCAAGCATTTTATGAGATGAAAAAACCAAAAAATCACAGTTTAGATCTTGCACGTCTACTTTTATATGAGGAACCGCTTGAGCTGCATCAATAATGACGATTATCTCCGGATTTATCTGTTTTGCTTGTTGAATAATTTTTTTAATCGGATTAATTGTCCCTAAAACGTTAGAAATATAAGTGAGAGAGAGGATTTTAGTTTTTTTTGTTACTGTTTTTGATATATCGACTAGTTGACCGTTGTTATCAATATCAATAATAGATAATGTGGCGCTTTTTCTTTGAGCCAATACTTGCCAAGGAACAAAATTTGAGTGATGTTCCATAATGCTTACCGCGATCTCATCGTTTTTTGAAATTATCTTATCTCCTAGGGTATACATGATAAGATTAATTGATTCTGTTGTATTACGGGTAAAAATAATTTCATCTGATAAATAGGAATGAATAAAAGACGCAACTGCTTCTCTTGTTTTCTCAAATTCTTCCGTCGCCTTTTCTGAAATATCATAAATTCCCCGATAAATATTTGCGCTGTATTCTTGATAATATGTATTTAACTTATCAATAACTAACTGCGGTTTTAGTGATGTTGCCGTTGAATCAAGATAAATTAACTCTGGATTAAATGTAAATATGGGAAAGTCTTTTTTAATTTTGGTTACATTTATCATAGATCAATTTTTATTTTATAATCAGGTTCAAGGTTCTTCATTTGCTGAAATATGTCGTTTATAAAACCATCTATCAATAATTGCTTTGCATTTTCAACTCCTAATCCCCGCGATTGAAGATAATGCAACAAATTTCCATCAAGCTGTCCTGTTGAGGAAGCATGAGTACAAAATACATCGTTGGTAAGAATTTCAAGAAAAGGCCGGGACACCACAGATGCTTTCTTTGATAATAACATGTTCAT
>Ga0210051_1005633_pt1 | contig 11946 bp, 8 predicted proteins | sample CryGey092014_all_FD_185464 | JGI IMG/M metagenome (GOLD analysis project Ga0210051, IMG submission 185464) | Groundwater microbial communities from aquifer - Crystal Geyser CG23_combo_of_CG06-09_8/20/14_all (SPAdes) (version 2) | ecosystem: Environmental > Aquatic > Deep subsurface > Groundwater ...
ATTTCTTGCCTACGTGCCTCATAATCGATATGGGTCACCATGAGCTGATCTACATCTAAATAATAAGCAATTTTTCCTGATAAAGCTGGGACAATAGCATTTTTTAGCTCAGGATTTGAGATATATACAACACCTGACGGTGCATCGGCTAATTTTTTGAGCGCCGCAAGCTCTGAGTCGGGAATCAGATTTTGAGGGGCAGTCAAGTAGCGCAACTGCTCAATAGAATTGGGGAGAGTGAAGAGAATAATCAGATAAGCGCTCCATTTGATCAGCGTTTTTTTGTGGGAGATAAGGTGAGCTAGTACTTGGCCAGCGTACAAACTAGCCAAAAATACTCCGTAGTAGAGAAACTGCATGGTATTAAACCAACCACCATCTTGAACAAAAAAGACTGGCATCAAAAAGGTAAAGATGATAACGGAGATAAATACAAAATCATCAGGTGTATAAGTACGTCTGATTTTAGCTATAAATAGAGAGAGAATAGCGATAAGCCTAGTCCCAAAGTTCATGATAGCTAGTAAAAATACAGTATAAGACTCAAGGGCCAAAAGACGTGGAGAGCGCAAGCCCCCATGTTCATATAGATAGTAGCGAGCAAGGGTCCAACTATGGTTATTGAACAAGACTGGATCATCTAACAAAATATGTGGTAATGCCATGGGAGCCCATGCAAAAGGAAAGCCATCTGCCCCAGCACTACTATAAAATAGTGATTTGGCCAAAAAGTCTCCCAAGAAGATAGCCATTAGTTGAAGTAGACGAAGGGAGATTTTGTCACGGCGATAAAGCCTGATTAAGATGAGTCCTCCCAAAATAAGCGACAGAACTATGCCACCATAAAATTTGAGACCAGAGATCATAAACATGAGAATAGCCAGCCAAAAGACTGAAATGATTTTCACTGATTTTTTGAAATGAAGTAGTGTCAAAAGGATAAGAGGCAGTGTCAAAGCAAACTGAAGATTGAGAAACATCATCCCTGGCTGAATCGAGGTCACAACGGGGAAACCGCGCATACTTGAATAGAAAAAAGTATTATCTGCATAGAGTGTTGCAAGGTAAGAAAGTGAGCTACCAAAAAAGAGGAAAAAAATAATGGAGTTAATTTGAGTACTTCCTTTACTTTGACTTTTGACATATTGAATCGAAACAAAGATGTATAAGACTGAGATCACAATAGGGAGAAACCGAAAGAAGACAAAGAAGGGTTCAAGCCCGAACTTGGTCAAGGCAAATAAGATCAAATCAATAAAATAATTATAGCCATATACTGTGCCTCCGGCAAAAAATGGGTGAGGAAATGGGAAAGAATTGAAAGCTGACTTGACTAAACTGATGTGCCAGAGAGCATCATGCATGTGCCATTGCCCTATATAGAGTCCACAACTCCCCCACCAGCAACTATACAAGCCATTTGTCACAATTAAAGAAATAGAGAGGAAGAAGAAAAGAACTGCTTGTAGCAATAGCAATTTGTTGGTTTTGAGTGCAGTAATTACATCTCGCATATAATCTATGAGTATAATGGAATTATGAAAAATAATCACCTCTTGATGTCGATTGGGATTGCCCTCTTCTCTCTAGGTATCATGTGGTTGCCATTTGCTTTACGGGCAAAAAATTTATTGGGAATTGATTTTGCACAGGCTGGAATGGATAGAATTGTCTCTAACTTTGATGGAATTAACTTCCTAGTAGTTGCCAAAACTGCCTATAATCCCGAGTTAATCGCAAATAGTTTCCAGGATATATTAAATGGGAGGAGACCGCTTTACTTTTCAGCTCATTACCCTGGATATCCCATGCTGATTGCACTAATAGATATCTTTGTTTCTGGTCCAAATGCATTGCTGGGATCGGTTATTGTGTCTAATATATTACTGTCTGCTGCTCTTTATTTGTTCTTTGAAAGTCTTACTAAGAATCGGGAAAAAGCTATTTTGCTAACTTTAGTAGCATTATTTTTCCCAGCCAGAATGTTGTCAAATAGGATTGTAGGATCAAATGAATCTTTATTTATATTTTTTATATTATCTTCTTTGATTGCCCAAATGAAGAATCGCAAATGGTGGAGTGCTGTCTTTGGAGTATTTGCTGTCTTGACCCGTAGCCCTGGAATACTATTGTTTGGAGCATACCTTATCCAATTTATCTTTCATAATTTGCTTACCAAAAATAGAAAAGATCTTATGAAACAACTAAATAATTTTGTTCCATATTTGTTGATACCACTGGCTTTGATTGGACTATGGATATTTTATGGGCATCAATTTGGGAGTATTTGGGCATATTTCCAAGTAGGTGGCAATATTAATATACATTGGCCTTTCTCTGTATTTGGTAGTCATATGGATTGGATATCTGGGATCTGGAATGAAGATCTAATCTACCTTTTCACTTTGATTATCGGAGGTGGAATCGCGTTTCTTCACAAGTATAAATGGCATACATCTGGTATTTTTGTGGCAATATATGGTTTATTTGTAATATTTGTAGCTCATCGAGATCTCGCTAGATATAGTTTGCCAATTATGCCATTTGTGATCGCTGGTTTATCACCAATCTTGGAATACAGATATATTAAATATATTATTCTGGTGATGATCATCCCAATATGTTTGTACGCCTGGCAGTTTGTCCTGGTAAACTACCAGCCGATTATGGATTGGACTCGATTGCTATGAAGAAGTGGTTGTTTTGGTTGATAGTAATTCTGGCATTTGTGGTGGAAATGAGAGTCGTGATCCCTAGCGGAAGCCATTATTGTCAAAATGGGTTCTGCGGGATTTATTTTTGGGGAGCGCATGAACATGATGGCGTGTGGCATCTAGCTTTGATAAATAATGCGTTGACTGTTTGGCCAAATAGATTCCCCACATTTGCTGGGGCAGTGTTGTCTGGCTATAACACACTACTGGACTCTATTTTGTATGTTATCAACCTACTGACTAAGATCCCTGTGGTAACTTTGTATTTTAAAGTGACTCCCCTTTTGTGGTTTGGAGCAATGATTTTGGTGTGGAAAAAATTTGCGGCGCGATATAGTAATAATAAGTGGTATCTGCCTGCAATTCTATTTTTCGTATTTTTTGGCAACTCTTTCTCGTATTTTTTTAGACTATACCACGAAGGTATCATCTGGGGTGCGAGTGGATTGCTCTCGATGCAATCTCCCCAGATGTTAAGCAATATTCAATATGCCCTAACGTTACCATTGATTGGTGTTATGCTGATTTTGTTTCGCAAAGATAGGGTCGGTTGGAAAGAGATGCTGAGTTTGGCAATATTAAATTTTCTTTTGATGGGACTCAAATTCTATGCTGGAGTAATCGCAGTGACAATGAGCGGGATGTATGCATTAACCCTAATTTTCCAGAAGCAGTGGAAGATAGGTATGATTGGTGGTCTATTGTCAGTGATGGGATTTGTTTTGGCTACTTTTGTTTTCTACAACCCACTAAAGAGTCTAGGGGGACCTTCGATTCTGTTGTTCAAACCCATGGCTACAGTACACCCAATAATAGAGGAAGCGGGTTTATTTTTTGCGCCATCAATCGCCAATTTACGCAACAATTTATATGCTGCTGGAGGAAGCTGGCGATTATGGTTGATAGAGGCAGCAACTCTAGGGTTATTTGTATTTTTTAACTGGGGCACGAGAATTATAGGTGTTTGGGCGATAAAGAAAAAACCATTTGATGTAGTTTTGATTACTGGGATAATCACTAGCTTGCTTATGAACATCTTATTCATACAAAGAGGCGAGTGGTGGAACACAGTACAGTTTTTGTATTATGCTACTTTTTTGTCAAACATATATGCGGCAGAGATACTAGCAAACTTAGTTAATCAGGGTTGGAAAATGAAACTCGTAGCATTACTCATCGTATGTTTTACAATCCCCAATGCTTTAGACACATATCGTATCTTTAATAGTTTCCCCCCACATAGTTATGTAAGCGAAGCGGAGATAGAGGCACTCAATGAACTGAAGTCGTTGCCTAAAGGAGTAGTATTGGCTTTACCAATAAATCCGATACCTGGGCATGAACAACAATTACCTCGTCCTCTATATAATATGTATGATACGGCTTATGTGGCGGCATTTTCAGGTCAACAAACATACCTTAACGACTTGGTGCAGTTGCGCTTGACAGGAATAAACTACGAGAATAGATTAGCAATAATTAAAACAGGTGAATGTGAAGTGTTGTCAGAGATCAAATACATTTATGCTGCAGGTGATCAGGGTCAATTATTCCCTTGGCAAAAGTGTCAAAATAATTCTATAACAGAAATATATACCAATGAGCAGGCTAGTATCTACCGCGTTATGACCGATACACCAAACCAATAATAATAATCTTTGAGAATTGCTTCTTTAGTATAGATGAATCCATTGGTAACTTTTAGTTCGTCGTATGGCTTGATAAAAAATATTAAGACTTTATTATCTATTTGATAAATTATTGTCTGAGAATCTTGATAGATGGGGGTGGAGCTAGGTAGATCCACAAGATCTGCCAACTGATTAGTGTTCACTAGCGATTCATAACTAGACCATTTCGGCGACTTATAAACTAAGATTGGAAAGTCTCCTTTTAACTTGAGATTAATGCCTGTTTGATGCACAAAATCGGTGATATTATCTATAGATAATCCATCTTGGAATACATAAAATACACCTGGATAATAAAACTCTCTAGTCTCCCAGTATTTTTGAGGATCTAAATGTTTCGTCGACTTTGTTTGTTGCAACAATTGATCTAAGTAATTTGTTCTAGCTGTGGGCAATAAATAATTGATGATGCGTGGTTGGAACAATAAATAGCAAATTGCGATGGTGAGTGTAACTAATAACGGTAAACGCATGAAATCATTATATAATGATTGTTATGTATTTTGTTTTATCAATTGTGATTTCGCTACTTTTGGTTTCTGATTTGTTTTTTACCCCTGGTCACTCTGCCTACATGGATGGAATTGCTCACATTACAACCCTAACCCAATTTTACGAAGCCATGAAACAAGGTATTTGGAGAGTGACTTGGACTGATGGATTTGCTAATTATGGGATGCCAATACCTTTGTATATCCACCAGACCATTGGCTATTTGGGTGGATGGCTATCGCTACTTCTACATGGTGATGTTGTGATGGTATACAAACTTTTGTTTTTGCTTGGTGCAGTAGTGTCGAGTGCAGTTTTCTATAAATTCCTGCGGATATATTTTAGTCCCCTGGCTTCATTTCTAGGAGTATTTATCATGAATGTTTCTCCTTACAGAATATTGAATTTGTATATCAGAGAGGCACTACCAGAATTTTTGGCAGCCGTAATGTTTCCTGTTATTTTGTTAGCTACTCACAATTTTGTAAAGAAAAAGAATAAGTGGTCAGGAGCCATTTTGACTAGTGTATTTGCACTTATTGCGTTATCGCATCCCATGATGTTGGTGGTGGGAAGTGTATTATTTGGAGGATATTATTTCTACCTAATCAAAGATGAAGAGAACAAAGTCAAACTAACGCTCTTATATGCTATGCATATGATCTGGGGATTACTAATTGCTGCATACTATTTGATCCCACTGAAGGTCGAAATCAAGTACTTTTACTATGGTCAGCAAACAAATCATTTGACTGGCGGACAATATTTGGGATTGGTAAATTACTTTGATCCTAAATGGTATTACTTTTATATCAGAGATGTGGCGAATCGAGGACACTTTGTATCTGGGGGATTGTTGGAAAGTTTGATTATGATTGGAGGAAGTGGTGCATTATTTTATCAACTTATTTCTAAAAAGTTTAAAAGGATTGAAATATGGCATTTTGCAGTAGTGGTGGGGATAGTTTTGGTTTTTATGACGACTAAATATTCTGGTTGGCTTTATGAACATATCAATTTACTATCCAACATTCAGTTTCCATGGAGAATGCTTTCTTCATATATATATATTCCAGCGATACTAGTGGCGGCATTTTTTGACAAGCTTTCTAAAAGAAAATTCAAGCTGATTTTGGCGTTGATATTTGTGGTTATCGTGGCTTCTACTCGCTTCCCACAAATGTATGCCAAGAACAATACTCTGCATGATGTGGCGCGCTATTACTTTACGCCTATTAATCTTCACTCTACAGTCATGAATACTGTTTGGAGTGGTGAGACTACTGAGTACCCAATCAAAGATCATAAAGCAGATATCATAGCAGGGAGCGGTGATATAGAAGTTTTAGATAACAGATATGGAATAAGGAAATATATTGTGAATGCTAAGACGGATGTAAGGTTGGTGGATTACACTTTTTACTTCCCTGGCTGGGAAGTAAAAGTAGATAATCAAGTTGTGCCAATAGAATTCCAAGATCCCAATTACCGCGGAGTCATAACCTACAAACTCTCTGCAGGCGATCACCAAGTTGATCTATATTTTGGTGATACCAAGTTACGAAGAATATCTAACTGGATAAGTATTGTAAGCGCTGGACTTTTCGTTGCCTATTTTTTCTTCCAAACAAAACGTGAGTAAGCAAAGAAGTTCCAGAACATACCAACGAGGATCCCTACGATAGAGAAAGTCATCCCAGTATCTACGTTAATACCTGCAATTGGGACGATAAATAGTGTGTGTAGACCGATAAACTTTTCACCCATAAAGGCAATGACCATCTGGATGAGGATAGAACCAGCTGAAGCTAGATTGAACTGCAAAAACTTACCTGGGATCTGTACGACTAAGAGACGCCGATCGGAGAAGGTCCAGAGATTACTGAGCGTAAAATTGGAGACGATGGCAGTTTCGATGGAGATAAAGTTGGCAATTTGATATCCGAGCCCCATACGATAGAAATACAATGCAATAATTTGGACTATAGTACCCGTGCCACCGGTAATCAAAAATTTGAAGATACGACTTTTGAAAATTTCTTGGATTCTAGTTTTCATAATGTACCTCATTGTATTAAATATATATTCTGGACCTAGTTTTGAGGAGCCGGTCGTGCGATCCCTGAAATGATAAGCTACCTCACTAACTTTATACCCTTTCTGTATAGTTTTTACTAGCAAACCTATTTGCCATGTGTATCCTTGGAATGCAGTATTGTTCATGAGTGGGAGGATTTGTAGAATTACTTCTTTTTTTATAGCGCGATAACCGGCAGTCCAGTCGTGAATGGAAAAATTGAACATTACGAGTTTGATAAATATATTCCCAAAGCGGGAAAGCAACTTACGATGAAGGCCCCAATTTTTTGGAATTCCACCTCCTTCAATATAACGACTACCCATGACCATATCACTCCCCAATTCGATATGTTTGAGCATAGTAGGGATGATGATTGGGTCGTGCTGGAGATCGGCGTCAAACTCGAAGATGATATCCGCTTTGTATTTGTCTATCGCTACAACAAAGCCTTTTTTATAGGCATGACCGAGCCCACCCTTGCGTTTGTTATTCAAGATGTGAACATATGGATATTTTTTGATAAGCTGATTGATCTTGACCCTCGTGCCATCGGGACTATTGTCGTCAACAAAGAGGATATGCATGTCATAGAGCGGGCAGAGACGAAAAACTTGAGAGAGTGCGCGAGTAACTGGAGCGACGTTGCCGGCTTCGTTGTAAGTCGGGATGACAATGACTACTTTCGGTCGCATAATGGTTAATGGTTAATGGTTAATGGTTGATAGTGAGTGAGCATTTGAGTCATGCCCGCTTTGAAATCGACTTTTGGCTCCCAGTGCAATATGTCCTTGGCTTTCCTGATATCTGGGTTGCGTTTCTTGGGATCGTCGACGGGACTATCTACATATTCTTTGGGGAGTGACGCTCCTATGATTTCTTCAAAAATAGCAATCGCTTCGCTAAGCTTGAGTTCCTGAGGATTGCCGAGATTGAGGACTTGGCCAATTGATTGATCTTTGGCGTGAACTAGAGCAATCCCTTCGATCAAATCATCAATATAACAAAAAGATCTAGTGGAGCTACCATCTCCGTACATCATAAATGGTTTGTGACTGACGTATGCATCAATTAAATTGATAGTGAAGCGGCCGTCGTCTAGGCGCATGTAGGGACCATAAGTATTAAAGATCCTGATCACTTTGATCTTGGCTTGAAACTGACGGAAATAGGTAAAGGCGAGAGCTTCCATGAAACGTTTGCCTTCGTCGTAGCAAGCTCTAGGGCCTATACAGCTCACGTTCCCTCGATACTCTTCTGTTTGGGGGTGAACAAGCGGGTCGCCATATACTTCGCTAGTTGAGGCAAAGATGATCTGACAGTCGTTTTGGAGCGCGAGATCTAACATGTTTTTGGACCCGACAGAATTTACCATGAGAGTCTCCACGGGGTGCGCCATATAGGAGATGGGAGAGGCGGGATTGGGGGAGGCAGGACAAGCGAAGTGGAGGATGGCGGATAGCTGATGGCTCATAGTTAATGGTTGACAGATGTCGTGCTCGATAAGAGTAAATTTGGGGTTGGATAAAAGCTCAGTAAGGTTATCGCGGGAACCAGAGACAAAGTTGTCGACACAGATGACCTCGTAACCGTCCGCGAGGAATCTGCGACATAAATGGCTACCAATAAAACCTGCACCACCAGTAATTAAAATTCTGCTCATAGTATATAGCTCATGGTTTATGGTTTTTCTAACTCTAGATCGGATTCGACCATGAGACGCACGAGTTCTGCAAAGCTGGTCTTGGGGACCCAACCAAGGATCTTCTTGGCTTTGGCGGGATTGCCGATCAGATGATCGACTTCGGCTGGACGGCTGTAGCGAGGATCGTTCCAGACTACTTTTTCTCTCCAGTTGGAGATACCTGCGACCTCAAAGGCTTGCTCGACAAACTCAGAGACAGAGTGAGTTTCGCCGGTGGCGATCACAAAGTCTTCAGGTGTCTCTTGCTGGAGCATGAGATGCATCATCTCGACATAGTCTTTGGCGTATCCCCAGTCGCGCTTGGCATCTGGGTTGCCTAGGTAGAGTTTGTCGACTTTGCCATACTTGATCTTGGCGACTGTCGAGCTGATTTTGCGGGTCACAAATTCAAGACCCCGGCGAGGAGACTCGTGGTTGAAGAGAATACCTGAGACGGCGAATAGTTGGTAGGACTCGCGGTAGTTGACGGTGATCCAGTGACCATAGACCTTGGCTACGCCGTAAGGCGAGCGAGGCCAGAACGGAGTGGACTCTACCTGGGGGATCTCCTGGACTTTGCCAAACATCTCACTGCTACTAGCCTGATAGAACTTGGCGCTAGGACAGGCAAAGCGAACAGCCTCGAGCATGCGCGTCACGCCTAGTCCCGTAGACTCCCCGGTAAGCATGGGTTGCTCCCAGCTGGCTTTGACGAAACTCTGGGCGGCTAAGTTGTAGATCTCGTCGGGCTGGATATCTTTGACGGCGGTCGTAAGTGAGTGCTGGTCGAGTAAATCACCAGAAACCAGCTCGATTTGATCGACGATGCTGGCAATACGCGAGTAGTTGGGGGTGCTAGTACGGCGATTGAGACCATAGACTTTGTAGCCTTTTTCAAGCAGTAGCTCAGCTAAGTAAGAGCCGTCTTGGCCGGTGATACCGGTGATGAGTGCTTTTTTGGCCATATTATTATCTCCTGTAACTATTTAGTATATCTGAAATGGTCTCTAAGAGCGAGATCGTGGGTTTCCAGCCAGTCGCAGTGCGGAATTTGGATGAGTCGGCGATGAGAACTGGCACATCCGCCTTGCGCACAAGGGAAGGATTGGTTTTGATCTCGACTTTGACTTTTGAGAGTGACTGAAAGATAGATACTATCTCAGAAATTGTGTGCCCCTCTCCACTGCCGATGTTGTAGATCTCTCCTGATTTGCAATTACCTGCGGCGAGAACATAGGCTCTAGCCATATCGCGCACATCGGTAAAGTCGCGGATGGTACCCAGATTGCCTAGTTCGATGATGGGAGGAATGGTTCCCTTTTCGATTTGGGCAAATTGAGAGGCAAGATTCGGGATCACAAAATCGGTCGTTTGGCCGATACCGGTGTGGTTGAAGGGGCGCAATATTACTGTGTCGAGGCCATAGGCCAAGCCATACATGGTAGAGAGCATCTCTTGGGTGACTTTGGAGACGGCATAAGGATTGAGCGGGCGAAGTGGAGTAGATTCGTGGATAGGGTGAGAGAGATCCTCGACTGCCCCATACTCGTTGGCTGAGCAGATGGCGACAAAACGAGCGGTAGGCACCATAGCTTTGACGGCTTCTAAGACAGAATATGAAATAGTTGTGTTGGTATTCATGACTGAGATAGCCTTGTCGACACTGGTACCTACTACAGATAATGCAGCCAAATGGAAGATGATATTGGGTTGAGTTTTTTGGATGAGGGAACGGGCGAACTCCAAGTCGCTTAGATCTCCTTCAAAGATATGATCTGAGCTCAAGAGAAAAGAGATATCACTAGTTGATTTGAAAACTGATCCGGATACCTCAAAGTTTTGCGACTTTTGCAGCTCTTTGATCAGATAGGTGCCAACAAATCCACCAGCACCGGTTACTAGAATTTTGCTCATAGTAGATAGCTCATAGTTTATTGTTAACGACCGATACCTTTATATTGTAGCCCAGCGGAGAGGACGGCAGCGGACTCATATTGATTACGAGTGTCGATAAAATACTTGGGTGAGAGCATGAGAGAAGCTACTTTGGCGAGATCAAGGCCCACAAATTCGTCCCATTCTACAAGGAGCATGAGGACGTTGGCCCCTTTGATGGCATCATAGGGATTTTTAAAATCGGCAGGGACTTTGGGATCGGCGGTGAATACTTTGGCACCATGTGCAAGTAACCAAGGGATGACAGTAAGAGCTGGGGCAACGCGAGTATCGTTGGTGTTCTTTTTGAATGAGAGACCCAGGATTGCGACGGTTTTGCCGGCAAATCCTCCAACAAGGCGCTCATATTTTGTCATCAACTTGGGGATGCGCATGGTGTTGAGATCGTCTATTTTGATAAAGAGACTCTCGCTCTCTCCGACTGAAGCGGCGTAGGTGGCGATTTCTTTGACGTCTTTGGGAAAACATGAGCCACCATAACCCAAACCTGGGTACCAGTAATGCGCACCGATGCGCTTGTCGGCCCCGATGCCGCGGATCACCTCTTCGATATCGGCTCCGTTTTGCTCACATAGATCGGCGATTTGATTGATAAAAGTGATACGAGTGGCAAGGTAATTGTTGGCGGCATATTTGCACATCTGCGCACTCTCTGGAGACATCGTAATGATGTTTGTGGTTAATGGCTCATGGAGAATGGTTAATTTTTGTTTAGTCAACTCGTTTTCGACGCCTATGACGATGCGATCGGGGTGAAGCGTATCTTCCACGGCTGTCCCCTCTTTGAGGAACTCAGGGACAGAGGCTAGCTCAAAGGAAACAGTAGTTTTCTTTTGGATGAGCTCTCTCACTTTGGCATTGGTGCCTGGTGGAACAGTACTTTTGATGATCACAATTGAGCCGTTTTTGAGGTGAGGGGCGAGAGACTCTGCAGCTGAGTAGACATAAGTCAGATCAGCTGAGCCGTCATTCGCTGTGGGTGTGCCAACCATGATCATGACAATCTCGCTATCCTTGATCGCCTCCTCATAATCGGTGGTGAAAGAGAGATTACCGGTTTGTTGGGTTTGCAAAAGCAAGTCTTGCAGACCTGGCTCAAAAAATGGCACAATGCCCTGCCTTAGAGATTCTACTTTAGCACTATCAATATCTAGGCCGATGACATGGTGTCCTAGTTTGGCCAGAACCGAGACCGTTACTACGCCAACAAAACCAGTACCGATACAGGCGATATTCATTGTTTTATTCTAGCATATAGTTGATGGCTCATAGCTCATGGTACTAGATCGATTTGGCAATGATTGTGGCGAAGTCGTCATTTTTGGTGATTTG
>Ga0210051_1005636_pt1 | contig 11941 bp, 13 predicted proteins | sample CryGey092014_all_FD_185464 | JGI IMG/M metagenome (GOLD analysis project Ga0210051, IMG submission 185464) | Groundwater microbial communities from aquifer - Crystal Geyser CG23_combo_of_CG06-09_8/20/14_all (SPAdes) (version 2) | ecosystem: Environmental > Aquatic > Deep subsurface > Groundwater...
TCTGGAACTATGCAAAAATATAACAGAGAAATTTTGAAAGAAGTATTTGATTTTACACTTTAGATTTTAGGCGGCGCGCCAACTTCGTTGGCACGAAATTCGGCGGCGGCGGAAAGCGAGGGCGGGCAAAAATTCCTTCCCCCCAACCCCCTTCCTTTTTGCCCGCCCGAGCGTTCAGTTTGGCGCGCGAAGCGCGCCGTCAGTTCTATTCAAAAAAGGTTCGGATTTGGTCAAACAAACGCACAAAGACAAAACGTTTCGGCTCGGGCCTCGCTTGGGATCGAGTCAATTGGCGGCGTTATTTTTTCCAGACAATGTGTCCGTTTATGTCGTGCTTTTCGTAAGTTTCTAAAACATCAGCGCAAAACTTCATTAGCTCCTCGTTTTTCTCGCTTTTTGCTAATTCATAAAGGCGGATAAACATCTTTTTTCCGGTTTCGGTTTGTTTCAAATTCTTTTTGATAAAATTGTGTTGTGAGCATAATGTCTGACCATTTTCGATTGTTGCCTCGCCGCCAAAATCTTTTGGTTTTATATGGTCAATATGTAAATCAACGCCGTCCTTTTTACCTCGTCCGCAAATAACGCACTTGTAGCCGTCTCTTTTTAGAATTGCCTCTTTTTGTGCGGCGGTAAAATCTTCTAAATCCCTTTTATACGCTTTGTCGGGGTCATATTTATAAACCCCTTTGGCAATTTTTATCAAGAAGCCGCTTTGTGCTAATTGACGGATTGCTCTGTCGGGATCACGAAAAACTTTTCCTGTTCTTTTCTTGTAGGTAGAAACAACCCAATCAACGACTTCGGGGTGCTTAATATCTCTGTTTGGATTTTTCCGTTAAATATAATTTTTTCAGATCAAGATAATTTTTAGTTTCGACTTTGCTTAATAAAATCTGTAAGCCAAATAACATTTCTCTTTTTATTAAGTTTGTCCTAAATTTTTTACTATGCGTCTCGGTAATTACAAATTCCCATTCCCGACTAAAACTAAGGTTGGTCATAAGTTCATTTGTTATTATTTGATAAACTTTCGATCATTTCGATACTTTTATGCAACTGAAGCATCAAAATAAATCTGAATCCTGCGGGCGTAATAACAACTTGTTGCCCGACTTTACCGAGTAGTTCCAATTCAATTGCAAAATTAAGAAATGTGTAGGTGGCTGTACTCAACGATTTCTCTGCTTGCCACTCATTGACTTTACCAGAAACTTTTTTAAACATCTCTCTCAAATCAGCGAGCCTCAGTGGGTATGAATTTCGTGATAATAGAAAAGCGCTTTCAACAATTGAATAGATGCCAAAAACGGTTGAAGAATAGAACGGGTCACTTGCTACGAATTGCTTAAGAATTCCAATTTGATCATCATTTAATCGGTCAATAAATGTATCTCTATTTATATTTTGCGCATATTGATCACCAATATCAGTAAGAAAATAATTTTTGTCCCGCTCTCGCACTAAGCCGAACTCCTTTGCTACTTTCAGATGATTATGCACACTCTGTTTAGAGAGCCCTGTTTTTGTGGCTATCTCTTCCTGCTTTGTCTCACCCATGATTAAATAACTCAGGGCACGATTTATTAGACCAAAACTGAATACGCCATAATCATTCGGTTTAATTTTTAGGAAAGGCGCAACCGCAGAAAGATTATCGTAGTAATCTTTCAAAACATCAATCGGTTCGTAGATAATCAATGCGATACCACTTTGTTTTGCCAAATCAAAATCATTACCTTTTGCTTCTGTTACCATTAAATAGCAGAATATGTCGCCAGCAACCAACTCACCAACATTTTGCAAACGAATAAGTTCATCTCTGTAAGAAAGTATTTGTTTCATCCAATCTTCAGAAAAGCCAACAACTTTTAACTCAACTAAACATAAATTTTTTCCGCTCGATAATAAAAGATCAATTCTCTCATCGCCTGACTTCAATCTCAGCTGACGAGTAATCAACTTTAAATCAAGTGGTAATTGCAACAATTTTGCCAAAAAAATTAAATTTGCGGCGAGCGCATCTTCAATTTGGCTTTCACTTATATTTTTTTCTCTTTTAATTGACATAAGAATACTTTTCGTCAATATCAACGCCTATGCCTTTTCTGCCATGCAAATATGAAGCGATAAGCGTTGAGCCACTACCCAAAAATGGGTCCAAAACCGTATCGCCAATAAAACTAAATAATTTTATACACCTCCTCGGTAATTCAATTGGGAAAGGTGCAGGATGTCCGCCTGCTCCTTTTTTGCTCTGGCCGTTAAAAGTCCAGACCCCATTTGTCCAATCCATAAACTCTTGTTTTGTGATGTCATTTTTTCTACTCCCTCCTGTTTTTTTCCAACTATTTTTATACAAAACCAAAATCAATTCAACCGGAGCGATAACATAAGGGGCGGAGGCGGACATAAAAGAACCCCAAGCAGTGCGGCGCGATATATTGCCCTCGTTCCAAATGATTGTTGAGTGATATTTCCAGCCGATGTCTTTCGCGATTTTCGTAATATCCGCGCCAACTGATTTTTGGCCGCCTTTATTTTTATCAAGCGGAATGTTAAGCAAAAATCGTCCTTCGCCTTTTGCGAGATCAAAACACTTCTTTATCCATTTTTGGGTAAATTCCAAATAATCCTCGTAAGATAAATTGTCTGCATGAGAATTATAGTGAATATCCACATTGTAGGGTGGCGAGGTAACAATTAAGTCCACTGAATTGTTTGGTATCGAGCTAATTTTCAAAATATCATCTTTGTATATCAAAATATTATCTGCCGCAAAATATGGAGAACTTTTCCTATCCGTCTGCTTTATTATTCTTGGTAAAACAGTTTCAGGAATAGGTGCGCCAACATCTCGGATTACATCAAGTACTATTCCTTGTATGGAAACATCTCGGCCGTTTCGAAAGATGAGCGGCTCCATATTTTTATTGGCTGGCTGTAAGCGGATATGCCCTCGCTCTTTGTAGAATTTCTTTAATGTTGCTTCGTGATTCTCAATGAGAGCTACTACTTTCTGTCCGTTCTCGGCGGTTTCTTGTTGGCGCACTAAAATAACATCGCCGTCGTTTATATTTTCATCAATCATACTGTTACCCACCACACGGAGGGCGTACACTTCTGACGAGGAAGGAATCTTGCTTTTCTGGACCGCGATCATTTCCTTATCTTGAATCGCTTCAATGGGCTGTCCGGCGGCAATAGTCCCCAAGAGAGGAATTTTAACCATACCCTCGCGTCTCACGACATCAATAGATCGCGGTTTATTTTCTTCCTTTACTAAATACCCCAAATTGCGGAGCTTGGAGACATGAAAATGAGCTGTTGAAACTGACGCAAGTTTGAGTTTCTTGCGTATTTCATCAAGCGAGGGGGCATACCCTTTTCGCTCTCGATAATCAGTTATGAAATCGAGGACTTGTTTTTGCCTTTTTGTTACCATACTGATATTATAGAAAATAAATAGAAAGTGTAAAATGGTGAGTTATCCACATCCCACGAAAACCACATACGATCACCTCGCGTTTTCTGACGATTCCAAACACGAAAGTGGCCGCTTCAATGGTGGTACTGTGCATAACTTTTAATGCGGTTTATAATCGCTTTAAATGACCAAAACCGAATCCCTCCGCGCACTGGAAGATGAGCTCGCGCGCGATGAGGGCCTCCCCCTCCGCGAGTCCAACCTCGTCTTTGGTGAGGGGAGTCCCGATGCGGCGGTCATGTTCATCGGCGAGGCGCCTGGGTTCTACGAAAATCAACTAAAACGCCCCTTCGTGGGGCGCGCGGGTCAGCTTTTGGACAAGCTCATTTTGGGTTTGGGCTGGAAGCGTGAAGACGTCTACATCACAAACATTGTGAAGCGCCGCCCGCTGGAGAACCGCGACCCGCTTCCCGAAGAGATTGCCGCGTACGCCCCTTACCTCGCGCGGCAGATTGACATCATCGCGCCGAAAGTCGTTGCACCCCTCGGGCGCTTCGCAATGAACTACTTTCTCCCCGCCGCGAAGATTTCCCGCGACCAGGGGAAGCTTTTCCGCGTGGGCGGGCGGTACGTCTACCCCCTCTTCCACACCGCCGCGGCGCTCCGCTCCACCCAGACCCTCAAGGAGCTCACCGAGGCGTTCCAGAAGCTCCCCGCGGTGATTGCGAAGCGCGAGGAGCTCGCCGCTCCCGTGGCGGAAAGCGCCCCGCCGGTTCAGCAGTCATCACTGTTCTAAGTTATAATGAATTCAATGACAGACACCGCGCTCATCTATGTGGTGGAACGTTTCTTCTACCGCCTCATTGAGTTCCTGCGTCACTGGTATGTGAAGAGCGGCCGCCTGTACTCCAATTTTGTCCTGAACCAGCTTGAGCGGCTGGACTACTACCTCGCCTGGAAAATAACCGCCCAGCACCTCTTTGAGCCGCTCTATAAGGACTACTCCTTTATCGGCTATGCGCTCGGTTTTCCCCTGCGCCTCATCCGCCTCGTGGTGGCGAGCGTGGTCTACGCGGTGGTGATCTGTTTTGCCATCGCGGTGTATCTCCTCTGGCTCCTCATCCCCGTCTATTTGATTTTCAAGGCCATTACGCCCCTCGTATGACCCAAACATTTTACTACCGCGAGCCGCGCCTCTCCCTCACCTCTGCGGGGGAATTCTTTGTGCGCCTCGCAAGCTACTGCGCGTACCTCATCGCGGCGCTCGCGGGCGGCCTTTTCATTCTCTCCGACCTTCCCTATCTGCGGAGCTTGGGGGTTTTCACGGCGTTCTTTCTCGTGGACCGCCTGCTCCACGTGGGAGAGGGAGAGAAAACATTAACGGAGCTCAAGGGTGAACGAGTGAATGTCGCCGAGGCGGTGACCCCCGCCGCATTCCGAGCTGTGAACTACGCGTCCCGGAAATCACTCGCCCTCCGAGAAGGATTCCACCTAACGCTGCTCCGGGAACTCACCGAACAGCGCGAGATAAAAGAGTCGCTCCGGCGGTTGAGCGTGGACCCGGCTATGTTCGCGGAGCGCGTGGAGAAATACCTTGCGGAGAGCGTTTCCGCCGAGGCGCCGGAGAAGGGGGAGCTTTTGAAGCTGGTAGAGACCCTCATGGTGAGTGCGTACCACATGGCGTGCGCCACCGACGAGCGTTTCATAGAGCCGCGGAACCTCTTCGCGGCTTTAACGGCGATAAGGGAACCATCCCTCGCCTCCATCTTTGAATTTTTTAATCTTTCTACCGAAGATGTGACAGAGGCCGTCATCTTCGGGCGCTGGGCGAAGCGACTCTCACGCCTCCGGCGGGTGCCTGCGGTCCTCGGTGGATTTGCGTACCGCCCCCACTTCCTCCGGCGGCGGGTGATGAACCGTGCCTGGACCGCGCGGCCGACCCCTACCTTGGACCAGTTCAGCACCGATCTCACCAATCTTGCCCGCGCGGAGGCAGTGGGACTCCTCGTGGGGCACCAGGTGGAATTTAAACGTCTCCTCTCCGCCATTTCCCGGCTGGGGAAACCTAATGCGCTCCTCGTGGGGGCTCCTGGGATAGGAAAATCTACCATCATAGCCCACCTCGCGTTCCGCATCATTAAGGACGAGGTGCCGCCTGTGCTATTTGATAAGCGCCTCGTATCGCTCGAGATATCCGATCTCGTGGCCAACGCCACGCCCGAGGTGCTCTCCGGCCGGCTCCAAAAGATAGTGGAGGAGATTATCCTCGCGGGGAACATCATGCTCGTAATTAATAATGCGCACAACCTCTTCCGCACCGGCGATGCGAAGAAACTGTCCGCGATTGACCTCTTCCTCCCGCTCGTGAAGAACGATGCCGTACCGGTCATTGCCGCCACCTTCCCCAAGGAGTTCAAACAGTACATTGAGCCGCGCTCGGATTTTCTTGAACAGTTTGAGGTGATACCAGTGGAGGAGATCACCGAGGCGGAGGCGGTCCGCATCCTGGTCTACACGAGCATTATTCTTGAGCGCGAGTTCAAGATTTCCATCACCTTCCGCGCGGTGCGGAAGGCGGTGGAGCTCGCCCACCGCTACCTTCGCACCAACCCCCTCCCCGGGAGCGCCCTTGAGCTCCTGAAGCAGTCGCTCGCGGGGGCGCGCGAGGAGAAGGCAAAGATTTTGGACGAGGGCTATGTGGTGGCGGCTGCGCAGACGCAGACAAAGGTGCCCATCGCGAGCGCGGGCGTGGTGGAGACCGAGAAGCTCCTGAACCTTGAGCGCACCATCCACGAGCGCCTCGTGAACCAGGATACCGCGGTGGGGGACGTGGCGCGGGCGCTCCGCGAGTACCGGAGCGGCCTCGCGCGGAAGGGCGGCCCAATCGCCACTTTCCTCTTCGTGGGGCCAACCGGCGTGGGGAAGACCGAGCTCGCGAAACTTCTCGCACAGGCGAACTTCGGTGCCAAGGAGCGTATGCACCGTTTTGACATGTCAGAGTACCAGGACAAGCAGAGCATCTTTCGCCTTATCGGCACGCCGGACGGCGAGCGCACGGGGGTTTTGACCGACGCGGTGCTCGCCGAACCCTATTCACTTATCCTCCTGGACGAGTTTGAAAAGGCACACCCCGATCTCCTGAACCTCTTCCTCCAGGTGTTTGACGACGGGCGCCTGACCGACAGCTTGGGGCGCACAGTGAACTTTGAGAACACCATCATCATCGCCACGTCCAACGCCAACTCGCAGTTCATCAAGGAACAGATCGAGCAGGGCCGCACCGTGCCCGACATCGCCGAGGAGCTGAAGAAAAAACTCACCGACTACTTCAAGCCGGAGCTTATCAATCGCTTCTCGGATATCATCGTGTTCCGCAACCTTTCCGTAGAAGAGATATATACCGTCACCGGATTTCTCGTGAAGGAGGTGGCCGATCTTTTAAGTGACAGCCACGGGGTTACTCTCGCAGTTGAGGAGAGCGCAATCCGGGAGATCACCCGCCTCGGGTACAGCCCTGTCTTCGGCGCGCGCCCCCTGCGGCAGGTGATCTCGGAGAAGGTGAGGGGAGTGCTTGCGGAAAGAATTCTGCGGAAGGAGCTGAAGCGTGGGAGTACCGTTACCATTTCATTTGGCGGCGGAGAGTTTCAATTCGCCGTAAAGGAATAGACGAACCGATGCACATCAGGATTGATCTCAAACTTCCGGAGGTTCGCGTGAACCGCGTCATCCGCTCGTTCATTGCCGCCGACCTGCTCCTGTGGGGCGGGTGGGGGCTCGTGAACCCCGTGTTCGCGCTCTTTGTGGTGGATCGCATCGCCGGAGCCACGGCCGCTACCGTGGGAGTGGCGGTGGCGGTGTACTGGTTGGTGCGTTCCCTTGTCCAAGTTCCCGTGGCGATGTTCATTGACCGGCACAAGGGTGAAAAGGACGATTTTTTCACCCTCATTGCGGGGCTCGTACTCGCGGGCTTTGCGGCAATGGCATTCCCGCTCGCGGTGAGCGTCCGGGGGCTCATCGCGGTTGCCTTTCTCCAGGGGGTTGCGTTCGGGCTCTACATTCCCGCGTGGTCGGCGATGTTCTCGCGCCACCTGGACAAAGAGCACTATGCATTTGACTGGTCCCTGGACAACACCACGCTCGGCATCGCGTCGGGTATCGCCGCGGCGGCGGGCGGGGCTGCGGTGAGCTTCTTCGGATTCAACGCCATCTTCATCCTTGCGGGGGTGTTCTCCTTTGCGAGCGCGCTGCTCCTCGTCATGGTGCCGAACCTAATCTTCCCCGGCGGGAGGGACGGCGCCTGTGAAACGCCGTTCATCCGCGACCACACGCCGGCAGGCACTCCGCACTAGCCAAAGCGTCCATGGAACGCAAGATATTTATAAGACCCGCGAGACCTCCGATGGCGCCGGGGCGTGAAATCTCCGCCGGCATCATCATCTACCGCCGGACAGGGGAAGGGCCGCGGTTCCTACTCCTCTATAGCGGCGGCGCCTATTGGAACTTCCCCAAAGGCAAGCTTGGTGAGGGTGAACACGCTTTTCGTGCAGCGCTCCGCGAGGTGGAGGAAGAGACAGGTTTGCGGTCCCGCGACCTCAGGTTCAAGGAACCGTTCAGGGTGCACGACAATTTCACCTATGTGCGGAACCGGAGGAAAATATTTAAAACGGTGACGTATTACCTTGCGGAGACCCGGGAGCCGCGGGTGCGGGTGAAGATAGTGCCGGAACACCATCAAGGGGAGCGGCACGAGGGGTACGGGTGGTTCCTCTACCGGGATGCGGCGCGGATGCTCTCCAAACCGAATCTTCGCCGGCACCTGAAACACGTCTATGACCTCATCGTTCACAAGAAAGATATACCCGGTAGTAGAACTGCGACCACAGGAGCACCTGCAAAGTAAGAGACGGTTTTGGAGTTTGGTATGGCTCGTTGAGCAGAAAGTTTTTATCATAGTGTGAGAACACAGAAGCAGTCGCAGTTTTGCTACCGGGTGTACCGGGCGACGAGAAAAATTCCGCGCGGTAGGGTAGCAACCTACGCGCGGGTGGCGTGGCTTGCGGGTTTTCCGCGCGCCGCGCGCGCGGCGGGGAATGCGCTGAGCAAAAACTACGCGCGGTTGCTCTACGCAACCAGCTATGACAATGACCATAACGATGACTGGCAGAAATTCAGTCATAGTCATTGTCAAAAGTCATCGTACTCGCCAGTGCCCTGCCACCGTGTGGTGTGCTCGGACGGGAGTGTGGGCGGTTTCGCGCGTGGGGCGCGGGCGAAGGTAACGATGTTGGAAAAAGAAGGCGTGGAGGTAAAAAGAGGAAAAGTTGATTTGGCGCGGTTTGAGTGGCGGAGGAAGTCGTGTTAGTGGTCTCAACGGGGCAGGGTTAAAAACGGGGAGTATCAAGTCGCTAAAGAATATGTCCTATTGGACGGCCGTCCAATAGGACATATATTACCCGCGCACCAGTCCGCCTTAGGCGGACGGTGCGGGGTTCCCTGCCCGCCGGCAGGCGGGCGCTCCACGGAACCCCGAATAGAGAGGAGCCACGGGCGGCCTACTCCGCCGAAGTAGCTTCGGCTACAAAGGCTGGATAAGCCCGTGGAGCTTCACTGTAGAGTCGGTGTTGAAATGCCTAAGAGTGGTTTTGTTGCGGCGGAGCGCAAAAAACCTTCAATTGAAGCCGAAAACCCCGCCATCTGCGGCGGGGCTATTTCACAAACTCCACAATTTTCTTGAACACCCCCGGTTCGTGTTCGGCAAGGTCGGCTAATATTTTCCGGTCCAGCTTTACCCCCTTCAGTTTCAATGCGTGGATGAGCGCGCTGTATTTCGTGCCCTCGCCGCGCGCGGCGGCGTTCACTTTCACGTTCCAGAGCGCGCGGTAGTCCCGTTTCTTCTCCTTGCGCCCCTTGAACGCGCTGCTCCACGCGTGGAGGAGCGCTTCCTTCGCGGCGCGCTCTTTGGATTTGCGGCCCCAGCGAAACCCCTTCGTGGTTTTGAGGAGCCGCTCCCGTTTCTTGTGTGCAATTGTTCCTCGTTTTACCCTAGTCATAATATTTATTGATACGGTGCAGTTTTAATTAATGAGATGCCCATGAGCCCCCGCATCTTCTTTTTTCGGGTGAGCTGGCGACCGCTCTTATTGGCGCGCGAGTGTCCGAGCGTCATGGCGCGGCGGCACACCTTCCCTTGCTTTGTGATCCTGATCCGCTTAGTGAAGCTTTTACGTGCCATAGGTCCCGTTGAATAAAATTGGCACGTTCCCACGTGCCCCGCCATACTACCCTTCCCTGCAAAGTTTGACAAGACCACGCCTATTTTTTCCCGATTTGGGTAATGAATCCGCGCCCGCCCCAGCGCGGCGGCATGGTCATCTGGTGGGGGACCGGTATCATTTTTAGAAATTCATCAAGTTTTTTTAACGCCCACTCCTTATTACCCTTCTCGCGCCCCCGCATGAAGAGGCGTATCTCCAGCTTGTGCCCCTCGTTCAGGAACTTCTCCGCCTGGCGGGCTTTGATGTGGAGGTCGTTCAGGGCCGCGCGGGGGGTGATGCGGACGTGCTTCAGGCCCTTGCTCTTCTCCGCCCGTTGTTGTTTCTTCTCCTCCTTTTCTTTGAGGTAGCGGAATTTGTCAAAGCTCATGATGCGCGCCACCGGCGGCTTTGCGGCGGGCGCTATCTCAATGAGGTCCATTCTCTGCTCGCTCGCGATGCGGAGCGCCTCCGTGCGTTCCAAAATCCCGAGGTTCGCGCCCGCCGCGTCAATGACGCGGAGCTGGGGTGCGGTGATGGCGTTGTTGGTTCGGTACTGAATGGCCCTATAGTAGCATAAGCATGTCCCGCAATACAACGCTTTCAAAAGAGAGAGGCGAAACCATCGGTCTCGCCTCCTCTTATGCTATGTTTCCTCCTGCGCTACCGGTTCCAGCGCGATTGCGGGGAGCGGTTCTCCGCCCGCGATGCGTTCGGCGAGGGAAATCGTTTCTCCGAGGAATTGCCACAATTCCTCGAACGCCCGTTTTTCGTCCCGTTCCAGATCCTCACTAAATTCCATTTTTCTGAGAACCGCGTTCCATGTACGCACCTCGTGCACGATTTCGTGCACGGCACTGGGCCTGCATTCCCCGAGTTTGCGGAGCGAGAGGTACCAGATTGCAGCGTCGAGTTCGTGAAGACTTGAGAGGTTCCAAAAAAGTGTGAGTTTGTGGTGTCGGTTGAAAGCGTCCACTGCTTCGACGCCGCTTATGACTTCCTCAAAAAACTCCTCGGCGTCGTGGAGCATTGCCGCATCGGCCTCGGAGATCAGAAGTTTTTTCTGAAAAGCGCCTATCACCCGTTGGGTATTCTCGGCAATTCCTGCAATGCGCTTCGCTTCGGCTGTCAAATGGCTTTCATTGCTGTTCATGCGTTCCTCCTATTTTAAAAGTTATTGAAGGCAATTGCTTATAGTATTGTGCCACGGAACGGTGAAGCGGTCAAATGTGGAAAAAGCGGCGGAGAGTATAATGGGGAGTGGGTATGGAAGCGGAATCCGAGGTAAAAGTGGAAGCGGAAGATGAGACGGCTGTTGAGGCAGTGCTCCACTGCCCGGTCTGCGCGAGCGAGATGGTATCTTCTAACGGCGTGAAGATGGTCTGCGTCGCCTGCGGGTTTGAGGGAGCGAAGTGCGGCTGAAAATGAATCTGCGGCAATAAAAAACACTCCGACTCGAGTCGGAGTGTTTTGAATTAGTGGACTATTCTTAAAATAGTTTGGACCCCGGTAGTAAAGCAAAGTTTACTACAGGGCACGGCGCATTTTGCCCCTCGGCAAGCTCGGGACAAGGAATTTCTCCCCCGCCTGCGTGGCCGACCCAGGCTACGCCAGAGGCTTCGCCGAGGCGAGAGCCACTCCGGCGAGGCAAAGGCCCGCGAAAATGTCTGAATTGGGGGCAGCATAAATTTGGGTGCTATGCTATAGCATAGCGCTATGACGCGTCATAGTACCGTTACTTCTATTATACTGCCACATTGCTATGACGCGTCATAGCAATTTAAAAATAATGGGCAGCTCATTTTGACAAACTCAGAGAGAAGCCACGGGCTTATCCAGCCTTCGTAGCCCCGCTTAGCGGGGCGGAGTAGGCCGCCCGTGGCTTCTTTCTATTCGGGGTTCCGTGGAGCGCCTGCCTGCGCAGGCAGGGAACCCCGCACCGTCTGCCTAAGGCGGACTGGTGCGCGGGTAAAACTGCCGCGCCGACCTGCTTTGCTGAAGCTTCAGCGAAGCGAGTGACAATTTTCCGCCGTCGCCCTTCGGGCTATGGCTGCACGCCGCTATAGCTTTAGCGACGGCGCGCGGACAAGCAAGTTTTTCTTTGCTTTGCCCTACGGAGCTTTAGCGTAGTATGGAGCGGCAGTTTAACCCCGAGCTCTTTCTTTCACTTCTTTAATCATCCAAATTTTTCCCGACCCTGGAATGGGTTTGACTAATTCGATGAGATAAACCTTACTATCGTGAGTTACTTCAACTTCAGCAA
>Ga0210051_1005637_pt1 | contig 11941 bp, 9 predicted proteins | sample CryGey092014_all_FD_185464 | JGI IMG/M metagenome (GOLD analysis project Ga0210051, IMG submission 185464) | Groundwater microbial communities from aquifer - Crystal Geyser CG23_combo_of_CG06-09_8/20/14_all (SPAdes) (version 2) | ecosystem: Environmental > Aquatic > Deep subsurface > Groundwater ...
AAAAAAATGAAGAAAATTTTTCCTAACATTCATTGATTACCTTTCTCCCTTCGGCTCATAAAAGAGTTTATTTATCCAGGTAAAGATAAACTCAAACTTTGGGTAAACCCGATACTGAAATCCAGAGGGAACTCGGTATTGTAAGGAAAGAAGCCTCCTCCAGAGGATAGTATCTTTTGGTTTAACCCGATGCCTTTTAATCTTTTCCTTAACCTCACCGGGAATAATATACGAACCTTCCATTAGGTGATATTTAATCTCCCCTCCTTGAGTATTAAGCATTAAATGTTTTACCTTCTCATAAGGATAGCCCAAGAGCTCTGAGCCAACCTTGTCAGCAGAGAGCATATCATTAGAGATAATCAAACAATTAAATAGAATAGGGATACAAAAGTGAGGACCTAACCCAGCTCCTAAGTAACGGGCACCAATAATTGATAGCTCCGGCTTCATTACCCGGGCTGCCCCGGCAATGACCTGGTCTAACCACTGAAGATTATAGTGATAGATACTCTTTTTCCGCTCCCAGATTGCTCCATACATATTCTTTTGGCATAAGGTAACTCCGCATTCCCAGTGATGCTTAGGGCAGGCAAGACTGATAATCTTTGTCCGGGGATTAAGTAAAACCTCAGGTAAAAGGACTGGCTTTTCCTGGTCTAAAAAGTAAAATTCTACTGGCTTTACTTCTGATAAATTCACAAAGGGCACACTTTTTCTCTTTAAGAGTTCATAATATCCTCTTCTCTTGAGCATTCCCTCGTTCATCGTTTGGGCTCGCATGTTAGCCTCACAGACGAAGGGCTCAGCTTTTATCTCCCTTAATTTATCAATTACCCCCTCCACAATTAAAGGGTCAGTATAGGAAGAAAGAACACCATTTATTCCTCCTCCTAAATTAACTTTTATAGCTACCTTCTCTCCTGGCTTAATTATCTCCTCGTAACTTAAAATCTTATCCAAAGCCCTTGCTGTGGATTCTGCTGTCTTGCCTTCTATTTTATGGATATAAACAAAAGGGTTCTCTTTTAAGACTTTATGTTTCTTTTCTTTGCCCACCAGCCTATCCCCTTGATAATAAACTGAATATTGAGGGCAGTCAAAGTGAGCCCCGTTAGAAATATCGGTCCTACTACTTGGTATAGCGTGATTTCTAACGGGGTAGCTCTGAATATTCTTTGCCTCCATTCCCTTCCCCTCTTCTGCTTTTTGAAAGAAAGATTTTTATATTGCCTTGTAAAATAAATAGGACTTGCATTGATTACAGCGATTTATCGACGAAGAAATAATCTCTGTAATCTGCTTTTCAATCTCCGGAATCATAACTTTATTTAGTTGACAGAGCATTATATTAAACTATTCTTGAATACATATAATCTATTTATCTGATTTGTGCCTTCATATATCTGGGTTAATTTTGCATCACGATACAATTTCTCCATTCCATATTCTGAAATTGGACCGTCTTCTCCCATAATCTGCATTGCTTTGGAGGTAACCTCCATTGCTAAATCACTGGCTACAAATTTTGCAAGAGAACTATAACCTGCAATCAAAGATATATCTTCATCTGATATGTTTTTTTCTGCTAAGTTTTTAACAAACCCATACATTTTTTGTGATGTAAAAATCCTCTTTGTTAAATTTGTGTTCATTGCAAATTCAGGGATAAGATTCAGAAACTTCATTGCCGGATGCTCCATTAATTTAGGAATGCCTAATAAGTCACAGAGCATTGTCGCATCAATATATAATTGTCTTGCTATTTGGATTTTACTCATTATCTCAACAAGCATAATTTGACACCATTGTTCTTCAAACAAGTGCCTTCCATTTATTTTTGTTTTATTTAGATAATTTAGTAATCTCTCAAATGCACCTCTGGCAATGCCAGTAGCAATGGCAGCAACTGGTGCACGGGATGCCCCAAGAACAGTTGCTATTAATCTTTCTCCTTCACCTTCCTCACCAACTCTATCTTCTTCTGGTATAAAAACATCTTCAAAAATTAACTCTGCTGCCGGACAGGCACGCTGACCCATCTTTTGTTCAACCCTGCCGATTGAAAATCCCTTTGCACCTGCTTTTACTACAAAAGAAACACTTGTCTCTAATGGTTTCTTTCTATCCAATACCGCACCAACCCAGATATACTTTGCTATATTTCCATTACTTATAAAGACCTTTCTACCATTCAATACATATCCACCTTTAACTTTTTTAGCATAAGTTGTAAGTCTTGCTGTCTTTAAAAAATCAGCATCTTCAACATCACTTCCCGCCGAGGGTTCGGTTATTGCTAAGGCAAATAAAACAGGGTTACCTTTCTTTTCATTCTCTGTAACTTCTTTCATATACCTTGCATAATGTCTTATATCAGGTGATAAAAGAAGTGGGGCAAGTCCTAATGAATGTGCACCAAATATATTTGCAATGCCGGAACAGAAACTACAAAGTTCTTCAGTAAATATAGCAAAATGGGTAGTGTAAAAGCCTAAGCCTCCAAATGGTTTAGGTATGATATAACTTAAAAACCTATAAGGGAGGGCTTTATAAACTATATCCCAGTGGAAATAATTATGTTCTTTTTCTATCTTTCTATCTAACTCAAGTGCAACTGGTTCAACATATTTCTCACCAAATTCTCGGGTAGTATTTTGAATTCTAAGTAGTTCATCAACATATTTTGGTAGATGTCTTTCAATTATTTTAAATCTTGGGAATGCCTCTTTTAAGTCCCTTAATTTATAAATTAATTTTTCTGGTTCAAGAATTTGATTTTTCATTTATCTTTAAACCTATTCCAGTCTACTCGGTCCATACAAGATTGCTTGAATTTTTGGGATGTATTGATATTGTATTGGCTTTTTATATATTATTAAATCCTGTAATTCTTTTGCAATTTTATGTTCTTTTCCGAGTTCCAAAGTAAGATGAGATGGATTAAATGAAAAGCCAAAATTTATTGCATTTAATAAAACATCGGCGTGATGTGCCTTTCCATCCTTTACAGGATAAGTAACATATCTCATAACCTGAGACTTTTCAGCTTTAATTTTTTTAGCAACCATGGTTAGAATTAATTCATTTTTTTCTTCTAATTTTACATAAATTTCCTTTTCTCTTTCTTCAAATTCTATATTACCAATAAATTTGGGATAGTTATAGACAATTACACCACCGTTTAAAGCTATCTTTGTGGTAACTGGTAGATGATGAATATAGACATGAAACTCACTTCTTAAAAAACAAGATAGCATTTTTGTTGCCGGAATAAAAGGACGAGATTTGTATGACATAGGAATAGAAATAGATAATTCATTGTATGGTCTAATATCTGTATCTCTGTATTCAAAGGCAGTAATTGCAAGAAGTCCTATACCTGGAAATATTGTCAAAGGATAATATTCCTTCTTTGGCATAATTTTTCTTAATTTACTAACTTTTGCCAAAAATATTCCAGTAATAGATGATGCATCATAATAAAAAATTGGGAACTTTGCTTTTTCTCCATCAAATTCTGTTTCAATTTGATAAATACCTTTAAAAAACTCTCTGTCTTTTTCCATTTTTCCCTCCTCCTTATCTTATTTTTTCAATCTGATGGTTAATATATTCCATCTTTCTGGACATTGGATTTATTATTGCTTGATAAGTTTTTGCATCTCTTAATATTTGCTCTATCTTAAAATCTTTCATATATCCATATCCGCCAAGTAATTGTATGGCATCAATACAAACTCTTTCGGCAATATCAACTGCATATGCAGATGAGATGATGTTAGATGAATTATAAACCCCGTTAGAAAGTGAGGGTGGGGTTTCCTTTCTAACGGGGTAAACAAAATTTTTTGCCGCCTCAATTGATAATGCCATATCAGAAAGCATCATTTTAATTGCATCATGTTCACATATAATCTTTCCACCTTGATAGCGTTCTGTGGTATACTTTAAAGCAATATTCCATCCTTCTTCTGCCATTCCGATTGCAATTGCTCCGAGAGGGGCATCAAAGAATTTATGATAATTTAATAAATCAGATAATCCTATATCTTCATCCAATATATTTTCTTGAGGTATTTCTACATTGTGAAAATAAATATCATTAATTGGACAGACCTTAAGCCCCATTCTATCTTTTTCTTCTTTTATTTCTATTCCTTTAGAATTAGATGGAATTGTTAGCAAAACAAATTTATCACCTGAAAATCCCTTTATTCCGTCATTTTCATTGCCCTTTGTGTTCTTGTGCAATATGATGGGTTCGCTATTTTCTAACTTGGTAAGTAATGTAAAATAACTTGCAATTTCTGCACATAGGACATTTATTTTATTTCCTGAAAGTATATAATTTTTATTTTTTGGTTTAATAATTGTTTGAATATTATCAGGAATTAATTTTGAAAATTTTTCTTCATAAATTGCTAAGGTAAAAATTATAGGATTACCTTCTTTCTCAGATTCTGTAATAATAGACAAAAATCTATCCCTTTTCTCTGTATCCTTTAAAAGCAAAATAGGTGTAATACCCATAAGATGTGATACAAATACTGCACCAATTCCGGCACAGGCTTCAGATATTTTTTCAAGAAAAATACAATAATCTCTTAAATTAAATCCAGAACCACCAATCTCTTCATCAATTAAAAAACTAAAGATACCAACATTTGCAGACTTTTTTAAAATATCTTTTAATAAAATAGGATTTTTACAATCAAGTTCTTCCCATCTTTTCTTTAACTCATTTTCAGCAAAATCTTCTGCTAATTTTTTTATTTGTTCTTCCATTATTTAAAATATATCCTATTCCAACTTATAAATCACCTAAATTGAGCGGTTTTATCCAAGAATGCTTTCTACGAGAGGCTTGGAGTGTCAAACGAAAGTTTGACCAAGCCATCTGGGATCTCTGTTCTGGTAAAGCTTTCGCTTTACACTCCAATAAGTTTCGCTCAATTTAGGTACTCATTAAATTTCCTTTTTAGCAAAATGGCTGATAACGTTCCGAGCGTGTCTGAAGTCCTGCGAAGCAGGATTTGGGCGGGGTGCCAAAGGCACGAAGCCAGATACGCTCTGTTATCTGCTGTTGCTGTCTCCACTTTCCCTGCATTAGCCTGTCAATTGACTTCAAAGTACTCAAACGCATCAATGATGTCGAGATATACCCCATCAAATCCTGCATCAAGAATCTTTCGCAGGTAGGAATCGTTATTTCCGTAGATAATGTTCTGCCAATCTTCGTTCCAGTAGCGAACTTTATAGTTACCAGGCCAATTTAGATTTTCCTCCGCCAACCATGAAGGTGGGTTCGTTTTCCATTCTGCCTTCCAATAATATCTGTAATCTTCTGCCTCACCGATGCTCATATAAGCAATTACCAAACGAGCACCGCCGTTGGCCTTGACTTTCAACAAAGCTACATCAGTAGGGTTTAGCTGCTCACTGCCATCGTAAAAGAGATCAATAATAACCATGTCATAATCTGTGTTTCGGATTGCATTTAGAAAATCTTCTTTTGTAGTGTAAGATCCTGGGTTAAGCAATTGCAAAAAGTTCTTGGCTTCCGATAATGAAGTAATGTCGTTTGCATTGACATTATAAGGATCTACCGGATATGATGGAATGTTGTCCAATTTTCTATGATCTGCTGCAAATGACATGTAGCCTCTGGCTGCGCTCCGATTATAAGAGTCATCTATGAATGACTGAGTCCAACAATAGTCAATGACTAAAACCTCAATGCCGTTACTCTCAGCGATATTCATAAAGGCTACCATGTAGTCGCGTTCAGATTCAGGTGTGGCTACATTATCTTGCTCATATCCATAGAATAAATCCTCCCGTCCAACACCATCAATGGCGTTAAGATAATTCATTGCTGGTGGTCCGGTTTTTTCTCCGTTCTCTGTTATCAGTTCATGTCCGTTCTGGGGAATGACAATAAACTTGGGCTTAATTCCCTTTGCAAAGGCACTTATGCCTTGGACAAAATCACGCATATCCTGTCGGTAGTTTCTCCCATCAGTCGGCTCATGATTAGTGCATCCCGAAATTAGGATGGTTGAAATCACCAGAATAACTAACAATAAAAATCTCTTCATGTTTTCCCTCCTTTAAAAAGAATGTTCACAGCAATGGCAGATAACGGTATCGGTGTTTGTGAAGCCCGCCGAAGGCGGATTTGGGGAAGCTACGCTTCCCACAAACACCGTGTTAGATGAAGTTGCCGCCCTTCTATCTTATTCTTTCAGAAAAAGATACACCGTGTTTTTCCAGCAAGCCACAGACATAGTTGCCATTAAAAAGTTCAATACGTTTCCCATTTGCAAAATCTTTACATTCTTTGGAGAATTCACCGCTTGTAACCAAAACCCCTTTCGTAATGCTTGGTTGACCTTGAATTACTCCATACAAAGATCTGGCATGCTCAACACCTACTACACCGTTGGGGTAGTGTTTACACTGAATAGCCAAATATTCGGTTCCAGTTTCACTTAGGCGTTTTGCATGAATATCAATGCCTTGATCTTTAGTTTGAGGAGTTAGCTTCACTTGATAACCCATTTTTTCGTAAAGACCAGCTATCAACCGTTCGAACTGTTTTGGTAAAATTTGGCTTAATAATCCTATTGTAGACCCGCCTCTCGACATACTTTTTGCTGTGAGTTTTGGTTTTTGCAGGTTGAATAAACCAAATAGTTCCTCTTCGGTAAGAACCTTTGATAGATTTGTGTCGCTCAGACCATCGATAACCGACTTGAAAAGCTCCCGTTTTCTTTTAAGAATGTTCTGTATCCTTTCTTCGATAGTATCTACTGTAAAAAGAGAGGTGACAAAAACCGTCTTTTCTTGACCTATCCGATGGGCTCTGTCCTCAGCCTGGACTGCAACCGATGGATTCCACCATAGATCAAAGTGAAATACAAAATTAGCCCTCGTCAAAGTTAATCCAAGACCTCCTGCCTTGACAGACATGAGGAGAACCTTGCTTTGTTCATCCTCTTGAAATTTCTTAACTATTTCGTCTCTTTGAGAATCTGAAAGTGAGCCGTGATAAACCAACGTGTTAAATTGCTTAAGCTCTGGCTCTATGAATTTAAGCGTCTTTTCTGGATATTGGGAAAACACAAGAGCTTTGTCATCTTGTTCAGAAATCTCTTCTAATTTATCTAAAAGGTATTCAAGTTTGCAACTTTCCTTGGTAACCGGATCAAGATTGCAAATTTGCTTTAACTTTGTAATTTGGGCTAAAACATGCTGGATTGTTCCGTATTCACCCAGCTCTTCTAAATAGACCTTGCTTTCATAAAATGCCTTGTCATATGCTTCTCTCTGGACAGGTGAAAGTTCAAGCCAAACCTCTTCACAAATTTTCTCGGGTAGTTCTGGCAGTGCATCGGTCTTTCGCCTTCTTAAAAAGTAAGGCTTTATAGCTTCCTTAACTTTCAAAGGTCTTGTCACATAATCATAATGTAAAAGACCTGGTTTAAGGTATGCAAAAATAGATATCAGTTCTTCTAAACGATTTTCTAAAGGTGTCCCAGACAATCCCCAACGATATGAGGCATTAATTTGCCGAACTGCTTTGGTAATAGCAGCACCGGGATTCTTTATCTTTTGAATTTCATCTAAGATAATAAAGTCAAACTGTTTTCTTGCTATGTCCTCTGCTGGAGTATAGGTAAAAAGGTGATTACAAGTTGGACATTGCACCTGGATTCCGAATATTTCTTTATCTATTCGTAGCCTTTCAGAGCAGCCATCATTTGGACAAGTAATACTGTAACTTCCATCAGAGTTTATAATTGTATCAGTGTTTTTAAGGGAACCATCCAAATCTTGTCTTAAGGTTTCGTATGTTGTCAAATAGATGTGTGCAGAACAATTCCAACTTATCTGTCTTTGTTCTTTTTGCCCGCGGACTTTTATCACTCTTAGTTCTGGTGCCCAGTCCCATAGTGTTCTTTCCCAATGTGTCAGAATAGACCTAGGGCAAATGATGAGACCATTTGTTATCTTTCCCATTCGGAACAGAAACCGTAGGGCAGTAATAGCCTGTTGTGTTTTACCTAGACCCATTTCGTCACCAAGTAACGCCCGTTCGTGCTCTGTAAGAAATTTAACGCCTATGCACTGAAAAGGATATAACTCCTTTCCTAATGGGAATGCAATTGGGCTATCAAAATTTTTGCCCAACGGGGGTTGGAGGAGGGGGAGAATTAGGTCGAATAGGTCAACGTGAGAAGAGGTTCTTTCTCTCTCTTGCCTTTCCTTTTGAATACAGATGGCACACCAACTCTTTTTTAGTCCGTGAATGCAATCCTCATCCCCGTCCAATTTAAATAAGGTAGCCTGCTTATATTCTGCTTCACCTTGCTGGTATGACTTTCCTGCCTTCCGTGGTGTATTTAAAAGAACTGAAAAAGATTCTATTTCTGGATACGAAAGATGTTCCTTGAGCCATGTAGTAAGATCCTCTATCAGTTCATCTTTAGTTGGGCTATATACGAACATATGACGACAGGTTGGACATGTGATTTCTAATTGTCTCCCGATTAACTCCTCATCAAGCCGCAATCGGAGTTTCTGAAGACACTGGGTATTTTGGCAAGTGATAATTTGGATATAAGAAGGAATAATTTTTAACTCAATAAGCTCCGGTTTAACTATGCAAAAGTCAGAGGTAATCTGCGGCAAAGAAATAGGAAGATGTTCCCTGAGCCAAAGAGTTAAATCTTCCACTCCTCGGTTTTCTAGAAGAGCTTTTAGTTTTATAACTTCAGGTCTATCAGGGCAAAAGTCAGGGGTAATCTGCGGCAAAGAAATGAAAGGAATACTAATCTGATTTATTTTTGCCTTTTTCAAGCCTATCTCTAGTTTATCAAGTAAAAGTATTTCTGTTCTCTTAAATGGAAATACTTTGCTAACTAGCTTTAGCTTAGTCCTTTCCAAAAACTTTGTATTATTTAAAAGCATCGTATCACCCATTACTGAAACCTTTTATCTTGCTCACTGAGTAATTCAATCGCCTTCGCCATTCTCTCGAATGGTTCAAGAGGATCGAGATAGTTAAAGATTTTCCCAAGGGTTTCTTTTGCAGACATTATGTCATCATCATAATCAGGATGCGATGCGCATACGATAGGCTGAAATTTTCCGGTAGGGCAGTCAATCCTTTCCCTTTTTAAGGCAGTCTCTGAACTATCAGATGATTTTATGTCTATCGCCTCTCCTGCTCTACGAATAAATATGACCGGGCAAGGACTCGATACTCTCACACCCAGAAGGAAATCCTTATTAACCACTATAATTGATGGCTTATTCTGTATGGACTTGATTAGCGGTATCCCACAGAGATTGACTCCGATGTAAGGCTCTAATGTATCTCCATAAAGCGGTTTTTGAATGGTGGTTGGTTTGACAGGATGTGTACATCTAAATTCCTGAGGGATTCCTTGAAGGTCAGTAACAAGAATCGCTCCAAGATATCCATCTTTAGATGATGTTTCATAAAGCGACAAAAATCCCAGCAACATGTTTTCCCCTTCGCTGTTTGATTCCATTTTCCTAACCTCCTTCAATTGGCGGTAATTTCATCTAACGGGACTCGGGTTTGCGAACTTGTCTGGACGGGCAAGCCGAAGGCTTGCACGGACAGGCAAGTTAGACGAAGCAAAGCGAAGTGCGAAGCATTTGGGCGAACGGAGTAAGCCGCAAAGCCCGTGTTATCTGATGTAATGCGAAGGCATATTTTATTGAATATTACAGACTGTGTCATTTTATTTATTCAGGCAGCATTTCTTATACTTTAAACCGCTGCCGCATGGACAGGGATCGTTGCGGCCTATCTTTCGTTTGGTAATAGGTTTATATGATTCTGTTCCCACAATAACCTTCCCGCTGGGTTTGTTACGGGTCATGAGGTCCCTGAAATGAATTTCTTTTACATCAAAATATTCTGGATCAAATTCTCCACCAATCCATTCCATCCTTTCTTTGTGCTCCGGATGATTGGGGTCTTCTATAATTTCTAAAAAATTTTCATATCCCCCAACCCCACCACAATCTTCAGGAGGACATGCTCTTTTCCCTGCAATACATATCGGGTAGTCAGCACCCTCTTTTCGAGGAAGTATCTTTTCTAGATGGACGATATGTTCCCAACTGTCACCAAGATCATAAAGGTATCTGATTTTTTGTTTCTCTTTTTTTATAAATTCCGTCAACTTTGTTTTACTAGCAGGTAATGCTCTAGTTATAGGTCTTCTGGGGTGAAAAGGCAAATTTCTCCACATATCATCAATAAAAAAGCCGGCTTCATCGTTTTCTATACATGTATCTCCAACATAAAAATCATACGAATGGTAATTCCCCCAGCCCATCGCATCCTGAATGGCGATGTGTAGATCCCGAAATGAGTAGGTTTCTGGCACTTGTATTCGCCGCCAGATTGGTGGCTTGACACCTTCTAGGGTTATTTTAAACTGGTATATTTGATTAAATTCCTTTTTCATTTTTTAGCACCTCTTACGATTTGATGTAACAATTGGATTAGATATAAGTGTATGGTTACTTGCCGAAGCATTATTTCCGATAACGGGACTCGGGTTTGCGAACTTGTTTGGACGGGCAAGCCGAAGGCTTGCACGGACAAGCAAGTTAGACGAAGCAAAGCGAAGTCGCAAACCTGAAGTTAGGCGAAGTGCCGCAGGCACAAGCCTAACTTCGGGCTCTGCCCGAGTCCCGTTAAGCAAAATGCCTCCCGATATTTTCTCCTGCCTGCGGCATTTTGCTTAACGTCTTGCGGATAAGAGAAGTTGCCGAAGGCAATTTGGGGAAATCTTTGATTTCCCTTTTATCCGCTGTTAAGCGAAGTTGCGAGCCCGCTTCCTTTACCTGCCATTACTTGCAACAACTCTTCTTGACGGATCCTTTATAGGTGCAACAGCTTCTCTTTCCCCAAGGTTTTAAATACTCGCAATCCTTACAATCCTTGGGAAAGTTTAGCTTTTTGCCCGTGAGTTTGCAAAGACGTTCGGCCATGGGCTCTTCACCTCCTCTCATGGTTTATGAAGAGCAGAGTGTGAGGAAGAAGCAGCGCTCAGGAGAATGGGAGAAGAACGCAAAATCTCCTCTCTTACGCATGCCTGAGAATAAAGACTACTGGACGAGTTTCATCAAGTCTACCGCAGCAGTTACAAAACACTCTGCTCCTAGCTTGCAGTTTCCAGCAGTCTTCTGACATTCGCACTCTTCTGCTACCTGGAGGTCTTCGGCTGCCTTAGAAAGACTATCTATGCGGGTCTGTAAATCTGTCTTTGTCTTCTCACAGCAAATCGAGGCAGCGTCTAAGTCCATGCCAAGCTTCTTTACCATTTTACCCACCTTAGTCTTTGCTCCTTCAAGATTGATGCAGCTTTTGCAGATCTCGCCTGTGGCAGCTTGAAGAGCACCGAGCACAATGTTTAGCCCCCGTATCTGGCTCTCTAAAACTTCTGTCTGCACGTTTCTCACCCCCTTTCTTTTTTAGATTTTTGGAGCCTTGGGTTCAGTGATCTCTTTAATGAGATTCAGGGCTCCTGTCGCAAAGCAACCCGATCCCATTACGCATTCCCCTGCCGACTTTCGGCAAGTTTGGGATGTATCTTGTGGCAACCTGTTAGCATCTGCCAAAAAACTATCGATCTTTGAAAGCAGACTTTTCTTTTTCTCGGCTGCTGCATCTGAGGCTTCTAAGTCGTTCTTGAGCTTTACCAATCTCTTAATCACTATGTTCACTGTCGAAGGTAGACTACACCCATCGTGGCAGATATTTTGGTCTAAGGCTTTAAGTGCCGCTAACACCACTTGATAGGCCCTAAGTTGATTGATGAAGTACAATGTAGTTGTATCCCCTTCTTCTATGTAGATGTCCTCGCCGAGAATTCGGCCACACCTTATT
>Ga0210051_1005646_pt1 | contig 11932 bp, 21 predicted proteins | sample CryGey092014_all_FD_185464 | JGI IMG/M metagenome (GOLD analysis project Ga0210051, IMG submission 185464) | Groundwater microbial communities from aquifer - Crystal Geyser CG23_combo_of_CG06-09_8/20/14_all (SPAdes) (version 2) | ecosystem: Environmental > Aquatic > Deep subsurface > Groundwater...
ACCCCCGCACTTCAAAATGAATCTCCAATCGGATTCTTAGGCATACGTAAAAAACCGAGGATTTAAACCGAGTTTTAAGCCTAACCCCGCATCAAAATTGTGACTTATTTTGAGTCTATTTTGGTATAAAGGTTTAATTGAGGAGTTGCAAGTGGGGGTCTTCAAGAAAACAGCTGTTTTTGGTAGGCTCCTATAGTTTAGGTAGCCTTGATATCCCTTCTATTTGGTCGAAGTCTTCGTCGAATGAGTATATTTCCTTTATATCGTTTAGCCTCATAACGTCGACAGCGAGGGCATCGTTGGCTTCAAGCCTTAAATCTTCTCCGAGCTCAGCTGCGGCGAAGTATGCTTCTCGGGTTACGCCGTGTATTTTTACATTGTCGAGCATGAATATGCCACGGATGATTTTGGTTAGCTGGTCAAGCGGCATACCGTGCTTGAGAATGTTTACTATTTCAGAGAGGTGTACAACAGTTATTGTGACTTCTTCTTTTCCTTGGGATATGTTGCTGATTATCTGTTTAGCTTGTTCTTTCATTTGTTTTTCTCTCTGGGTTAGCTGCTTTTTCGGTTTGTAGTAAGCGTAAATGAATATATTTGCATCTAAGAATCTCATGCGCCTGCCTCGTAAAATTTCTTTTCAAATTGCTTCCAGTTTCCGATGGTTTCTACGCCCAGATCAACTTTGTCAAAGTTTTCGGTTAAATCAACGCGCCGCTTGGGAACTATCTTCAGGTATCCTTTCCTCTTGATAATGTACAGCTCTCGACTTTCCCCAATTTCAGCTTCTCGCCAATCCGCAGGCAGAATAAGGCGGCCCTGAGAGTCCATCTTCTTAACTTCCACTCCAGTTTCCAAATTTTCCACCAGAAAATACTATAATATGGCATAATATAAGTTTTCCTCCAAAATAGTTGTTAAATCACGAAGAAGGAAAAATTTGAAAAGGGACCAAGAATCATATAAACTTGACTTGCCCTTTTCTTAAGTAGCAATTTAAAGAAATTAGCTAGAGAGTCTACTAGGATGAATTGATTTTTACTGGTAAATTCGTGTGCGAATCCCACCCCCGCACTACCTAAATTTGCCTGTTTGTGCCCATTTTTTAGCGATTTTTGCTAAATAATCCTAAATTGCTCCCTTTCGGTTTTTAGTTGGTTTTTCATTTTGAAAGAAGGTTTAAATTCTCGGTTTTCATGGTTGTGAAGGTGAACCCGAGAGGAACATCCAAAATATACAAGCATGGAGAGTTGGATAGAGACTATAACGCCTCTCTGAACATACTTGAAAAAGGCCTGTCGGGGCAGGGACTGCCCTTTGAGCCTGTGGAGATAGAGCCTCTACGGAAACTAACCCAAGTTCCCGCAAGTTCTATCATTGAAGCAGGAAGCCCCATGCGATAGCGTGGGATAGTTCACTGTGACATGAGATACTGAGTATAATTATTGTATAAGAAAGATTTATATTTTCTCTTTCGTCATTTTCAAGTAGGTGAAGTTTATGGCGAGGACCGATACCGTTATAGTTAAGTTGAAGGGGATAACAGCCGATGTACTGAACAGACTTATTGAGATGGGGTTTTACATGAATAAAAGTGAGGCGCTACGGGCAGGGGTCATCCATTTGGGTCAAGAATATGGCTTAGTTGATCTGACCGAATATTATGAGAGGAGGCTCGCTGAGGCTATAAGAAGGACTGGAAAGAAACCCACGTATGAAGAAGTGATGGAGACTATTAAGAGAGCGAGAAGAGGCCGAGTCCCTGCATGAAGAGCGTATCTTACAGGCTCTATCTTGACACAAACGTGTTTGTTTTTGGAAGAACTCTCGAAAAGCCAAATTCAAAGATCATACTTGACTTTGCTAAGACAGGCGTCGTAGCTATTATAATTTCCGATGTTCTCGTTAGGGAGGTTAGAAGCGTCTTCGTAAGGCTATATGGACGGGAGGCGGGGAAATACGCCCGATTCTACGTTGAAAGCCTCCCAAAGAGGCGTAAGATAAATGCTTTGAAAATTGCAGGAGAGCGGAGAAAATATGCATCGTTCGCGAGGGACGAAGACCTTGATCATCTAACGGCAGCGAAAATAGGTCGAGCCGACTATTTCATAACGACTGACAGTGACTTCATAGAGTCTGGAGTAAAAGCAGTGATGAAGATGTTAACTCCGAAGAAGTTTGTTGAGCTCATGGGAATTGAACCTTACGATACCCCTCATGAGGAATAGGGGGTATTACGAAGTTTCTTACGTTTATGTATTCTTCTAAGCTTATGATTTCTCTTGTGTCGATTAGAATGCTCGGTGATTCACATTCGTTCAGGAAAGTTCTCAGGACGCTTGATTTGCCGATTCTTCTGGGACCTAGGAGAAGGATTATTCTGGATTTTTCTACTCCTTCCTTTAATTCAAGCAGTTCTCTCTCGAAATTGTATAGGTCGCTTTTTTAGATTTAGGTTTTAAATCGAAATACATGGTTGCACCAGGGTTACTTGCTTGTACCGCTACAAGTATTTCTGTTAAGATGTTTCAATCTGTAGTTATATTTTATTTTGGATGTTTTATTGTTGTTTTGTGGTGGTTTATGTCAGCTTGAGGGTGAAAATCATGCCTGTGGCTATGCTAAGCATTCTAGCTGCAAAAATAATGAAGTCCGAATATTGAAGCCTAATTTCGTTTTTAGCCAAATCGTCACTTTTGCTAGTTCGTGGATAATTATTATCGTCCCGTGCTTTTCACCATGTTTCGATGCTTAATCCTGTAATTCTTCTGAAGTGTTCTATGTTTCTTGTTACTAGTGTATATCCGTTGATAAGGGTTATTCCGGCTATGATTGGTTCTCTTAAATCGATGGGGGTTCCACTGCGAAGTAGCTCTGAAAGAATCTCGCCGGATTTTCTTGAACTTTCTAGGTTTAAATGGAGAGTTTTTATTGAATTCAGTAGGTCGTCGGCTTGCTCAATGTTCTTCGCGGTCTCCCTTGATCTGAAGGCGCCTAAGTAGATTTCAAAGGCGTTCATTGATGTGGTTGAGATTTCCGCTCCGGTGGAATCGTATTCTTCAGCTTTTTTGACGGCTTCTGGATGTTTTCTCAATAATGCTACTAGAAAGTCTGTGTCTAAGCAAACTTTCTTCATATTTTCTCCACAGAAACTTCGCCAAATATTTTCTTTTCCTCTTCATCACTCATAATCCAAGCTCCAGCGAAACTTGCTAGGGGCTTCTTAGGGGCTTTAGAACAAAGCCTAAGGATTACGTCCGCGAAAGATTCACCTTTCCTCTTTAGGGAGGCAAGCTTGCCGTAGGCTTCATCCGAGAGGCTGATAGTCTTGTACCCCATTAAACCACCTATCTGTACACAGAAAATACACAGATTTAAGATTTGCTGTGTGATCACCTCTAGGGGTGCGCGTGTTAAGTTTTTCAGCATTCCCTTTTGAGCGTCCTATACTTCGAGAGCCGCGGGTTCGCGGTTCTCATGGTATCCTTAGGGTAGTGTTGCTGTTTAGAATTTTTTGTCTTTAAGGAAATGTTCACGGAGAATATTTAAGTTTAGCGTTGACAATATCGTTGATGAGATAGCATCTTTGGTTGAGGTTGTGAGATGATGTTAGAGGAAGAAATTAAGAGGGTGTTGAAAGGGCATAGGGAGGTGCTTGGGGCTTATCTCTATGGTTCAATAGTTAAGGGTTATGCAAGGAAGGGGAGCGACATAGATGTGGGGTTGCTGCTTAGGAAGGACTTTAAGGCTGGGGCTTTATATCCAGTTCGGATTGCTAGGGAGATAAAGGAGAAATGCCGCCTTAGTCAGGATGTGGACGTTAGAATTTTGAATGGGAGGTCTCACCGTTTTCTTTATCAGGTTATTAAGAGTGGGCGGGTCATCCTATTCACAGATGAAAAGAAAAGGGTGGAATTTGAAACTTCTGTCACGGACAGATACATCGATTTCAAGCCTTTTTACAAACAGTACGATGAAAAAAGGAGGGAGAGGCTGCTAGAATGCGTCTAGAGAGGGAGGTAATAGAGGGAAAATTCGATATAATTGATCGTAACCTGAGTTTTCTGGAGGAAATTAAGCGTCTCAGTTTGGAACAGTTTTAGAAAGCTACAGGGACTTTCAGGCTGCCAAGTATTCTCTATTGGAGATCGTGGAAGCTTGCATCGACATCGCCAACTACATAATATCTGTGAAGGGGTTTAGAAGAGCTGAAGAATATAGCGAGATGTTTAAGGTTTTGAAGGAGGAAGGAGTTATAGGAAAAGGGCTTGCCACAAAACTTGAGGATATGGCTAGATTTAGAAATTTGCTGGTGCATAGGTATGGAGAGGTTGACAACCGAAGGGTTCTGGAGATAATAAAGTACAACCTCAAGGATGTCAAGGAATTTGAAAGAGAGATCGGGGAATTCATGAGAAGAGAGGTTGAATGAAAATCCTCTAAAAGATGTTAAATTCAGTGTAAGTGATGAAGAATACGTGGGTCAAACCTCGCCTTTGCGAGGCGTTCGTGGATATATTTTAATTTGTTGGAATATGATGTTATGTGCAAGCATGATTGATGCCTGAAAGGAGACGATCGAGTTGTTTGATAGGGGTTTGGTTACTGGTGGCAGGTTTTATTGGAAGCCATTGGTGATGGGGTGAATGGAGAAAGAGTTTTTATTGTGGTTGCTACACAAGGATGATTAAGGCTTTCAAAATGGATGATGCAATTTTAAGAGAGCTTCACAGCTTCTTCACGAGGGAAGAATCTGTCGTGGTGGCTTATTTATTTGGCTCCGTGGCTAAGGGAGCCGCGGGAAGGTTAAGCGATGTTGATGTCGCCGTCCTCTTGTCAGAGGCCTATGATTTAACATTGGATTATCGTCTTTATCTTATGGGTGAGCTTGCTGAGATTATTGGAAGAGAGGCGGATGTTGTGATATTGAATGAGGCGCCTCCGTTGCTTCGTTACGAGGTTATAAAATTTGGGAAGATTCTTTATTGTCGGGATGAGTATGAGCGTGTGGCTTTTGAGGAGCGGACGCTTGACGAGTATCTTGATATGGGCAGGATTGAGAGGGAGTACTTTAAATGTTTGCTTCAGAGCGTAAAGTGAACAAAAGGATAGTTACTAACAGAATAAGCAAGCTGAGGGAGTACCTCAAGGTGCTCAGGGAGCTTCAGAAGGCTTCTTTTGAAGAATTCAGTTCAAATCCTAGAATTCGTTACTCCACGGAACGGTGCCTCCACTTGGCTATAGAGTGCGCCATCAACATTGGAAATCACATAATTTCGGCGCTACAGCTGAGAAAACCTGAAGAATACCATGACATTGCTTTAATTTTAGAAGAAAATGGAGTGATTCCAAGTGGATTCGCCGAAGAGTTTGTTAAGATGATAAGGTTTAGAAACATACTAGTGCATGATTATGTCGGTCTGGACATATCAAGGGTCTACACGTTCCTACAGGAACGTTTGGCAGATTTTGAACTTTTTATAGAGTATATAACTAAATTTTTGAAAAGCAAGCAAGCATGAGAAGCTACTAACTTTACCTTTACTCATTAATGTTAACTTTGTATATTTGGAAGCATTTCTTTTCATATACTCTAATGTAATAGGTATATGAGAAATGTGCGCGGATTTCTTGCAGTTACTTGGCTAAATCAATTGATTTTTCCGAACATCTTTTTAGCTTATGTTTGAGTTTTGTAATTTTACATTTGGATATCCGCTAGAAGCGTGGCTAAGGAATGAAAGTTATGCTTAATGAGAATCCCAAAATTTTCTTAGATTATGGCAGCGGTCTTTTCTCGAAGAACTCAGGCTTTTCTTCCAACTTCATCAGCAGTCCTTTCCCCTTTAAACATTGACTTAAGCCGTTTAACAGCTCTTCCCAAGTGGGCACTTTCTTCTCATCTTCCACCGTTATTCGAAGTCTTAATGGAAATGTGTATCTTTTCCTTTCAAACGCCTCTAAAAGCTCGTTGTAATTTTCCACAACATGTCTATCTTCGGCTTCCATCTTCTTCTCTTGGAAAAGCCACCTAGAAAGCTCGTAAAGCTCTCTTGCTTGTGCAAACTTTTTCGGCTGCTCTCCCGTCAGAAACCCGAAACGAAATGGATTCTCTATATATGTAACTTTATTGGTGAATGGATCAATGGTTGCGGCGTGCCAGTATCTTTTCGTCGATATCCTTATTCTAAAATGTTCCATTTTTCTAATATCTACAATGGCTGGACGTTTTGATCCCAGTGGTATCTGCAACTCGTAGACTCCTTTCTTTTCAAACTCATCAAATCTTGGGGGATAGTATCTGTAGTCGAATACTGCCTTGTTTAGGTCTACTCTTACAATGGCCTCGCCTTTCACATTCTCAAAACTGTATTTCCATTCATGGCCTGTGATTTCCTTGAGAAGTGATTTTACATGGGGATGGTGTTGAAGGATTAATTCTTCTGAGACGTCTATATCACCTTCAAATCTAACGTGTAGCTCACTGCCCTTTATTTCACTTTTTAAACTTTTCGCCATGTTTAAAGGTGATGGAAAAATGGTTATTTAAGTATTTTTGCATGTTTTAGAGCTTTTAGAAGGGGATAGGGAGTTCCGCTGTGCTGTTGCGGGTTACATAGGAATTTCCGAAGTTTTGAAAAGGCTGGATGAACTAATTGAGGAAGAAAGCTAAACATCAAATCTCTATTAGCAAACTATGAGTTTATCTCGTGGCGTGGGCTTCTTCAAGGATTCTAGCATATACGTCAGCGGTCAACCAGAATCCTGATTTAGATAAAAGCCGCAGGTTTTTCTCTAAGTCGTTGAGCGTTAACCTTTTGTTCTTCGTCAAAGTCAGCATCACTCTTATACTTCTTAACACCTTTATTCCTAAGATTTTGGCGTATTGATAGGCTATTTTGTCGTCTACTATGAGTTCGCAGCTTTTTGCCTTGGCTAACGATAGTGCCTCCGCCTCTCCTCTGTGTAGTCCCTTGATTTCTCCTAAAATTTTTTCTACTTTTTCAATTCTGATGTGTCCTTCCGATATTAGTTTGTTGATTATATTTGCCTCAGGCTTTCCTAATTCGATTCCTTTGCGAACCGTTTCGTAGTAAACTGTCTCTGGAATAACCAATTGCCCAAAATACTCGATTATTTTCCTAAGCTTTCCGATTTTGACTAAATAAATAAGTGGAGTGGAGTTTGTAACAATCACTATTTTGCTAGCTCCCTCAAGTCCTCTTCGAGGTCTTCCGTCGTGTACTGCGCGGGGATTCTTCTGTTTTTTAATACGTCGATGAACTCGTAGAGGGATATCCCTGCTATTTCGGCGGCTTTCCATGTGGTTACTTTTTGCTCTTTGTAAAGCTTTAGGGCGTGTTCAAGCTTCCATTGACTTATTCCAATGGCTAGTAGTTTTCTAAGGACAGTAGCTCTATCTGTTTTTTCTTCATTTACTATTAGATTGAAGTCTTCAAGAATTTTGCCTTTTAATCTTGTCGCAACTTGTGCCATTATCACTCCCGTATTGTAGAAGTATTGTTACCGTTTATAAATTTTGTTACCAAATAATATACGAAACACTTTAGGTTAACTACACGAATTCCTAAGAACAGGTTGATTTGTAACCAACGGCTTCTAAAGTCAATCTCTTTCATTTGGTGGATGGGTTGATGAGTGAAGGTTTTGATGTGGTTGTTTTGGATGATTTATCTAGTGGTAGACGTGAGAATTTAAGCGTGTATTTTGGTAAGCCTAATTTTTGTTTGGTTGAGGGTGATGTTAACGTTAAGGCTGATGTTGAGAAGGCTTTGGAAGGTGTAGATGTTGTTTTTTCAGATACGATAATTGGGTTATTGAGGGAGGTATACTCACGGCCGGGGCATATCTTCTTTTTCTGCTTCGAGGAGGTATTCTTCGGCGTCTTCTGGTAAGTAGAAGTGAATTCTCCTCAGTTCTCTGATTACCCCGGCGAGTTCGTTTTTGGTATGAATTGGACATTCTTCGTACCCAACCCTCAGAAGCCCAAGGGTTCCTGTGAGTTTGACCTGTTCCTCTCTTGCGACTTCCCTCGCTTTGAAATCGTCTAGCACCGCAGTGGCGCCATAGCTTTTTGAGAGGGTAATGACGGCTGCTTCTCCCTCGTGGATACCCCTTCTGGAGGCATAATCCTTAAGATTTTCATGATCCAGTAAAAGAATCCACTTTTCATCGAACTCTTTCTCATGGATGTAGATTACGCGGAGGGCTTCATTGTAGGTTATCTCGAGTCTGACGGCTTTCGGAACAGCTGCTTTCTCTTTTAATGAGTGGATTATTTGTTTAAGAAGTTGTAACTGTTTTATCTCGCAGAACGCGCTTATCACGCTGTTGTTTAGGATGAGCATTACTGGATCCTTCGGAGGGTCTTGTAGTCTTTTTCGAGTTGTTCCCTGCTCTCCACTCCTAAGCGTGGACTGATACCTCTTTCAGCTAGGACGACCATCATCTTCTTAAGCGAAACACCAGCGATGTGGGCGGCTGCAGCCACCGAGACCTTTCCTCTTTTATAGAGGGAAACTGCGACATCCACCATGTCTATCGAAGCCAGCAGATGACGAACAGCGTCCCGTACGACCTCACTCTTTGTGGCATACTGGCCGGCAAGAACCAGCTTCGCAAGCTTCTCCTCCAAATCCCCTTTTATCTCAATAGTGGTAGGCATATTAACACACTTACAGATGAAATGTACTTGAATTTTATATACTTTTCTCAAGTCATCTATCATGATGCGGTTAGCATGTTCTCCGCGTAAGAAATAAAGAATGCTGTTGCTAGCGTCAGCTCTCAGATTATGACGCAAATTGTTTTATAAACGCGCTTATCCAGATAAAGTAAAATGGGAATAGAGGGTTGAGTGTGTGAACTATTCAAGGGCTCTGGTTACTGGTGGGGCTGGTTTTATTGGCAGTCACTTAGTGGATAGACTAGTAAGTGCAGGCTTTGACGTGGTCGTTTTGGATGATTTCTCTAATGGTAGGAGTGAGAATTTGAGTGTGCATTTTGGTAAACGTAATTTTTGTTTGGTTGAGGGTGATGTTAACGTTAAGGCTGATGTTGAGAAGGCTTTAGAAGGTGTTGATTTTTCAGAAATAATGAAAAGTGGGAAAACGAAGAAGGTTTGTTTTCCTGATGGGAAGGTTTTAGAGAAGACTTTTAAATTTGGGCAGGCTTCTTAGTGTTTTGGGTTTAGAGGTTGAGTGTGGGTGTTAAGCGGGAGGTTTTGAAGCTTCTTCGCGAGGATGAGGAGTTCAGATATGCAGTAGCTGGTATGATAGGCTTAGATGAGATCCTTAAAAGGTTAAGCGTCCATGACCAGAGATTTAACGAGATTTTAAAGCGTTTGGATAGGCATGAGGAGGAGTTTGTTAGGCATGACGAGGAGCTTGTTAGGCTTAGGGAGGACATGCTTAAGGGGTTTGAGAGGCATGGCGCGATATTGAAGGAGCATGGTGAGGATATAATAAGACTAAGCGAAGAGATGGTGAGGCTTAGGGAGGATATGTTGCGTGGGTTTGAGCGTATGGATAGACACTTAGGTGCTTTAGGTGCCAGGTGGGGGTTGATGGCTGAGGAAGCCTTCAGGGAGGGCTTGAAAAGTTTCTTGGTGAAGGAGCTTAAATTAAGTGTTAAGCGTTGGGTTCAGCTTGACGAGGAGGGGATGGTTTACGGGTATCCTTCAATGGTTGAAATCGACCTATCAGTTTCGGATGAGAAAACAACCCTAATCGAGATATCATCTCACGTTAGGTCTTCAGATGCGCTTTTATTCGCGAGGAAGACTCGGTTCTACGAGAAAGCTACGGGTCGGAAACCCGACAGATTAATCATGGTTACACCATACGCTGAAAAAGAAGCGTTTGAAGCTGCTAAAAGGTATGGAATAGAGATTTACACTAAGGTTTAAACTGCTGTTAAATTGACTGTTTTCTCTGCTTCTTTCTTGCTATGGGCCTCATGATCCAAAAATGGAGCGTAGCGGGAGGAATGTAAAATAGGCGGTTACGTCGCTGATGTTTGACCATGCTCCGTCTTTTTTTTGTGTTGCGGGTTCGCGTTACCATTAGGCTCGCGCTATTGGAGACTAATCTGATTCTTTTGCTTAAGATTTTTACTTGTAAAGTTAGGTTTGATTCGTGAGAGTTTTTATGTTTGAATGCTTTTTAATTTGGTTAGTTTATGGTATGCAAAGGTTTAAGTGGAGTTGAATAACGGTGATTGACAGAATCTTGGTTACTGGTGGGGCTGGTTTTATTGGCAGTTATTTAGTAGATAGGCTGGTGAGTGAGGGATTTGATGTGGTTGTTTTGGATGATTTCTCTAGCGGTAAGCGTGAGAATTTGGATGAGCATTTTGGTAGGTCTAATTTTTGTTTGGTTGAGGGTGATGTTAACGTTAAGGCTGATGTTGAGAAGGCTTTGGAGGGTGTGGACATGGTTTTTCATCTTGCTGCGATTGTTAGTGTTGATTTTTCCGTGAAGAACCCTCTTATGGTTAATGAAGTGAATGTTGGTGGCACTTTGAATGTTTTAAGGCAGAGCCTGAAGGCGGGTGTTAAACGGTTTGTTTATGCCTCTTCTTGTGCTGTTTATGGTGAGCCTGTTAATCTGCCCATTGATGAGGAGCATCCTACTAAACCTATGTCTCCTTATGGCGTTAGTAAGCTTGCTGCTGAGTATTATTGTAGGGTTTTTTGTGAGGTTTATGGAATTGAGACTGTTTGTTTGAGGTTTTTTAATGTTTACGGGTCTAGACAGGTGGTTGGTCCTTATAGCGGAGTGATAATGAAGTTTATTGATAAGTTGAAACATGGAAAAGAGCCAATCATTTATGGTGACGGGGAGCAAACGCGGGATTTTGTTTTTGTTGGGGATGTTGTTGATGCTTGTCTGCGTGCTATGCGTTGCAGAAATTGCGTTGGAGAAATGATTAATGTTGGTTCTGGTGTGGAGACGACTGTTAATAGGCTTGCTGATGTTTTGGTTGAGCTTTTTGGTTCGCGTGATGTTAAGCCTGTTTTTGCTGAGCCGAAGGCTGGTGATATTAGGCGAAGTTATGCGGATTTGAGTAAGGCTGAAAGGATGCTTGGCTATAAACCGAAAGTTTTTTTGAAGGAAGGATTGACCATGATGCTTAGAGATCTGGGATGAGGCATTCATGAGAATTGTGATGGCTATGATTGACACTAATAGGGTTGCAAGAGGATTCAGGTCCAAGATGGGAGTGCAGCAGCGAGGAATGTAAAATAGGCGGTTATGCCGCTGATGTTGGGCCATATTCCGTATTGTTGTTCTGTTGTGGTTCGCGTTAGCATTAAGGTAAAGGCTAGGCCTGTAGCTACGCTGAGCATTTTGGCGATAAATAGGGTGAATCCGGAGTATTGCAGTCTAATTTCACTTTTTGCCAAAGTATCTCACTATTATGCAGTTTTGGTTTAGTTGATATAGTTTTTATGTTTAAATGTTTTTAAGTATTGATTCCATTTGACAAAGTGAGAGAAGAGGACGCATTAAAGGGAAGAAAGTAGTTTGAAGTTTGTATGTGGCGTAGTAGTAAAGGTTAGAGACGAACAAGATGCAATTGAAGATAGCCTTTTGAGTCTGTTAAATCAAACGCTGAACTGTTATTGAAAAAGTTATGATTTCGATTCTAAAATTAATTTTGAAGTTTAACGAGAAACGAAAGGAAGAAATCAAAGATGAACAAAGTAAATGAAGAAATTGAAAAAGCAAGAGAGGGTTGAAGCCCTCTAGAAAGATATATCAAGGTTAGAACCTTTGTTGAAACAAGACACATTAAAAGGTGCAAAAATGAAGGTAGTTATGATAAACGACTGCGCCTTCGTTGGAGAAACCTTACTTAAGTACATGCCGCCAGACGTTGAAAAGCAGCATATTAAACGTACCAGGGG
>Ga0210051_1005650_pt1 | contig 11924 bp, 14 predicted proteins | sample CryGey092014_all_FD_185464 | JGI IMG/M metagenome (GOLD analysis project Ga0210051, IMG submission 185464) | Groundwater microbial communities from aquifer - Crystal Geyser CG23_combo_of_CG06-09_8/20/14_all (SPAdes) (version 2) | ecosystem: Environmental > Aquatic > Deep subsurface > Groundwater...
CTAGTCTGAAGAGGGTAAAGGTCTTGGTTCTTGGGGTGTCATTTCTTGATCGCAGCAATACGCTACACCTTCGCCAGCCTTGGTGCAAAGCACCTCAGTGCCGCATTTCTCGCAGCGATACCTTTTACCTAGTTGATTCATGCGCACTACCTCCGGTTATTACTCAAATTTCCCTGAAACAAGTTCAGGGCTACTTCTTCAGCTCCATTGGCTGGCCACAGCAAGATAATGTGCCCTCACCGGGTCTCGTAACAATAAACTCCGCGCCACACTTTTTACAGATATATCTTTTGCCTACTTGATTTGCCATTTGCTATCTAAACCTCCTTGGATTATTTTCGCGGTCAATTTTATATTGAGTATCATAGTCCAGTCAACTCGACCCCTTCTTTGTCGGATTTGTTGGACAGACCTCATAGTCTGCCTTGCAAGATGACGTGATATTCATTTTGAAAGTAGCCGCTTAAAATATTCAGTGATTTTGCTCAGGGGTGTTCCTACTCCAAAAACTTCCTTTACTCCTGCTTCCCTTAACTTTGCGACGTCTTTTTGTAGTATCACTCCACCGGCAATAACCGGGATGTCAACTTTCTCGTTCTTGAGAAGTTCCATAACTTTAGGGATAAGCACTGCATAGCTACCAGAAAGGCTGCTTAAACCTATGGCGTCTACATCTTCTTGAATAGCAGTTTTGACAATCTGTTGCGGAGTTTGATGAAGTCCCGTGTATATGACTTCGAAGCCAGCATCCCTCAGAGTTAAGGCTACAATCTTGGCTCCCCTATCGTGCCCATCGAGGCCCGGTTTAGCAATGAGAATTCTTTTGGCCACCTTGCCTCTTCATAATCCTGGGGGAGAGATATATTCTCCAAATACTTCCCTCAGAGTATCACATATCTCCTGAAGCGTTGCCCGAGCCCTCACGGCTTCGACCACAGGGTACATAAGGTTAGAATCTGACTCCTCTTCTCTCATAGTAGCTTCTTTTAGTCTCTCCAGGGTTGTTTTAACTTTACGGTTATCTCTTTTTTCCCGAAGCTCGGCAAGTTTTTTCGTCTGTTTCTCCTGCTCCATGGGGTCAGGAAAATAGAGATTCCTCTCAGGCTCCTCCATCTCCTCGTCGGTGTAGATATTGAGGCCTACAATGAGCTCCTCTTTCCTGTCGAGTTTTTTGTAATATTCGTGGCTATTTCTTGCCATCATCGCCTGAAGGTTTCCTTTTTCTATCGCCTTTACAATCCCTCCTTCGCTTTCCACTCTCCTCATTTCTTCTAGTATTCTCTCCTCAAGCTCCTTGGTAAGCCATTCAATGTAGTATGAGCCTCCGAGAGGATCCACTACATCGGTCACACCCGTTTCATGAGCTATTACTTGTAGAGTCCGTAGGGCTACTTTTTCTGCCTCGTCGCTGGGGATGCCAAGGGCTTCATCCATGGTGCAGCAGTCTATAGCTTGTGCTCCGGCAAGCACTGCAGCCAGTGAGCTTAATGCGTTCTTTGCCACATTGACAACTATATTGTGGTTGGTCTGGTGCCAGCCATTGGCACGGGTATAGATTCTAAAACACCAAGACTTGGGGTCTTTAGCCCCGAATCTTTCTTTCATAATATTAGCCCATATTTTTCTTGCCGCTCTAATCTTAGCAATTTCCTCGAAGAACTTTATGTGATTAACAGACGGGAGCCAGGTTATCCGGAAGGCAAACTCATCAACATTAATGCCCCTCTTAACAGTATTGGTTACGTATTCAATAGCGTCCAGGAGCATCCAGGCTATCTCTTGAACCGGTGTTGCTCCGGCATCTCTCATGTGATAGCCACAGACGCTAATTGTGTTCCATCTTGGAATGTGCTTGGCACAAAATTCTATGACATCTGAGGTCAACCTCAAACTCGGTCTCGGCGGGTAAATATAATTTCCTCTAGAAAGATATTCCTTCAGGATATCATTTTGCACCGTCCCTCCGAGACTTTCCCACTTGTATCCCCTTTCCTCGGCAGCGACAAGATACATGGCTAATACAGGAGCAGTGGGAGCATTTATCGTCATAGAAGCTGTCACCTTGGAAAGGTCTATACCATCGTAGATGACTTTCATGTCCTCAACAGAATCTACAGCTACCCCGGCTACTCCTACCTCTCCAAAAGTTCTGGAGTCGTCAGAGTCATAGCCAAGCTGTGTGGGCAGGTCGAAAGCTAGACTGAGACCTGTCGCCCCCATTTCTATCATCTTTTTGAAAATCTGGTTTGTTTCTTCCCTTGTTCCATGTCCCGAGTACTGTCTCATTGTCCACAGTCTTTCACGATACATAAGTGGTCTTATGCCTCTGGTATAGGGATATTCTCCCGGGAGACCCAGATCAGCAAGGTAATCGAAGCCTTTGTCTTCAAGGTCCAGTGGGGTATAAAGTGGGTTTAAGGGAATTTGCGAAGCGCTGAAGCGCTGTTCCTGGCTCTTGGTGCCCTTGAGCCATTCTCTGTACCCCTCTTGCAGTAATCCTTCCATGGTCGTCTCCTCTTAGTTGTATTGTATGTCCTCAATGCGGTAGCTAAAGACCCCGGCAGGGGCAGTAACCTCGACTATTTGTCCCCTCCCTTTATCTAGAAGTGCTTTACCTAGTGGCGAAGCAATAGAGAGCTTGCCCTTAGTTGGATTTGCCTCTCGAGAGTCAACCAGAACATAGCTTAGTTTTTTACCAGTGGATAGCTCACGGAGAATCACCGTGCCACCCATTTTCACCTTGGCTGTATTCTGGCGTTCACTCATAATTTTCGCCAATTTCAAGGTAGCCTCTAATTCCTGGATTCTTCCGTCCAAATGTGACTTTCGTTCTCTAGCAGCCGCTAGCGGGGCATTTTCTTGGAAGTCTTTGTCACTAGCTGCCTTTTGCATTTCCTCAATGACATCAGAGCGCTGGTCTTTCAGGCTAGCCAACTCTGCCTCCAGTTCGACACGCCCTTCTCCAGTCAGAATAACCTCTTCCCGGTAATCTTGTCCCAGCAGAACTATCTTCGGAGATACTTTTCTGGCGCGAACATGGCTAGCCAAATTTATTGTAGTAAATTCCCTTTTTTTAAGGTAGGTAAGGAAAGATTTGACTGGCTTCACCTCTAAGGGGGTAATTTGTTCACCATAGCTAGCTACATCAACAGGGTTAAGCTCACTCGGTCTTCTTCCTAAGCCAAGCCAGCGGACAAATTTATACACTTCTATCTGGTTTCTTTCTCTATCTTCTTTTTGGGATATGTTTAACAGAAATTCAGCAGCGATTTCAGCCAGCGTGGGACTATGCTGTGAGGAATTTTCCATCAGCAAGGCCTAATAATAGCGTAAGAATGCTAATTTTGTCAAATTGATTACTCGTTAAAGCGCTACAAGATCTGGTAAAATGACGGTGATAAGAATTGCGGGTGTAAGGCATAATACCTTATGAACAACACAGAAAGGATAGCCTGGTTCGTAGTTGAAGCCCGCTATGAGGCGCTTCCTAAAGAAGCGATAGAAATTGCCAAGCAGGGGATTATTGATTGCTTAATTGAAGCTGAATATTGATCAAAGCAGAGCTGCTTTCGGTATTACTGCCTCTTTAGCTGGGGGACTAAAGCGAAATTTTGGCACCATGACTAAGCCGCTTCATGCTGGGAATGCTGCCCGAAATGGGATAATAGCAGCAAGTTTAGCTCAGCAAGGATTTACTGGTGATAAAAGCATTTTCGATGAATCAGGAAATTTTTGCTATGTTCTTGGTAGTGGAGTTCAGTTCGATTTAGATAGGGCTACCAAAGATTTGGGCCAGAAATTCAATATCTGCTCTGGATTGGAGATTAAGCCTTATCCTTCTTGCCGGGCTACCCATGCCGGGATAGACGCCGCCCTACAAGTCAAAAAGAAATATGCTCTTAATCCTGCTGACATAAAGGACTCAGCAGTTCAAGAACTTATTTCTAAAACCAAAATCGTAGTCGATCCGCAAATACCTAAAGACGCTCTAACCCCCGTGGAGATGAAAATAAAACTCAAGAATGGCGAGGTTTTGTGCCAAAAGGTGGAAGCTGCCAAAGGTGAGCCAAAAAATCCCCTATCGCCAGAGGAATTATTTACTAAGTTCAGGGAATGCGCCTCAGTAGTCCTTACATTAAAAGACGTTGAGCAGACATTAGAATTAACTTCGGATTTGGAATCTTTGAAGGAAATCACTCCGTTGATGGAAATACTCACCTTTAGGATGAAGGGAGCCCAAGAAAAGGAATAACAATGGATGGCCCACTTAAAGGCATAAAGATTTTGGCTTTGGAGAATTTTATTGCTGGCCCTTTCGGCTCGATGATACTTGCTGATTTAGGGGCTGAGGTGATTAAAATTGAACCACCGGAGGGGGATGCCAGTCGTACATTTGCTGGACCGAAATACAAAGGTGAAACCTATTACTTTATGGCTTTGAATCGCAGCAAGAAAAGCTTAACCTTGGATCTGGGAACTCCTCTGGGCAAGGAGGCTTTCTACGACTTAGTTAAGATATCGGATATTGTTTGGGACAACTATCGTCCCGGGGTGATGGAAAGGCTGGGCGCTGATTTTGAGACCCTGAAGAAGATAAACCCCCGAATTATTTGCTCTTCAATTGCTGGCTATGGTTCCTCAGGACCATATCGTGATTGGCCTTCATACGACATAATTGGCCTTGGTTTGTCCGGTATCCTCAGCGTTACTGGTGAACCTGGCGGACCTCCAATAAAGCCAGGCCCGGCTATTGGTGACCTCACTGCCGCCATCTTTGCTGCCCTGGGAGTCTGTGCTGCTTTAGCTGCTCGAGAAAGAACCGGGGAAGGGCAAAAGGTAGAGGTTTCCTTACTTGATGCCTGTATAGCTCTGATGGCATACCACTTATCTTACTATTTTTGCTCTGGTGATATACCCAGGGCGGAGGGCTCAAAGCACTTGAGCATTGTGCCTTTTGGTGCTTACCCTACCAAAGACAGCTATATTACTTTGGGAGTATGTTGGCCCAGGGTTTGTCGCACGCTAAATGCTGAATGGATGATTGATGACCCCAGATTTAGCACTCAAGATGCTCGCTGGAAACACAGGCAAGAATGCGATGAAATCATAAGTAACATTTTAAGGCAAGCTACTACAGAGCAATGGATGGAGCTCATGCGCCTAGACGATGTTGCTGCTGGTCCAGTGAATACTACCGATAAGGTAGCCACTGATCTTCAGGTGCTCCATAATAAAATGATACTGGAGGTAGAGCATCCTTTGGGTGGTAAGATAAAGCTGGCTGGCAATCCCATTAAGATGCCTACTATAAAAGAGGAGTACTTACCACCCCCGACATTAGGGCAGCATAATAACGAAATACTTGCCAGACTACTGGGGTATTCTGAGGGAAAAATAAAGAAACTAAAAGAACAAGAAGAGAAGAATGCTCAAAGTCGGTTGGCTCATATACGTAAAGAGCGGTAACGTGCCTGATCCCAACATGGGCGGGAATGACCAAAATACCGTGCGAAATAGCTGAACAGTGTATCGGACTGTTGAGTGCCCAGACGGGAGATGTCAGTTTCTCGACTTACTCCTGTGATGGATATGAGGCGGGTAGCAACCTTGATAGTCATTCCGCTAGATAGTAGAATTCCACGAACTGGAGCGCATTAGGCGAACAGGGAGTTCATATATGGATGATTACTATATTGATGTCAACTCCTTGCCAGGGCAAAATGGCAATTCACCTCCCAATTAGGGTCGTAGGGTACTCCCTTCTTCAAAATAGCATAGAATGCGGAGAGGAGCTTACGTCCTATGGCTACAAGAATGTGCATCTTAGATTTACCTTCGACAACTCGACGCTCAAAGTAAGTTCGATACCTGGGTATGGTTCTCGCAGCAACTATTGAGAGCATCCAGATAAGTCTTCTTACATACTTATTGCCAGCGTGGCTCATTCTGGGATGTTCCCGGTTATATCCTGAATCAAGTTCAGGACTGGAAACTTTGAGGGCACCAGCCAAAATGGGACAGAAACTGTTTCAAGGTGGGAAAGCGATGGATATCCTCGATTTCAGAGATGAGGGTAGCCAGAGAAGTAATATCCCCTACAGGAAAGTCTTCAGGCTTATAAGGCAACTGGTGGAAAAGGTCAGCTATTTCCTTTTCCACCCTTTTAATAGCTCCCGTCAGGCTCACGATTCTTTCACCCAGGATGGATACTCTGATTGCCAGAGCTGGTTGTTTCTGAAGCACTCCAATACTGTTTTGGGCTGCTTCTACCAACCCTGAATCAAGTTCAGGGCAAAGTCTCTCCCATCCTGCCTCGGCTGGCAACCCTTAGACTTTCAGCTATCTTCGCTTCCCCAGCACGAGAGATATATTCTGGGCTGGGATAGGATATAAGGAGAGCTAAAGAGGTGGTAGAATTGAGCTGGCTAAAAACTGTGGCGAATTCAGGGAAGAGGGTAGAAAGGGTCTCATGGAGTTGATTCATCAGGGCACTACGGTCCTTCACCATATCAGCACGGAAGCGGGTGAGTTCCCTGAGGTTATCGAGCACAGGATCAGGGAGGGAAAGAGATTTATGGTTTTCCAGGGAGAGGAGAGTTGCCAGAGAACGAGCATCAATACGGTCACTTTTAGCTTTCTTCCCTTGAGCCTTGCGGAATTGATTTGCTCTGTAGGGATTAATCTCCACCACCTTGTAGCCTTGAGCCAGGAGGAAGTAAGCCAGGGTAATCCCATAATTCCCTGTCGCCTCAATGCCAATAAGAAAGTCCTCTTTGTTTGGAGAAAGTTTTCCCAGTGTAGTCGAGAATCTCTCAAATCCCTGGCGATTAACATCGATAGAGAATACTCCGGAATAAGAATCCTGGGGAAGGTTGCGGATATATACCTTGTGCTTATGTTTGCTAACATCTACTCCTACATGGTATTTAGCCAATTTTTAACCTCCTTTACCAAATTTTTGAGTTCTGGGAGTTTCCCGCTATGCCACCATACACGCATCGAATCAGAGGTCTCCGCATATCGGAGCCACCGTATTACTTATCAGAGGTCATCAAGCGGGAGCTTCATTCATCAACCAGAGGTACCTTGTCCCCATGTTATACGTAGAAGTCTCCCAATACTCAATATTATGATACACCCGACATCAATATACGTGTTATATGAAATTCAGCTTGGCGGCTTTCATAATCATCCTTTGAGAGGTAAATTATGAAAAATAGAACAAACACCTTAAATTTATTTGGTGATGAGTTGCTGGTTGAGAAGAAAAACGAGAATAAAGGTAAGACTAGCGAGGAACTTAAGCGGTTGGATCTGCATGGTGAGCTAAAGGAAAAAATATTACCACTCTGCAGACTAAAATATGGAGAGATTTGGGAAGATGCCATAAATGGGCATAAGGTTGGTGTATTGGATGCAACAAAACTTGATGATGTAACAAAAATAATGGGGAATGAAAAAGCAAAGATAGTTGTAAATGACCCACCTTATAATGTGGTTGTAGGAAATGCTAATACAAGCAATCTCTTTAAATTAAGATTAGAGGAATACTTAGATTTTTCAAGGAAATGGATTCAAAATGCAATACATAGTATGGATAGAGATGCTCACCTTTATATTTGGATAGGCGCCGATTACAAAGATAATTTTCAACCACTTCCTGATTTAATTATCTTGATGAGAAAATTTAATGAGCTTAAACCTAAAAATATTATTACGCTGAGAAATCAAAGGGGATACGGGACTCAAAAAAACTGGATGTGGGTAAGACAAGAACTTCTTTATTATATTAAAGGCAATCCTGAATTCAATGTAAATGCTGAATATACAGATATTCCCAAAATATTAAGGGGGTACTACAAAGAGGTTAATGGAAGAATCACGGAAAATTTAGAACGAAGTAGGTCAAAATTTATAAGGGCAGGTAATGTGTGGGTAGATATCCAGCAGGTATTTTACAGGATGGAAGAAAATGTTCCAGGATGTTATGCTCAGAAACCCTTGAAGGCAATAGAAAGAATAATTTTATCAGGTAGTCGTGAAAAGGATTTGGTTGTAGATTTCTTCGCTCATTCAGGGACAACTTTAATTGCAGGAGAAAGATTGAAAAGAAAGTTATATACATTTGATATTGACCCTGTATTTGCAGAGATTACCATAAGAAGATTAGAGCATTTTAGAAAGACGGGAAAAACGGGGTGGCAATGGCAAAATCCATTCCCTGAAATAGGAAAACAAACAGGAGGACATAGATGGATATAAAACAACTCAAGGATTATCTGAATTCCCTTTCTGAATCGCTAAAGAACACGGACAAAAAGATATTGAATGCCCGTCTTAAAGGCCTTATATCTGCTTTCCCATTTAATGAATATGAGTACATTCTAATTTTTCTCTTGGACAAAAAGATTATAAGTTTTAAGGACTACGAGAATCTAAGGAATGACTATGTGTCTTCAAACAAATATCTTGAACTTTATGGACTTGCCCCACGAATATTCGGCGAGATATGGGTACATGAACACATTAGAGATTTGGATAAGAGATTTATAAAGCCTGACAAATCTATAGATCCTGATTATAATGGGCAGTATGACCTGCGGATTGAGAAACTAAGGGTAGAAGTGAAGGCCTCTAGGGCTATCAATACAAAGGTCAGAGGTAATCTGGTTTCTAAGGCATTACTCTATAACTCCCCTGAACCATTTTGGATGAATTTCCAACAGATAAAATTGGATATTTGAATCTGTTGCTCAAACTTGTTGGTGATAATCTCAATCAGTGGTTCTCACCTAACACCGCAAAGATAACATGATTAATTTTGCGGTGCTTTCTGCATCATAGGCTTTAATGCCATGTTTCTTGTGTCTATCATCCTGCACCTGCCGGTAATATCGAGGTATAGAGGGTAAGAGAGAATGAACTCGGGGCATAGTTGTTACGGAACAACTTGAGCAAGTTATGTGTCGCGCAAATCAGCCGCCATTCACTTTGTGCTGCCTTAAGGCCGCGCCGCATAAACGTACCACAATCACGCACAGCTTTGATCTGACCAAATACCGGCTCAACCATCTGGCTACGCAGTTTATACAAAGTGCTCCCACCTTTCGTTAAGAGCTTCCGCTCCATCCGACCACGTACTGATAATTGCTTAGGTATCCTCCCCCGTGGTGCTCCTCGCTCACGCATCGCTTTCCTTTGTTTCCAGTCCTGGGTTGTTGCTATTAAAAACTCAGGATCGATAAGTGAGGAGTTCGCTATGTTATCTTCGCTCCAGTACCCTGCATCTGCCAACTCCCTCTTTATCCCCTCTTCGATTCCCACTACCTTGAGTTCCTGCTGTGCCTTCTCTGTCATTGGGTGCAATTGGTGCACATCGTTCTCTTCCTGTGTTACGTCGGCCGCAATGATTACCTGTCCTCTATCTACCATTGCCTGGGCGTTGTACCCTTGAATATATCCTGCCCTTGTTTTCATGATACGGCTGTCAGGATCCGTCACGTTTGCTTTGGACTTTGCCTCTTCCTGCACTACTTTGGTAAGTTCCTTCAGTTTACGTCCCCTCTTCTTATGCCCCATAGCTTCCTCTTCCACCTGGCGTTTCTCAATCTTCTCAACCTGGCACTGTACCTTTTCTTCCTTCTCTCGTGCCAACCGTTCTCGACACTCCTGCAACCGTGCTAGCCGAGTCCTCCGGTCTTTGAGTCCTTCAGGTATTTCATCCCCACGAGAGTCCTTCCCAAACAGCCGATCCTCTTCCTCATCCTTTTCCCTGGCTTCAGCCAGCATCTTCTTGACCTCTGCCTCAATATGCTCTTCAGTTCGGTTAGCTGAAAGGGAGGCGTTAGCTTTAACCTTCGTCCCATCCAGTGCCACTACCCCCACTTTCACCAACCCTGCCTCCGCACATAGCCGTAGCACCTGGGTGAATAGCATCCCCAGTTCCTCTTCATTCTGTGACCGAAAACGACAGACCGTCGAGTAGTCAGGTTTTTGGTTTGCGGTGATTACCCGAAAAGCTACATCCATTTCACATGCCCGCTCTATCTGCCGTGAGGAACGCACACCCAGGCAGTAGGCATACAGCAGCAAGGATACCATCATCTGAGGGTCATACGCGGCACGCCCCCAACCATCTACCCTGTATTTGAGATAGAACCTCGATAGGTCTATAGCTTCTACGGCATCCAGGATGAACCATGCTAAATGTCCCTCTGGTAGCCAATCCTCCAAGCTCACCGGCATCAGGTACATTTGCTCCCTATTACACTCAATCAGGTTGTATGACATTGTTGCCCCCTTTAATCGCTAACTCTATTTTAGCATAACACCCAACTTATGGAAGAGGTTTGTGCAACAGACTCTTATCTGGTTTGAAAAGTTCGTCTATTAACTTTTCAGATTCCCTCTTTCTTTTTAGCGTTTCGGTTGTATCGAATTTGATGACATCCCCAGTAATAACAAGAACATCTCCCTCCTTAACATTAGCGGGAAGTCTACTCTTCTTAATGTTTATCATTGTCCTGTCATCCTTTTCACAGACAGCGTATTCGCCTTCAAATCTATCTATAATCACTCTCATAGTCTCATCTCATAGTGCTTACAGACAAATCAGAACCGTCAGAGATAATGGTTATAGTACCATTCAGGTCAGTCCGATAAACCTTTACCCCTGCTCCCGCCAATTTATCCAATGTTACTTGATGCGGATGACCATAATCGTTATTTTTGCCCACTGATATAATACTATATTGTGGTGATACAGCTTTGAGAAACTCTGGTGAAGTAGAACTACTACTGCCGTGGTGTCCTACTTTCAATACATCGGACTGGAGATTATACCCATTGGATAGCATTTCTTTTTCTGATTCTGTCTGAGCATCTCCAGTTAAGAGAAATGATGTATTGCCATATACTAACTTGATAATGATTGAGTAGTTATTCAGGTCTTCGTATGTCTGACTATTAGGTGCAAGTATAGTGCATTGCGTTTCCCCAAAATTAAAGATGGTCTCAGTCTCCGGAGTGGTTATGGTAAGCCCCTTGTTTTTAATAGCAATTAATACATCCTGAAAGGTCTTTGTCGTAGTAGTAACTTTGGGCATGTAAATCGTACCAATGTCGAATTGGTTAATGACTGCATCCATGCCGCCGATATGGTCTTCGTGAGGATGTGTGCCGACTACTATATCAAACTTGCTTATCCCCATGCCTTTAATAGTATTTATTAGAGAATTAGTACTGGCATTAGTACCGGCATCTATAATCATGGAACTACTTCCATATCTAAGTATAATCGAGTCTCCCTGACCGACATCAATAAAGTGAATATTCAGGTGACTATTAGTCGGGGTAGGCATTGGACTGGCACAAGCCACAAGAGCAAGCGACACCCCTATAAGCAGGATTGCAGCAATCCGTGTTATTCGCATCCTGACCTACTTCCTAGCTCGGATTGTAGTATCTGATGTCTAGTACTGTCAATGAATATCCGTGTGGTGCCTGGACGAAAGTATGATACAATTGACCAAGGGGGAGATGACTAATCCAGCAGTGGATTTGGAACGGCGATTGAAGAAAAAGGCGAAGGAGGAACGATAAAGATGCCTATTTCGAAGAATTCGGTCCAAGAGTTGTCCATTGAATGGCTTGCAATCAAGGGCATGGCAACAGCTTATTGCATGAAGTGTAGGAAAAAGCAACTGTCTTGGCATCAGGGATACAGGTATTATTAAAGATAGCATAATTACAAGACCAATAAGAGTTATGTTTAAGCATTACATTCAGTATGATGAGCAACTTATGCATACAAGCAGTAAGAGCCACCTTCTTCTCCTTGCCGTTAGCGAGGAGACGCTCATAAAAGATTCTAATGGTAGGGTTGAAACGGACTGCGCTAAGAGTTGCCATATACAGATGTTGCC
>Ga0210051_1005657_pt1 | contig 11916 bp, 20 predicted proteins | sample CryGey092014_all_FD_185464 | JGI IMG/M metagenome (GOLD analysis project Ga0210051, IMG submission 185464) | Groundwater microbial communities from aquifer - Crystal Geyser CG23_combo_of_CG06-09_8/20/14_all (SPAdes) (version 2) | ecosystem: Environmental > Aquatic > Deep subsurface > Groundwater...
TTGCTAAAATTGGTAAGTTTGCTGGTATATTTACAGGAGACTTAGCAGCTTTTTCAGATTGGGCAGATATTACTAAACCACCTGGATATTATGAAAGTGAAGGGCGTCTGGGAGTTTCTGCGGCAAATGCTGCTGCTTTTGGTGTGCTAGAACGTTTAGCAAGAGCTTCTGGGATAGAGATAAGACCTGAAGGTGGAGGGATTCCAGCTGGTGTGGGTACTGCTATAGGTATGATAACGGGCGGGCCTACAAGACTAGCTTCTGCAGTTGGAGAAAGATTTTTTCCCCTAGCTTTTCGATTTCCTAAACTAGCATCATTTGCCCAAAAACTTAGATTAGCTGCATTAGAGGGTGCTGTTTTTGGAGCAACAGATATTACAGGAAAAGAATCTATAACTCCTATAGAAAGAAGTGCTAAAATAGGAACATATGCAGCTGGAGGCCTTGTAGCCGGAGCTGGTTCTTCTATAGCTTCAGCTTCAAGTAAAATTATAGGAAGTACATTTAGGGCAGCTGGAGGTATATCAAAACATACTGTTGATATTATTAGAAAATATGGAGATAAAGTTTGGAATCCGATTAAGGGAGATGCAGAATATATAGGTAAAAATTTAGTACCTCGTATAAAGGATGCTATTTCTACAACTTTAGAAAAAGGTAAAAATACTCTACCATTTCTTAAAGAATTAGGTCTTGATAATAACACTGCGGCAAGAATAAGTCAACGAGGGTTTGAGAGAGTTAAGCAAAATGGTACTAACAAAGCTTATGAAACACTTATACAAGATATAGATGATGGATTACTAACTCTTAAAAAAGAAGCTGATAGTAAGTTTTATAATATGATAAAAAATCATCCTGATATTGAGTTTAATCCAACAAGATGGTATTATGGACTAAGAAAAATACTTCAGGGATATAGACTTGTTGATTTAAAAGGTAATATTACACAAGATGCTTATAAAACAGGTGTATCTACAATAGATAAACTTGTTAGACTTTATGAAGACTATACTTCTAAAACTAAAGTTGGTAATGTATTACGAACAAAAATTAATCCAAAACAGTTTGATTTACTTAAAATTCAACTTGAAAATGCAATAGGTAAAACACCTCAGGTAAATAGACATATATATCAACTAAATGATAATCTTACAAAAGATGCTATACAGGCTTTACCGGAACGTAAAGAGGCAAGTAGATTATTTAGCAAGTTTAAACCATTTTATGATAGATACTTTCAGAAAAAAGCTATAGAAATAAATAAATTACATCATATCACAACACTAGGAAGCAGAGAAAAACAATCTTTAGAACAACTTAATAAAGTTTTACCAGAGAAATATAGATTTATAGAAACTGCTAAAGATATACATAATTATGAAGATATAACTAAAATAATAACTCCCTGGTTAGATGATAAAACTCTTCAAACTCGTATGTTTGAAACTCGTATCCCTGAGAATTATGTACAAAGACAAAGATTTTCTAGCATAATGAAATCTCTTGGTAGAAATGATATTATTGATGATTTATCTATGCATCTAGCTCATATGGATTTTTTAAATGAAGTTGCTAGCCCTATAATGGGTGCTGGATCTATTACTTCTTTAAAAAGAGGTTTTACCGGTATTATTGCGCAAAAGGCCTTAAAGGGTTATTACAAATGGGGTTATCCTAAGGTAACAGCTATGGCTGCTATACTTAAAAATACATCTATAAAACCAGGTATAGCATCTAGTTTAATTCTTAGACCAGTTATAGGAGAAATATCAGATTCTAATACAGAAGCAAATGCAGAAGAAATACATTCCGGTAAAGCTTCATTTTATGGTAATGGAGAAAAGCTTAATAAGTTTACAGCAAGTGGGGAAAAGTTTAATCCAAATAATAATACCGCAGCCATGTATGATATACCATTTGGAAGCAAGGTAAGAGTAACTAATAAAGATAATAATAAATCAACCATTGTTAAGATAAATGATAGGGGGCCAAATAAGCGACTCAATAGAGCTATTGATCTCTCTAGGGGTGCTTTTGAAAAGATAGCAGATAAGAAAAAAGGACTTATTGATGTTGATATTGAGGTTCTTAGTACACCCTTAAAAAAGGGTAAAATGAAAGGAGGAAAGTAAATGGTAGTATTAAATGCAGTGGTTAATTATGTGGCAACAATAGTAACAATAGCTGGTCAGGGAGCTGCTAATGTTATAAAAGCTGTTCTCGGAATATAAGGAGGATAAATGTTTATTATAATTGGGAAGATTCTTGCGTTTTTAATTAAGAATTTATCACTAATTATAGGGATCATAGAGGCTATAATTAAAGCTTTAGCAGGTATTGTATCATTAACTGCTACAAAGAAAGATGATGCATTAGTCAAAACCGTAGATACTGTATTTTCTTTTATAAAGAAATTCTTATATACGATTTCTGATAAGCTTGCAGGAAGACCAGTAACAACTCCAAACTAATTAAAGCCCTACCTTGGCAACTTAAAGTAATTATATGGCTAGCAAGACGAAGATGGGGATTGAAAACCCTTATCTTTGTCTTACGCCATACGAGGTGGGGTAAATTTATGACTCCCTGGGGTGTAGAATATAAGGGGATTAAGATTTATTTTCAATGGTAAATTGCTGTATTTTTAATAAACTTTTTTCTTATATCTAGTTTAGGTAATTCAGTTTCCATTTTACCACTTCTGTTCCATACCATAAGTCTTGAGAATAAGATAGAGAAACATTAAAATCCACAACATAAAGATACCAAAAGCGAATTTAGCCAAGATTTTAAGAATTTTCATTTCTCTCTCCTTATTTCAGCGACAACAAATCTATATCACTTTTTACTTCATTTCCCCAGACATCCCAGCCTTCTGTTTTCTGGCGAGCGAAGAGTTCAATGCGAGGGAGATCGCCCATAAGCTTTACTATGCGATTTCTTACTTCAGCAGGTTTTTCGCTATGTATTGTAATTGAAGTATCAATGATTTGATGAACACTCCTGCTTTTACGTCGGATATTACCCTTTATAGCAAGCAGACACAGTTCAGCGTTCGCTCTTGTCCAATATCCCATACCCCAAAACCATGTAGACGCTTTCTTGTTTCGTTTTACCCATGTAAAAGCAACAGTTTTGTAAACAAACCCCCATGCTTTAATTAAATCAAGACCTTCTTGAAGCATCGGCAAAATTACCCAAAGAAACAATGCACAATTCTCATGTGATGGAATAGGTAGTTTCTTCAGCTCATCTATTGTCATTGTAGGATAATGATTATCTGCCGACCTTCCTAATCCCGTATCCCGACACCACACTTTAAATCTCCATGGTGGATCGGCGTATATAATCTGATATTTTTTCATTGTTTCCTTATTTTAGCAATACAGATCTTATCTGGCATAGATTTTCCTTTCAGAATTTTAAGAGCCGTAGCCATAGCCATTACCGTTGCCATAGCCGTAACCGTAGCCATCACCATTGCCGTAACCATAGCCGTCGCCATAGCCGTTGTTGTAGCCATCGCCATAGCCATTGCCGTTGCCGCAGCTGTAACCGTAGCCATCACCATAGCCATCGCCGTAGCCGTTGCCGTTGCCACAGCCATAACCGTAGCCATCACCATAGCCGTTGCCGTAGCCATTACCGTAGCCTATAGAAACTTTTGCCTCATCAAAGTTTATATTTCGTTTACCCATTTTTCCTCCTTGCAGTCTATTAAGGCTACAACGGTTAAATAATCAAACTGAACAAGACCATAACACTTGTCAAGTTTTGTGTTACTTGTAGGACCACCCAAAGCGATTTCACCCAAACCTTTTGACGTTCCCCAATTTCTTATAACTGACGCATTTGATACTTTGCAATCTGAACCATTACGCTCAAACCTTCCCACTATAATCCAACCTCTTTGTAAAATGACGATTTTAATACCGCCCTTTACAGTTTCTTTTGATATAGAGTCTTTACGGACATAATCTATACCGTTTATCTTTACTTCATTTGCGTTCATTATCTCCATACTGCCTCTTTTTTTGGTTATCTTCCGTTTCTTCTTGATCATTTAGGTTCTTCCTCTAATTTACTTCTGCAAGTTGCGTGTCCTCGACATTGACTTAATGGTAATTTGCAATAAGGACAATTCACTTCTGCCTTTAAATTATTAAATAAAGATACAGGTGGCAATATTCGTTGTGGACGACTATCTCTCGGAAGTTGAAAATCACAATAACCTGAATAACTACAATCACAACCTAAAGAAGTTATAGATTTATAACTACAAGGATTATTGCTTGAACAAGTAATATAAGTTTTATTTCCTGTATTCATCTTTCTTACCCCTCTTTTATAACATACTCCCCGTTGTATTGTTTATTCTTTTTTGGGCAATATTGAAGTATTTTTCTGAAATTTCGATTCCGATAAAATTCCTGCCGAGTTCCTTGCAGGCAACACCAGTGGTGCCGCTGCCCATGAAAGGGTCAAGGATGGTTTGTCCATCTTTACTAAAATCAGTTAATATCATTCCCATTAAAGGTTTTGGTTTTTGTGTAGGATGATAACGTATTTCATCTCCACAATCTTTGTTTCTTATCATTCCGTTCCAAAGAATAGTATAAATTCGGGAATAAGTAGTTGAGTTTGTCCAAGCTAATTCAATTTGTGCCTTTGCAAAACCTTTTGATATTTGTTTATCCCAACATATCCAACATTTAGTTTGAGGCAATTTATCTGTAAAATAGTTACCACCGAATATAATTGCTATTTTAGATACTCTTAATATTTCATCAAAATACTTTTGGGAGGGGGATTTCTTATCCCAATTGCTACTTTCATAATCCTTTAACTCCGCCTTTCTTTTAACTCCTATTGTTCCCTTGTTTGCTATATCGATTCCATACGGCGGGTCAGTTAGACATAAATCTATACTTTTGTCAGAAATTTGTTTTAATATATTTAAGCAGTCGCCTAAAATTAGTTCTATCTTACTCATATTCTCTCTTTCAAAGGTATTAAAATCTTTGACCTTATTACTTTCTATCCCACTTGCCTAGTCTGTGCGACTATCGTATCCTGCTATCATCAGTAAGAACAAGATCACTATTATTAGTCCTATCATCTTTATTATCATTTTTATTTACCTCCCTCAAGTTTTGCTAATAATTCATCGAGTTTGTTCAAGATTTTTTGTTGGTATTCCATAGAGGCCGCATCTTTAACCTTCTCATATTCGGTAGAGACCGCATTATCAACTTTTGTGTATTCGGTAGAAACTGCATTATCAACCTTCATGTATTCAGTAGAGATCGCATTATCGATCTTCGTGTATTCAGTAGGGATCGCATCTCTGACCTTCTTATATTTGGCATAGGCTGCACTATCAACCTTCATGTATTCAGCATAGGCTATATTCCTAGCCTTCGCATATTCAGCAGAAGCTACATCCCTAGCCTTTTCATATTCAGCATAGGCTGTATCTTTGACCTTTGCATATTCAGCAGAAATTGTTGCGACAAAATCATTAAATTCTTTTAAGAGATCAGTTCGATTGCTTTTTATAAGTTTTAAAATCTTAATATTGACTTGCGACACTGCTACATTAATACCGACATTAAATTTTTGATCAAATGCTTTGATTATCATTTCTTTACTCCTTTTTTTAGACTTCAAGTTATTCACCCCCCTTTATAGACCTATTCTTTTTGGTCATTTAGATATTATCTCCATTTCATAAATATAAGGTCTTTCTTGCGGATAATTATCCCAATCTTTGTAATTATCTCCTGAGAGATTTTTTATCATACTTAAGTAGTAGTTATCTTCTCTATTTTCTTTTTTAAAGAACTTATAACTTTCTTGCCATTCTTTTATAAGTTCATCTCGTTTTTTAAATAGTTCCCTTTTAGCAAGTTTTTTTGTAGAACAAATAGCTACTATATGGTTAGCTTCACAGTCAGAAACTGCAACCACCCATACTTTCATTTTCTTCCCGCTCTTTCATAACATATTTTCCTATCTTTCAGTTGTAGCATAGGGTTATAATTCTATTTCTTCAAGTATTAAGTTTATAGTAGCTACTGCTTGAGCAATTTCTGTTGTCCGTTGTTTAATTTCGTCTGCAAGTTTACAAGGTTGAGGCAAAGCTTTATTGTCTTTAGTCTCACAAAGATTTTGTGGTTTTGAAGTTCTTATTGATTGAAGCTTCTCGCCTAACAAATTTAACTTGTTTAATAACATATTATTGATTTGAGCTAAGTCATTCATTCCCTGGCTTATTTCAGTTGTTCTTATAGGTTGCTTTACTTGCTCTCTGTTTAACCCCATAACTTTTCCTTTCTGAGTTTAACTCTTTGGTTACTTTCATTCATACCCCTTTATTTTGTATACTCCTTCAATGCCATCCTAATTGTGGACTTTGAGAAGTCTTTACCATCTATGTTTATTATCTCCTCTTGTGATTCTTTGGGCAGTTCAGAAAGGACAATTTTATAACCCATTTTCTCGAGTTCAGCAATGGTGTAATAAGTATGAGATATATCAAAATCAGATAAGCAAGAAACAAACCATATTTTTCCAGAATTACCTAATATCTTACGCTTGCCATAACTATTCTCAATAATATCCCCAACCATTATGTTTTCTATGTTTGGAGTAAGATACCAGATATCAGAAACACCAGATGCTTTTAAAGCTCTATCGTCTCCTTTACCCACTCGCCAGAAATATTTAAAACCTGATTTATTAGTACAAAAGAAATCTGCTTCTACATTTTGGCAGATATAAAGATTTTTATCTTTTTTCTGCACTATCGCCCTTAAAACTTCTACATTATTTATCTTACATCTAATCCTATCCCCTTCTTTTAGTTGCATTTGAAACCTCCTTTATTATACAATCTTGGGCTATTCTGTCTCCTTTTCCCACTTACCTTCCTCAATCTCTATTGCCAAATCTTCAATACTGCTTATAATATCCGTTAAAGATTGTTCAATAGATACTTCATCAACATGATGTTTCCCCGCGTCATCTACATATCCCATAACTAACTTTAAAAGTTCTTTTTGGTTAATATCTAACATTTTTTCTCCTAAAGATTGGCATTTGTATTCTATCATCAGCCGATAATGATAAAAGTTTTTTTAATTCTTCTCCCCACACAACAGCATTTTTTACCTCTTTATCGTTTAGCGTATTCTTCTCCATATTTATTGAAGCACACTTCTACCCTTTTTTAGTCTTGAAAATCCTTAATTTATAAGACTTATCAGGTGTATAAATTATTGGTGTCTTCCCTTGTTTGTTTATAATGAGCGAACTGCCCCCCATCACTCCAACCCACGAGTTATCTTGCATCTCTCTAATCTGTGAGCTATCCCGCATCTCTCCAACCTGTGAGCTCTCCCGTATCTCTCCAACCCACGAGTTATCTTGCATCTCTCTAATCTGTGAGCTATCCCATATCGTTCTAATCTGTGAGCTATCCCGCATCTCTCCAACCTGTGAGCTATCTCGCATCTCTCCAACCCATGAGTTATTCCGCATCACTCTAACTCGCGAGTTATCCCACATCGCTCCAATCTGTGAGCTATCTCGTATCTCTCCAACCCACGAGTTATCTTGCATCTCTCTAATCTGTGAGCTATCCCATATCGCTCTAACCTGTGAGCTGTTCTGCATCTCTCTAATCTGTGAGTTCTCCCGCATCTCTCCAACCCGCGAGTTATTCCGCATCACTCTAACCCACGAGTTATCCCGCATCTCTCCAATCTGTGAGCTATCTCGTATCTCTCCAATCTGTGAGCTTTCCCGCATCACTCCAATCTGTGAGCTGCCCCACATCCGCTCTATCAAAGAATTTCCAAGCAAATTATCAACTTTTCCATTCTTTAAAAACCATCTGCCCTCTTTGATTTCTTTTAGTTTTCTATCTATTAAAAACCTTTCAGCAAATAATTTAGGCAAAGCTTTTCTTAGTTCTTTTTTAGCAAATTTCTCACTAAACCATTCAGGTTTGAAATCTTGATCAACCTTTAACTGCCAATTATTAAGATTGTGGTTAAAAATATTACCATCAATGGGGATTATCTCCACCCTAACAAAATCAGGCGAAGAAGTCTTATCATCTAACCCCAATTCTTTAATCATTTGTTCATGGGCATCATAATCAAACGGCATAAAAACTTTATTCTTTAATACTATTGCGGATTTAAAGTTACACATATTTTCTCTCCTTTTTTGGGAAGCGAACCCCTCGGCAGTAGATGCTTCCCTTACTATTTAGCGGGCTATTTGACTGCCCTTGTGCCGTCGAACGACCAAGTAGGTTATCAGCCACGAGGGATTACGCTTCATTTAAAACCTTTCATTTATCTTTTTAGAGAAGCTTAAGAGCCTCTTTGTAATAGAGTCTAGAAGCTAGTCTTTCATTTGAGTTCTGCAATTACTTTGTCTATAATACATTCACCGCACCAAGAATATTCTTTGTTCTCATATTTGAATTTACCTTGCCCGCAGTTATAAATATCTTCAGGTTTTTTAGGATTAAAGATAAACTGCTTTGTAAGTTTATCAACTATCTTTACTCTTGAAAGCGGCGATTGAAGAATTATGCTTATAAGTCTTGTAATAGCGAGTATGTTTGAGTTACAGGCAATACCACCCTTACCTATTGAGGCGATAACTTCAATAAGCTTTCCTTCTTCTTTATCCTTGTCATAGTTCATGATTAAATGTAAAGTCCCACAGTTAGTCTTTATACCTATTGTATTTCCTTCTAACACAAATGGACGCTTCCAATTAGGGCCAGTCATATCTTTTCCTATTGCCAAATATGATAATCCTTGCTGCCATCATGCTTAATTTCTATATCAATTCTTATAACACCAGTTGATGTAGGACTATAACCACCAATTTCCGCATAAGTCATAGTATCAGGTTCATAAGCATGGTAAAAGCTTGAACAAATAGCATAAACTCTCTTTCTATTATAAAGTTTTAAACTTCCTCTCGGTCTTAAACCCAATATATTACGGGTAGTAGCTATTTTTTCATGGCTATGACCACGTAAGTATATATCAGCTTCAAAATCATTCGACCTATCTTCTAAACTATTTATCTTATTCCCCTTTTTCTTACCGCCAATTAAAGAGTGTTCGGCAAAAATAGTAACAACACTACAATTCCCAAAATTTTCTCCTTTTCGACGAATAAATATCCTTGTTAGTGAAGTCCACCCTAAGTACTTTGTTTCTAATTTACCGCATATTTCTATCATAGCATCATAATGATAATTCTTAGCTATAGCAAGCTCATGATTTCCTATCCCCAATCCAATTATCCTATGTTTAATAGGCATTAAAATATCTACACATTCTTGTGTTTGGTCTTGCATAAGTCGTTTAATATTTATTTTTTTAGTAAGCATATCAGGATCAAAACGTTTATCGGATAAATTAATAGCATCTATATAATCTCCCATACCAAATATATAAATATTTGGCATCCTTCTAATCCAGGCAATAAGTTCTTTAAGTTTATCTATATTACATGCTTTTGTTCCTATATGAAAATCGCCGCAAGGCAAAATAGTGATCTTTGTCCTCTTTGGTATAACTATTTCATATTCATGCAATATCACTTAATCCCCAATTTTTCTATAACTTTTAAGTGAGTTCCTATATGCTCTATAATTCCTAACTACCAGTCTAACTTATTCTTATTTTCTGGTCCAATATATATAAAAAGCTCACTGCAAATATGATAACGAATTTCTTCTATCATTTAGCCAACTTTTTTCTTGCTTCAAAACTTAAATCAGCTTCTTCTTGTCTAATTGGTATACTAAATTCATGTTCTATAATATAACAATTTACACAATGTCTTACCGCGCCACTATAACTAATACTTAATAACTTCGCTAACTTACAGATATAATCTTTCATCTGCCAATCTTCAAACAATATCTGGCATCTTTTTAATCTTGCCATTTTTAACCTCTTTCTTTATAAGTTTCCATTTAACAGGATAAGAAGTGCCCTCTTTTTCTATTAAATTAGCTTTACGTAAATAAGCCAATGCTCTTTTAACTGAATTATAAGACAATCCAGTAATATCAACTAACTCTTGCGGCATTATAGCAAAATTAGATCTTAAATTCTTTTCTATTATCTTAATATAAGGTGCTACATCACCCTTAATCTCAAACATCAGTGGTGTAGGATCAAGCATGGATAACTCTAACTTTTTTATAACCTTAGCCGAACGCTGTGTAGTGCAGCTTAACTCTCTATAATTACCAACTAACCGGCTAAATATAAGTATATGGTCTGGGAATGCTTGCCATACAAATGAGCCAAATATACTTTCATCTCCCTCTTTTATCAAATCTCCCTTATCATTTCTTCTTAGCTTATGCTCGTGATGTATTACCATTAAGGCACAGTCATAATGTGAGGTTAAAACTCTCATATTCTGGCACATAGTACTTGCGGCAGCCTGGTTACTTAAATCTCCAGCCATCCACATGTAAAGTGGGTCTAGTATTATAAGTTTTGGTATTGGCATACCCTCAGCTACCTTATTATCTATTAACCTTTTTAACTCTCTTATGCCATTAGATGTGTTTAAGGCAAGTCCAGGATAGAATACTAAGTTGAAATTTGAAGCGTCCCAGCTAACTCCTTCCAACATATTTAGTATTCTATCCCGAGTCTCACTCAATTTGCCTTCTGCTTGTAGATATAAACAACATCCCTTATTTGTCTTATATTGTGATAAAAACGGCTCACCACTACTGATTGAAAATGCTATTTGTTGTGCAAATATACTCTTGCCTATCTTTGCCCTACCAACTAAAAATATATTATCTCGTTCCCATATAAGCCCATCTATCAAAGGTCTATTAAGGTCTTTTGGTAATGCAAGTAATTCTGCTCCAGTATATAGTTTATGTTCGACCATATCATCTCTTTCTTATTTTCTCTCTACCATATGCCATAAAATACTGTATTATAAACTCACTCATTTCCTCTCGGTCTTTGCAAAAAATGCTTATAAGCCCATATCTAATCCATAAAGTAAATAATTTCTTAACTATTATAATCCCCTCAATAGTCGAATGTGGCGAGCCTTTAAGAACTTTAAGAAGCGACCCCTCAATTATTAAAATCAATTTGATATTATTCTCTTGAGCGCGTATCATTTCTTTTTTAAACCGCTTATATCCCTTACCCATTGTTCCGAATAAATCGCCCATTGACTTTCGCTCAAAGTAATAAGGTATAATAACCCCATTTTCAAGTATACAAGAATAATCACCTATGATAAGCTTAGTATTGATAATTTCGGTAATATATGGATGGTTAAACTTTAAGGGAAGCTGTTCTCGTGTATCTATTACTATTTTCATTAGAAAGGGACTTCTTTTTTTATTTCTTGTCCACTCTTTAACTTTTTAAGTTTTAATACTAAATTTTCTAAAAACTCTATAAAGGAGTAATCTATAAGTTTTTCTATACAATTATTACAAAGATTTTTCCTGATAGGAAAGGCACTATATTCAGGATAGTCTATTTGAATAAAGTGCTTTGTTTGTGGCTTTATACCATCACCACATATACCACAGGTTCTTTTTCTTTTTGCTATTGATATTTCATAATGCATTTTATTTATTTATAATTTCTGCCTGGTAAGGCGGCCGTCTCATTACAACCTTTTATTAGCTTCACTTACCAGGCTAAGATGGGGGAAAACCCCCACACCCCCCTTTTTTTAAGAGGGTTTAAAAGGGAACCGAGTTTGGCTTTATATCTGTTACGCTTGCTATGCTTTTTATCTGGTGCATCTGTGTTTCTTCGCCATTATCTCGTTTCCATATCCAACATCTTACTGCAACGGGTTGGATAACTATTTGAT
>Ga0210051_1005659_pt1 | contig 11914 bp, 12 predicted proteins | sample CryGey092014_all_FD_185464 | JGI IMG/M metagenome (GOLD analysis project Ga0210051, IMG submission 185464) | Groundwater microbial communities from aquifer - Crystal Geyser CG23_combo_of_CG06-09_8/20/14_all (SPAdes) (version 2) | ecosystem: Environmental > Aquatic > Deep subsurface > Groundwater...
TATGCCTATCCATGACTGGACATCAATCCTTAACCAACTGGCTATCCGCTTTGAAGATCGGATGCCACTTAACTAAAAATTATTAAAATTATGAAGCTGCCGTTTACACACAACTATTGACAGACCCAAAAAGCGCCTTGAAAGGCGCTTTTTATTGTAATATATAAGACTTGTTTTATTGACTTAAACCCTTAAGATACTTAAGTATTTGTTCCCACGCTTTTTGGAATTCAATTCCCATATCCTCTAGTAAACTCACTTTTTTATCTATATTCTCTGTATCAATAAGCGTATCAGCCATTGTGTCACTACCAGTAAAACTAGTTACGATTGACTCCTTTGGTAAAGGACTAACTATCGGACTGGGACTTGCAATTGGTGAAGCGATGGGAGATGGAGAGCTTATCACAATTTGTTCTTTGTCATCTTCATCTTCATCTTCGTCGTCGTCGTTATAATCATCGTTTTCAATTTCATCTTGGAACCTTCCTTGTCCAGTTCCAATAATCATATATTGCTTGGCATAATAAGTCTCGTCGTCAATAATGCCTTCAATTTTTATCTTCTCTCCAATTGCTAGTTTCCCTTTTAGTTCCACTTCACCGGTAACCAAAGTATCAATTTTAATCGTTTTGGAGTTTACCTTAATCCAATTATCTCCAAAGTCTTCGATTACTCCCATTATAGTAAATTCTTTATTCTTAATCTGCTGCCGATAGTGAAATTGATCTATTTCTTCATTCTCGCTATTTAATTGGATTTGAGTTTGTTGTTTATTTTGAATAGATACACTTGCCTGTTTACCATGTTCCTCCTCTTTGGCATAAGCTGAAGTAATAAACCCCAGTAATATAGTTGTAATTGCTGTTGCTAAAAATACTATGATTGCTGAATATCTTTTTTTCATAAATTACTCCTTTCTAATACATTAAACGCAAATCTTTTCAAAATGTTACAAAACTACAATTTTTACGTTATATATATTAGAGTATGTATAATACCGTCGTATGGATAATGATTTGCTTATTCTTATTAAAGCCGCCAAAACCGGAGATAAAGAGGCTTTTGGTAATATATATAGATTATTTTACGAGCCGATTTATCGGTTTATTTACTATCTTGTATATGAGCCTAATTTGGCAAAAGATTTGACCCAGGAAACATTTCTTAAACTTTGGAAAGCCATACCTAAATTTAAAACCGAAAATGGTAGTCTTAAAGCTTATTTATATATGATTGCCCGAAATTTAGTTATAGATCATAAGAGACAAAAATCCGAATTAAGTTTAAATGATGACATCCCTATTACAAATAACAAGGAAATGGTCGAACAATTACAAGTCAAAGATCAAAACCAGATTTTGTACAAAAGCCTTAATATGTTAGAAAGTAGTGAAAAACAAATATTAATTTTGCGTTATTTCGAAGAATTACCAATGGCTGAAATAGCATTAATTATGAATAAAAACGAAAGCACAATTAGAGTGAGAGTGCATCGATTGTTAAAAAAATTAAGACAAAATCTTAAAATTTTTCGATATGAACACTAATCAATTATTAAACCAGCTCAAACAGGAATATTTTCTTATCAAACCATCTGAAAAACAGATTGAGCAATCTTGGGCTGATTTAGAAAATAAACTTGTTACACCTCAAGGCAGCTACCAGCAAAAACCTAGAGTATGGATTTTCGCTTTGGTAATTTTCTTATTATTCTTATCAAGTAGTTTGGTTATTGCAGCTCAAAATTCTCAACCTGGTCAACCTTTATATCCGCTCAAACAAATTTCTGCGCCTATTATTACTGCGGTTAGTGGTCAGCCTATTGCTACAGCTTCACCCAAACCCAGTCCGATGCATGATCAGATAAAATCAGAGGTTATCGAAGCTAGTCCTTCCGCTGAGACAGATTTTGAAGTAGATGAAAAAGATAAATCAGAAAATAATGAAGTTCAAGAACAGGAGGGAAATGAAAATAGCCTTGAGAATAAAGAGAAAAATTATGAAAATGAAAAACTTGATGAAACAAGAGGTGAGAGCAATAGATCTTTTAATTTAGAATCAAATAAAGATGAAGATGAAGATATTCGTTTTAGTCAGGAAAAATCTATTACTCAAAATTGGAAGCGTTTTCTAGAAAATATTGACCTTAACAAAAATAAATCGGAACAGGATTAGATTATTATTTTTAAACTCTAGTGATCATAGATAATAGTAGAAATAGATCTAATAATTTTTTCTAAGTTTTGTAATTTATCTCCCTTTGTCATTATACAAAGTAAATATGGATTAGATGATTTATAAATAATTCCACAATCATGCAGTTGATTTTCCCTAGTTTGAGGATAATATCTTTCTCCAAATTTATGTGCTACAACCACACCTTTTGGTACCCCAGCTACAATTCCATCCTCGAAGGTAGATTGACTTAGCAATTGCAAAGCTTTCTCAGAATTATCTCTCTGTAAATAAGAAGAGTTGTACAAAATACGGAAAAATGATGCGTAGTCTTTGATGGTCATAACATCACTGGAATCTATATCATCACTAGTAATAACAACTCCCAAATCATCATATATCGTTTTGAGTTTGTTTTTATCTATTAATGTATACAAAACCGAAGTCGCACCATTATCAGAATACCTAATCATATGAGTAATTAGTTCATCTACGGTATACTCTTTACCATATTCTAATTTAATTTCTGGTTTAATCGCTTGAGTAAACGCGCTTTCCGTCGCCGAATAAGTCACTTTTTTATTTAATAGTTCTTTGTTTTTTCACTCAAACGTAAATAAACCATCATTAACGGTACTTTGAGAAGACTTGCTGGGGTAAATTGTTCTCCGTCATTAATTCCAAACGTAGGACCATTATTCAAGTCCCGATAATAAACTCCTACTTCATTTACATTCCCTGCATTTTTTTCGCTATTTATATAGCTGATAACTGAGCTTTTAAGATTTCTAGATGGTATAAATGAACCAATATTAGCATCACATTCTAAAAGAGGATTAATAAATTTGTAGTTTTCGGCTAATCTAGTTTCTTTAATCTTGATTGCATTATCCTGTCCATATGAAATATGGATAACTTGCCCAATTGCAAAACCAACAATAAAAGTAATAAAAATAAATCCAATTATTTGAGTTTTATAAACCATATTAAACACCTTTACATTTTATATAATAATCTCAAACCGATTTATTCTACTACAAATAAACAAAAAATAACCTAATGTAAAAATATTGATGATAAAGATAATATTTATATTACTTATATTAAGGATTTTGAACCATAAATTAAAAAAGCAAGAACAAAAATAGTATAACCAGTTGTACTTTTATATAGAGAAGTTGGTTGAAAGTCTGGAATGTATTTCGAACTTTTTGATAATTTCAAACCTACCAAGTAAATATTTTAACTTTAAGTTTATGTATGGTGATAGCCAAATAGGCAAGCCATGACCTGTTCTCTATCTTGATGAGTAAGTAGTATGATACCCAAATTACTAAAGCTATTAAGTGTCTTAGTATTTAATACTATTGGTTCATTGATCAAATCTATTATACTCTGAGTGTTATCATCCCCAGCAATCCGATTGGCTGAGATTTTTCCACAGTTCAAGCAAAGATGAACAATCATTAACTCACCACTTTTTCTACTCGTAAACGGATTGTAGACAATATGTTTTAGGGTTAAACCAATCGGTTTCATTCTGGTACCACACGTAGATTTCCTGTCTCCCGGTATTTTAAGATCCAGATGTCTAGACCACAAGCATAATGGACAATGATTACGATGTTTTGTACCTAATGAAGTGTTGGAAATAATAGCATGACAAGTCAGACATCTAAATGATGCCTGACGTAAACAAAACCTTTATTTGAAGATCTATATTTTTTCATCCAGTATTATTATATCAAAAGATTGAAATTCTAAATTACCAATAATCAGAATAAGTTTCATCAATGTATCTATAAACGAAAGGGATCATCGAGGCTGGGTGACCAGGGCTTGGTTCGGTAAGCTCACCATAAACTTCTCGCCTTCCACTTAATACAAATAATCATGCGTTATAGCAGGATATTTGTCTCTGGCTGGGTGACCAGGGCTCGAACCTGGATTTTCGCGTTCAGAGCGCGACGTCCTGCCATTAGACGATCTCCCAATTTAAAAGATTTCTAGACTTCGCTCGAAATGACTGAAGTATTTTAGCATTTATAGTCTAGAAGTTACACTTTCAATCCTTTTAATAACCAATTCTTTTCCTAAAATTTCTATAGATTCAAATAGGGGAGGAGTAACTGGAAAAGCAGTAGTAACAACTCGAATGGTCATAAAAAAATCTCTCGGTTTCCAGTCACTATAAACGCTCTTTAAGTCTCTTATCACTACTTCAATTGATGAAACTGTCCAGTTATTTAGACCACTTAATCTATCTTTCAAATCAGTTAGTAATTTTTTAATAGCTTCGCTGTCCTGCTTAGTTTGCTTTTTAACTAATTCGATATCGATATCAATGTCCGGTTTAAGAAAAGCAATTAATTCTGGTATTTGCGAAAAAACTTCTACTCTTTCAGCAATTAAAGGAGTTAATTTGTGCCAAGTTTCACTGGACAAATCCTGATCACTGAATTTTTTAGCCCAAATGATAAAATCAGTTTCGGACATTTCTCTAACATATTTCCCATTCATCCAACGCAGTTTAGTTTCGTCAAAAACCGGACCAATAGGGGATAGGTCTTTGAGATCAAAAAGTTGAGTAAATTCTTCACGGCTAAATATTTCTTTTTCCTGTGGATGAGTCCAACCTAGTTGACTTAAAAAGTTAATTAATGCATCAGGTAAAAATCCTTCACCAATAAACCAATCCACATTGGTATGCCCTTTGCGTTTGGAAAGCTTAGTTTTGTCCGTGTTACGTAGCGTAGGTGTATGCACATAAATTGGCGGCTGCCATCCTAAGTAGCGATAAACTAAAAAGTGTTTAGGAGCCGATGGTAACCATTCTTCACCTCTAACCGCGTGAGTAATTTGCATCAGATGATCATCCACGATTGCTGCCAAATGATAAGTGGCAAAGCCATCTGATTTGAGCAGTACTTGATCATCTACCGTATTGCTATCAAACTCAATTTCGCCTCGAAGTAAATCTTTGACTATTATTTTTTCATTTTCCGGAACTTTAAGTCTAATCACGTATGGTTCGCCATTGGTTAATTTCTTTTTTATTTCATCTTTATTTAAATTACGACAATGTTTGTCATACATGGGAGGTTTACCTGCCTTTTGCATTTGTTTACGTACTTCATCCAATCTTTTACTGGTGCAAAAACAGTAATAAGCGTGCCCTGATTCAACTAATGAAAGTACATATTTTTTGTATAAATCTAATCTTTCTGATTGACGGTAAGGTGCAAAAGCACCACCTTTGCGCGGGCTTTCATTTTCAGATATTCCAAACCAATCCAAAGCTTCCCAGATTTTAGCTTCAGCGTCTTTAACCAACCTTTTTTGATCTGTATCTTCTATTCGAACTATAAATTGACCATTATTTTTAGCAGCAAAGACAAAATCAAGCCAAGCTTGATAGATGGTGCCAATATGGGGATAGCCGGTTGGTGATGGAGCTATGCGAGTTCTGACTGTCATATATTGATATCCCTTTCTTTTTATGATATATTAAACCCAATCACGATGAGAGGACTACCAAAGGCGGACCTTGCTCCCCGCGGGAATGCCTCTCTTTTTATTTTCTTCTAAGTTTTTCTTTCAGTAAACCAATTTTTATAATATGTTTTGCGTACTTTTTTAATAATGATGAGTATTTTTGGCTTGGAGTTATTATGTGAAGTAGTTTCCCTTTTTGATACCAATAATCTATTAGGCAAAAAAAGTCTCCATCACCACTAACAATAATTGCTTTTTCGTAGTGATTAAACTCGATCATTGCGTGTAAAACAAGATCAGCATCAACATTTCCCTTAACAACTATCTTATTCTTATTTTTAATTTCCAACGTTGGCTTAAAAATACAAATATATCCGACACTTTGAAGATAAGTATAAAGTTTTTGGTTTCCTGGTATGTACCCAATAAATAAATATGTTTTTTTAACCTTATATTTTGTTCTTAAATATTGCCTGAATTTGCCAAAATCCAACATCCAACCTTGACTTTTTATACCAAGATTCAAATTTTGACTATCAATAAAAGCATATACAGATGAATTTTTTTGCATGAAAGAATTATAGCATTTCAGATTTAAGCTTTTCAATCAAGTTCTTTTGCTCGCGATTTAATCTCTCCGGAACTTTTACTATCAATCTAATGTACTGGTCTCCAATTCCTCTACCTCTTAAATAAGGCACACCTTTACCACGCAAACGCACCATAGTATGTGGTTGAGTTCCGGGACGAATTTTTATATTAATTGGACCATCAACTGTCGGAATTTCGGTTTGTCCACCTAAAGCTGCCAGAGTAAAAGAGATTTCATGATTGATAAAAATATCTTGACCTTCACGTTTGAAAACTGAATCAGATTTGACATCAATGGTCACATCAAATTCGTTATACCGAATTCTAGTACCATCATCAACCCCAGCCGGTACTTTAATCACATGTTCTTTGCCTTGATGGACAATTTTACGCTCCACCCCTTTTATCGATTCCATAAAAGTAATTGATAAAGAATAGCGTGGCTTGGCTGCTTGACGTGAGAATCCCCCACCAAAAAATTGTTCAAAAATTTCAAACGGATCAGAAAAACCACCAAAATCAAATCCTCCCATATCTCCAGCATTGGAGGAATATGAATAAGTAAATGGCCCTTGTCGGTATGCCTGTCCTCCTCCACCAAAACCCCCAAATCCGGTTGAGGGATCAAAGGCTGCATGACCAAATTGATCATATTTTTGTTTTTTGGAAGCGTCAGATAAAACCTCATAGGCTTCAGTTACTTCTTTAAACTTTTCAGCTGCTCCAGCTTCTTTATTGCGATCAGGATGAAATTGCAAAGCTAACTTGCGGTAAGCTTTTTTAATCTCATCGGCTGATGCAGTTTTGGAAACTCCCAAGACTTCGTAAAAATCACGTTTGGTAACCATATATTTCTAATTTAATTCTTTAATATAATAAACTCGATCTTCATAGCCTTGTGCAATATCTTTTCTATCTATTTTATTAACTTTACCATACTTGTTAAAAAGTAATTTTTTATAAAACTTATGACTTCTACTACTTAAATCAGTATACAAAACTATTAATCGAAAACGTTTAGATTTAACAATCTTCTCAAATTTTCTGAATAATTGAACGCCTAGATTATTTCCTCGATATTTTTTATCCAAAACAATATCAGCTAAATATACGTAATTTAGATATTGATCTAAAAAGTGCTTAAATATCTTTTTCTGATATGCGTTTTCTCTTACATTTGTTTCTTGATGCGAATTATAAAAAGCTACTAGATATCCAACAATCTCTGTTTTTTCTATTGATAATATTAAAATACCTTCATCAATAGCTCTTAAAAAATAATTTTCAACTACTTTTTTAGATAATTTAAAGTTAGCCCAAGGTGTATCATCCCAAATCTTATACCAACAACTTATTATTTCATCCTTATTTGCTTCAAAATAGGCCAAATTCACCTTAATTATTTTCATTAATCAAATATGGGGAACGATATTCTCGCTCCCCATATACAAAATACCATATACCATATACTAATTACTCATTCACCACTTCCCCTTCTTCCACCGTCCCATCTTTTTTCCCATTACCTTTTTCTTCCTTTTTATCTTCTTTTCCTTTAGTTTCGGGTTCAGTTTTTGGTTCTTTGTTCTTAGCTGCTTCCTCTTGTTTATAAACTTCCTCGCCAATTTTTTGCATTACTCCTGATAGTTTTTCCATTTTGGCTTTTACATCAGTCTCATCAAAATCTTCTTTGGCAATCGTATCTTTAAGCTCTTTAGTGGCTTCTTCAACCGGTTTTTTGATGTCATCTTTAACCTTGTCTCCGGCATCTTTGAGAGCTTTTTCAGCAGTAAAAACTAAGGTATCGGCCTGATTTTTCACTTCGATGCGTTCTTTTTTCTTTTTATCTTCATCAGCATGAGCCTCAGCTTCTTTGCGCATCTTATCTACTTCTTCATCAGTTAGTTCAGTTGATCCTTTGATAGTAATCTTCTGCTCTTTGCTAGTCGCTTTATCTTTGGCAGTGACATTGAGAATTCCATTAGCGTCTAGCTCAAAAGTTACCTCTATCTGAGGCATACCTCTAGGGGCTGGAGCAATGCCATCAAGAATAAATCGGCCTAGAGATTTGTTGTCACTAGCCATCGGTCTTTCACCTTGAGTCACATGAATTTCCACCTGTGTCTGATTATCGGCAGCCGTGGAAAAAGTCTGAGACTTGGAAGTTGGTACTGTCGTATTGCGTTCAATCATGGGTGTAGCTACTGATCCCATGGTTTCTATTCCAAGAGTTAACGGTGTTACATCAAGTAGTAATATATCTTTGACATCTCCCATCAAAACCCCACCTTGGATAGCAGCTCCAACTGCAACTACTTCGTCCGGATTAACAGATTTGTTTGGTTCTTTACCAAAAAAGTCTTTTACTACCTGCTGTACTTTAGGCATACGAGTTTGACCACCAACCAAAATTACTTCGTTAATATCTTTAGTCTCCAACTTGGCGTCTTTCAAAGCTTTTTTAACCGGTTCTATAGTTTTTTGGATTAAATCATCAACTAATTGTTCTAGCTTGGAACGAGTCAGTTTCATAGTCAGATGTAAAGGCTGACCTGATTTATCCATCGTAATAAATGGCTGGTTGATTTCAGATTCCATTGATGAAGATAATTCTTTTTTAGATTTTTCGGCTGCATCTTTAATACGTTGCAAAGCTTGCTTATCTTTTTTTAAATCAATAGAGTTTTCTTTCTTAAATTCGTCCACAATCCAATTGATTATTGCCTGATCAAAATCATCTCCACCGAGATGGGTATCGCCATTAGTAGATTTAACTTCATAAACTCCATCGCCCAAATCAAGAATAGAAATATCAAAAGTTCCACCTCCCAAATCATAAACAGCAATTTTTTCATTCTTTTTCTTATCACTACCATAAGCAAGTGCTGCAGCAGTAGGTTCATTAATCACCCGTTCAACAGTAAATCCGGCTATTTCACCTGCCTGTTTAGTAGCCTGTCTTTGAGAATCATTAAAATAAGCCGGACAGGTAATTACAGCTCTAGTAACTTCTTGACCCAGATAAGCTTCGGCATCTGCTTTGATTTTGGCTAATATTTTGGCAGAAATCTCTTGCGGGCTATAAACTTTGCCACCAACCTTAACAGCTGCTGATTCGTGTTTACCTTCAACTATTTCATAAGAAACCATGTCTTTAGTTCTAGTTACTTCACTATCGCTGATTTTGCGTCCCATTAAGCGCTTAACTGAATAAATGGTATTACTGGGATTAAGTACCATTTGACGTTTAGCAACTTCGCCAACTAGATTTTTTTCAGGTTCTACAATTGAAGGTACAGTATTATTACCTTCAGCCGATGGAATAACTTTAGCAGTTCCACCCTCCATAACTGCGACGCATGAGTTGGTAGTGCCTAGATCAATACCAATAATTTTAGATGTTGAGTTTGACATATAGTCCTCCTTAATAATTGTTAATTGTTAAATAGTTAAATTATTAAATCTAACTTAATTTTTACTGAGTCTAATTTAATAATTTAGCAGTCTAGCAATCTAGTGCCCAACAACTACTTTTGCGGGCCTTAATACCTTGTCATGTAGCATATAGCCTTTTTGCTTGGTTTCAACTACTTTATTTGGCTCTCCTTTAGCTTTATCCAAACATTCCATAAAACTTGGATCAAATTCTTTGCCCAAAACTTCGATTTCTTTAACTCCATATTCTGTTAACATTTGTCTTAGCTGTCCATGTATCATTTGTAACCCTTTATCATGAATAAATATTGCTGCTCTATCAAAATTGTCTACGATATCTAATAATCTAAGCAATAGCCCTTCGCTGGCAAATTTTACCCAATCTTGTTTTTCTTTTTCTACTCTTTTAACTAAATTTTGATAATCCGCTAAAGTTCTCAATTTAGCTTGATTAGCTTCAGTTAATTGATTATTCAGATCTTGTATTTGTTTATGTAAAACATCAGATTCAGTGTTTTTAACTTCATCTTTTTTTTCTTTATTGTTTGGTTTTATTGTTTGATTATTCATATCAATATTTAGTACAAAATTATAATTTTTGACTTTGTAATTTTTTTATTATTACCAATCATGGGTTAGATCAGTTAAAAGCGTACCGAAGTATCTCACCATTGGAATTATATAAGCATAATCTAATCTTGAAGGTCCAAAAACTCCCAAAGAGCCATCTCCATACGAACCCATTGGGAACTTAGTATAAACCATGCCACAAGGTCTCATAAACTCAGATTCAAAATCATCACCTAGTAAAATATTTATTGGTTCCTGACCCAAAGCTCTACCAAGTATTGCTTGCAACTGCTGAGTATTATCCAACATCAACAAAACTGTTTTGGTAACATCAATATCAAAAAATTCAGGAAGGTCTAAAATATTTGCATATCCTGCATGGAAAACATCTCCATGATTGGTGGTAGCTACAGCAATTGTTCCAGTTTTGCAGGCTAATATTCTTACAGTTTCTCTCAAAAGTCTGTCTGCTTTGTCACGATAATCCCAAATTTTTGCCTTTACATCTACCTCTTCAGAAACCGATAAATCTTTTTCTTTCATCAATTGTTTGACATAAAAACGCAATGCTAAAGAAGTGGGAGTCCTGCCTGATGAAGTATGCGGCTGATCCAAAAATCCCTGCTGACCCAGAATAACCATTTCATTACGAATAGTCGCCGGTGAAACACCTAAGTTAAATTTTTTGTCAATTGTATCTGATCCTACAGGTTCACCAGACTTTATAAATTCTTCAATAATAAGCTTAAGAATTTGAATCTGACGATCAGTAAGTGATGGAATATCCATAATAGATAAATTCAAAATTAAAGAGTTTATTTTCGAATTTTGGGATTTAATTTTTGGTATTAAGTTTACAATACTAGCACTAATTTACCATGAGTGCTAATTGGTGTCAAGAGGAAAGATTACTCTCTCTTCATTACCGCTAAAAATGCCTCTTGAGGAATTTGCACCTTACCGAACTGTTTCATTCTTTTCTTACCTTTTTTCTGTTTATTTAATAATTTCATTCTTCTAGTAACGTCGCCTCCATAAAGTTTGGCTGTTACGTCTTTGCGATATGCTTTTACTGATTCACTGGCAACAATAGTTCCTCCAATAGCAGCCTGAATCCTAATTTCAAACATTTGTCTTGGAATCGCTTCTTTTAATTTTTTAGTCGCTATTTGCCCAATTTTTTGAGCTTGTTTTCTTACAACAATCTGCGATAGCGCATCAACTCTTTCGTAATGAATTAAAATATCCAAACGAACAGCATCAACTGGTTTGTTGCCGATAAATTCATAATCAAGACTAGCATAACCTGATGACACTGATTTTATTCGATCAAAAAAATCGGTAATCAGTTCTGCCATAGGCAGTTCGTAACTTAAAACTACCCCATCTGAAAGATATTTCATATTCAAAAATATTCCTCTTCTTTCATCAAATAATTCCATTATTCCACCCAAAAATTCCTGTGGTGTAAATACTTCTACAGATAACCAGGGTTCATAAATAATCTCTACCTGGTCAGGTAAATCCCTAGCAGTTTCTACTTCATGAATTTGGCCGTGTAGCTGATATTGATACGCCACATTAGGCACTGAGGCAATTAAATCAAGATTAAATTCTCTTTCCAATCTTTCCTGGACAATTTCGG
>Ga0210051_1005660_pt1 | contig 11913 bp, 12 predicted proteins | sample CryGey092014_all_FD_185464 | JGI IMG/M metagenome (GOLD analysis project Ga0210051, IMG submission 185464) | Groundwater microbial communities from aquifer - Crystal Geyser CG23_combo_of_CG06-09_8/20/14_all (SPAdes) (version 2) | ecosystem: Environmental > Aquatic > Deep subsurface > Groundwater...
TGTTCGCCCCTTTTTTATTTTGGGAAAGGAGGGAGAAAATGGCTTTAAATGAGATAGTTAGAATGCATGAGGACCTTGAAAACGCGCTCAAAAAACCTGAATCCGAGAGGTCATGGATTATGGTCATTGACACCAGAAAATGTGTCGGAGACCATGCCTGCGCTGTTTCCTGCATGGCGGAAAATGTATGCCCCCCAAAGACAGCCTACAGAAAGGTTTTTGAGACAGAGTTTAATAGTTTTCCTGAATTGGACAGATTTTTTATGCCTACAAACTGTCAGCACTGCGACAATCCCCCCTGCAAAAAGGCTGCGGATAAGTCGACAAAAGGCGCTATTGAAAAGAGAAAAGACGGTATCGTTGTATTTAACTATGCAAAGCTTGCTAAGAGCCCAAAGGCAAAAGAAGCTGCAAAAAAGGCATGTCCTTATTATGCGATAGTAGATGATAAGGCCGGTTTTTACACAGACGGAACGCCTGTTCTTGAGCCTTATGAGACGAGGGATTTTTATGAATACGACAAAAAATTAAATCGCAAGAGAGGCGATACAAAGGGTTCAATTAGGAAGTGTACATTCTGTCTCCATCGTCTTGAAAGCGGTATGCTGCCTGCCTGTGTCGGAACTTGCATAGGAAGAGCGATGTATTTCGGCGATAAGAATGACCCTGAGAGCCTTGTGTCTGAGCTTCTTAAGAAAGAGAAGACATGGAATTTAAAGGCAGGACTTGGAACACAGCCGAGGGTTTATTACATCGGGTATGAAGATAGAACAAAAATCTCAGTCGCAACGCCTGCATCATGCATAGCATGCCATCAATAAGGAGGTGCAATAATGGCAGAAAAGGATAAAGATTTTACCTGTAAGTTGAGCGAATATATTGAAAAGCTTCCAGAGACGGATATCACAAGAAGAACCCTTCTTAAGTCAGGCGCCCTTCTTGGAGGCTCGGCAATATTGATGAGCCAGATAGAAGGGGCATTTAAGCTCTTGAGGACTGCAGAGGCGTCGGGAGGTATGACAGCCGGAGACTATCCGCTTGCAAAGGCAGAGAGCGTTATTTATTCTGTCTGTCTGCAGTGCCATACCGCATGTCCGATCAAGGTGAAGATATTAAACGGAGTTGCGGTAAAGATTGACGGGAATCCGTATAGCGAGAACATGACACCGAACCTCGACTATTCCACGCCGCTCACGAAGGCCGCAAAGATCGATGCTAAGGTATGCCCGAAAGGACAGGCGGGCATTCAGAGCCTCTATGACCCCTACCGGATTGTCAAGGCGCTGAAGAGAAACGGGCCACGCGGTTCGAATAAATGGAAGACCATATCTTTTGACAAAGCGATTGACGAGATCGTTAACGGCGGAAAACTCTTTGCGTCTATCGGCGAGAACAGACATGTCCCCGGGCTGAAAGAAATATATGTCATGCGGGACCCAAAACTTTCGGCGGACATGGCGAAGGACGCAAAGGCAGTTGCCGACGGCAAGATGAAGGTCGCTGGATACAAGTCTAAATACACCTCCCATCTTGATTTACTGATAGATCCGGATCATCCGGATCTGGGACCAAAGAACAATCAACTGCTATCCATGTGGGGCCGTATAGAGCATGGCAGGATTGAACTTGGCAAGAGGTTCATGTACGGCGGCTTCGGATCACAAAACCTCATCGAACACACCACCATCTGCGAACAGTCTCACCATATCGCTTATAAGGAAGCGACGAATCAGTATGAAGACGGCAAATGGTCAGGCGGAATAACCCATATGAAGCCCGATTCCTACAATGCCGAGTTTATTATCTATTTCGGCACAGGCTTTGTTGAGGCGAATTTCGGGCCGCCAGCCATGTGTGAAAAGGTCACAGACGGACTCGCCTCCGGCAGACTGAAGGTTGCCGTTGTTGACCCAAGAATGAGCAAGTCCGCCTCAAGGGCATGGAAATGGCTCCCGATAAAGCCTTCAACGGACGCTGCTCTGGCCCTTGCCATGGTCCGCTGGATGGTGGAAAACAAGAGATATGATGCGAAGTATCTTGCCAATGCAAACAAGGCTGCTGCAAAGTCCGGCGGCGAGACAACATGGTCCAATTCAACGCATCTTGTAAAGATTGAAAAGGACGGCCCCGGAGCCCTCCTCAGGGAATCGGACACCGGCCTGGGAGACAAGGATTCTTTTATTGTGATAAAAAATGGGACTCCTACTGTTGTTAAGGCGGACGATGACAAGAGTGCCGTGACCGGAGACCTTGACTACAGCGGCGAGATCAAAGGCATCAAGGTGAAGACTGCGTTTACCATTCTCAAAGAAGAGGCCTTCTCAAAGAGTTTGGCTGAGTGGTCAGAGATCACCGGCATCCCTGTCAAAGACATTGAAGAGGTGACACGGGAGTTTACCTCGCACGGTAAGAAAGCAGGGGTTGAGTTTTACCGGGGCCCTGTCCAGCACACAAACGGATATTATAACGCTCAGGCGATCATCGCCCTGAATATCCTCATCGGAAATACCGACCACAAGGGCGGTATGTCTGTTGGCGGAGGCCACTGGCATGAGTATGCAAGCGGAAAAAATAAAGGGCAGTTTAATCACGAAAAGACACAACCCAATAAACTTACTGCCTTTGGGCATAAGATAACGAGGGAAGGCTCTCATTACGAAAAATCGACCCTCTTTAACGGTTATCCCGCAAAGAGGCCGTGGCTGCCCTTCACCAGCAATGTGTATCAGGAGGCGCTGCCTTCAGCAGCAGACGCCTATCCTTACACGATCAAGGCGCTCTGGCTCCATATGGGCTCACCGGGATTAGCCGCGCCTGCCGGGCATACCGCGCTTCAGATATTGGCTGATGTGAACAAGGTGCCATTGTTCTTTGCGACAGACATAGTTCTCGGCGAAAGCAGCATGTATGCGGACTATGTCTTTCCGGATACCGCAATATGGGAAAGATTCGGAAACCCCCATTCCTCTCCGGATGTTCCACTTGCTGCTTCCAAATTCAGACAGCCGACCATTACACCGCTTACAGAGGTCGTTACGGTATACGGAGAAAAGATGCACTGCTCTTATGAAGCGGTTGTCCTCGCCATTGCCGAGAAGTTAGGCCTTGCTGGCTTTGGCAAGGATGCCTTCGGCCCCGGGTGGGATTTCACAAGACAGGAGGATTGGTACCTCAAGAATGCCGCCAATTTTGCTGTCGGAGACAAAGAGGGTGACTCCGTGCCTGAGGCGTCCTTTGACGAGATCAAGACCTTTACCGAGGCAAGAAAGCACCTGAAGCCGACGGTATTTTCCATGGAACGTTTGGAAAAGGCGGTCGGACCCGATAAGTGGAAAAGGACGATTACTGTCCTTAACAGGGGCGGCAGATGGGCAAACTGGAAGAATGAGGTTACTGACGGAAAGGGTATGCTGCTGAAGACATACGGAAAACAGCTTAATCTCTACGCTGAGAATGTCGCAAAGGCAAAACACTCCCTCACAGGCAAGAGGTTTTCCGGCATTGCAATCTATGAGCCTCCGAAGGATGCAGCAGGCAATGTCGCCCTTGACATGGATATGCCGCTTCAACTCATCACGTACAAGGACATCCTCGGCGGACAGTCAAGGACCCTTCCGAACAATTACTGGATGAGCGCAATCCTGCCTGAAAATTACCTCCTTATAAATGCAGGCACAGCGGCAAAACTCGGGTTTAAGGACGGAGACAAGGCAAGGCTTATCTCATTAACGAACACAGACGGCAAATGGCGCCTGCCCAACCATGGGACAAAGGACATGGTAGGCAAAGTTAAGGCCGTTGAAGGCATGAGGCCCGATGTCGTTGCTGTTTCGTGGTCATTCGGACACTGGGGATACGGGGCGTCTGATTCCTTTATTGACGGCAAGACCATCAAGGGCGACAAGAGACGCACAACAGGTCTCTGTCCGAACGCTGCAATGAGGGTTGACCCTGTGTTAAAGAATGTCTGCATGACCGACCCCATCGGCGGCAGCTCATCGTTCTATGATACAAGGGTAAAATTAGTTAAGGCGTAAGTTTTTTGAGAGGAAGGGAAAATAGCCATGCGTTCTTTTGATGACCTACTGGCCGATGCTGTTGCGATGCACCGGGGTTGTGTCTGCCCAGGCCAGGTCCTGGGCGTACGGATGGCCATGCTGGGCTGCCAGCTTCTTGGCATAGACGAGCCAACCCAGGGCAAGCGCTTGATTGTCTATGTTGAGACTGACCGCTGCATGGCCGATGCCATCGCCGCCGTCACCGGCTGTAGACTGGGTAAGCGCACCTTAAAGCATGTCGATTACGGAAAGTGCGCTTGTACATTCGTCGATACGTTGAAGGAGCGGGCCATTCGTATCTTGGCCCGTGACGATGCGCGCGATCATGTGCGGCGCTATGTGCCTACAGAGTTGAGCAAGAGCGATGCCCAACGGGAGGCGTACAAAGTCATGCCAGATGAGGAGTTATTTGTGGTGCAAGAAGTTTTGGTCGACATCCCAGACCATGACCGGCCCGGGAGACCGGTCAGCCGTGTGATGTGTTCGGTTTGTGGTGAAGGGATCAATGACCGACGAGAAGTGGAACTGAACGGACTGATTCTGTGCAGGGCATGTGCCAATGGTCGGTATTACCAAGAACTTAAAGGTGAAGATCCCTGGGCCACTGAAGAAAGTATGCATCAAAGATTGACCTGAGCAGGCAACTGTGGAAAAGCTTCCTATCTAACAATCCCTGAAAAGGCCTTGATATCCCTCCGCACTGGGGTAACCCCTAACTCCGTCTTTCTCAGCTAAAAACAATCAAATTCCCCTCTTGACAAATTATTCCTTATGGATTATATGATTAATGAATCATATATGCATGGAGGAGTTTATGGAGGAAAGAGTTCTTGAGTTGAAGGCTGAAATTTTAAAGGCCCTGGCCCAACCTACCCGAATGAAGATACTGGAGTGTTTGCGGGATGGAGAAAAATGTATTTGTGAGATTGTGCCTGCGATCCATGGGGAACAATCCAACATCTCCCGCCATATCTCTCTGATGCAGAAGACCCACTTGGTCAGCACTCGAAAGGAAGGGGTGCGGGTGATGGTGAAGGTGAGTGACCCTAATGTTTTTGAAATTCTGGACAGCATAGGTCTCTTGCTGAAGAAACAGATCATGGAGACCGGAAAACTTGCTCAACAGCTCAAATAAAGGAAAAAGAAAGGAGAAGAAAGGTGGATTTTCTACTGATCATGTTAAGAGGTGGTTTAGACGCTTTGGAAGACTACATCTTGGCTCATACATTAACCTGCTTGGTCCCTGCTTTTTTTATCGCAGGGGCTATGTCGGCGCTTTTCCCGAAGGACAAGATCCTGAAATATCTTGGTGAAAAAACGAAGGCTTATATTTCCTATCCCGTCGCGGTTGTCACAGGTCTATTCATGGCTGTTTGCTCCTGTACTGTACTTCCTCTTTTTGCCGGCATCAGACAGAGAGGGGCAGGGTTGGGACCCGCAGTCGCCTTTCTCTATACAGCTCCTGCAACCAACATATTAGCTATTATCTATACTGGTAGCTTAATCGGATTAGATTTAGCATTGGCCAGAATTATTCTCTCTGTCAGTTTTGCAAGTCTCATCGGTATGATCCTCTCCGTTTCATTCAAAAGTGAAGAGAAAAAGTTTATCTCCAGTGAACCAGCTCCGTCTATTTCTCAAACATTCACGGATGGAAGTGAAAAGGTAAAATCATACCGTTTCTGGGTCTTCTTCCTTATTCTCGTCGCCATCCTTCTCTTCGGGGCTTCAACTTTGATCGGATCGACAACGAAGATCATCGGCTTATCGATTCTAATTGCGGCTCTGCTGGCTATTATCATATTCTGGATGCCCAAAGAGGATACTAAGTCATGGCTACTGGAGACCTGGTCATTTAGTCGAAAGATTATCCCTCTATTAATTATTGGTGTCTTTGCAGCAGGGATTTTGAAAACAGTGATTCCAGAGAAGTTTATAACTACTTACGTTGGCGGAAACAGGGTAAGTTCAAATCTGATGGCTGTCCTCTTCGGAGTCTTTATGTACTTCCCAACCCTGGTAGAAGTTCCAATGGCCAGGACCTTCCTCGATTTAGGAATGGGAAGAGGTCCTCTATTGGCTTATCTTCTGGCAGATCCAGTCATCTCCCTTCCCAGTATATTGGTCATCAGCAAGTTGATCGGCCTCAAAAGGATCCTGGTGTATGCGGGACTGATTACATTCTTCTGCACCCTTGCTGGTTTGATCTATGGATTTGCCCTTACTATAATATGATGAAACATTAATCAAAAATCACAAGGAGGTAAGAATTATGAAAAAGATCGAGATTCTTGGGATGGGTTGACCGAAGTGCAATCAGCTCGAGGCGCGAGCTAAAGAGGCAGTAAGCGAATTAGGCATCGAAGCAGAAGTGGTCAAAGTAAAGGACATTAAAACGATCACAAACTACGGTGTCCTCATGACGCCGGCTTTAGTTGTGGATGGTGTGGTAAAGGTTGCAGGAAAGCTCCCGAAAGTGGAAGAGATTAAGGGTTGGATTGTTGAAAAGAAGTGAGGTGGATATTCATGGAAGAAAAGGACTACCGTCTCGTTCTCATAGGCAACACACAGGTGGGTTTAATGGGACTGAAGGGAATCTTTGAGGAGTTGAAAACTCAAAGGGGAAAACCTGAATCCGATTTAAAAAAGATGCTGGTCGAAAAGGCAGGGAAGCATAATTATATACCCAGCTCCGTTAAGGAGGAATATGCTAAAGCCCTTTTCCGAGAATTCAAAAAGTCTTTGGGCGAAAAGGTGGAGGAGGAAAGGAGCGGATTTCTTGAAGTGGCGATTCTGGGACCAGGCTGCTATTCCTGCAACAAACTGGAAAAGGATGTCATGGCCGTGCTATCCGAGTCAGGTATCCAAGCAAGCTTGAACCACGTCACAGACCCGAAATTGATGGCTCAATACGGCATCGTTATCACACCCACACTCGTCATCAACGGGAAGGTGAAATCGAAAGGCACCCTGCCTTCAAAATCAATGATCAAGAAATGGCTCGAGGAGGAAAAAGGATGACGATCAAGAAGGTTGTGCTTAATCTGGCCCCTGAAGAAACACTCAGACTGACAAGAATTCTACTGGATGAAGACAAAGAGGAAGCTTTCCTTTTTCTTAAAGAGTGCCTTAAACCTCAATTGGAGCAAGCAACCAGAGATCATTGAGTGCCGGTCTTTGAGGCTTCGTATAAGCCTTCTCAAAAAGACACGTTCAGTAAACGTTAGGGTGGAAGTACGCACAAGGTGAAGGCGACGGTTACGGTAAAGATGCCCGTTTCGTCATTCGGTTACGTTGTTCGGTTTAAATATTTGCCGTAACCCTTTGACGATAGACCAAACAGGCTTCGTAACCCTAACCGTAACCTAAAAAGCCGGAGAATCTTACCAAATACATACTTTTGGAGACATAGAAATGACCGCCGACCCAGTCATACTAAAGCTGACCCCTGAAGAAACATTGAGATTAAAGAGAATTCTCCTCGACGAGGACAAGGATGAAGCCTTCTTGTTTCTCAAGGAATGTCTCAAGCCACAACTGGACCAGGCGGGCCGTGGCCATATGGTCCGGGCTTTCGAGGAGAAATAATTCATGAGCAAAAAAAGGCGGAGTCTCCTTTTTATTTCATTGATCAAATTATTGATCCTCTTCATGCTTTTATTCTCACATCAAGCGTGTTTAGCGCAATCTTCAATGGATCGAAGGATTCCAAAAGAGGTTGTCAAAATTACCCTCCCCAAACTCCTCGACTTCGGAGCGGGTACGTGCATCCCCTGTAAAAAAATGGCGCCCATTTTACAGGAACTGGAAAAGGAGTACAAAGGACGAGTCGTCATTAGGGTGATCGAGGTTTATCAGGAACGAGAGCTTACCAGGGCTAACGGAATACGGCTCATTCCAACACAGATATTCTTCGATGTAAAAAATCAGGAAGTTTACCGACATATTGGATTTATGGACAAAGAACAGATCAAGAACGTATTCAAAACGATGGGGATAAACCCCGTTAGAAAGTCTTCAACTTTCTAACGGGGAGGCTCACTCGGGGCATTAAACCCCATTTTCGCTGAAAAAGGAACTGTCATCATCCCCGCTGTGACAGCGGGGCTTTCTAACGGGGTAAAATAGACGATGGAAACTTTTCTTAATCATTTGTCACAATCTCTTTCTGAAAACCCTTTTCTCGCCTACCTGGGTGTTTTCGTGGGTGGAATCATCTCCTCTTCGAGTCCTTGCGTTTTGGCAACTATCCCGTTGGTCATTGGATATGTGGGTGGATATTCGGAAGGAGACAGACGGAAGGCAGTTCTCTACTCACTTACGTTTATCCTCGGCCTTTCGCTTACGTTTACTGTTCTTGGAGCCATCGCTTCCGTTATCGGAGGCCTGTTTGGCATCATCAGCCGGACCTGGTACTTTGTCGTGGGAGGAATTGCTGTCGTCATCGGTCTTCATCTGATCGGCCTTTTTGAGTGGAATTTGCCTGTCCCCCTTCATCTTCAACCAAAGCAAAAAGGGATATTGGGAGCGTTCCTCCTCGGCATCTTCTTTGGTATTGTTTCTTCACCCTGCGCCACTCCTGTACTCGCCCTCATTTTGACTTTTGTCGCCTCAAAAGGAGAAGTTGCTTATGGGACTTCTTTATTATTTGTTTACGCCCTTGGACACTGTGCGCTCATCTTTTTGGCAGGGACGGCAACCGGATTTGCTGAAAGCTTCATTAAATCAAAAGGGATTTCCAACATGACTACTTGGGGCAAAAAAGTTGGAGGAGTGATTGTCGTATTCGCCGGGATTTATCTGTTTTATCTGGGAATGACACTCTAATATTTCAAGGGGGTAAGACTTGTGAAAAAATGGATAATTATCCTCTTTTGTCTTGTCTTTTTTCTCCCTGTGCGATTTTTACAAGCTCAGCAGGCATCTCCCATTCAGATGTATCTTTTCTATGCGGATGATTGCCCCAGTTGCCACGCCATTCTTCAAAGTTATGTGCCTACTCTTAAATCGATGTATCCTTTCTTGGAGATCAAGACCTTTGATCTTGCGAATCCGGCTTATTATGAAGCTCTCGCAAAACTTGAGCAGAAGTACAACCGCAGGGGGAGCGAACTGCCGGTCGTCTTTATCGGAGATCAAATGCTTTCAGGAGAACAAGAGGTCATGGAGAAGCTTGACCCTCTCATCCTCGAATATCAAATAAGAGGAGAGTCCCGCCCTCCCCTACCCCCCCTTGAAATCGCTTCGGTGTGGAAAGTTTCCGAGAAAACCTTTTCGGTAGACATAGCCTATTTTTATCAAAAGGGATGTCCACAATGTGATCGAGCCAATTATCTGTTGAAATACCTTTTGAAAAAATATACTCACCTGAATATCAAGGAAATCGACCTCAATACCCCCGATGGGAAACGATTTAATGAAACTCTGTCGAATCGGCTCAATCTTCCCTCTGAAAAACGTCTGATAGCTCCAAGTATTTTTATTGGAAATGACTACCTTTCTCCAGAAGAGGTCACGGAATCCCGGGTCGAAGCGCTGATCCAAAAGTATAGCGAAGGCGTTCGTGTCGATGACCGGAAATCCATTTCACCATCGCTATCCTTAACCCCTGATGAAATCCAAAAGGCAGATGAATCGATTATAGAGCGATTCCAATCTTTTGGAATCCTGGCCATCCTTCTGGCCGGTTTGATCGAGGGGTTGAATCCCTGTGCTTTGGCGACACTCGTATTTTTTATCTCCTATCTCACTATGGTAGGCCGGACACGAAAAGAGATTTTCTGGGTAGGAATGGGTTTTACAGGGGCGGGTTTTGTCACCCATTTATTGCTTGGCCTTGGAATTCTAAGTTTCGTCCAGCATCTCTCATTTCTACCCTTCTTCTCCCGAATCGTCTATTTAATCACTTTTGTTTTTTCCATATTCCTTGGGATCTTCAGCCTCTACGATTATGTCCAACTCAAGAGAGGCCGACCCTCCAGGATGACACTTCAAGTGCCAAATTCTTTAAAGAAGAGGATTCACCGGATCATACGGACAAGAGAGAGTGAATTGGAGGGGAACAAAGAAGGCAAATCCACTCGCTTTTTGTTTGCTGCGATGGTGATTGGTTTCATAGTTACCCTGCTGCAATCCACTTGCACAAGCCAGGTCTATCTCCCCACCATACTATTTGTTACCAATATCCCATCCCTTCGAGACAGTGCTATTTTTTACCTTATTTTATACAATATTGTTTATATCCTGCCCTTGGTGGCTATTTTCGGTATTGTCTATTGGGGAACAACCTCGGAACAATTATCCTTCTTTCTCCAGAGGAGGACTTCGACCATCAAACTGTTCACCGCCCTGTTCTTCTTCGTCTTGGCGGGAATATTGATCATCATCCTCTTGTGAGGAAACTATGTTACTCAATTCATACAAAATTGCTCGTGTTCTGCCTTGTCTGGCCGATCCGGAGAAGATCCGCGTGATCGCTGAAGTATCGGGTGAGATTTACGAGGCCTTCCCTTATCTGAATGCCATCCTGAAGGGGTGTATCTATAATCATCCGGCTTTGACCTTGACGATCAAAAAGGACGGGAAATTATTCACCTTGCACGCACACCATATTACCTTAGCTAAAATTGAAGATGAGAAAGAGGCAGAAGAAATTTTGATATGGTTGAAGAACCTGATCAACGAAACTTATGAGAATCGAAATCGAATCGAGCCTAACTATTCAAAAGGTGCGGAACTCAAGGCATTGGATATTTTTAAACTCCTACCAGGAACAAGTTGTAAAAAATGCGGAGAGCTGACCTGCCTTGCCTTCGCTGTTAAGCTCGTAGGACGGGACATAGGAATTACAAAATGTGATCCGCTGTTTTCAGAAAAATATCAGGAGAAGCGTAATGTCCTGCTTGACCTTCTCCATGCTGCCGGATTTGAAGTTCCATCTCAGTTTTTAAACCCTTAAAATGACAAGGAGGAGTTGAGGTAAAAAATGCTACTCCATAACTACACATTGAGAATCGTTCTTTCGGACTGCAATCCTTCTTCTCAGAAGGTGAATGCCCTTGCGGATCTATCTGAAGATATTAGCGAGGTCCTTCCCTATCTCAATACTGTCCTGAAAGGACTTCAGTATCATCCTGAGGATAAGTTTTTAACTGTAAAAAGAAAAGGACACGTGATCACCTTCTGGCCACAACAGATAGCAGTGACTAAACTCGAGGATGAAAACGAAGCCGGAGAATTCATAGAAGAATTGAAAGAGATCGTGAATGAGACTTATGCAAATAGAGATCATATCAAACCGACCTATACTTCCAGATCCATACCCCGGCCTCTCGATATCTTTAAACTCCTTCCGGGAAAGAACTGTAAAGAATGCGGGGAACCGACCTGCCTGGCCTTCGCTTTGAAATTGATCAATGATGAAGTGGAATGGAAACAATGCCCCTTGCTTTTGACAGAGGAATTTGAGGCGAACCGTCTGAAATTATCAGAAATCTTTCACGATGGTGGAGGTTAGTTGTATAGAGATGAAATCCGTCCTCAAAAAGAGAATGGCCAAAGGAACTCTCATCTTTGGGATCGCTTTGCTATTTTTGATCGGATTCCTTGGGCCGGCTTATACCCGAGACCCTGAGTCGAAAGAAGAAATCATTCAAGCCATTCAATCATATCGAAAGGAGAGAGACCATTTCTTTAAAACCGCACCCAACTCTCCCCTCGAAGAATTCGATAAAGTCCATTTCAAAGAGCTGAAATACTTCCCTATCGATCTTAAATATCGTTTTGAGGGAACGATTCAACGGTACATCATCAATATCAATGACCCAAAATATTACGCTACCTTCCCAACCAATAA
>Ga0210051_1005664_pt1 | contig 11908 bp, 11 predicted proteins | sample CryGey092014_all_FD_185464 | JGI IMG/M metagenome (GOLD analysis project Ga0210051, IMG submission 185464) | Groundwater microbial communities from aquifer - Crystal Geyser CG23_combo_of_CG06-09_8/20/14_all (SPAdes) (version 2) | ecosystem: Environmental > Aquatic > Deep subsurface > Groundwater...
TTTTAACTAGTTTTTTATTAAAATGTATGATAAATTATATTAATCATGTCATAATTCAGGCTCCAGGTCAACCATCGCGTATATTATAAAACACCGCCCAGCCGGGCGGTGTTTTCATTTCGGGGTGGCATAGTGGAGGATGTTAGAACCATAATTCAGCGACAAAATGAGTTAATTTATATACCAGATTTAGCTCCGCAAATATAAATTTATCTTATTAAAATCTACCCTACCCCGCAATACACTATTGTTTTGAAACAAAAATCTCCCATCGTGGGAGTTTTTTATTGGAGTAGCACTCTTGGTGCACCCATAAGCCACTGTTGCTTTTAACCGCACAAGGCGGACTTATTACACAACATTGTTTCCAGCCCGAAGACTGAAAAACACCAACTCTCGCTACTCCGATTAAATTATATCAAATTTTACCTTATCCAGCTACTTATTATAAATCTAACACCTTCCATCTTGATAAATCTTTCGGATTATACTCGTATTTTTCATTATCATTATATCGCCAACTCCCATTAACATAAATTGCTATGCCACCAATTATTTTTTTACCTTTCTTATTCTGTATGGTTATATAATTTCGCAATCCTTCAGACCTTTCTTTAGCGTCTTTAGCAGTCATTCCGCTCTTTGTTTCAAAAATACCAATATTACCATCCTTAAATTGAATTATAAAATCGGGATAAAAAGCTAAGTTGTCTGGCCTTAATAATGCAAAATATTTTATCTCCCCCTCGCCATTCTTATACCACCATTTTACCTTTTTGGATTTATTAAGAAACTCAATAAATAATTTTTCTGGCTCGCTTGGTTTAGCAGTATAATATGGTTTCATAATTGAAAACGGCTGATTTTCTGCTTTATATCTGCTATTATAGCTAATTACTACGGGCACTTCCCAGTTAGGCGTTTCAATAAGCTCCCTTTTTTCGTTGAGTTTTTCAACCACTTCTTTTTTATATTTTTCCTTTGCTAAGTTAATTAAATCTATAAATAACTGAATATTCTCCTTGCCAAGAATAATTGCTTGAACTTTCGGGTCATACTTTGCGAGCTTGAACGCCTGATTAAAAAATTGGTAAAGTGCTGTTTTCATTCTGTCGCTTGAGTCGGCTGGAGCGTAGGGGGTGCAATTCTGGACAATAAATTTATTAAACATATCTTGCAGTTCTTTCTCATTCAAGGCAATATTGATTGTGCCCTTGTGCTCTATCTCGCCCGCTTTATCAATATCCACTATTTTACCATCGGCTATTATTGAGTTTATTATTTTTGATGGTTTGATAGTTATTTTTTTATGTAAATTATTTTCTTTAGCCACGGCCATAAAAAACTCAATAAACTCCCCCGACAAACGAGTCCGCTCTCTTTGACGCTTTAAATAAATAGAAGGTAAAATAATATTTTTGTATTGCTTACTGTCTCTCTTTGACTCATAAACCGTAACATAATCTTTAGCGTAGTCTTCAGTGATTTCTATGTTGGGCAAATTTGTATAAATAAAACCCTTATTAAGTTCTGGTTCTTTTAGATAATATCTTAATTCGGGCATTCGCATTATTCTGCCAATCGTTTGAATGGTAAAAGTAAAACTTTTTGACTCTCTAAAAATTACTAAAATTGAGGCTCTTGGGCAATCCCAGCCTAAAGCGATTGCTTGCTTAAAAATCAATACCTCAACCTCGTTGTTATTCTTTTCTATATTCGGTAGGGTGTCCGATTTATCTTCAGATAACCAAATGGACAGTTTACGATTTTTTTCAGTTATCCCTTTCTTATCTAATATCTTAATAATCTCTTCCTTTTTACTTGTTAGGCCAGCTTTATTATCGGGGAGCTGAATAAGCATTAAGGGAATTATTTTAGTGCCCTCTTTTTTATACATCTTAGCCAGCTCTGTTCTCTTTTTTAAGGCTTCGTCAATAACCACCTCATCAGAACTTTTAGTGCCTATTTTAATATTGAAAAACTCTGGATTAACAGAAATTTCTGATTTAATCATTTCTTCGGCCTTAACTTCAGATAAGCGAACTTTTTCTATCTCGGCAATGTTTTCTGTTAGGTGGGGAGTAGCTGAAACCTCTAAGATTATTTTAGGACTTATTATCTCAATCAGCTCTTTTGACTTATCAGAACTGGCCGTATGATGACTTTCATCTATGATTAAAATAATAGTTCTGCCATCTTCTTTCGTATTACTTATTATGCTATTGAGATTATTGTCTTGCTCATTTTCTCTGACAAAGATATTTATATCTTTCTTGTTTATGCTATGCCAGTTAATGAACAAGATTTCATTCTCCCCAATCCTTCGGTCTTCTAAGTCTTCAAAATAAGAACATTTCAAAGTTCTGTCATCTTCATAATAATTCTCCAGCTTCTCCTTACTTTGCTCGTGCAACATTCTAACCGAAACCCAAACAAAAGAAAAAGTTTTGTCGTCTTTCCTATGTTTTACAAGCTCTTTTAACAGCTTGGAAACCATCACGGTTTTACCTGAACCAGTGGGGGCTTGAAAAATAACCGTCTCGTTCTCAGATGACCTTAACGAATTTTCTATTTTTCGGTGTAAATTTTCTACGGCCTGATTTTGATAATCTTTTAGATTTGTCATTTGAATATGCGTTTATACACATTAAGAATGGCGGCAGGGATTGGTTTTAATTCTGCCAATTTTTCAACATCTTTAAACTCTTCTTCTCTGGCACTTTCATCAAGGGAGAAAACATAAACATTAAATTTCTTGTTAATTTTTTTAACTTCATTTTTGAAAATTTTAATACCATCGTCATCATAAATTATACCCAGATATTTATTTTTATTATCCTTAAAAATTCTAAAGTGCTGACCCTTTTTAACCAGTTCAAAACAATTTTCTTTTAAGCATAACATTTCAGTTGATTTATCAACGAGCCCTTTTTTATTTTTATCGGTTGGCTCTCCTTCTACAAAATCTGTTTTGAAATATTTAAGATTACCGCCGAGACCTGCCACTTTTTTGCCATTACTCTTTTTAAAACCAACAATATTTCTTTTTAATCTCGGATAACAAATTTTTGTGCAAATATTATTTTCATTATTGGTGCATAAAATAAATTGTCGCCTCTCGTTATTTTCTCTGTTTAAATCTAAAACAGCGTTCCCCGTGCTCCCAGAACCAGCAAAAAAATCTAAAATAATTGCGTTTGGTCGGCTTAATATCTCAAGAAAATACTTGAGCAACCCTATGGGTTTCTGTGTAGGAAAATTCTCAACTCTCTCACTGGATAAATTAAGCACTGGTTTAACACTAACCTTCTTATACTCCTTGCCATCCTTGAAAAGAATAATATCCCCCTCAATTACATCTCTTAAATTAACATCAGCGTAAAATTTACCCTTATCATCTTTTTTTGCTCCAAAAAAATCCTTTTCATAAGGTATTTTTTCCTTAAACCTATTAAAGAAATAGTCTTTGGAGCGAGAATAAAGAAGAATATAGTCGTGCTTTCTGGAAAATGCGTCATTTTTATGAGGTGCTCCACCAGTGCGATATGACCAAATTATAGTGTTTCTAAAATAATCCTCATCAAAAATTTCATCGCATAATAATTTTAATTGAGCTATTTCATTATCATCTATGTTTATTAAAATCACTCCATCTTTCTTCAAAAGATTTTTAGCCAGTCTCAATCTTTTATCCATAAAGTTAATCCATTTACTATGTCTATAGGAGTCCTCACGATTTACAATTTTGTCGTTATACATAAATCCCTCGCTCCCTGTATTATAGGGCGGGTCTATATAAATTAAATCTACCCCTTCTTTGTGGGTATAATTCAAAACAGAGAGGGCGTGGTAATTATCTCCCTCAATAAGTATATTTACAGGTTTCTCATTACCCGTTTTAATCGCTCTGCCGCTTTCTTCGGAAAGGATGGGTAATTTTTCTTTACAAAGCTCAACAACTTGTTCGGGTTTATTTTCCCAAACAAGCCCATATCGTTTTCGTGATTTGAGCTGTTTTATTTCTTGCTTAAGATTTTCTACTTCCTTAAGAAGTTTTTGTGTTGATTGTGAGTCGGCAGTTCTGTCTACCGATTGTAATTTTTTACTCATTGTCGCTGAGGTTTTTGGAGTGTGCGAAAGACAACAAAAAAGGTCTTCCGAACACAGCGATAACCCCTTTCGGGATTACCCCACCCTTTCGGGTAGACCTCAGCGACGAGTGCTGGTCGGAAGACCATCTCTGTCGCTGAGGATTTTTTTATGCCGTGCCCTTTCAGGTTTAGGCAGATTGTAATAAAAATTATGTCATCGTTTTTTCTGATTTAATAACTTTATAATATCTTCTTTTCTATAACGCATCACCCTTTTTATGCCAATGCGAATGGCGGGCAAAATTCCTTTCTTGTCCCATTGCCGCAAAGTGTTAGGATGGCATTTCAAAATTTCACACGCTTCTTTGAGCGTGAGTAGTTCTGGAATTATTTTGATTTTTCGCTTTTTAGCCATTGATTTTTTACCTCACATTTGATAACATTATTATACAGCAGGTAAAACTTATCTGCAACATTAAATGACAATTACCAAAAATTACTATGACCCCAGAGGAAAAATTTAATAAAGACATCTGGTATGTTTTGAAACGAGTCAAGGAAAGGTCGCTCTATAATACAAAAGGCAACCCAATTTCGTATTGGGTTGATTTTAGTTTTCCTTATGCTACCGCCAGCTCTCCATCTGCCGCCGATGAGGTGGCAATACTTGAAAAACTGGAAGAATGGGGTGCTATTAAGATATTAAATAGGATGGGTAAAAGGGTGGGATATTGGGATTATGAGTAGTAAAATTATTAAAATTGAGGTAATTCAGCCGAAATTTGATGAAATTTATAAAAAATTCCAAGATTTTTTTGATAACAAAAAACAAGGCAATAATACATCAGATTCTTTAAAAAATTTTGCGATTATAAAAATAATATCTGAAGAAAAGAAAAAAATAACGAATATTAAAGTTGCAAATGACCATCGTCAAATTAGAGACAAATGGTTAAATATAAAAAGAATCCTTGATGCTTTATATAATTTATTATCACCATTTGGTGATACTGAACAAACTATATCATTATATCCACACACTCTCCCGATAAATCAGCAAAAATATTTTAAATATTTAATCAAAGATTTATTTGATGAGAAAATTGTTGATTCTGCACACTATTGGGCGGCAGTTCGGCAAGGTATGGTTATGTCCACCACTGTATTGTTAAAAGACATATTAAGCGGCGAACATATAACAGTTAAAAATAAAATAGATTTTGAAAATTACAAGAAAATAATATCTGAATTTGTTGACTTTATTCAAGAAGATGGAAAAACAAGATTTCCTGAAGCGTATAATAGACAAAAGTCCGAAATAGAAAAAGTAAGGCAAGAACCGCCAACCACAAAAATTGAGATTATTAGTATGCCGCCATTAGAGTTGAGAGAGTCAAAAGAAAAACAAGCACTTCGTAAAATTGGTCTTAAATCGGTGCAAATAAGCTATGATGATGATAAACCTGTAATAAAAATTGGCGAACAAAATGTCGCCTTGCCGCCATTTAAAAATGAGCATTACTTTTGCCGAGCCATATTTCAGCACCCAACAAAAGAATTTATTGATTGGTCAATAATTTTTGAAAATATGGATAAGGTGCTAAACAGCACTAATAAAAAAGATTCTACAAGAGACAAAAGAATGGTTCAAGATACGATGTATGCGATAAATAAAAGAATTAAAGAAATTGTTAATACTGATGATGACCTGTTTAGTTGGAAAGAAAAAAGTATCAGGAGAAACTATTGATTGGTTCAATTGAGTCGTAATTGACTCAACTATCATTTTGTTAAAGTCAAAGCATAATACGCTTTGGCTTTTTTATTTTGCCAAAGCCGATAACTAAAAATTATATGACCAAAAAATTACAAAAAAGTCAGCCGAAGGAGTATCAATACATTCCTTTGGATGATAATGACGGGTATTTTTATACCTACGATTTGGGTTGTAGCTCTGCACTAATAAGTGCGGGTTTTGAGCTTATCTCTTTAGATAAAGCCAACCCTCGGAAAGTTCAATTTATATTTCGCAGAGCAGTCGGCATTGAAAAGGTCGTTGACGACTACTGGGCAGACCGTCTTGAAATCAAAGCACGGGCGTTTTTTGACAATGTAAAAATGTTAAAAAACCGCATTTACTCGGAATAAATCTATGCTGTCGGATGAGCAAATTAAAACTTATCAAACGCTTTATAAAAACCGCTACGGCAAAAAAATAAGCCGAGAGGAAGCGTATGAGCAAGGTGCAAAACTCATCCGACTTGTTGAGTTAATTTATAAACCGATGACCGAAGCTGAACACCAAAAATTGCAGGAACGCCGCCGAGAAATTGGCGACTTAAAAACTTAACAAAACCTAACATTACAAAACTATGGAATTACAAACTATTACCATTAAAGAATATCTTACACGCAAAGGCATTGCCTTTCGTGAAAGCGGAAAAGAACTTATTACTAATTGCCTTTTTAATGACTGTGATAAAGACAGCAGAGCAAACGAAGCTCACCTTTATTTTGACGCAGAGACGGGACAATACGAGTGCAAAAAATGCGGCGAAAAAGGCAATCTTATAACGCTCGCCAAACACTTTAAAGATAGCATACAGGAAATTGCACTTAGCCCTATAATGCCCACGAAAAATCTACAAAAATCCACGAAATTTGACGCAGAATTGGTAGAAACCTGCCGCTTGGCACTTCCAGCCAGTATTCGCCAGTATTTGAACGCAAGGGGCGTTTCTGATGCTATTATAAATGCCCACAAGCTCGGCTGGGGCAAGTTTTATGGCAAATTTTGGATTACCATACCCATAACAGATATTTATGGGTCTTTTCGGTTTTTCAAGTTAAGGCAAGACCCGAACGCAGGAGACGAAAAAATTACTTATCCTAAAGGAGTTGAAGCCCAAATTTATGGCTGGGAGATGCTAACCGATGCTAACCATTTACTTATTATCTGCGAGGGCGAACTGGACAGGTTGGCTCTGCTCTCAAAGAACATAAATGCCATCACCTCAACGCACGGGGCGATGACCTTTAAGCAAGAATGGTGCGAAAAGGTAGGAAAAGGTAAAAAAATCTACATTTGCTATGACAATGATGAAGCGGGTAAAAAGGGGGCGGCAAAGGTGGCAAAAATGGTGGAAAATGGTGGAAACGAGACCTACATAATCACACTGCCGCAGGAAGTCGGTGAGAGCGGAGACATCACCGACTATTTCGTAAAGCTCAATGGCAATCCCGATGACCTATTTGGTAAATACGCAAAAAAGTATCCAGAAAAAATTGATACCTCACAATTTAAGCCGCTCTCATCGCAAGGACTGGTGGAAATACTTGGACTTACGATTAAACAAGACGAGGAAAACAAAATTGTAACCTTTCTTTGCGAGGTATCGGCATATACGGAAAGCTCCCAATTTAATATCAGCTACAACGCCCCGTCATCCACTGGCAAAAGCTACATACCAACCGAGATTGCCCGATTGCTTCCAGAAGAAGATGTGCTTGAGCTTGGGTATTGCAGTCCCACAGCGTTTTTTCACGATGTCGGCGAATGGAACAAAGATATGAAAGGTTATGTGGTGGACTTGTCCCGCAAAATTTTAATTTTTCTTGACCAGCCGCATACCCAGCTTTTGGAAAGATTAAGACCACTGCTGTCCCACGATAAAAAAGAAATAAGCGTAAAAATAACTGATAAAACTCAAAAGTTCGGAATGAAAACAAAAAATGTATTGCTCAAAGGATACCCTGCCGTAATTTTCTGCACTGCAGGATTGCGGATTGACGAGCAGGAAGCCACCCGATTTCTATTGTTAAGTCCAGAAGTCAACCGAGAAAAAATTAGACAAGGAATTTTGGAAAGTATTAAAAAAGAGGCGGATGCCGAAAGCTACAAGAGCTGGCTTGATGAGAACCCAGAACGAAAGCTACTGAAAGAACGCATACGGGCAATAAAACAGGAAGGTATCCGAGAAATAAAAATTGCAAACCATCAGAAAGTTACTGATAAATTTTTGAATGAAAACAAGATGCTCAAACCCCGACACCAGCGAGACATCAAACGGCTTACCTCGCTTATTAAATCCTTTGCTCTCATCAACCTGTGGTGGCGGGATAGGAATGGCACAACGATTACCGCCAACGAAGACGATATTGAACAAGCGTTCAAAATTTGGGATACCATTTCGGTAAGCCAAGAGCTTAATCTACCACCCTATATCTACAACCTCTACCAAGAGGTCATTTTGAAAGCGTGGAATGACAAAAACAGCAATAGTGGCGAGGGCTTTGCGGGAGCATCAGGATTATATGGTTTATCACGCCAAGAACTGCTACAAAAGCACTTTGAGGTCTATGGGCGGATGCTGGACACAAGCCAGCTTCGCCAACAAATCCTGCCAATGCTGGAGACGGCAGGGCTTATTGTGCAAGAAGCAGACCCCAGCGATAAACGAAAGATGTTAATTTACCCTACCGCACTATCCACTAAATCTCCCATTCAAAAGAATAGTGATAGCGGTGGTGGGGTAAAAATCAGCGAAGAAAACAATAGTGAAATGAGCGGTGGGGTGAGCCCAGATTTAAGCATTTTTTGACACTATAATAAATTAACGCAATAAAAATATGAGCGAAGTATCGCAAAAACAACTTGAAGCAAATCGTGAGAACGCCAAACTCGGCGGTGTAAAGACAGAAGAAGGTAAGGCTATAAGCAAATATAATGCCCTAAAACACGGACTATTAAGTAAAGAAGTTTTGCTTAATAAAGAAAATGAAAAAGAATTGGAAGAGCTTGGCAAACGCCTTAGAGCTGAAATAAAACCAGTGGGCGAGTTAGAAATGATAATAACCGATAGAATAATATCTAATATTTGGCGACTACGAAGATTACTTGAGGTTGAACGAGCGGCAATGGAATGTCATTACAAAAATGAAGTAGATTGGAAATATAATTTTGAAAAAGGTGAAGAATATGGCTTAAATAAAGCTACAAAAAACTTACTGGTAAATGATGATATTGAAAAATTAACCCGCTATGAAACCACAATTGAAAGGAGTATTTATAAAGCCCTCCACGAATTACAGCGTATCCAAGCCACTCGGATGGGAGAAAAACCGCCCGCTCCAATGGTCGTGGATGTAGATATTTCAAAGGAATAAAAAATGGGTTCGTTCCGCAAAAATAATTAGTTTTGTGGCAAAGATTAAAAGACTAATTTTTTCCCTTATAATAGCATAATAGTTAAGTTAAATACAAAAATAATCTTTAATGATTTCGGCTGGTTTCTTAATAAAAATATGGCAAAACAAGAGGCGGAATGGAGTAATAAATTAAGTATTTTCTGGCTCAAAAAGCACGGCTATTTAGATAAGGATTTTAGTTATAAATCTGGCGGAATTAAATGGACTTATGGTATGAGTGGTGGCGAAAATAGCATCGGGTTCTCTGTTAAAAGAGACAACTGGGGAATGCCTCATCAAAGAACCTACATTAACCTACGCTATACGCATACAGACAGATGGAGCGAACAAAGAGAATGTATGGATTACAATATTGAATTCACCACCTCCCCCTGTAAATACGGCGGTGTGCGATACTGGTTTTTATGCCCCTTATCCAAAAATGGGCAATACTGCGGGCGGCGAGTTGGAGTTATTTATAGTATTGGCAAATGGTTTGGTTGCCGATATTGTGGCAATATTGTCTACGCTTCGCAAATGAGAGGTGGCAAATATCGGGGAAGTTCTGTTTGTTTCCCAGATATTGATAGAGCAAAAGAAGAAATTAAGCGATATTATTACAATGGCAAACCGACACGAAAATATGAGCGGTATATCAGATTAAATAATAAACTTAACCAATGGATTGTGCTTTTAGCGGCAAAAATAGACAAACGATTTGCTGATATAATAAAATAGCGTTATAATATAAATGTCGCCCGCATACAATATACCACTCAGGATTTTTTTATTGCTTCGTTGCCTTTAAGGGGCAGTCTGCCAACGAAGCCCGCTCACCCTCCTGAGTTGGTGTATGTTGGGCGACCAGACTGTCCCTTTAAGTTATTATAATTACAATTATATGCAAAAAAATGAAGTAAAAATAAAATATTTTCTTTACGCCAGAAAATCATCGGAGAGCGAAGACCGACAGGTGCAAAGTATTGATGACCAAATCAATCGCCTAAAAAAACTTGCCAGCGATTTAAACTTAAACATTAAAAAAATTTATACCGAGGCAAAGTCCGCCAAGAAGCCAGATAACCGCCCAATATTTTCCGAGATGATACAACGAATTGAAAATGGCGAAGCTGAAGGAATTTTATGCTGGCAAATAAACCGACTTTCTCGCAATCCAATTGATAGCGGCAAAATAAGCTGGCTTTTACAAAGAGGGATTTTAAAATCAATTCAAACCATAGACCGCCAATATCTCCCAGAAGACAATGTCTTGCTTTTCAGCGTTGAGAGCGGTGTGGCTAATCAATTTGTATTAGATTTAAGCAAAAACACCAAGAGGGGATTACAAAGTAAATTAGAAAAGGGATGGTTGCCTAATATAGCTCCACTGGGATACCTTAACGACAAAATAAACCGCACTATAATTAAAGACCCAGAGCGTTTTAATCTGGTGAGAAAAATGTGGAACTTAATGCTTACTGGTAATTACACGCCACCTAAAATTTTAGAGATAGCTACGAATGAATGGGGTTTTAGAACAAGGAAAACAAAAAAAAGCACAGATAATACACTCTCACAAAGTGGAATTTATAGAATTTTTACCAACCTCTTTTATGCGGGTATTATGGCACGAAGCGACGGCACGCAGTATCAAGGCAAGCACGAGCCAATAATAACGCTTGAAGAATATGATAGGGTTCAGGTCATTCTTGGACGAGCTGGCAAACCCAGACCGCAAACGCACAGTTTTGCCTTTACTGGTGCGATTAGATGTGGGGAGTGTGGCTGTTTCTATACGGCCGAAAATCACACAAAGGTTATAAAAAAAACTGGCGAATTAAAAACTTTCACTTACTACCACTGCACCAGAAAGAAAAAAAATGTTGATTGTTCACAGCGACAACATATCCCAGCGGCTGATTTAGAGCTCCAGATTGAGAAAGAAATAGAAAAATATACTATATTACCCGAATTTTTACATTGGGCGTTAGAAGGATTGAGCAAAAAGAACGACACCGAAATTGAGGACAGAACAAAAATTTATGAAATGCAACACAAAAACTTAGTTGAAACTCAAAAAGAACTGGATGAACTTACTAAAATGAGATACCGCCAACTTATTGACGATGAAACTTTTATTAGAGAAAAAAATACTCTTCAAAACAAAATCGTGCAGATGAAAGAAAATTTGCGGGAAACCGAGACAAGAGCCGATAAATGGTTAGAGCTTACAGAAAAAACTTTTAACTTTGCCACTTACGCCCGCAAAGCATTTTTAATGGCTAAGGGGAAAGCAGGGTTAGAACTGAAAAAGGAAATTCTAATGGCACTCGGAAAAATACCAATTATTAAAAACAAAAAGCTCTTTATTGAGCCAAATGAGTGGTTTGTGCCTATCAAAAATGGTTATCCTGTATTAGAAAAGAAATACATAAGGTTAGAACTGGATAAAATGCCGATGAATAAAGCAAAAACAGAGGCTTTAGCCTCTGTCCGTGCACGATGGGGTAGGCACTGGGAATCGAACCCAGATTTCTTGCACCACAAGCAAGAGTTCTAGCCGTTGGACTATGCCCACCATAATTTCTTAAACAAAAGTTGCCTTGCGGCAACTTTTATAATATAACAAA
>Ga0210051_1005671_pt1 | contig 11905 bp, 16 predicted proteins | sample CryGey092014_all_FD_185464 | JGI IMG/M metagenome (GOLD analysis project Ga0210051, IMG submission 185464) | Groundwater microbial communities from aquifer - Crystal Geyser CG23_combo_of_CG06-09_8/20/14_all (SPAdes) (version 2) | ecosystem: Environmental > Aquatic > Deep subsurface > Groundwater...
CTTCTGCCAGTCCTAAACTGGCTTATAATCCATTTTCTCTTCTTCTCGGTTAATTTTTCCATAATATCACCGAAAAGAAGAAAAAAGCAGAATTTTTAAAAGTGTGAACTAATTATCAAATTGAACAATTCTATAGAATTCCAAAAGGTTTTTAAATAATCTGGGTTTCCTGATTTTGTGAGAATATGGAAGGGGTTATTATGAATTTCAGGGGGGGAAGGCACACCCAGCGTGGCAATCAGATGATAATAGTAGTTGGGGGTGTTGATTCAAAGGAAAAGGCCAATTCCTTACTAAGCAAAAAAGTAACATGGTCAAGCCCTGCTGAGAAAGAGATTAAAGGAATTGTAAAATCTGCTCATGGCTCTAAAGGTGCTATAAGGGTTCTCTTTGAAAAAGGAATGCCTGGCCAGAGCATAGGCCAGAAAGTTAAAATAGAATAATTCTAAAACTGTTTTTTTCCGTATATTACAGCTATTATACCAATTAAAATAATCAAACCTGAATATATTGGTCCAGAAGAGGGCAAATAGCTTGGAAGCAGATTCATGCTGTTTATAAAAGGTATTATTCCTCCAAAAATAATCAACAGTGCAAGGACAGAAACAATAAGTTTCTGTGATGCTAGCAATCCGAATTTTTTATTTGCATATAACAACCCAATCACGCCAATTAATATTATTATTCCAGAGTAGACTGGCCCACTTGTTGGAACAGTTACAGGCAATATTCCAAAATCGTCAAGAAATGGAAGAACACCTGCAAGTATTGTTAATATTCCTATTATAACAATCATTGTTTTCATGTTTTATCACCTCAAAATAAATTGATTAATTTTTGTTTATCTAAGCCTAAGCTTTTTTTCAAGATTTTCTATTTCTTTTTCTAATGATATTACTTTTGAATATTCTCTATACCACTCTCCATATAATCTTTTACCTTCTGGTGTATTTCTCCAGCCAGCCCTTGTTGCTTTTGTATGTAAATTAGATGCTTTATTTGCATGGTTATTTTTTTCAGACCTTAGTTTATTTAATTCACTTTCCCATCTTGACCTTCTATGTCTATTTTGCATAGCCCTATCCCTATTAGCTTGTTCTAATCTAGTTGCCTTAACATCTCTTTCTTTTTGTTTAACCATTCTATCTAATTCTTCTTGATGTTGCCTTCTCTCTCTTTCAAGCTCTTCTCTTTCTCTATTACGTTCCATTTTTTCATCTCCGCTAGGTCTTGTTCTTGCATAACCACTCTTGCCAGAAAGTGCATTTATCAGACAGGCAAAACCTAGAACAATACATATATACTTGCCCCATGGAGATATTGTTTCTAATAATTCTTTTATCTTTGGAAAATCATCCATCTCAAGACTTGCAAGCTGGCCAAAAACCCATGCAATAAAGAAATAAAACAAGGCCCACACAACTCCAAATGCCTTATGTTCTTTTATTGGAAAGTATTTATTAAGTATAAACAATGTTGCACCAATTATAAACAACACAAGCAATACAATTCCCAAAACACCATAAGCAGAGCCAATGTAATAAATATATTCATTAGGTATAAACCTTATTGCAATCAATGAAAAAACAATTGAAAATATTGTGGCAACTCCTTTACTCCCAGAAAACATCTTGGTTGATACCCCAAAAATTATTGCAAATAATATAATCCAGACACCTGCTTTTAAGAACATAAATGCCACATTTTCTCCTGCTCCAAAAAGAAAGCTGAACATGCTGTAAACTCCTTCCCACTGTGCACTAACCAAAGGAATTAATAAAGCTAGGAAAAGAGAAGACAACACTAACAAACCTCTTTTTTTGTTTAAAAGCATTTTATATGATTTTTAACTCCAGATTATTTAAATCTTTCTATGCTCTCTATGTTTAACTAAAAAACATTAAATCAAAAGCTTTTTATAATAGGGGAATTTCCTTTTTGTGGTTTAAAATGGTTCAAAGAACAGGCGGCTTCAGGAGAAAAACAAGGCATAAGTTGTCAAAGCCAAGAAGAAGCAGAGGCAAGATAAGTGTCAAGAAGTTTTTTCAAAGCTTTGAAAAAGGGGATAAAGTAGTTTTGAGTGCAGAGCCAGCTGTGCAGAAGGGAATGTATTTTCCAAAGTTTCATGGTAAGGTAGGAATAATAAAGAAAAAAATTGGAAGATGCTACAAGTTATTAATTAAAGATGATAAGAAAGAAAAAAACCTAATAGTCCATCCTGTGCATTTGAAAAAGATTTAAGGTATGAAAATGGTAAAACCAGAAATAATATCTGAAAAACCAATTACTGTAACAGAGCTTAAGCAGGAGATTGACAAGATAAAGAAGCGTGACAAAGAGCCAAATTTCAGGGTTGGCAAAACAGAAGACTATGTAAACCAGTTTGTGAACTTAAGCAAAGCCGAAGAAGAGGAACTAATCCAAAAATTAGAAAAACTTAATATTCCGAGACTTAAGGATGTACACATAATAAAAATAGTTGACATACTGCCAAAAACAGTTGATGACCTAAAGATAATTCTACAGGGTTATACTATAACAGTCAACAATGATAATATAAAAAAAGTTGTTGATGTTGTTAAAGATTTTACTGAAAAAAAGAAATAATCTTTTTTATTTTTCTGAACTAAAACAACAATTAATCTAAAAAACAAAAGTTTATAAATAAGAAAAAAACAATTTATGGCTAAGATGGAAACGCATGAAAAGGAAGAATATGTAACTATACTTGACTTTTTGCCAAATGGATATCCATTTGACACAAGGCCGAGCCATCAAAAGACTGCAATAGCCCAGGCTATAGGCAAAAAACATTTTGTTTTATTAGAACTTGTTCCAAAAAAAGATGTGTTCTTGCAGCCCCATGAAGAGGTTTACATCGGACAAGATAAAAGAGACAAGGTGCATCATATCAATGGAAAATTACTATTTTCCAGACTAACAACAACTGCAAAATCAGAGCTGGATTTTATAGTAAAGGAGATTGTTGAAAAAAATGAGCAGAGGTTTGTTGATTTTTTTAATAATGCCCAACCATTAAGCACAAGAATGCACTCTATAGAATTATTGCCGGGAATGGGCAAGAAAAGAATGTGGGAAATACTTGAAGAGAGAAAGATAAAGCCTTTCGAGAGCTTTGGGGATATGAAAAAAAGAGTGCATCTAATGCCTGATCCAAAAAAGGCAGTAATAAAAAGAATAATGCAGGAGTTAAGCGGAAAAGAAAAACACCTCTTGTTTATTGACGGTTAATTTTGAGTATTAGGGTTATCATTTGGTATGTATTTCTTAATCAATTTTCCTGTATCTATGTATGCATTAATCCATCTTGCTATGTTGTCTTTTGTTTGCTCTTTTGGCCAGCCGAAAATAGAAACTGAATTTCCTCTTAATTCATTAGCTACCTCTTTTTTTATCTGGCTTATGCAGAATTTAACAAATTTATCATCTTCACCCATATAAGCATCTCTTAATGAATCAAAGTAGCCCATTAACTTCTCTTCAAACAAATTTTTCCTTTTTGTTTCTTTTATTATGTTAATATCTGTAGCAAATTTTTTCAGTTGCTCTAAGTATGGTTCTTCAGCTAGGATTTTTGTCTTATCTTGATTTTGAGAACTCATATAATCATTAAAATCTTTAATTACTTCATCAATTGTATTTTGAATTATATTCTCACCCCGAGTAATGATTTCCTCAACTTGATCCTCCCCTTGCTTAACCATGTCCTCAAAAATTTCTTCACCATGCGTAATCATTTTTTCAACATTTTTAATTATATTATTTACAGATACGCACCTTAGTATGATTGTATAATATTCAAACTTTTTTGATAGGTCAGCATCAATATCTGACTCAGTGAGGTAGCCAATTTTTTTCCAAATTTCAGATGCCTCCATGTACTTTTTCTTGCCAAAATTAATATATATTTTATTTCCAAATATTCCTGCATTTATTAATGCACTCTCTGCTGCATGCTCATACAGCAGGCTCTTTTGTTCCGGGCTTTCAATGCTTTTTGCTTTAGAAAGAGTATCTCTTATTGACTTTCCTGATATTAGTGCTGGTCTAAATTCAGTAACTTTAAAATTTTCTATTTTGTATCTTTTGATTATTGAATGCCTTGTTAATATATCTGATAATTCATGGATAGTTTTATTCCTCTCTTCATAAGCAGGATATTTTTCAATAACATCTTCAATTATAAAAGACTTAACATCTTCAAGAAAATCATATGCCTCTTCAACAATCTTAAAATAACCTTCTTCTATTCGATAATCACCTTCACCAGAAAATCCTTCTTCCATGACTATTCTTATGTAGCAATTGTTTAAATAATTTTTGTTTTATGGAACTCTTTGTATATGTTTTTAAATTTCTTGGCTGAATAACCATATACCAAAAAAATAGGCAAGCGAGAGGCTTATTATGAATGGTATTAAAACTGATGAAAAATCATCTGGCTGAAACACAAAATAAAGGATTGCAAAGAATACAATGAACAATAGAAAAATTGTTCTCCCAGGACCTGTTTCAGAGCTTTTTGTTTTTGCCATATACTACAAATTTGTATAATTAATATTTAAATCTATTGAAAAACAAAAATTTTAAATACATAAAGAATTATCCTACCTTAACTTAATATTTGGGGTGGAAAAATGAAGGAGAAAACAAGGGACTCGTTAAAGAAATGGTTTAAAATTATATTGGGTCTGCTATTAATAATAGCTGGAATATGTACTTATGTTACATGGGGAAAATGGTTGCCTGACCTATTAGCCTTAATAAAAGGAGCTTTTGGTCTTATCATCATTCTTATAGGCCTTATGTTTATATTTATAGGATTATCTGACTAAATTTTATGATTTATTCTTTTATATTTCCATAGCCGATTAATCGCCATCTTGTGCCTATTCTTCTTGATATAGAAATTCTTGAGCCCTGCTCTGCACAAACCGGAATCTTCAGGCTGCAGATAATAGAATCTTTCTTAAGTTCTGTAACAAAGCCAACTGTGGCTGCAGAGTTAACATTTAACATAAGGACCTCATTTAGTTTTATTGGCTTTACAGCAATATCATCTTTGAGTCCAACAACCCTCTCAAGTAGATGAGTTTCAAGTGTAAGATTATACCAAACCTTTGGTAGCATATCTTTTTTTCCAACAACAGATCCAGTTAAACTATCTGATTTTACAATAGCAGGATCCAGTAGAGTCATAACACCAATTGATCCTCCTGGTAAAATCTCTTTTACAGAGCATCCTCCTGTCATTAAACCAACAATCTCTGTGGTTATTGGTTCCCATAATGTTTTCCCGCCTTTCTCAACACTTCTTCCTGGTCTTATCTCTATCTCCTCATTAATTATAAGCTTTCCCTGCTTTAATGCTCCACCTAAAACCCCTCCTTTTATTTTTAATGGGTCAGAGCCAGGCGAGTTAATGTCAAAAGACCTTGCAACAAACATCATAGGCTCTTTTGATGCATCCCTTTTTGGAACCTCAAAATATTCTATCATTGCACTTATTAAATTGTCAATATTTGTGCTGTGCTGTGCTGATATAGGAATAATAGGAGAATCCTTATAGAGTGTTCCTTTGATGAATTCCTTTATCTGGTTGTAATTTTTAATTGCCTGCTCATCTGAGACAACGTCTATCTTGTTCTGTACAATTATTATTTTCTTTATTCCTGATATTTCAAGAGCCATTAAATGCTCTCTTGTTTGCGGCTGAGGGCATTCTTCATTTGCAGCTATAAGCAACAAGGCATAGTCTATTATAGTGGCTCCTGAGAGCATTGTTGCCATGAGGCTTTCATGTCCAGGAGCATCAACAAAAGATACCTTTCTTAATGGCTTTGTTTGTGTTTTGCACCTTGGGCATTTGTCATTAACACAAAAACACTCTGGCTCCTTGCACTTAGGACATTTCCTGAAAACAGTATCTGCATAACCAAGCCGTATTGTAATGCCTCTCTTGAGCTCTTCAGAATGAGTGTCAGTCCACTTGCCAGACAATGCCTTAACCAAAGTTGTTTTCCCATGGTCAACATGGCCAACCAATTCAATGTTTATCTCTGGCTGGACAGGTTCTTTAGATTCCTTACTTTCTTTAGGTTTTTTTAAAGGTTCTTTAACAGCTTTTTTAGAGTCCTTTTTTTTAGTTTTAACTTTCTTTGGTTTAGGTTTTTTTTGCATTTTATTTTTCTTTCTTGACTTTTTTCTCTACTAGTTCAGCAGCAGTTGGTACTTTATCTTCTTTCTTAGGCTCATCTTTCTTCTCTTTAACCTTTTTCTCTGCTTTAGCAGGTTTTTCCTCTACTTTAGGCTTTTCCTCTTTCTTCTCTTTTTTTACCTTAGCTGGTTTTCCACTTAAGACCTTGACATTTATCTGCGATATTTTAGCATGTATTGTGTTTCCGCAGACAGTTTTTCTTTTTTTAATTCCTTTTTCCTTGTTTCTTATACCAACACCGCCAACAGCTAAAATTCTTTTTCTTCCTACACCCAAGACATCCTTCCTCATTGGGAAACCACAATAATCAGAACCACCTGTTATCTCAATTTCTGCATTTCCAATGTCTAAAAAATCTCCTTTCAGTTTATCACCTATTTTTAATCCCATAAATTTTCTTGCATCATCATCCTTAACCTCTTTTTGGGATGTTTTTCCAGTTTTCATATCTGAAATAACAATTTTGAAATCAACCATTTTATATTCCTCCTAAACTTTTTTGTAATTATTAACAGATAGAATTTATGTCTTATATATAAGTTTTATGAAAAAACACGCATAATTATTTAAAATTATACCTATAAATGCAATAAAGAATATTAAAGAAAAATAAATTTAGCTAAGAACATCAATACCCAAGTCACCACTGAATTCTACAGAATTGGTTGGTTTACTCTTTTCCTTTCCAATTATCCACGGAGAATGCACTCCTGTCATGATTGTCATGACAGTAAGCTTTCCCTTCATGTTATCATCAATTCTTGCTCCCCAGATAACATTTGCATCCTGGTCCATTGATTCTGTTACAAGCTCTCCGACCCTACTTACCTCATCCAATGTTAAGTCAGACCCTCCTGAAATATGTATTAATGCCCCTGTTGCACCTTCATAACTTATGTCTAATAATGGGTTTGCGAGAGCACCTCTTACTGCCTCTTCAACCCTATTTGCTGTGTCAGATGCACCAACACCTATTGCTGCAACACCTCCATTGTTCATTATTGCCCTTACATCAGCATAATCAAGGTTAACCAAGGAAGGAATAGCTATTGTCTCGACAATCCCTTTTATCATAGTTGCTACAAGTTCATTTGCAACTGCAAATGCCTGCTGTACTGGAAGATTGCCTGCAATGTTAACTAGTCTATTATTATCAATTACTATAACAGTATCAGCATTTTGCCTTAATTGTTGCAGTCCAAATTCTGCCTTGTCAACCCTTGCTCTTTCTATGTTGAATGGCATTGTAACTGTTCCAATGACAATTGCACCTAATTCTTTTGCAACCTTTGCAATTATTGGTGCTCCTCCTGTTCCAGTTCCTCCGCCCATGCCAGCACAGATGAACACCATATCTACTCCCTTAAGCGAATCTTTTATCTCATTAATGGATTCATTGGCAGCTTCTGCACCTTTTTTTGGAAATCCACCGCATCCAAGGCCGCGAGTGATATTCCTTCCCATTAATATTTTTCTGTCTGATTCTGAAATATCAAGATGCTGCTGATCAGTATTGGCAGCTATTATTTCAGCTCCATTAATGCCCTTTCTATAGAGCCATGACACCATGTTATTGCCTGCCCCGCCAGCACCAAATACCTTTATGTTGGCTTGCCCTACCATTGATTCAATCTTGTTCTCTTCAGAATTCTTTAATGCATTCTCGACGATAAAATCCATTTTTTCCCTCCTTTTTGATATCCAAAATTGTATACTGATATATTTTAAACACATCTTATATATAAACATTTCGTTTTTGTATATTAAATTAGTCGAGAACTATAAAAACCAATTTAATTTGGATTTATAAATATAATTATACAAAAAGCAACATTTATATATTAGTATAAATTATTAAGCCACTGGGGGATGTTAAAATAGTAATATTATTTGACAGATTTAATCTATCTGATAACATATTTAATGTGATATTTGCCACAAAGCAGCAGAAGATAGTTGCTGAGCTATTGATACAGCACATGAAAGAGAATGGTGGCGAAATAGGCAAGTCAGAGATGTCTTTGTTTGCCACAAAACTTCATGAGGGCAACTTAATTACAGAGATTGATGAGCCACCATACAAAGGCAAGAAAGTAAAACTTTCATACAACAAAAGGCAGTTTTATGATAGAATTCTAACACCAATGAAAAGCATGGGCATTATTTATTATGACCTTTACAGGAAAACATATAAGATATCTGAAGCATTTAATAAAGAGATGATAAAGATTGGGCTTTTATGGCTGAAAGAGCTTAGAAAGCCGCCTTTAAATATTAAAAAAAGTTGATTATGCACAGAAATGCTTGCGAAAACCTCATACTTTAGTATGAGGATGAGCATTTCTGGCATGCTCAAAAATGCTCTGCATTTTTGGCACACCGGAAAACTAAGTTTTCCTTGTGTCCTAAAAATCCACTGTCAAAAGAAAACTCCGTCAAACCAGCATCTTTAGATGCTGGTAGGAGTTTTCTGTGGATTTTTATGATAATTTAGTTAATACAATAGCTTTTTCATCGACGAGGATTGTGTGCTCAGCCTGGCTGACAAGGCCATTCTCCCTATCTGCTAATGGAGGATAACTTTTAATTATTCCTAAATTTTCTAATTGTCTTAACGCAAAATTAACTTTAAATAAAGGAAATTTTTCCTCGAGCCACCATTTTGCAAAAGGAAGCCCTTTATAATTTTCTATCTCTTTAAGAATATTTCTTGTGATCATATCCCTGACTGGTTTTTTTTGAACAAGGGAAAAAACAGTTGGATTTGATGTTTCAACAACAACCCCATAGCCATTTGTTGCAAAGGGCTCTATTGCAAATATCTGCCCCTTTTCCAGTTTTGTTTCATCACCATTGTCATAGTTTGGGATTGTCGGCTTTGTATGAATATCAAATTTGCCAAGGCCATGGCCGCTTAAATTCCTTACAGGAGAAAAACCAAAGTCCACTATTGTTTCCTGTATTGTCCTGCCTATTTCTGCAAGAGTTATTCCTGGCTTTATGATGTTTATAGCATTATTCAATGCATCTCTTGATGCCTTTACAAGTTCTGAATTTTCACCAGAAAGATCAACAGTACATGCATTATCTCCAATGTAACCATTAACATGAACACCTACATCAAGCTTTACAACCTGGTTATCAAGAATAGGATTATTAATTTTTGTAGGGCAGAAATGCGCTGCTATCTGATTCATTGATATCTGGGAAGGAAAAGCAATTCCTCCTCCCAATCTGATAATTTTTTCATCGGTTTTCTTGGCAATATCAAGAAGATTATTTCCTTTTTTTATTAGTTTTTTTCCATATTCAAGTGCCTGCGCAGCGATATTGCAGGACTTTTTCCAGTTTTCTAACTCCCTTTTATTTAAGTCACTTACATTCATAAAACAGAAATAATTTTTGTTTTATAAAAAGCTTTTGAATTACATCAATGCACTAAATAAAGTAAGCAATACAATCATGATTACAAGTATTAAATAAGAAATTTTTTTAATCATTTTAATAAATAATAGCTACAAGAACCCTCTTAATTTGGTTAAATCTTATTCTTCCAGGGTCAGGGCTTTGGTTATTGTCACCTTTAGCAATGCAGTACCACCCTTCTTCATCACTGCTTATTTTTATTACCCTGTGGATTATTGTTCCATCAGCATATTCTGACTTATATGAGATTATGTCTCCAACATGTATATCATCAGTTGATTTTGGAATGATTTCTATTGCATTTGCTTTTTCATCAATTACTGGATCCATTGAGTTTGTGTCTGTGAATGAAGCCCACTCAGCATCTTTTAGATTAATAATAACTTTATCATTATACACATTTATCTGATCTTCCTTAATCCAGTCATTTGGGGAATCTCTTTCTACTCCTTCTTGGAATAATGATAAAGGCTTCTCTAAAGAACTTAGCTCGCTGTAAGCGTCATTAAGTATTAAGCCCAGCATGAATGCGAGCAATACAATAATAGTCTGTTTTTTATCTATCATAATACCCCCAATCTAGCTACTTTGAAGTAACACTACTATATAAATCTTTCTATTTTTTAGCTATTTAGAAGTAGTGAATATTTAGAAATATAACAATCAAAAAATATTTGATTATGAAAAGGATTACTAAAGAAAAATGATTTTATCACCACTTTCTATTACTCTCTTTGTGATACTTACTACCTTCATCTCCCGTTTCTGGAGTTGCAGATACATATTTTTTTATATACTTTAATGTTGATTTTATAGCAACCTTCACACCTTTAGCAATGACTTCTAATTTGCTCTTTGGTTCCTTACCAACTTTATTTAAATTGTAAAAATCTTTAATAAGATATTTATCTAAAGGTCCTTTTAACATTTTGTATCACCATAACCAAAAGAATAACTCCTATATAAATCTTTCTATTTTAGTTACTAAGAAGTAATTACTGAATTATTATTTATTATTTAATTCTGAGGGCCTCTAAATTCCTTGGAGCAGCTGTTTCTACCCTATTAAGCTTATGTATAGAACTCGCTAAATCAAGGCATCTTGAGCTCTCGCCATGATTTACAATAACCTTTTTTGGCTTTGGATCACACCTGTAAACAAAATTAAGCAACTGCTTTCTTCCGCTGTGGCCTGTAAACCCTTCAATAGTATTTACTTCCATTTTTATCTGGGTTATTTCCTTGTTTGAATCTATTGACATCTCTTTTTCCCCTCTCTGGATTCTTCTACCAAGAGAGCCCTCACCCTGGTAACAAACAAAGACAAGGGAATTTTTAGGATTATCAGCAAGATCTTTTAGGTATTGAACAGAAGGGCCACCAACAAGCATTCCAGAGGTTGCGAGAATAATGCATGAGCCTGTTTCTTCCAGAACCTGTGTTCTCTCTTTCTGAGAGCCAACCCTTTTGAATATGTCTGAGAGGAATGGGTTCTGGTCTTTGTGGAAAATAAGTTTCCTTATATTATTATTCAAGAACTCAGGATAGGCTGTATGAATAGCAGTAACATCCCAGACCATTCCATCTATAAAAACAGGTATTTTATCAAGCTTGTTGTTCCTTATTAAGTCCTCTATTATAAGCAAGACCTCTTGTGCTCTTCCAGAGCCAAGGACAGGAACAAGAACCTTTCCTTTCCTATCAATAGTTCTCTTAATTATATCTGCAAACTCATTTTCACATTCTTTTCTTGACTGAAGTATATTCTCACGCCCACCATAAGTGCTTTCTATCATCAGGGTTTCAAGTCTTGGAAAATTTGTGACTGCTGGATCCAATAATCTTGTTTTTCCAAACTTCATGTCACCTGTATAAAGAATGTTATGCAATCCATTGCCTACATGCAAATGAACCATAGCAGAGCCTAAAATATGTCCTGCATTATAGAGTGTTATCCTAACATCTGGTGTTATATCGCTTACCTCATTATAGTCAAGACAGATTGTATGCTTTACCATCTCTTTAATATTATCAATTGTAAATATTGGCTCTTTTCCATTTGACCTCATTATTTTAACATAATCCAATAAGAGCAAGGCAGATACATCTCTTGTTGGAGCTGTGCAGTAAACAGGGCCCCTATATCCATATTTAAACAAATAAGGAATAAAGCCGCAGTGGTCAAGATGAGAGTGTGTTAAAACAACAGCATCAAGATCATTTATATTAAACTCAGGAGAC
>Ga0210051_1005674_pt1 | contig 11902 bp, 9 predicted proteins | sample CryGey092014_all_FD_185464 | JGI IMG/M metagenome (GOLD analysis project Ga0210051, IMG submission 185464) | Groundwater microbial communities from aquifer - Crystal Geyser CG23_combo_of_CG06-09_8/20/14_all (SPAdes) (version 2) | ecosystem: Environmental > Aquatic > Deep subsurface > Groundwater ...
TGATGTTTTATAAAACTAAAAAAGAATTAAAAGGAGCACAAGGCATGATCTTTATTTTCCCAGACAAAGATTATCGAACATTCTGGAATAAAAATACTTACTTAAACTTAGATATTTATTGGTTAGACGATGGTAAGATAGTCGGAAAAGATTATTTACCGAGTATTGAGAAAAGTAAAGAAACAGTTACAATTCAATCACCTGAACAAGTGAACAAAGTCGTAGAAATTATTAGATAATTTTCAATTGAAAATTAAGTCATTGAAAATTCAATGAAAATTGAAAACTGAAAATTGAAAACTACCTCTTGAGCGCTTCAATTCCAGGCAGTGTTCCTTTCTCAATCAGCTCCAACATTGCGCCTCCGCCGGTTGAGATATGAGTGATTTTATTAAGATATTCTTTTTTGGAAATGGCGGCCAGTGTATCGCCGCCGCCAACAATCGATATTGCCTCGTTATTATGAGCGATTGAGTAGTAGATAAAATCAGTTCCTCTTCGAAAAGACGGATTTTCAAAATAACCAACAGGACCGTTCCAAATAATTGTCTTTGCTTGAGCTAAGATGTGGCCTATTTCCGCAGTTGTTTCCGGGCCAATATCAAAGATTGATTTATCAAAAGGGATACATTTTATTTTAACAATCTCTGGTTGTTTACTTTTTTTATCTTCTCCAACTACAACATCTTTTGGTAAAAGAATGTAAGGTTTTTTACTAGTTTGTTTAGCAAGAAAATGGTTAGCAACTTGAGTAGTTTCATAGTCACAATAACTTTTACCAATTTTATACCCTTGAGCGGAAAGAAAAGTATTTGCCAGACCGCCGCCAATAATTAAATAATCGACTAATTTTGCCAATCTTTCCAAAAGTCCAATCTTGGTGGAAACTTTTACTCCACCAATGATAGCTGCAATCGGTTTTTTTGGTTTTTTCACGATACAGTCAAGCATATGCAATTCTTTTTTTAAAAGTAATCCACCGTATCCGGGAATAAATTTTGGCGGGCCGATGATTGAAGTATCTGATCGGTGACACACTCCAAAAGCATCATTAACGTAAACATCTGCCAGAGAAGAAAGTTTTTTCGCAAATATTGTTGAATAATCTTTTTCTTTGGGAAAGAAACGAATATTTTCTAAGACTATAATCGGCTCTTTTTTAGTTTTTACTTCTTCCAAAGTTTTAGCAAGCACAATTGGATAAGAGGGAAGATATTGTTTTAATCTTTTGACGACAATTTTTAAGGAAAACTTTTCGTCGACTCCTTTTGGCCGACCTAGATGAGAAAGAATAATTAATTGATTATTATTTTTTAATAAATGTTTAATCGTGGGTAGTGATTGTTGAATTCTCGCGTCGTCAGCGATTGTGTAGTTTTGATTTAAAGAAACATTGAAATCAACTCGAAGAAGGACTATTTTGTTTTTGATTTCGACTTCGTCGATATAAGTTATTTGTTTCATGTCTAACTCGTTAACTCGTTAACGCGTTAACAGGTTAACGGGTTTTAAATAAACTCTGATAGTTTTTCAACCAAATTCACTAATCTAGTACTGTAGCCCCACTCATTATCATACCAACCGAAAACTTTGACCAAAGTTTTGTTGATGACTTTGGTGTAGTTGGCATCAAAGATACAAGAGTATGGTGAGCCGATAAAATCTGAGGAAACCAGCATGGCTGTTTCATAACTTAAAAATCTTTTCATTTTGCCAGTTGAGGCTTTTTTAAATACAGCGTTGACTTCTTCGGCGTTGACTTCTTTTTCAACGATAGCTGAAATATCGGTAAAAGAAACCGTCGGCACTGGGACTCGGACTGCCATACCATCAAGTTTACCTGCCAGTTCAGGTATGACTTTTCCAACTGCTTTAGCAGCACCAGTCGTTGATGGCCCGATATTCAAAGCGGCCGCTCTTGAGCGATCAGGTTTTTTATTAGCTTCATCAAGCAAGCTTTGAGTGGCGGTATAAGCATGAACAGTTGTTAGATAACCTGATAACACTTTAAAATTATCGTGAAGTACTTTAAACATCGGCGCGGCGCAGTTTGTCGTACAGGAAGCATTGGAAATCACCTGCTCTTTTTTCCAATCAATCTTATCATCGTTGACTCCCAAAACTACATGAACTGTGTCATCTTTTGCCGGAGCAGTTAAAATTACTTTTTTGACACTTCCTCTTAGGTGTTTTATTAAATCCTCTTTTTTGGTAAAAGCGCCGGTGGCTTCAACAACAATATCAACTTTATATTTTTCCCAAGGAATATCTTGAGGTTCAGCCACTAAGGTCGCGGGAATTTTTTTACCGTCAATCATAATTCCGTTTTCAACCGCTTTAACTTCTCGGTGATATTTTCTGTAGACCGAATCATATTGAAGGAGATAGGCAAGCATGTCTGGCTGAGTTTTTCTGGTATTGATAACCGCGATATCAAAATTACCCCGATCGAAAGCAATCCGGGCGACCGCCCGACCGATCCGACCAAAACCATTTAAACCAATTTTAAGTCGTTTCATAATATTTATTAGTTTGATGTAGATGATGATGAGTAGTTATATAACGAATAGTTTTTGATTGGGCTCGCATAACAATTGAATGAGTAATGGTTCTATTTTTTCTAAAAATTACTCCTTGTAAAAATGGTCCATCTATAACACCGGTGGCGGTAAAAGTTAATTGATTTCCTTTGGCAAGATCAGAAGCGCTAAAAATTTTCTTTAAATTTTTTATTCCCATACTTTTAATTTTAGCAATATCAGTTTCTTTTTTTGGTTTAAAACGGCAGAGTATTTCCCCGCCAAAAATTTTAAGAGCCACGGCAGATAAAACTCCTTCGGTTGAACCGCCACTACCCATTAAAAGATCAACTCCTGATTCTGGTAAACAAGTAGCAACAGCAGCTGCTACATCACCATCAGAGATTAACCTGACCTTGGCGCCGATTGACCGAGCTTCATTCATAATTGAATAGTTTCTTTCCCGGTCAAGCATCATAATCGTGATTTCTCGAACGTCTTTCCCAATGGCTTTTGCGGTTTTTTTAATATTATTAGTGATAGAATCGTCAAGATCAATAACTTTGGCAGCTTCCGGGCCGGTAGCCAATTTGTCCATATAGGTATCTGGGGCGTGGAGAAGACTACCAGAAGCGCCGGCGGCAATTACCGTCAAAGCATTGTATCGTCCATGAGCCACACTATCAGTACACTCAAGAGGATCAATAGCTAAATCCATAAGGGGAGTTTTTGCTTTACCAACATGTTCACCGTTATAAAGTTCTGGGGCTTCGTCTTTTTCTCCTTCACCAATAACAACAGTTCCGGAAAAATAAATTTGATTAAATCTTTTTCTCATTTCATCTACTGCCGCTCCATCAGCTTTATTTTTTTCTCCCCGGCCGACCCAACGAGCTGCGGCAATAGCGGCTGCCTCAGTTACCCTAACAAACTCAAGAGCGAGATTTCTATCCATATTTATTTAATAAACTTATTAACAACATTTTTAGTACCAACAACATTAAGTTTTTTCATTAAAAAGGAAAACTGTTTTTTTAAATTAGTCAAAATTGGTTTCTTTTCTTTGGCATTCATATTCCAAAGTTTTTCTTTGAAGGGTCCAAGAGCTTTTTTTCTAGTCTTATAAACAAACTGGTCCTCGGTCTGTCCTTCTTTCCATTCGTCTTGACAATTTTCTTTTAGCCATTGGTATATTTCTTTTTTCAACCCTACCGGTATATTGTCATAAACGATATTTTGAAAGCCAGTGGCTAGATGGATTTCCAAAGCATTGTTTTTAGGAAAATGGTTAAAAAGTTCATTAGACAAGGTAGAAGCGCCGTGTTGGACCGATCCACCAATCTGATATTTATTTCTGGCGACGTTGCTAATATCTTTTAAAACATTAAAGTCAATACTGACCTTAGCAATGGTGCCGTCGGGAAGAGGAATGCCACCGTGGGAAGTGCCGGTTTGGACGCTAACCTTACTAATTCCTATTAATTTACCAACTTGTTTTTTATAACCGGCGATAAAGGCTTCAAATTCTTCCCGAGTACTATTTTTTCCGCCAATGTGTCCGATTTCGCCACCAATTGAAACAGTGGTTTTTTTCGGCTCAATTGATCTAATATATTTTGTGAGAAGAGCGGTCATCTGATAGTTATTTTTTTGCTGTTCATCAAGACTGGGTTTTTCCAGTTCCACAAGAGTTGAGGCGTCAATGTCAATATTATAAAAACCAGCTTCGATTGATTTTTTGATTAACTCTTTGATTTTTTTAATTTCCTCATCAGGATTATCTTTAAATTTTTTCGCGGAAAATTGGTAATGGTCTCCCTGGATAAATACAGGCCCTTTATATCTTTCTTTAACTGCCGCGGCTAATATTAGCGTTACATATTCATCAGGTTGCTGATCAGTGTATTTAATCTCTGATCGGGCGATCTCAAAAATGAAAGCGCCAATTTTTTTAGTCTTAGCAATTTGAAAAATCAATCTAGCCATATCATAGGTGAGCGTGCGGATATTAATAGCCGGCACAGTAAAACCTTTTATTTTTTTTTGACCGAAAGCCATATAGAGTTGGTGAATTGAAGCCGGATAAACACCTCTTTTTTTAGCAATTTTACGGATAGTAGTGTGAGCTTGTTTTTTGGCTTTTTCATTCGGAGAGAAAACAGCGGTGTAGATAAGCTTGTCAATATTAATCATATTCAGGTAAGCTAAACTATAACTAATTAATTTTTTTTTGTCAAGTTTTTGTAAATTACCATGTTAATGTCTCGATATTTTTCTTGCCAATCGTATTGGGAGGCTTTTTCCCTTAGTAACAGATCAAGAAAGGTGCCATTGGTGATTAATAGAAAGTTGGTTTTTAACTGGTTTAATTTTTCGTTCCAGCCAGGTTGAGTTTGGATAATATCGAGAAAAACTTGATAGGGACTTCGTCCTTCTTCATCTTTCCAAGCTGGCATCCGGCCATCAACAAAGACTTTAATCTCAGGTTTTTGCCAGATAAGAAATCCACCCCATTCATACATGGCAAAGATGTTGCCGGAAAGTGGCAGATAATCTTTGATTGCCTGGCAAGGATAGATGTTAGGACCTTCTGAGCAGTATTTATTCCAAGAAGAGTTAAAAGTTAAGGTCTGGGGAAGATTAATAATAAGGAAAAATAAAACACAAGTTATTAATAAAGGAAACAAAATCAAGTAAAGGTTATCTATAAAAACAGTAATTTTATTATTAAAAATCTTATTCTTTAACAAGAGATAAAAGAAAACCGTATAAAAAAACGGTAGATTTCTTCTTTCTTTTAAAGCGAGAAGAGAAAAAAATAATAGAAGTAAAATTTGAAAGAGAGACAATGAACGTTTTTTTAAAAATAAAAAAATAATCGAAGCCGTGAAAAAAATTATCAATCCAGTTTGCCACCAGATTGGGCTAACCCATTCAGCGATCATATGCCCCATAGGAGAAGTTAGATGATTAAAGATTTCAAAATAAACTCTAAAACCAAAAGGATTAATTAAAGTAGCGATAAGAGAAATAATAAAAATAATTAAGGGGAATTTACTCAGAGAAAAAGAAAAGTTATTTTTGAAAAGTTTATTAATCAGGTAAAAAAAGAAGATTATTGGGCCAAGAAAAAAACCAATATGGGTGTTAACCCAAATCAAAAAAACCAAAGGCAAAAGGAAAAGAAAACTAGCTTTTTTCTCTGATTTTTCTAAAATAAACAAAGTCAAGAGGAAAAAAAGATAAGAAGTGATTTGTGACCGTAGTCCGAGACCAAAAACAGTTAATGAAAGAAAAAACAGAAGATAAAAAGAAATAATTCCCAGCCAGGAGAAAGAAGTAAAATAAATAAACAGATAAGCAGCCGCTAACATTAAGAGGCTATAAAGGACACTCAGGCCATTAAAACCAAAATGATCATAGACTAAAGCCAAGCCAATATCATATAAAAAGTGAGGGTTGGCTGATTGATAATTAGGAAGAAAGTAAGAAAAAGTATTTTTAAGACAAAGGTTTTTTTTGGTAAAGAACTCTCGGCCACAACGATAATGCCAACCGAAATCAGTATCTTTTACTGGAAGAAAACTAAGAAAAAAAATGGAAATTAAAAAAAGGATAACAATAATTTTTTTCACTCTTTCTATATTATAATGTTAAAACATGGCTAATAGAGAAAAACTTTGTTGGTCAACTATTATTTTAATTTTAATAGTAATCTTCGTTGTTAATCTATTAATTCGCGGGCCAGATCTAGTCAAATATTTAACAAAACCAGCTGATAAGTGGTATACAGGACAAGCTTCCTGGTTTGATCCTTGGGATCATAATGTTTACTTTAGCGCCATTGGTTGGGGAAAGCGCGGCGGCTTGGTTTTTCCAAATCTATACGATACTCAATCGGAAAAGCCAATGTTTGTTTATACTGCCTATACCCTAATCGGAAAACTAACAGGATTTTTTAACATATCTAATTCTTTATCTTTTCATCTGGCCGCTGTTTTTTTTAGCCTGATTTTAGGAACTATCATTTGGTGGTTTTTAGGAATTTTTATCAAAGAGAAAAAAGAAAAGATAGTTAGTTATATAATTCTTATCTTTGGCGGTGGGCTGGGTTGGCTGTTTTTCCCCCAGCTGGTTCTGCCTGATCTGGGTCAGCCTGGTTTTACTTTAGAAAGCGCTTTTCGTCGTCCCCACGAAGCAGTTAGTTTAAGCCTGTTTCTTTTAACCGTTGGTCTTTTTTGGCAGGGAATAACCAGGAAGAAAAATAAGTTTTTAATATTGGGAGCAATCAGCGCTTTTTTGATGTCTTTTTTCCATCCTTACAGCCTACTTACTTTAGGGGTGATTTTTTTTGCTTGGAAGTGGGATATATTGATTTATCTGGTTTTTTCAGGAATAACTTGGTTTGTAACTGTGGGAAGGAGCCTTATTGTTAACCCAGGTTTTTCAGGATTAATGCTCCAGGTGCAAAAGTCACCAACGCCGTTATTGGCAATTCTAGGTTGGGGAATGCTGTTTCCGTTTACATTGATAGGTTTATTTTCCAAAACAAACAGTGAAGAAAACAATTTTCTTAAAACCTGGTTTATCTTTGGCTGGTTAATTATTTATCTGCCTTTTGGATTTCAGAAACTGTTAATCCGCGGCTTATGGTTTCCTGTAGTAATTTTGGCGGTAAAAGGCATCGCTTGGTTGACAAAAAAGTTTAATTTAAATTATCTTTCTTTAGCGATAATAGTCATTCTCCTTACTAGTCCTACCTCTTTTTATACTACCTTTAAACGTCTAGGAGAAAGCGCGGAAAATCGCTGGATATATTTAACCATTGAGGAAGGAGAGGTAATAAACTATCTTCGCTTAATAGGCAAAGATGAAGAAGGAGTGCTATCTTCCTATCGAGTGGCCAACATTATCCCGGCGGAGACTTCAAAAAAAGTTTGGGCTGGTCACGAGTTTCAGACACCAGACTTTAATAAAAGAATTCAACAGGTAAACAGTTTTTTTAGTGGCAAGATGACTAATAATGAAGCCAAATCTTTTTTAGATAAAGCAAAAATCGCTTGGGTGTTTTTTGGTCCGGAGGAAAAAGATATCTCTCGATCAAAAGATTTGCAATATAAATTTTTAAAGCCGGTGATTCAGAAAAGAAACGTAATTTTATACCAGAAACAAGACTCTTATGAAAAAAATAATTAACAGATTTCTTCCTTTGGTTATCTTTTTAATCTTCGTTGGTATTTTTTTCGCCAATCTTTTTTTTCCTCAGCTATCAATTTACTTTACTCCGGACTTAGGTCGTTCTGATACTATTCATCTAGGCTTTCCTCTTCGTTATCTATTTACGCAAATGGTTAGATTACATAAAATTCCTTTGTGGACTAACCAGATAGGCACGGGCATTCCGCTATTAGCTGGTGGCCAGACCGGTATTTTTAATATCATCAACTATCTTCTTTTGTTTTTTCTTCCTGCCGCTCAATCGATGAATCTTCTTTATTTTATATTTACCTTGATTGCTCTTTTATCTACCTATAGTTTTGCTAGATATTTAAAATTTTCCCGACCTGTTTCTATATTTGTTTCGGTTATTTTTTCCTTTTCCGGAGTATTTATTTTCCGCCTTCAGCATATTAGTGTTTTTACTTCCTCTTGTTTACTTCCTTTGGTGTTTTTATTGGCTTTAAGGACGGTTGAAAAACTAGATACAAAAGATGCTTTAGTTCTAGCTTTTGTTATTTGCCAGCAGATCTTTATCGGTCATCCGCAGTATGTCTTTATTACTTTATTAGGAATGATGATTTTGGTTTTTTACTTTTTAGCAATTAAAAAGGAAAAATTTATTATTAAGTTAAAAAGAATGCTATTTTTAATCGTGGCTGTCAGTTTTGGCATCGCTATGGCCAGCGTCCAGATTTTGCCAACTTTTGAATTTAAGGCTTTTTCGGTCCGCGGTCAGGGGCTTTCCTTTAGCGAAGCGACCATTCAGTCATTTTCTCCTAAATATTTTTTGACGTTGATTTATCCATTCATTTTTGGCAACCCGGCCAATGCCAGTTACCAGCTATTTAATAAGGGGGGGCTAGATATTTTTTGGGAAAAGACAGCTTATATCGGTATTATTCCTTTAATATTAGCTTTTTTTGGAGTTTTTTATAAAAAGAAACAGTCTCTTTATAAAAAAGCAATGATTTTTTTATTAATTGTTTCTCTTCTTTTGGTTTTAGGCCGATATTCGCCGATTTCATTTGTCTATTTATTTCCGCCGTTTAATTTTTTCCAAATCCCGGCAAGATTTTTGATTTTGATGATTTTTTCCTTGTCAATATTAGCTGGATATGGTTTAGAAATGTTGCGCTTGGAAAAAATTAATCAGTCAGCTTTAAAATTTTTATTAATCATCTTTGCTTTTGCTTCAAGTCTATTTATTTTATACTTATATCACCCGACGATTCCGGTTAAAGATCTTCTTAAACCACCAGAGTCTTCTAATTTTTTTAAAGAAAAACCAGGAAGAATTTATCAGTTAGGAGCTAGTTGGCCTTATATAAAAGAACTGCAAACTCAAGGCTGGCAGGATACCTCCTATTATCTTTTTGCCAAAAACAGTCTTGATGCTAATCTCAATCTTTTGTACGGCTCTATTCAGACAGGAGTTTACGATGCTCTCCTAACCCAAAGAGAGAAACTCATCCAATCACTTCTTGTTAATGAAGCCAAAGGAAACTTAATCAATTTTACCGCTGTTTCTAGTCCTCTTCACAAAAAAATTCTTGATTTGACCAGCACCCGTTTTTTAATCTCTCCTTTCCAGTTTTCCGACCCAGATCTTAAACCTGTTAAAAAAATCTCTCCGCCACCAAGTACGACCTGGCCCCCTTTTTACATATACGAAAACATAAGATATCTACCAAGGATACGATTTATTAATAATTATCAGGTAGTTAAAAATGAAGATGAAGCTTTAAAAGTAATCAGTTCAAAAAGTTTTAATCCGGCGACCATGGCAGTAATAGAGGAAAATTTAGCAAAAAAGACACTAGATCAGTCAACCAGCGAAATAAATTTAATAAAAAATACAGATGAAGAGTTGATTATTGATGTAAAAAATAATAAAGAAGGTATTTTAGTAATCGCGGACAGTTTTTATCCTGGCTGGCAGGCATTTATTGATGCTAAACAAACGAAAATTTATCCGGCCAACATCAACCAAAGAGCGGTATTTATTAACGCCGGCCGTCATCAAGTTCGTTTTCGTTTTATTTCCCAACCGTTTGAGATCGGTAAAAAAGTCAGTTTGGTTTTTTTTATTATCTGGGCCGGTCTTTTTGTCGCCACTATAAAAGCGGGTCATCGCCACCCTTACTCCAAGGATGACAGCGAATAACTCTTTTAAAACCAAGAAATAATCCTTTTGCGCTTCCGTATTTTTCGACAGCCTCGTAGGTATATTCAGAGCAGGTGGGAATAAATCGGCAGACTTTATCGGTTAAAAATAATTGCCGGGCAATGGTTCCATGAAAAAATTTGGTTTTTTGGTAAAAACGAATAGAGCTTAAGATTAATCTTTTCATTTAGTATAATTTTATCAATGAAAATCTCAATAATCACGCTTTTTCCGAAAATGATCAAGGGTTTTTTTGAAGAAAGCATTATTAAACGGGCAGTTGAAAAAAAACTAGTCGAAATAGAAATTGTTAATTTACGCGACTTTGCCATTGACGATTATGGCACGGTTGATGATCGGCCATATGGAGGAGGAACAGGGATGGTGATTCGGATTGATGTTATTTATAAAGCGTTGGCTGATGTCATTGCGAGGAGTGGAACGACGAAGCAATCTCAAAAAAAGAGATTACTTCGCTTCGCTCGTAATGACAGCAAGTGGGTAGCAATAACTTCGCCTAAAGGAAAACAATTTAATCAAAAAAAAGCTCAAGAATTTTCAAAACTTGATCATCTGATCATAATTGCCGGACATTATGAAGAAATTGATGCACGGGTTTTGGATTTTATTGACGAAGAAATATCGATGGGAGATTTTGTTCTTACGGGTGGAGAGATTCCGGCATCCGCAATTGTTGATTCTATCGTCCGCCTAATTCCAGGAGTGTTAAAAAAAGACCATGCAACGAAAAACGAAAGCTTTGATATCAACGGTAAAAAAATTTTAGAATATCTTCAATATACGAGACCAGAGGTATTTATGGGTAAAAAAGTCCCGGAAATTCTTTTGAAGGGAGATCATAAGAAAATTGAAAAATGGCAGATGAAAAAAGCTCTTGAAGAAACTCGCAAAAAAAGACCAGATTTATTAAAATAAAGATATGATTCGTACTCGAGCGGCAATTTCACCAACAGGCTATCCTCATATTGGCACTATCTATCAGGTGCTTTTTGATTATGCTTTCGCCAAAAAAAATAAAGGCCAGTTTATTGTCCGCATTGAAGATACTGATAAAGAAAGAACAGTGACTGATGCGGAAAAAAAAGTTTTTGAAGCATTAGATTGGTTTAGAGTTAAAGAAGATGAAAGTGTTCGGGTTGGCGGTCCTTATGTTCCCTATCGTCAGTCAGAGCGGCTGGAAATTTATAAAAAATATGCAGAAGAATTAGTTGATAAAGGGTATGCTTATTACTGTACTTGTTCAAAAGAGAGATTAGAAAATATAAGACAAGAGATGCAAAAACAAGAAAAAGTACCAATGTATGATAAGCACTGCCGAAATCTCAAATCTCATCCCGCCAACGGCGGGACAAATCTCAAATTTGGAGAATATGTGATTAGACTTAAAATACCGGAAAATAGAAAAATTATCATTAAAGATGAAATCCGAGGAGAGATTGAGTTTAATTCTAATGATGTTGATGACCAGGTGCTTCTTAAATCTGACGGTTTTCCCACTTACTTTTTGGCGGTTGTCGTTGATGATCATCTAATGAAAGTCACTCATATGGTGAGAGGTGAAGAATGGTTAACTTCTTCTCCTAAAATCATTCTTCTTTATGATTACTTTGGCTGGGAGAAGCCGGTTTTTGTCCACACGCCAATTATTAGAAATCCAGACCGGTCTAAATTTTCCAAAAGGCAAGGACATACGAATATTTCTTGGTACCAAGAACAAGGTTATTTACCAGAAGCGATTCTTAATTATTTAGCCTTGATGGGCTGGAGCCATCCGCAAGGAAAAGAGATTTTTTCATTGAAAGAGTTTATTGAAACATTTGATTTCAAAGATATCAAACCAATTGGCCCGATATTTGATCCGATAAAATTAGAGTGGATGAACGGTATTTACATAAGGCAAAAATCAATCCGCCAGCTGGCGGATCAAATCCTTGAATTTTATAAAAATAAAAACGTTAAATTAGATGAAGTTATTGTT
>Ga0210051_1005678_pt1 | contig 11900 bp, 23 predicted proteins | sample CryGey092014_all_FD_185464 | JGI IMG/M metagenome (GOLD analysis project Ga0210051, IMG submission 185464) | Groundwater microbial communities from aquifer - Crystal Geyser CG23_combo_of_CG06-09_8/20/14_all (SPAdes) (version 2) | ecosystem: Environmental > Aquatic > Deep subsurface > Groundwater...
TTACCTAAACACCTTAGAAGATAATGTGTATGGGCTTATTGAACTTGGTGAAGATTGGTGTGATAATAATACAATGGGAAATCCTTGGGATTTCGGGCTTACAGCAGAGAGACAACTAGTATTCTAATTTTTCGTGTAGGTGCTTGACACCCGCCCTATAATGCTTATATTATATTATATTATAGGTTTTTCTAATCCAAAAGGAGAATAGCAAATGGAAATTGTCAATCATTTTAAGGCAAGGTTCCCCTTTGTAGCTGTTACCACTACAGAGGACGGCAGACTTATTAACGAAATATTATCGTCAATTAAAAATGGCACTTCTGTATATTCTTGGGATATTACTTCAGGATTTAGAAAATACCAGGATAGTGAATACAAATTTCAAGAAATAGATGGATGCGCTGACCCTTATGCAGCATTATCTATAGTAGAATCTCCACTAATAAAAGATAATTCTATTATTGTAATGAGGGATTTTCACAAGTTTTTTTCTGATATAACTAATATAAGAAGGACACTTAATCTCCGTCCTTACTTAAAGCCAACAAATAAAACGATAGTATTCGCATCTCCAATCGAAATAATACCACCCGAATTATCTCAGGATATGCCTTCGCTACATTTTGACCTCCCAAATAAAGAAGTAATAAGTAAAATATTAGAAGGTTTTATATCCGATAACAAATTAGAATATAATGATGAAGACAAGGAAGTATTTGTAGATGCACTAACTGGGCTTTCCTGTGAAAATGCACAGAATGCACTCGCAATTTCTCTTGTGGAAGATAAAAGACTTAACTATAAAACTATTGTAGCAAATAAGGCATCTATCCTCAAAGCTGAAGGTCTAGTTACTTATATAGATTATAAAGAATCTTTTGAGGATTTGTATGGGCTAGACCTAATGAAAGAATGGTGTCTTGGAACTGCCAAGTCTCCTGAATCTAATGGTATATTAATTTATGGAGTCCCTGGTTGTGGTAAGTCTCATTTTGCTAAAGCATTAGCAAATGAATTGAAATGGGTCTGTCTTACTGCTAACTTCAATGCTATACGTGGGAAGTTTCAGGGTGATGCAGAAGACCGCATTAATAGCATGATAAAAACTATAAAATCTTTTGGCAATTGTATTGTGTTTGCAGATGAATTTGAAAAAGCCTTAGCCGGGACTTCATCAGGTGAATTAGATTCTGGAGTTGGGCAGAGAATTGTTCAAAGATTACTTACCTGTTTAGCGGATAAAGAATTACCCAATGCGTATTGGGTTTGCACTTGTAATAGCCTTGATGACATATTAACATTATCAGGAGGTGCATTAGTAAGAAGATTTGATGCAATATTCTTTGTTGATATGCCTGATTTGGAAGAGCAGAAGCATATTGCTAAAATATGGAGTAAAAAGAAAAAGGTAAATATACCTGAAAACTTTTCCAAAGGAGGTTATACTGGAGCAGATATTGCCAAACTTGCAACAACTATGTCACTACTTAATTGTGATGTTAAAAAAGCGCAGAAATATGTCATTCCATCCTCTACTTCAATTGGTGATATGATAAAGTGGATACAGGACAAAGCAAAGAATGTTTGTGTTCCTGCTACAAGGAAGGAAAGCACTACAAATTAAACAAACTAGAACTGTGGAGGTGTAATATGCCTTGTTGGGAAGTTAATACACTTTCAGTAGACTTAAATTCTACTGATGAAGAAGTCATAGAAAATGCCATAAAAGCATTAGGCTATAAATATACTAAACAAAATGGAATTATTAGAATCAAAGGGACTGGTATTTCTATCAGTAATGGCAAAGTTACTTATAACAATTATGACACTAAGAAAGTTATGGCAATAAAGAAGCAATGTGGGATTGAAACTGTAAAGAAATCAATGAAGAAAAGCATGTGGACTGGGACTTGGAAGACAAACAAAGAAGGCAAACCATGTATAACAATAACTAAATGGTAGGAGAATAGAAATGAGAAGGAAATATACAGAAAAGATTCACGCAGGTAGATTGTTAGGAATGCTGAAAAAGAAGAATCCTTGTGTGTGTGTTGCCCAGCTTCTAAAAGATACAATGCAACAGTGTATCCTTATTGGAGCTGGGATAGTGAAGTATGCAAAATTTGTATGAAGTTTGTAAATGTTCCTAATTATAATGATTATGCTAACAGCAAATGCCCTTGTAGGAATTTTGGTGAGCATGAAGCTATAAAACGCACTTGGCTTGCTTTGGAAGAGAAAGGATATATATGAAAAATTTTAGTGGAACAATATATGTTCCTACTAATTCTTCTGATACAGAAGAAGATAAGGAATTAAAAAAGGAATTTGCAGCTCTTTTATTTAAGGACTATCCAGAGATAAAAGTTGAATTAGGAAATGATAAATCAGAGTTAGAACTTGACCTATATGGAAATAGGTTCAAATTATAATAGAAAGGGTAAACTATGCCGGATAAAATGTATATAGAAATTGAGGATGATGGCACCATCAGTGTTACTACTGATGGGATTTCTGGCACAAACCATTTATCAGCCGAGAACTTTATAAAAGATATGGCTAAACTTGCAGGAGGTATAAAGACAACAAAGAAAAGGAATAAGTATAGTTATACTCATGTTCACTCAAACGAGGAGGTTCACATTCATTAATGCATCCATATCCAATTTTTGAACCAAACATAATAGATTATTTTAACGGAGCATTTTGGTTAGTGATAATAGGATGGTTGTTATTTAAACTAGCAAAGAAATATTTACCATAACAAAGGAGAATAGAAAATGGAAAAGATTCAGAAGATGTTTTATGACAATGGCACTGTGTGGAATATCAGAACTTCCTCATGGACTGGAGCAGATAAACTGGAAGCAAAAGATATTGGAAAGGAGAATGAGGACATACCTGAGATATTTAAGCTAGGATATAAATATCTTGTTCCTCATGAAACCAGACTTGCTCTTTCTATCCCCAGGTCTAAAGTTCAAGCTCTTATGATGAGATTTGCAAAGCCATTCTTTATTCGTGGTTGCTGGTTTGTGCCTAATAAAAACTTGGTTATTGTTCAGGAAGGATTGAAAAAGATTAAGTCAGAACAGGAAGCTACTGTTCAAACCTTGATTGATGATCTCCCTACTATCAAAACAGAAATGCAAATTCAATATCCAGAACTTGACCAGACTACATGGCCTTCTGATTCTGTAATTCAGAGCAAGTTTGCAATCAGATGGAATGTATTTGAGATTAAAGGTTCAGAAGTTTCTGTTACGGATGATGAAGTATTGGCAGAAGCTAAGAGGCAATTCCAAACGGAGCTTTCGGAAGAGTATGAGGTATTGAAGCAATCTCTTCTTGAAGATGCTCATACAGAGCTAATAAAGGGGATTGCTGACCTTTCCACTAAAATACTTGAATCTACTCAGGAAGGAAGAAGATTGTCTCAAGCATCTCTTAATAAAGCTCATAAGATTATAGATAGTTATGAATCTGTAGCATTCATATTTGACCTTGATTCAATCAAGGCAAAGGTGGAAGAATTGAAAAATAAACTCAATTCTACTAATGCAGATGCTCTTAGAAAATCAGATGGATACAAACAGGACTTTGTTAATGCTATTGCAAAAATAGGTGAAGAGATTGCAGATATTTCACCTATTGCTCTTGGAAAAAGAGTTGTTGACATTGATTAATTGGCAACACACCTTACCTGAAAAGGTAAGGTGAAGAAAGGAGAATAGGAATATGTATTCACAGAGACAAGTACGAAGGGAAATAGTAAGAGTTAATGAGTTTCTTATTAGCAAAGTCAAACGTAAAAACTATAATTTACCTAGACAAGTTACACTAAATAATATAAAAAATGAAATTCTTAATCTATCAGAGCTAAGAGATTTCAGGAAAAAAGCTAAACCAAAGGAAGATATTCTTCTAACAAATAGGCATGATAGATTTGACAAAGTTATGGAAAAATATATATCCTATGCTAGATTTTACGGTAATTATGAAGATATGGATGAAGGAGACATGAGATATGTTGCTGAATATTCAGGTGAAGAAAGGATGGCACTTGTAAAAGTAAATAGTTGGATAAATTATACAAGGAGTTATGGAACTTATGTAAGGATGACAGGACTTGTATTGTTTGATAAAGATAGCAAACAATATAGATTCTTACGTGTAGGGCCTAATGTTAATTCAATAATAAGTGCTCTAGAATATATAAAACCGGCAGAAGTAAGGAAAGCAGAAGCTGTTGGGAAAGAAATAAAAAGACAGGGGGATATATATTTCATACCTCAAAGAACTTGGAACCTGAACAGTTTATCTGGAACTAATCACAATATAATATATAATGGTGAAAAGTGGGATGGAAAGACAAAGTTAAATGGTAATCCTGTTACTATATCTCATCCTACTCATGATAATCTTGTATTAGATATTCCACATAAAGCTGTACAACAAATAATAGTGGCAAACGTATCTTTCCGTTATGGCGGTGGAAGAATAAGTGGACATGCTGACTAATGAAATTATTAATCCTTTCCACTCTTGCATGGATGGGATATGTTATTCTTTCGTTTCAATCTGTGCGGGAAACAGTGTCTGAGGGCTATATTTCATCACCAAAAGTTAAAGCGGCTATGAAGTATCATGGCATCAATAATTCATATGAAATAAACGGAAAACACTACTTTAAAAGAAACGGTAGGAGGGTGGAACTTTTCACCAAGAACTTTGAACTTCACTACAACATTATCTATGGAGGAGAATAATATGGTTACATTTAATCTACGGCCTAAAGTGAGAGTTGCATTTTATCTTTCAAGGCGTTATAATGCCAAGATGGAGGGTGTTGTAGAAAATGATATGAAGAATGGGCTTATTTGGATAAACACCAGTAAGGGAACTGTATGTGTTAAGAAGAGGAATATTATATCAATTTATAAATAACATTATATCTGCACACTAACACTCCTAATGTTAGTGTGCAGAGAAGGGAATAATAATGAAATTAGTATATGAAAAAATACTGTCTGGAGAAAATGAAGGTTTTGAGAGATTAATAGGGGATGACTTTTCTATAAAAGGCACAAGAGCATCTATTGTTGATAGGTTGATGCATACACTTTTCTATGCTAAATAATACAATGTAAAAAAGAATACAATATCAAGAGAAGTACCATATCATACGTCTGATTCAAATGCTATAAAAACATTTATGCAAGAGTATAAGGATATAACAGAGTTTGAAGTTGATGATGAGGAATTAAATGGTCTTTTCAATTTAACTGAAAATGTATTGAGGAACAGACCCAACCATATAAAAGATGATGAAAATACAATTGTAATTTGTGATAATAAACCATATTTCCAGAAGTCTTATGAAGAAGAAGGGCATGATACATACTACAATTATTATAATTGCCCTAACTATAATAACTCTATTAAAGAATTTAATAAATATTGTGCTGGATGTGGCTATAAAATAGAATGGAGGTAATAAAATGGAAGAACTGCTTGAAAAACTCAGGGATGATTTATATTTTTCAGTAGAAGATGCAAAAGAACTTTATTCTAAATGTGATCCCATATCTGCTATGATAGTTTATCAACTATTAGAAGAATTAGTTTCTTCTAAAAAGAAGATTGTTGAACTTCGCACAGCATATTATGATGTAAATCAAAAGGATGACAAATGATAAAGACTTTAATAAGTAAGATACTTACTAAATTATTTCCTTATAAAGGCATTGATGAAGTTATAGAAATCCCAAACTGGAATAACTTTCAACTCAAAGCACAAAGTGATTTCTGGGGCGGAAGCCCTGGAAGAACTATGGATTCATACAAATTGAAAGGGGAATAGGAATGAGGTATATAAACCATACACTTAGGGAGAAGAAATAGATATGTCCTACCTGCATATTGATAATTTATACAAAGCAAAGGATATATTGGAGTTTAGAAGGTGTTATGCAATGGAAAAAGTGCATGGCACTTCTGCCCATATAAAATATAAGGATGACAAAGTTAACTTTTTTGTTGGTGGTGTGGATACATTAGCTTTTGTAAATCTGTTTGACAAAGACTTCCTGCTTTCTAAATTTAGAGAGATGAATAAAAATGAAGTAACTATTTACGGAGAAGCTTATGGGGGTAAATGTCAAGGTATGTCTGTAACTTATGGCAAACAGTTAAAGTTTATAGCCTTTGAAGTTCAGATAGGAAAGGCTTGGCTTAATGTTCCTATAGCTGAAAAGATAGCTGGTGACTTTAATATAGAGTTTATGCCATACTCTCTTATATCTACAGATATAGAAGTATTAACACAGGAACGTGATGCTGATTCTATTGTTGCAATTAGAAACGGTATTGGTGAAGGAAAGAAGAGGGAAGGAATAGTATTAAGACCACCTTTTGAAGTAATAAAGCAGAATGGTGAACGTATTATTGCAAAATACAAGCGTGATGACTTTATAGAAACTAATACACCAAGAAATATTAATGTTGAACAAATAGAGTTACTAACACAAGCTGAAGATATTGCAAATGAATGGGTAACTGAAATGCGTCTTACTCATATACTTGACAAACTTCCTAAACCTCTATCTACAAGTGATATACCTGATATAATAAAATCTATGCTTGAGGATGTAGCTAGAGAAGGGAGAGAAGAATATGTTGACAGTAAGCAAGCAAGAAAAGCTATGAGTAAGAGAACTGTTACACTTTTCAAACAAAGAATGGAGCATGAATTATATGGTAAAGAATAATGTTTATTGGCAATGTCCTAAATGTGATAAAGAATATAATTGGAAATGGGGTAGGTTAGACTGTATATGTGGGCCTATTCATGTAATATGTGAAGAGTGTGGAACTGAGTTTAAAGGTGAGTTTGTATGGGCTGGAGACGAAGATTTTGAAATTGTATTTCCATCATCATATAAGGAGAACAAAGAAAATGATTTTTATTTGTGTTTCTTACCGTGTCTTAAAAACTATTATAAGGGGAGAAACAAAATGAATGACCTAGAAAAGTTTGACGATTTGTATAAAATGGCAACTAAATTGAAAAATGACTTGGATAGCTATACTAAATATTGTTCAGATGAAAGGTATTATGATAAAGTAGGACTTGGTTTTAATAAAGATAGGGCATTTTCCGCATTTAGGACAGAAATATCTTTGGATTCCTGGGTGGGCAACTATAAAAATTCTAGTTGTTCAAAAATAATTAGTATAGCAGACACTAATATATTTCAAACATATTTACTACAATATCTAAACAAGAATGTATTGATTATACTAGATGATATAATATATAGTATGGAGAAAGATTTAATTAAACAAAAAAATATTAAAATAAAAGCTCTGAAAGATGAACTTGTAAAATATGAATCACTAGGGAGTAATAATGGTAACAAAGGAGAATAATATGAATACCGATTTACTTGGCTACATAAAAAATCTGAATGATTCATATAGATACACTACCATTGATAGTAAACCTAGTATTACCAGCTACTTACTTCAACATCCTGATGTAGTTGATGAGCTTTTAACACAAATAGAATACAATATTTCATCAGAAAAAGTTGCTTTAAGAGAAATAGTATATAAATGGATAAATAAGTTAGAAAATATGAGTCACTAGAGATTACTAATGAAAACAATAGTTAACATGATTTTTGGTTCTCATCTGTATGGAACTGATACACCTAAATCTGACAAGGATTTTAAGGGTGTATTTATGCCAAACTATAAAGATGTATTATTAGGAAATATACCTAAATCTATAAATACATCAACTAACCAGAATAATATAAAAAATAGTTCTGATGATGTGGATACAGAAACATACTCTCTCCACTATTTTCTTAAATTGGCATGTCAAGGTGAAACTGTAGCTTTGGATATGCTTCATGCACCTGATAATATGATACTTGAAAAGTCAGAAGAGTGGGATTATATAATAAATAATAGAAGTAAATTTTACACTAAGGATTTGAGAGCCTTCATTGATTATGCTATGAAGCAAGCAGCCAAATATGGGGCAAAAGGAAGCAGACTTAACTCTGCAAAATCAATTATAGACTTTATAAATATGTTTCCACTAGATGGTAGATTAGGATGTTATTGGGATATGTTACCAAGAGATGAGAACATATTTAATATTAAAGATTCACCACAAAATGTAAAACAAATTTCAATATGTGGTAAAGTGTTTCAATTCACTACACCAATAAAACATGTACTAGAGAGTATAAATAAATTTTATTTAGTCTATGGAGATAGAGCTAGAGCTGCGGCAGAAAACCGTAATATTGACCAAAAAGCAGTTTCCCACGCCTTCAGGGCAGCCTATCAAGTTAAATCCATATTTACTAAAGGCACTATAATATTTCCTCTTCCTGAAGCTGAGTTTTTAAAAGAAGTAAAAAGTGGCAGTATTGACTATTCTATTTTAGGCCCTATGTTGGATAATGAAATAGATGAATGCAAACGGCTATCAGAAGAAAGTAGTCTGCCCGATAAAGCTGACACATATTTTTGGGATGAATTTATAATTAATATATATAAGGAGCTAATAAATGGAGATAATTCCAGATGAAGTATTAGATAATATAATAGAGCTATTAGAAAATTGTAGAGGGGTTGAACAAAGAAAAGACTATCATCCAGAAGGAGATGTTTTGAACCACTCTATCCGGTGCTTTCATATTGCTGTTAAAGAATCAACTGATATTGATTTAGTATTGGCAGCATTACTTCACGATGTAGGAAAGGCTATTGAGAAATATGGTCATGATGACATTGCTTTTACTCTATTGGAAGATTTAGTTTCTATAAAAACAGGATGGCTTATAAGTCAACACATGAGAGTGTGTGCTTTTATAGAAGGAGACATGAAAAGAATAGGCAAAATAAGAGAACTTATAGGTCATCCCTGGTTTCCTGATCTTATTCACTTAGTTAGAATAGATAAGATGGGCAGAAATCCTAATAGAAAAATAGAACTTAGTAAGGACATAATTCAAAAAGGGTTGGAAAGAGTAGTTAAGAACCACTTTTTAGAAAGTAGAGAACATGCCCAAACTACCTAATAACTTTACAACTTATGGCTTTAAGCCATTTGACTTCCAGAAGAGAACTATACTCTATGGTCTGAATAAGACAGATGCTGGATATCTGCTTGATGTAGGACTAGGTAAGACACGCTGTGCTATTGACACATCAAGATGGCACTTGCAAAATACTACAGGAGTTAATAAAATACTTGTAGTAGTTCCTGCAACATTGCTATATAATTGGAAAAAGGAGATTGAGTTTTACTCCGAATATCGTTGCACAGTCCTACATCATTCTAATAGAAATGCAAGGATGTATCTCTTCAAGAAGGATGCTGACTTTTATATCATTAATTACGAAGCCTTACGTCTATTTATTAATGAAGTTTCTCAACTTAAACCTAATGGTATTATATTTGATGAATCAGCAAGATATATAAAAAACCCTTCTGCTAAGAGGACTAGGGCAGCTATAAAGATTTCAGACCTTGAATCTGTCAAGTTCAAACTTATATTAACAGCAACACCTATTTCAAATAGACCGGTTGATATATGGTCACAATTTCGTTGTCTTGATAAAGGAAAGTCTTTCGGCAAGGATTTCAGGAAGTTCAAAGACAAATACTTCTTTGTCTATAGAGACGGCATGATAGAGAAGCTAGTTCTTAAAAGAGACAAAGCACAAGAGTTAGCAGAGAAGATATTTACACGCTGTATACGCTTTAAAAAGGAGGAAGTTTTACCAGAACTACCAGAGAAGATATTCCAAACAATAGTGGTAAATTTAGAACCTGATCTACGGGCTGAATATAATGAGCTAAGGTCTCAGATTAAAAGTGAATTATCCACAGTAACAGGTAAGACAGCACTTGAAATATCCAACATACTTGTTAAATTAATACGACTTCAACAATTCACAGCAGGTTATACTAAGGAAGGAAGTTCAGAAGTTACTTTAAAAAATACACCTAAGTTGGATAGAACTATAGAAGAAATAGAATCTATAGTAGATTCTGAATCATCAGTAGTAGTATGGACTAGATTTATTCCTAGTCTTGACCTTATTGCTGAAAAATTAGATAAGTTAAAAATTAAATATGTAAGATTAACAGGGCAGAGGGCAGACAAAGCAAAGAGATTCAAGGAGATTGAACGATACCAGAATACAGATGTTCCGGTATGTTTGGGAATTATAGACCTTGGCATAGGAATAGAACTATTCAAGAAGGAAAGTAAGGCAGCGTATCAACATACTATTTTCTATGAAAATGCGTGGGCTTTGGATAAGAGGGAGCAAGCAGTTGGTCGAATTCATCGAATAGGTCAAAAGTCTGTTTGTAGATATGTTGATATAGTGGTGGAAGATTCTATTGATATTAAGATACTTGACGTTATTAGAGGAAATCAAGCAATAGCAGACTTGATACTTGAAAGGGGAATAGATTATATACTATGAGTAAAGTAAGACTATGTGGAGTGGATATTGATGTTGTATTTTCTGACCCTGAAGATTGGGAAGCTAACGGAATGGGCAGGTCTTCTCAACTTAATAGTAGAATAACTATAAGAAAGGGTATGAATGAAGACTTAGAAGGAAGTGTTTTTCTTCATGAAGTAATACATCTAATATCTGATATGAATAATTTGAACTTTTGTAATGATGAAACTCATGTTAGTGTTTTGGCTAATTCTCTCAATACATTTCTAAGAGATAATAAACTTATATACTGGAAGGAGAAATAAGAAAGAACAGATAGTTAATCGAATTCATCGAAATATTATAGGCAAGGAATATCCATTTTATCAAGAAATATTGGAAGAGCAGAAGAAAGAAATAGAAGCTCTTAGACAATGGGAGAACCATTAATTATGTTCTGGAATAAGAAGGAAGTTGAAGTTAAGTTGGAACCAGCCAATCTACCACCCAAGAAGCCACAAAGCGAATTGAGTATATATTTTAATACAGGTAATAAATCTACTTTATATTATTCAATTCCTTTGGAAAATACAGACCATTATATAACTCCGTGGATTCCTTTCTATAAATGGTTCTTTGGCAGGAAAGGAGAATATTTCATTTTGAAACATAGGAAAGGTGAAGTACTTATCAAGAGAGATCAAATAGAATTTTTCAGTATTGACATAATATAGAAGGACAAGATATGAAGAAGTACTATCTATTTACACTTGGTATGCCCCATAATAATTCATGGAACGGAAAATGGTCTGGAAGTGAAAGGCTATATTGTATTGTAAGAAGTTATACAGTATATAAAAGGGGGGAATCAGACACACTAAAAAATGTACAATCTGAAACTTACCACACCTATGCTTTTGGTGATGGTTGGGTTGCATCTGTAAGTGTTAAGGAAATAGAAGGAAAAGATGCACCAAAGTTTAAGAGAAGATCAGCCGGATTTAATGGCTATGATTGGATGGTGTATGAAATAGAACAATATGGAAGAATAAGATTTTATGAAGAGAGGCATCCAACTGAATGACCTACTACTATATTATTGTTAAGGTAAAGGGAGAAGTTTTTTCCCTAGCTGGCCCTTTCCATTCTCTCCATGCAGCAGTTGTATTAACACCTAAAGTTGCTGATGCAGCGGGAAGGATTGATAAAAAATATAAGACAGGATATTATGATATTGTTGGGAAAGAAGATGATACAGATAAAGGAATCTTTAATGATAAGGTAGGATTATGACAATATCCATAGCATTTACCATACTAATTCTTATAGTACTTGTTCAAATACGCAATCGCCTGGTCTACAAACTGACCCATAGGGAGCTTATGATATGCAGGGCCACCGCCCTTGCCCTCATA
>Ga0210051_1005679_pt1 | contig 11896 bp, 10 predicted proteins | sample CryGey092014_all_FD_185464 | JGI IMG/M metagenome (GOLD analysis project Ga0210051, IMG submission 185464) | Groundwater microbial communities from aquifer - Crystal Geyser CG23_combo_of_CG06-09_8/20/14_all (SPAdes) (version 2) | ecosystem: Environmental > Aquatic > Deep subsurface > Groundwater...
TACTCGTTGCTGTAGTTTCCATTGCTGCGATCCTGGCTTCGGTGTTGGGTGTGATTTCGGACTCTGTGAGTCCGCCGAGTACTTTACCGCATTTAAGCCGGGGCAGCAATTCTGGAGGGCTACTTATCTGAAAGGACAGAATGATATGGATCAGAATGCGAACGATGGAAAACGGCGCGCGGCGGAACGGTCTCATCATTCTGTTCCGGTCAGGCTGTTCCTGGCAATGTGCATCTGCGGTGTCGCTGCCACGATCGGCGTCAGCCCCTGCGGAGGTGAGGATATGCCGTACACGGACAGCCCTGTCATCCCGGACGCCCAAACGGGGAGTCTGTACCCCTTCCTGAGCGCGACGGCGGCGCGGTCGCCGCTGGAGCTTTCCTTCCTGCGCGACCCGTTCAAAAACGTGGAAACGTGGAAACGGAAGGCGCGGACGAAGGTACTCAGCCTGCTCCACTACAGTCCGCCCCGGTGCGCCCCGCGTGCGGAAGTGGTCGAGCGCGTGGACTGCGGCGAGTATGTGCGCGAGAGGCTCTACTTCAACACAACGCCGGACATTCGCGTGCCCGCCTATCTCCTCCTCCCGAAAGGCGAGAAGAAGCGGCGGCCCGCCATCGTCGCGCTGCACGACCATGGCGCTTTCTTCCCGTGGGGCAAGGAGAAGGTGATTGCCACCAACAATGAGCATCCTGCGTTGACCGAGTTCAAGCGGACCGCCTATTCCGGGCGCAGCTACGGCAGCGAGCTGGCGAAGCGGGGGTACGTCGTCATTGCCATCGACATGTTCTACTGGGGGGAGAGGCGGATGCAGCTCGCCAGCGACCCGCCAACATGGAGAGATCCGACGAAGATGAGCCTGGAGGACGTGGCGCAGTTCAATAGGCGTTCCAGCGCGAGCGCGCCGCTCATGGCTACCGGGCTTTTCGAGGCGGGTGTCACCTGGGCGGGTGTGATGTTCATGGACGACATCCGGACGGTGGATTACCTCGTCACGCGCCCCGAGGTGGACCCAAATCGCATCGGGTGCTGTGGGCTTTCCGTCGGCGGATTCCGATCCGCCCATCTCGCGGGACTGGACCCGCACATCAAAGCCGCGGTTGTTGTGGGCTGGATGTCTACGTATGGCTCGATGCTCCAGAACAAGCTGACCAGTATCGGTTTTATGAAAGTCATCCCCGGTCTTTACCAATACATGGACCTGCCGGATGTCGTCTCCATGACCGTGCCTGGTGGTCTTATGATCATCAACGGAACCCAAGACGGTCTGTTTCCCCTTGACGGAGTCTACGCATCTTTCGACAAAATCGCGGCGGTCTACAGAAAGGCAGGCGTTCCCGAACGATTTCAGGGCGTCACATACGACGGCCCGCACGAGTTCAACGCGGAGATGCAGGAGAAAGCCTTTACCTGGCTGGATCGGTGGCTGAAGCCATAAGCGTAAGCCAGCGCGACGCCGGAACAGCCGTGGCAGAGAGTCCCATGGGGGGTACGACACACAAACGACGGCTGGATTGCCGACAAGTCCTGTGCTATACTTCTGGACAGTCTAGTGCAGCCTTTCGTAAATTCTTCGACATTAGACACCGGATCGCTTCAGCGTCCGGTAGCTCACACAACTGACTACCGAGCGCCAAGAAAGGACATCTTTTCTCCCCTTTCAACCCGTGTTCGTGCCGAACACGGGTTGAAAGGGGAGAAAAGAAGGATAGCCTCCATCGTGTAGCTGCCTGTGTGAGCTACCGGACGCTGAAGCGATCCGGCGTCCTTCTGTTGGCAAACTTGCGAAGCGACGCACTAGACAGAAACTAAAGGAGGGGAATCATGACGAACGTCTGGCAACTGCAAACCGCCAAGAACCGGTTTAGCGAGCTCGTGGAACGTGCTCTGACTTCAGGGCCGCAGATCGTCACTCGCAGGGGCAAGGAAGTTGTCGTCGTTCTTCCTGCCGAGGAATGGAAGCGGCTACAGAGGCCGAAGCAGTCGCTCGTGGAATTCTTCCAGAAGTCACCCTTGCGTGAGGTGGAAGTGAACCTGGAGCGGTCACAAGACACGGGCCGGGAGATCGAGCTGTGAGATATCTCCTTGATACTTGCCTCATCTCGAAACTCGTCAGGAAGAAGCCTTCGTCGCAAGTCACGGAGTGGGTTACGGCGCAGGAGGAGCGGGACTTGTGTCTCAGTGTTCTCACCATCGGCGAACTTGTGAAAGGAGTCCATCGGTTAACGGACGCTTCACGGAAGCGGAGCTTGTCAACGTGGATCTCACGGGACGTGATGCAGCGGTTCGGGGGTCGAGTCCTGCCGGTATCCGTTGAGATGGCGGATTGTTGGGGGAGGCTTACGGCTCAAAGAGAGACCGCGGGAGCGCCGTTGCCGGTGGTTGACGGGTTGATTGCCGCGACCGCAATGATTCATCATCTTGCTGTCGTCACCCGCAACATCAGCCACATGGCGGCAGCCGGAGTCCAAGTGCTCAACCCGTGTGAACCGGCGGCGAGATGAGCAAAGGCATATTCTGTCTCCCATTGCTGATTATTGCTGGTCTGACCGCTGGGCATGCCGCCGAGGTGAGACCGATGAACTTTTCTCTGTATAATGACCGGCCGACGCCGACTCGTGAGATTGCGCGTGTCTCCATCCCGGTGCCCGTGGGGTTGATGAAAGAAGAGCCGCCCCAGTTTGTGTCGTTTGGCGCGCGACACCTCTCCGCCCAGGCCAACGTCATTACGCGACACCCGGACGGCTCCGGGCGACGTGTCATGCTGAGTTTCCCGGTAAACCTTGCGGCAAAGAGCAGTCGCGCCTTCACTTACAAACCGACCGGAAAGGCCGCTCGCCTTCCCGCGCTCGCCCAGCTTGACGACAGGTCTGCCACCATACAGACGGACGCTTTCGACCTGCAATTCGACGACGAAAACTGGAGAGTCACAAGCAAGAGCGGGACCGAGCTGGCATCGATCGATCCCTTCGGACCGCAACTCGTGGCAGGTCGACCACCGACGATAACGGTGATCGAGAACGGTCCTTTCTTTGTCTGGTTGCGCTGGCGACAGGACGGCTCCGACTACAGTCGCGAGGTGGACATTCAGGCGGATAGACTGGGGCGAGTCAGGCTCGCGCAACGCATCGTCCGACACCTCAAAGACAACGGTTGGACCCCGGACTTTGGCTTCGAGTTCTCCGCTACGGCGGTCAAGCCTCTCAGCCTGCCGGAGAAAACTCTCCATTTTCTAACTCTGCCCATTGCCGGGCCAATCTCCAAATGCCCCGAACTTGTCGCCGCGCTTGAACTCGCGAACGGCGCGCCGCTCTCGATGGTGAACCCTCTTGCCCTGCGTCAGCATCGCGGGACCCTTGAGACGAGCCGTTCGGGCGACACGACAACCGTGCGGTTCAGCCGTGTCGAGCCGGTCGTGAAGGAGATGGACAACCTGCTCCTCCAAGAGGGGATGTGGCGCACAATCGAGGTAGTTCTCCAACCGGCGCCGCCCGAATCGCTTGCCGCGTCGGTTGACTCGCCGCTTCGGGCAAAGGTTGACTGGCAGCTTTACAACCAGGTCTACCGCACCGGCCCGCCTCTGAAGTTGAAGAGCCCCGTCCTCAAGGATATGGTCGAGAAGTACGTCACGACGCTGCAGGCGCTGTCGATGCACGGCGATGACTGGGGAAGTCTCGGCGGGCTGGAGCGGTACAACCATTGCCAATACATCTGGGAAGACTACTTCCGCACAGGCGATCCTCGTCTCCGCCGCGTCGCATTGGACTACTCGGAGAACTACAACGACTTCTCGGTTTACTGGGGACCGAACCCGGACTTGTACGGCGGCAGCCGCTATCCCGCTAACAACCAGACACAGCCGTGGGCGGGGAGCTTCCGTACTCGACACAACAATGCGGTAACCTTCTGCACCAAAGGCTATCACAGCTTCTGGCTGGCCTATGAGGAAACCGGAGACACGCGCTTCCGGTACGCTGCTGAACAGCAGGCCAGGTGGTCGTCAACTCACGTCCACGCAACGGTCAACTACATGCGCTGTATCGGCCAGGTGGTCGATTTTGTGAAGCTCTACGAATATACTGGCGACCGCTTCTACCTGGACAATGCCAGCAGACTGTGGACCGAGTTCCAGACGTGCCAGAACCCGGACCTGCTCTTCAACGAGGCCGGCGTGCCTTCGACCGGCAACGATCTGTATGTTCCCGACGATAGCTTTGGCTACAAGAACCCCTACGTGAAGTCCTACATCGTTCAGTATGCGACCAACTCGCTGCCGTACCTGCTCGCGCACAAGCCGGAGGACAAGCGCCTGCGGGACACCATCCTCGCCTGCAACGACTGGATGGCGAGAGTGCAGACAGCAGCGGGAGGCTGGTCGTATCCTGGCCCCACTACAGCCGGATTCGGATGGAACATCGAGTATTGCCACGGGCTGATGGCCGGGTACAGCGTCGAGCCAAAGGAGCAGTACATCAACGCCGTCCAACGCGAATTGTCGGCGATCATCGCCTTGTGCGAGGCGTATGGAGCGATCCCGAGCGGCGTAAAGCCCTGGGAGCACATCGCCGGCATGACAAACGCCGACTTGGGCAATATGTACCACCTCAGAACCGACCGCGATCGGAGTAGAGATTTCACGGATGGCGTTCTCCAGTTTGGCGCATCGCCCGATTCAACGGTGTATCTACGGGCACTGCTGCGCGACTATCTTGAGCGCCGCACCGAAGCATCACTCTTCACGAGGAACGAGGCCCTGGACCACGTTCTCAGAATGCCGGCGTCCGTTTCCAGGGGCGCCTACCGGCAAACCGGTGATCCGTCGCTGCGCATCACGGTGTCGAGCACAACCACCCCGGAAGGCACAAAGGTCAACCTAAAGGCAGATGCCGGATACAAACTTGCGGGCAGGGGATTGACGTATCGCTGGGTGCTCCCCACCGGAATCACCAAGGAAGGGAAGGCACTTTATTGCACCTTTGCGCGGCGTGGCGAGTTTGAGGTGAAGCTTCTCGCTCACACAGGAGATACGGAATACTCCCGATCAGTCTTCATCACGACGCCGGCCGGACCGGGTGACATCGGGCTGTCCCGCTGGCCGGACGGAATCCGCGTTCAGGCCGAATCGTTTTCTGAACAAGGGGGAGGAGCGACGACGGTCCACGTCCGCACTGCGGCCGAAAAACTCGGATCCATCGGCGGCGCCATTTCGCATTGGGAGTCCCCAGGATCTTGGGTCGACTGGAGGTTCAACGTGCCGCAAGCCGGACGCTACTTTGTGCTTCTCAGATACGCCTGCCCCGCTGTAAGCCACCGGCTGGTTTCCATTGAAGGCAAGGACCTGGGGAGCATGAACCTGGATGCGACCGGTGGCTTCGGCAGCGCGGTCCAAGACCAATGGAACGTCGAGCTGTTCCGTGACAAAGCTGGGCAACCCCAGACGGTCGACTTGACTGCCGGCCCGCACACAGTACGGTTGGCCAACGTAGAAGGGAAAGGCTGCAATCTCGACTACATCGATTTCCTCCCCGCACCGGACAACCGCTTATAGTGGGATGGCAGAGGGGGAGGTTGGAGACACGCCAACCCCCATTGCGGGGGTAATAAGGCTGACCATCACAGATCCAACTTGCACCCGGTCCCGTTCGCAACCTCAACGAGTATCTCTGAGATATGAGGTTTGAGATTGCCGCCTTGCTGCTGTTGTGGAAGAGCGGAATTGCGCCAAGAGGATGCCCTCGAGACAACCAAAGGCACCTCGGATGTTAGCATGAGAGACCGTATACACACGCCAAACACACCGCTGCACAAAACTGTTCACCTCACCGCTTGGGTGAGTTTTTTTACCGATTTCAGCAGTGAGATGATTTATCCGCTGCTGCCGCTCTTCCTCGGCAACCTGGGCGCGGGGAAAGCCTTCATCGGGCTCGTGGAAGGTGTCGCCGAAGCAACCGCCAGCCTGCTGAAGTTCGTGTCGGGAAAGGTCTCCGACCGTCTGCAGAGGCGCAAGGGACTGGTGGTTCTCGGGTATTCCGTCTCCTCGGTGGCGCGTCCACTGGTAGGACTGGCGATGCTCCCGTGGCACGTCCTGATTCTGCGGGTATTGGATCGTACCGGGAAAGGGCTGCGTTCATCACCGCGCGATGCTCTGATTGCGGATGTTACGCCGGCCGACCAGCGAGGCCGCGCATACGGATACCAGCGCGCCATGGATCACTCTGGCGCGGTGGTGGGCCCGCTGGTGGCGACGCTGTTGATGACCGGTTTTCTCGTGAGGGAGCGTACGGTCTTCCTGCTGGCGGCGATTCCTGCTGCGGTTGCAGTGGGTCTGGTATTGCTGATTCGGGAGACACCCCGTGCGTCCGACGTGAAGGCAGACCGCAACGCGTCGCCGTCGTCTCCATCGTCCCGACTGGACCCGCGCCTGATGCGGGTCATCGGAGTACTCATCCTTTTCGCGCTGAGCAATTCAAGTGACGCATTTCTTCTGCTGAGAGCGGGGGATTTGGGCGTGTCCGTGGCGCTGATTCCTGCGCTGTGGTCCATGCATCATCTGGTGAAGGCATCTCTGTCAACGCCATGCGGCGCTCTGTCCGACCGCCTGGGGCGCGTGCGAACCATTGCCGTGGGGTGGTTCGTCTACGTCTTGGTTTACGCGGGGTTTGCGCTGGCCTCGCAGCCCGTGCATATCTGGGTACTTTTCGGCGCCTACGGCCTATTCTTCGCGCTGACGGAAGGCACCGAGAAAGCGCTCATCGCAGACTTGTGTGAGTCTCACCAGCGCGGGCTGGCCTTCGGGGTCTACAACGCCGGCATTGGTGTCGCCGCACTCGTATCGAGTCTGACAACCGGCCTGTTGTGGCAGGCGTTTGGCGCCACAACCGCGTTGCTCACAGGATCGGGCATTGCGGTTCTCGCCCTTGCCCTGATGCTGTACCAGCAGGCCCGCGCCCGACCACGCGGATAGAATGAAATAGAGTCGGTTACGGGGGAATGATTACACGAAACAGTTAGCGAAACAGAATTTGTCACTCTACACGCACTCGGACAGGATGTACAAGATTGACAGGAGGGGGGAGAGCGACGAGGGAACGTCGTTGCGGTTGCGTGTAGCCTTGCACGCTTCGCCACGTTGACTCCTGCGAGCCATCGTGCGTGTAAGTCCCCGCCGAACTGCCGAAAGGCCAGTGACCGGTCTGCGCGAACTCTGTGAGTTCGCCCTCATCCTGCGCATCCAGTGAATCCTGTCAAGAGGTTATGCCTGAGCAGTTACCAGGGTTTGCGCTATAATCTTCCGCGACATTCGAGCAACCGATTTACGAAAGGCGAACAATGGAATCCATCAAACCATGCAACACCTACCGCGCTCGCGCAGCGGGGAAGAAGACGCTCAAACTGCCCGATGGCCAATCCACCTTCAAGGTCTATTTTGTGGACATCGTGGAGCGGCGGGATCCGGAGCGATTCGAGTGGAAGCTGTGCGGACGCAGTCAGGAGGGTTTCGTTGATCTCCTGAGAAAATCGGGAATTGAGGGGGTCGGCTTTGTGATCGCCTTCCCACACATCACAAAAGTCTTCCGATACGGACCGGCGATGGAGACCGTGATGAACGTCAGCGCGTTCAAGACGGATGGACTGGTGCCGTTGTCACTGGACCGAGGCGAGGGCTACGTGGAGTTCGCCTGCCTTGCCGAAGCCGTCATTGCGGCGGACGAATACCGCTTCTGGGCCGCCGCCGGATCGGTGGAGGAATACCTCACACAGTGGAGCGACTTCGACGACGGACCGGTCGTTGATCACGCGAAGTTGAGGCGATACTGGGAGTCAGTTGCTCCTGATTCGGGCACTTGCGGATCATAATTCGACACAAACAATTCTGCTCCGACCCTTGCTGTATTCTCCCGGTTGCAGTTGCTCATGCCGTATTGGAGTCTCCATGGACGTAGATTCGCCCAGGAGTAAAACTCACGCACCGCAGGACAATCGTCGTAGGTCATCAGAAAGCGGTGTGGGGTGTTGCGGAGAGTTGCCGCGAGCCGCTCATGATCGAATTCGTGCAGCCCGCCTTTCTTCCCATACAAACGTTCCGCAGAGAAGTACGGGGGATCGAGAAAGACGAACACATCCTCCCCCGGCGCGTCGATGATCTCCTGGAAATCGAGATTGGTGATTTTCACTTCCCCCAGCGCGTCCGGCATCGGGGTGAGCCGTTGGATGGATGACGCGGTGAATCGTCGTGTGCTCGCCTGGCTGGAGAAACCTCCGGCGCGCGTCGTGCCTGAGAACGTGACCCGGTTGAAGAAGAAGAACAGGAATGCCTGACGGAAGGGATCGGCCGGCTCCTCTTCGCGAGCGTTCAGGAAATACTCCTTCGTCTCGGCGGGATCGCTGAAACTGCACCGCAGCGATTCCAGTTCATCTTGCAGCCGCGCGCACTGCGCAGTGTCCTGTACGGTGGTCCAGAACGCGTACAGATCAGGGAACAGGTCGTTGATCCAGTATCGTTCGGCAATGCCCGCGCTTCGCGCGGCGAGGAAGACGGAGCCGCCGCCAACCATCGGCTCGCGGTACTCTCCCACTTGCCGCGGCAATAGCGGAAGGATTTGCTCAATGGCTTTGGACTTTCCACCGGGGTAGCGGAGGGGAGACCGGTAGCGGTGCTTCGTGTGTCCGGTCGCGTTCACGCGCCCCAACCTTGCCTCCAGGGGGCGGGAACACTGCTGGTCGCCTCGGTTTGAGGGATCTTCTGTCGCATCCAACATGACGCGCCGCGCTTGTCGCCCGGCATTTTTGGGGGATTCCACCATCGAGATTAGATCACCCCGTTGTCCCCAATCGACTTGTTCTCAAAGAAGTTGTCCTGAAGCGTCGAAGGCATGGACACTTCCAGAATCAGAGCGGGCCCGATGCCGGTGAATGAGTGCCCCAGCCCGGGTGGCATGGGCAGCAGGTCGCCTTTCTCCATGACCCGCTCTTCGACTCCCACCCTCATGCGCAGCGTTCCTTTCAGAAGGAAGAAGGTTTCATGCTTCACTTTGTGGTAATGGTAGGGACAGGTCTGGCCATCGAAGACGAAGAGGAACTTGCCGCAATAGCCAAGCTCAACCTCGTTAGCCACCCAGAACTCGGTTTCCCCAACATCCCGAAAGCGACCCAGTCCAAAGTGCAGCGGCAGCGGGGTTACGTCCGGCATGGTGATTCCCCATGCGGCGATTTGCTCCTTGACGGCCTGTACGGCTTCTTCCCGTTCGTTGCCCTGCAGTTCCAGATGATCGTATTTGCCCATCGCATGTCTCCTTGTGGAACAATCGAGCTCGTAGTCGTTCTCGCTGTCGTCGTCGAGGCGGGATTCGAGTTCTGGGAACTCGCAGAGCTCCCGCACGAGAACGACTACGAGCACGAGCTGGTTGCGGCTCCGCCGACTGATGTTGGACACCGCACCATTCACACTCGCCCAAGAAACGCATTGACATTCTACTCAATACTGCCTATCTTGGGAAACCGACGCGGGTCTATTCTACCCGCGTCCGCTTGTTTCGACAAACGGTCTGTGCACTACTCCGGGGTTATCCCGTTATCCGGCTATCCTTTTCAAGGTAGGTTATGCATGAATCCTTCAAGCTGGGCATCCGTCGATCCCACGACGGTTCCGCACATCGTTACCGACTCTATCCCAGGCCCGAAGTCTGCTGCATACAACGCTCGCGGCATGAAGCACATGACCGGCTATTCCAGCCAGGTCACCTTGTGCCCGGTGGTCTTCGGGAAGGGCCACGGAGTGACGCTGACCGATGTCGACGGCAATGTCTACATCGACTTCTCCAGCGGCATCTACGTGACTACCCTCGGTCACTGCCATCCCAAGATCAGCGAAGCCGTCGCCTTTCATGCAAAGAACCTGATGAACTGTCACGACTTCAACACACCCGTCAAAGTGGCCTTGCTGGAGAAGATGGCTGAGATTCAGCCGTGGGACCTGACCGGGATGCAGTTGTACGACAGCGGCACGACCGCGGTGGAGGCGGGTCTGCGAGTCTGCCGCGCGGCGACGGGGAAGACCGAGTTCATCTCCTGCTACATGGACTTCCACGGCAAGACCGGTCACGCGGTGAGCTTGGCGAACATGAACCCGACGAACGGTCCCGGTCGGAGTCAGGGCTTCTACATGGTGCCGCGACCGTATCCCTATCGCCCACTGTTCACGAAACCGGACGGCACGATCGACACCGACGCCTACATCAACTTCTTCGCTGAATTCATCACGTGCGCCACCACGGGCAATGTCGCTGCGTTCGTGCTTGAGCCGGTTCAGGGGTGGGCTGGGTCGATCTTCCCGCCGGATGATTTCTTCCCCAAGCTGCGCCAGTTCTGCGATGACCGAGGCATTCTGCTGATGGCCGACGAGGTTCTCACCAGCATGGGGCGGACTGGCAAGTTCTTCTGCATCGAGCACTGGGATACGCGCCCCGACGTCGTAACCGTTGGCAAAGGGTTTGGCAACGGGTTCCCCGTGACCGGGATGCTTGTGTCTGAACGGTACAAGGAAAGCATCAACAAGATTTCCGCTTCGACCAGCTACGGCGGCAATCCCATGGCCTGCGCCGCCGCGCTGGCAAGTATCGAGGTCATTCAGGAAGAGGGGTTGCTGGGGCATGCGCTGAAACTCGGTGAATACTTCGACCGACGCATGGCTGCCATGAAGGACGCACATCCCATCGTTGGCGACGTGCGCGGCAAGGGCTGTCTACTCGGTGTGGAGCTGGTCAAAGACCGCGAGACAAAAGAGCCGTTCCCCGAAGCAGGGAAGCTGGTATACCAACGGGCCTTCCAGAAGGGCCTCGCCTGGGTTCCTGCCGGCCACATCCTGCGCATGTCGCCTCCCATCGTGATGGAGGAATCCATCGCAGCAAAGGGCATGGATATCATCGAAGAATCAATCGCGGAAGTGGAGCGGGAGTTCGGTTACTGACCCTGAACAGCCTCTGGCAACTGACAGTCTGCCCACGCTGAAGTATACTGAGCGCAGCTTCCGCTATTGTCGTTTCAGAGGGCAAGGGAGAGAAAAAAATGAGTATCGCAGTAAGCATCCCGAAACCGGCAGAGCTTTCCGTCAAGCTGGAGTTCCGCTCCGAAGTGAACATCACGCCCTTCGCCGCCAAGCAGAGAGTCGATGACTACCTGCTCAATGAAGTGGGTAATCTGCTCCACGCCGACGAACCGGAACTGTTCATGGACGCGGAGGGGATTTTCTGGCGCACCCCGGTCGCGTACTCCGTACCGTCGCGCGGCAGGTTGGGCACGGTCGGTGTCCTGTTGGTGGACGTACAGACAGGCAGAATTCATCGCTCCGAAACCGAATCCCAGGAGATGCTCAGGAATGTTGAGACACTCTCTCGCGCTTCCTCATCTGAAGCAGGATAGGAAATGGATCTGCATCCCTGCCTGCGTGCGCATGGTGCTTGCCTACTACGGAGAGTCCCGGACGGAGGCTGAGTTGTGTGGTCTCCTTCGGTGCACGGCGGCAGGCACAAAGGCCGCCAATGTGCGCCTTGTGTCCGCCTTGGGGTACGATGTTGACGTCAACTACCTGGGTGTCGAGCACGCTCGAGAACACCTCGCCCATGGAACTCCCATCATTGCGTGTGTTCGGACGGGAGACCTGGAGTAAGTAGGTCGTCAAAAATACTGTCCCTGCTGAAACGAAGACGGACATACCCGATTGATTCGGTAATCCCCCCGAACTTGTTTCGGGGGATGGTTAGGACCACGCTAACGGCGGGAGGCGACAGACAGAATCCCCCCGAACTTGTTTCGGGGGATGGTTAGGACCACGCTAACGGCGGGAGGCGACAGACAGAATCCCCCCGAACTTGTTTCGGGGGATGGTTAGGACCACGCTAAC
>Ga0210051_1005682_pt1 | contig 11894 bp, 10 predicted proteins | sample CryGey092014_all_FD_185464 | JGI IMG/M metagenome (GOLD analysis project Ga0210051, IMG submission 185464) | Groundwater microbial communities from aquifer - Crystal Geyser CG23_combo_of_CG06-09_8/20/14_all (SPAdes) (version 2) | ecosystem: Environmental > Aquatic > Deep subsurface > Groundwater...
ATAAATTGAATAACGGAGTTTTCTCATTAATTTCAATGTGCCATGCATTAAAAAGGCTATTATAAAGAATTAATCCTATAATCTTGGTGCCTTTGTGCCTTTGTGGCAAGATACCTGAGTAGTTACTCTTTTTTTACAATAACGCCTTTCTGTATTCATTGATGAGCAACTGCCTGCCGACCCCGTGATCAATAAAGTCCCAGGGCAGGATTTCGTCAATACCCTTTTGACGATAAACATAAAAATCCGGATTCACATTGACCTCTTTAAATGCCTGCGACCAGTTGCCGTGATGCCTGTGGACCGAAAAAAGAATCCTGCCCACCAGTCTGTCGCCGAGGGAAAGCAGGGCCTGAATGTAGCTCCATTTTGGGAGATCATGTGCCACCTTGATCGCTCCCTCCCTGCCGAGGGCGCTGACGATCCTTCTCATCTTTCTTCTTACAGTATTGATATCTTCAAGGGGTTGCCATTGGAAAGGCGTTGCCGGTTTAGGGATGAACTGATTGATGCTGAGGGTAATGCGTTTGAACCGCCTTCTCCCGGCAGAATAGCTAATGGCATGGTGCTTGATCTTTTTGGCCAGATGGATGACGGCCTCGATATCCTCGTCCGTTTCGGTCGGCAGTCCCACCATAAAGTAAAGCCTGATATTGGTAATACCATATTCTATGAGTAGTTCCACGGCATTAAAAATATGGTCGGTTGTAATTCCCTTGTGGATCACATCTCTCAATCGCTGGGTACCCGCTTCCGGGGCCAGGGATACAGTTTCCACTCCGGTTTCCTTAAGTAAGGCAACGATCTCGTGGTTTAGTCTGTCCAATCTCAGGGACCCGACGGCCACCTCACCTCCTTGCTCCAGGACAGACCGGCAAAGAGAGGGCAGATCGGGATGATCTGATACGGCCGTGCCGAGCAAACCAACCTTCTTTTGTTTCTCAATCCCCCGTGAAAACGAAGGTTTAAGGGTGCTTACATCTCTGAATCTTGCCGGCCTGCACACAAATCCCGCTGCGCAGAAACGACAACCACGCCGGCAGCCCCTGCTCACCTCCGTAAGGAACATCCCTCCAAATTCTGCATCGGGGGTGGTGATTCCTTGCTCGGTCGTAAAGGTGTTGATGTCCGTAATCCATCTTTTCTCTATCTTCTTGGGGAATGAGGGATCGACAGGTTCGATGCTTTCTATAAGGTGATCTGTTCTGTAAGTTACCCGGTAACATTTCGGCACGTAGGCTCCCCTGATCTCTTTTTGCACGTGGAAAAGGACCTTCTCCCGCGGCAGACCACAACGGCGGGATGCCTCAAAGGTATGGAGAAACTCGGGAAGGACCTCTTCCCCTTCGCCCAGTAAAAAAAGGTCAAAAATATCGGTTAGAGGTTCAGGATTCAGGGTGACGGATATGCCTCCCCCGATAACGAACGGTTCTGTTTCTTTTCTCTGCCCGGCATCGAGGGTAACTCTTCCCATATCCAGGATCTTCAATATGTTGGGGTAGTCGTTTTCAAAAGAGAGGGAAAAGGCGATGATGTCAAAGTCGGCAAGAGGTCTTTGCGACTCTAAACTGAAAAGGGGGGCCGATCTTAGGGCGAATTCTGTTTCGAGGACGGGATCAGGAAGGAAAACCCGTTCACAGAGAAAGGAGGGATAACGGTTCAAAAGGGCATAGATGGTCTGGAAACCGAGGTTGGACATCCCCGCGCGATATAAATTCGGCCAGGCAAGACAAACTGTTAAGGCATTTCCCCAAACCTTTTTGGGGTATCCATCTTCACGAGCTAAGAGATCATGGTATTTTTTTTTAAGTACCCGGGACATATTTTTTTAGAATCTCTTTCATCTTTTCGATTATAATAATATTCTGCTCACGTCTCTTCACGGCTATCCGAAGGTAACGGTTCCCAAGGCCATGGAAGGTACTGCAATCTCTTACAAGTATTCCCTCTTTAGCCAGACGGTCTCTGATCTCTGTAGAGTTTAAACCGATCCGGTTGGCTATATGGACGAGGATAAAGTTGGCCGCACTCTCATAGGTCTTCAAACCCAGGATTTCATCCAATGCATTTCTCAAAAACTCCCTTTCAGTTGTTACATATTTCCTTGTATTCTTTATATAATCCCCATCGAAAAGGGCCTTTGCCGCTGCCCTCTGTCCCAGGGAGCTGACCGTCCAGGGTGGTTTATTCTCCTTGATCTTTGCGATACACGACGCCCCGGCCATTACATAACCTATCCGAAGCCCTGGAATACCAAAAAACTTGGTCATGGATCTAAGGACGATGAGATTGGGAAACCTGAAAATCTCCTTCTTGAGCGATTCATCCTCCATAAAATCTATAAAGGCTTCATCAATTACAGCAAGTATGTTTGCTTCTTGGGCGTATGCTATAACCCTACAAAGCTCATCCTTCGGGGTAAGGACGCCTGTCGGGTTTGCCGGATTACAGAGGTAGAAGATGTCAAATTTCTCTCTCATTCGTGAACAGAGACAATCAATACTGACAGAAAAATCGGACTCGGCCTGGAAATACGAAATCTCAGAACCGGCAATCCTGAGCCCCATCTCATATTCACTGAAAGCAGGAGTAACGATTAAGGCCTTTCTGGGTTTGAATACGATGGGTATCCAGTAGATAAATTCCGTCGAACCGTTCCCCACGAGGATGTTGTCACGACCGATCCCATGATATTCCGACAACCCTGAGATGAGATCAAAGGAATCGTCATCGGGATAGTTCAAGACGGAATCCACTTCCTTTACTATCGTTTCCCGCACTGCGGGCGGATAGCCCAGGGGGTTTATGTTGGCGCTGAAATCAATAATCCTGTCCTCATCGATCCCGCATCTTCTGGAAACCTCACTGATATTGCCGCCATGTTCGTTCTTCATTGTTGTACTATCCACAGGATCATGATGCAGAGAACGGCCATCAGGAGGGACGAGGTAAACATGATGGCCCATGCGTTCTTTACATCTTGTTTATCCGTTTCCTTCAGTCTGTCACCAATAGTGGGCTTGTAGGCGATCTTTCCGAAGTAACTTATTTTGCCGCCGACCTGTATACCAAGAGCACCGGCCACTGCCGCTTCCGGTATCCCGCTGTTGGGGCTTGAATGGTTTCTGCCGTCCCTCCGCATAATCCTCCAGGAATCCCGCCAGTTAAACCTCAAGATGAGAGAGGCTATTGTGATGATAAATCCGGTGATTCTTGCCGGCGCCCAATTAAGAACATCGTCCATCTTTGCGGAAAAACAGCCGATGTCCATGTACTTAGCGTCTTTATATCCTACCATGGAGTCGAGGGTGTTGACTGCCTTATAGGCCATGGCGAGGGGGACACCGCCCACCGTCAGGTAAAACATAGGTGCCACGATGCCATCCGAGAGGTTTTCTGAGACCGTCTCAATAACAGCCCGGAGGATCCCCGCCTCATCTAAATTTTCTGTATCCCTCCCCACGATCATGGAGAGGTTCTTCCTTGCCCCTTCCATATCTTCGCATCTCAGGGCGACGATAACAGCCTTGCTCTCCTCATAGAGAGACCTGGTAGCGAGGGTCAGGGAGGCAAGCAGGGCCGTGGTGATCATGCCGCATAAGGCGCCGAGAGAGAAAGAGGCCTCTGTTATCCCGTAGGTTAGGCAAAAAGTGGGGATAACAACCGAAAACCACAGAACTATCCCTCCTTTTTTCTCTGCGGCGCGGGTGGTGTGAGCACGGATCTTCCCCTCGACGAACCTCGTCCACCTCCCGACAATGGCTACAGGATGAGGGAACCAGCGAGGATCACCGACGAGGATGTCAATGATGTAAGCGCCAATAAAGACCTCTGCCGTCATCGTTTTATGTGAGAACCTTTCATCTCAGACCTGCAATTCTGTAAAAGGTCTCCATATCGGTATTTCTCCTGACAAGTGTTGCCAGCCTGTCGTATTCCCTCTCTTTAAACTCTTGAAAATTGAAAGAAGTATCTGTTTCTGATTCGCTTCTTGCAGCAACGGGAAGGCCTTTTGCCAGTTTTATCCGTCTGATAAACTCCTCGCGGAAACCATCATTGTCAAAGATACCGTGGATATATGTCCCCCAGACCCTGCCATCTTCGGAGATGAATCCATCCGGAACCGAGATCGGGGAGCCGTCTCTCTCGATAATTTCAAACATGTGCCTCTCCTCTTGGAAACCTGTCAGACCCATGTGTATTTCATAGCCCTTTAGCTCACCTGAAAATCCCCCCAGCCCCCCTTTTCCAAAGGGGGGTGAGGGGGGATTTTCAGGTGTATCTTTGAAAAACCGGTTTAAGGGATGGACCTTCGCGCGCACCTGAGACGTCACCTTTTCTTTTTCTATCGTTGTCTTTACGGGCAGAAGGCCCATTCCGGATATTTTGCCGAGAGAAGTTTCAACACGATAAGGGTCGGCAATGTATTCACCGAGCATCTGATAGCCTCCACAGACGCCGACGACCGATCCCCCCTTTTTATAGTGCCTGAGTATCTCCCCTGCATAGCCGCAATTATACAGATAGTTAAGGTCATCAATGGTGTTTTTGCTCCCCGGTATGATAATGACATCTGCGTCGCCAATACCCTCACCATGACCAACATACCGGAGGTTGACATCAGGCTCTCTTTCAAATGGGTCAAAATCCGTAAAATTCGAGATATGGGGAAGATATATGACTGCTATATCAATCTTTCCGTTCTTGTTCGCAGCCATCAATCTCTCCAGTGATACGCTGTCCTCCTCCTGGATATAAATGTCTTTAAAATAGGGTATGGTACCCAATACAGGGATTCCCGTTTTTTTTTCTAAAAAATCGAGACCTGGTTTCAGGAGGGAGATATCGCCCCTGAACTTGTTGATGATAAAACACTTAACCTTTTGTCTTTCTTCTTCGGCAAGCAGTTCCATGGTGCCAACGAGAGAGGCAAATACCCCTCCTCTGTCTATGTCCCCTGCCAGCAGCACAGGACAGTCCGCAATTTCAGCCATTCCCATGTTGGCGATATCATTTTCCCGGAGGTTTATCTCCGCAGGGGACCCCGCTCCTTCTATTACTATAAAGCCGTATTTCTCACTCAACCTCCTGAAACTCTCCCTGACAAATCCAAGGGCATCTTTTTTGAAGTTATGATACTGGCTTGCAGACATATTTTTGTAAACCCTGCCATGGATTATTATCTGGGCTCCGATATCCGTATTCGGCTTTATCAATACAGGATTCATATCCACCTCCGGCTCCAAACCGGCGGCTTCCGCCTGCACAACCTGCGCCCTCCCCATTTCTCTGCCGTCCCTGGTGATGAAAGAGTTGAGCGCCATGTTCTGGGCCTTGAAGGGCGCCACATTATACCCATCCTGCCTGAGTATCCTGCAGAATGCAGCAACCAGCACACTCTTTCCTACGTGTGACGCTGTCCCCTGGATCATCAAGGATTTGCATTTATCGTTCATTGCCGTTCCATTCCTTCCATAAGCCTGAGTATCCCATTTACTATGGCAACTGCTACAGGGCTTCCGCCTTTTCTGCCCAGGCTGGTTATGAACGGGTAGGGTTTTTTCGATAAGGCATCCTTTGATTCCTCTGCATTTACAAAGCCAACAGGCGCCCCTATTACAAGGTCAGGCTTGAATCTCCCTTCGTCTATAAGCTCCATCGTCTTTAAGAGGGCGGTTGGGGCATTGCCGATAGCGACGATGCCTATCTTCTCATCAATGGCCTTCTCTATGGCCGCCTCGGCCCTTGTCTTTCCCTCTTCCACGGCCTGGTCTCCAACTTCAGAGATCGTGGAGATGATACTCCCCCCCCATCTTTCCAAAAGTCTCCTGTTTATTCCTGCAGCCACCATATTTACATCCACAAGTATGTTTTTACCATCCTTTAATGCCCTGATGCCCGCTTTTATGGCTTCAGGATGAAACCTGAGATTGTCCTCGAAATCGAAGTCCCCGGTGGCATGGATAACGCGCATCACAATGGGAAGTTCCTGCTCCGGGAACGTTTTCTTTTTCATCTGGGAGGCAATTATTTCAAAGCTTCTCTTTTCGATCTCGCTTCCTTTAGCCATCCTGATCTCCTCTACCTTCTGTTTTTTTCAACCGTGAACCGATAACTGTAAACCGTGAACGGTTATGTTATTTCTAAGGGTTTTCCTGCCGGCAGAATGCGACAAAGTTACTCCCTATGCGATCATTGCTCTTGAAATGTATGTGGATATAGCTGGCAAATGTATTCTTAACCCGCCAGCCCTCGAGTTGTGAACTTCCAAGACTATACACCCCTCTTGCATTTTCAGGCTGATGCAAAAGTTCGGAATAATGGAATTCATGACCTCTCACCCGGTCGCCTCTGTCTCCCAGAATAGTCCTTTCAAGGAATTCCACCTCCCTGTATCCGAGCCTGAGCCTTTCCCTGGTCATCCTGACCCTGGTTTCGTATACTCCGGTCATCTCAAAGAAGTCTCCATTAAAATCGTATATTCCCTCAGTAAGGATCATCAATCCACCGCATTCCCCATAGATTGGGCCGCCGCTTTGAGCCCATTCTTCTATCGCCTTTCTCATAGAGTTGTTCTCTGAAAGCCCCCTGGCGTACAGTTCCGGATAACCGCCGCCGAGATAGATAGCGACGATGTCTCCGGGAAGCGCACGGTCGTGAAGGGGGCTGAAGAATACAATCTCAGCTCCGGCGACCTTGAGTGCGTCAAGGTTATCGTGATAGTAGAACCAGAATGCCTCATCAAGGGCGACAGCGATACGTACTTTTTGTCCTGTCGGAGATGGAGATGGAATAGACGACATCCCGGAGGGTTTTTGTATTGCAGCCCCTGCGGCAATTTCCAGAACCATGTCTATATCCACATGTCTCTCCGTAATATCCGCAAGGTCATGTAAAAATCTTTTGCCGCATTTCTCCTCTTCCGGCGCTGTAAGCCCCAGGTGACGTTCGGGGATCGAGATGGCCGGATCTCGAGGAAGATATCCCAGGACCGAGGCCCTGCACCTCTCTTTGACTGCACGTCTTAACATCTCGTAGTGGGAGCCTCCTGCAACCCTGTTGAAGACGACAGCAACAAGCTTGAGTTCAGGCATATAGTTTTCGAACCCGTAAACTATCGCCCCCACGCTCTGAGCTACGGATCTGGCGTCAATAACGAGAATCACCGGAAGGTTCAGTATCATCGCCACATGCGCCGTGCTGGACGTTGCGGTATCGTCATTTCTTCCATCAAAAAGCCCCATCACACCTTCTATTATCCCCATGTCGGCGCCCGTCATATTATGGAAAAATGTCTCTTTCAGCCCTTTCTCGCCCATCATCCATGGGTCGAGGTTGTAAGAACGTCTCTCACAGGCTTTTTCGTGGAAACCGGGGTCTATGTAGTCCGGTCCTACCTTAAAGGGTTGCACAATAAGCCCCCGCCTTCTTAAGAGGGCCATGAGGCCGATACTCACCGTGGTCTTGCCCGAACCGCTGTGGGCTCCTCCTATGATAACCGCCCTGTCCATATCCATCTTCCCGCCTTCAGCTTCCTATATGGCGTATCCCCTCGGCGTTACCAAAAGGCCCTGCCATACAAAGGTCTTGCTGTTGCCTATTATTACCGTGCTTTGCATGTCAATATGGTTGTCCAGCATCTTACTTAATGTGGTAATCGTTATCGTCTCATCCGCTCTTGTGGCATGTCTAACAATTCCCACAGGGGTATTGCCATCCCGGTATTTAAGGATTATATCCCTTGCCTTGGCAATCTGTTCTGTCCTTGCCTTACTCTTTGGATTATAGAGCACGATGACAAAATCGGCCGCTGATGCAGCCTCAAGCCTCTTTTCAATGACTTCCCGGGGAGTGAGGAGGTCGCTCAGGCTTATGGAGGCAAAGTCATGCATAAGGGGCGCCCCAAGCCTTGAGGCACAGGCGTTTAAGGCGGCTATACCCGGGATGACCTCAACTGATAGTCGTGACTCGTGACTTGTAAGTCCAGAGTCATTTGATTTCTGAATGTTTTGACCCCTGACCCCTGACCCCTGGTCCCTGACTTTTAACATTTCAAAGACCAGACCGGCCATCCCATAGATTCCAGGGTCGCCGCCGCTTATTAAAGCCACGATCTTTCCCGATGCGGCCAGTCCTATCGCCCTTGCGCACCTATCCCTCTCCTGTCTCATCCCCGAAGAGACGACCTCTTTCCCCATGAGCAGGGGTTTTATCAGCTCGAGGTACGTCTTATATCCTATAACCACCCCTGCCGAATCAATGGCGCCTTTTGCCTTATACGTAAGGTGTTCCAATCCCCCGGGGCCTATTCCAACAATGAAAAGCTTGCCGCTGCTAATGTTACATTCCCCCTTTTCTGTTTTGGGATGAGAAGAGAAGAACGGGCCGCAAGCATTGCTGCCGGCTCTGCCACGCCTCGCGCGCCTATGGCCCTCATAGGTGCAGGAGAGCCACTTATCCCTTTGACCCTGTTGAGTTCTTCTGGAGAGAAAAACTCGATAGAAAGACCATACCTTTGGGCAAAAGCCAGAAGGCCTGCCTCATCCCTCTTTTTGTCAACGGTGGCTATGTTTCTGATAGAGTTAGCAGAAAAACCCCACTCTCTAAAGACATCCTTTACAACCGCCTCCACCTCTTCCGCCTCTGTTCCCCTATTACATCCTATGCCGAGGACGAGATTCCTGGGCCTGAGATATAAGGCAGGGAAAGACATGATCCTATTGGTTATTATAAGCTGGGCACCTTCTGGAACCTTCACAGGGACAAACTCCTCAGGCAGTTTATAGGAAACACCGTCGGTGAAGACCTTTACGTTTTCCCCGTCTACGATCCGGGCACTCAGTCTTTTCAGCCTCTCCCAGTCCTCAACATAGAGGTCCCTCTCCAGGGCCCAGAGGTCAAGGGCAGGCCTCTCATTTACATCAGAGGCAGTGGTGATCACTGCCTGACCACCAAGGAAATCCGCCACCTCTTTTGCCAGTCTGTTGGCTCCTCCCGTATGTCCACTCAAAAGACTGATGGCAAATCTGCCCTTCTCATCAAGGACCACAACAGCAGGGTCTGCCTTTTTGTCTTTTATAAGAGGCGCTATTGTCCTTACGACAATGCCCGCAGCCATGATGAACACGAGGGCATTGCGCTCAAACCATATCTTTTCTATCAGTCCCGGCAAGGATGAAAACCTCTCAAGGTTTGAGAACTCAGGGGCTAAGGGTTCGTAGAGATATAATCCCATCTCCGGCAGAAGGCCTTTGAGTTTCCTGGCCAGCTCAACGCCCCCTCTGGTGAGGCATATTATGGCAACCCCTGAACCCTGAACTTTGAACCCTGAACTATCTTCTATACCCATGGCTGAAGTCTCTGTCATAAAGCCTTGACGCCTTCTTTAGTCCACGCATAAAATCCCCTACAGCTATTACGGCTGTCTTCTCTATACCGGCATCTTTAACCTTTTTACTTATGTCTTTCAATTGCCCCCTGATGATCCTCTCCTGTGGCCATGTTACCTTTTCCACCACTGCTACGGGTGTATCCTCAGGATAGCCGTGGAGAAGCTCCGAGACCACCTTATCTATCATCCCCACACTGAGGAAGATGAGCATGCTTGCCCTTATCTCAGATAACCTTCCCAGGGCCTCTTTCTCCGGCACGGGGGTCCTGCCACCAAGCCTTGTGATGATCAGGGTCTGGGTTACTTCCGGCAGGGTGAACTCTTCCTTAAGGGCTGCCGCCACAGCCATGGCAGAGCTTACCCCCGGGATAATTTCATAGGGGATGCCGAGACTATCGAGCCTCACCATCTGCTCTTTTATGGCGCCGTATATACTTGGATCTCCCGAATGGAGACGAACGACCTTCTTGCCCTCTTCCACCTTCCCGCTTATTATCCCTATGATCTCATCAAGGTTGAGTTTCGCTGAATCGAACAATTCCGCCTCCAGTCCCTGGAGAATATCGGGATGGACAAGGCTCCCTGCATAGATTACCACATCCGCTTCCTTAAGAAGCCTTTTCCCCTTTATCGTCAGAAGGTCAGGATCCCCGGGTCCTGCCCCCACAATATATACCTTTCCCGTCATCTTTCCCCCACAAGAATGAATACCGGATTCAAGGCTGAAAGATATGCTCTTCCTTTAAGCCTTTTTGTCCTTGCTGTGGAAACCTCTACCACCTCAAGGGTAAATCCCGCAGCCTCCAGGAGCTTCATCCCCAGCGTCAGGGTATCTATAGTTGTGGCATTTAAGACAACCCTGCCACCCTGTTTAAGGCTCTCAGAGACTCTCCTGATAATCCCATTCAGTCTCCCCCCGCTTCCTCCAATAAAGACCCTATCCGGCACTGGGAGGCTCGATAAGGCATCAGGGGCCTCCCCATGGATGATCTGAATATTATGGGCAGAAAATCGTCTTTTGTTTTCAAGCAGATTTGAGACCTGCCCCTCCTCTTTCTCGATAGCAAAGACCCTCAGTCCGGGGTTCATCCTTGCCGCCTCTATGGCCACAGAACCACTTCCTGAACCAATATCCCACAAGATACCTTCCCGGGGGATGCGAAGCTTATGTAATGTTACTGCCCTTACCTCGTCTTTGGTTATAAGACCGCGGGTGTGGGCTATCTCGGATTCGAAAAGTCCGAAGATGGCAGTGGGAGAACTGATACCCGGGGGTCTCATCAGGATCATCACATTGGGGTCAGAAAATTCCATTCTGCTTATCTCACTGAGTCTTCCCCCTGCAATCCTTTCCCCTTCCATCCCCAGATTCTCACAAACAAAGACATTATAGTCAAGCCCTTCCTCAAGGAGAGCCCCTGCAATCCTTCCCGGATTATTCTTACTGTCCGTAAATATACATATCCTGTCGTGTCTGTCTACGTCTGCGATAATCATTCCCATATCTCTTCCATGGACACTGATGAAAAAGGCATCATCCCAGGGTTCTTTTATCTTTGCAAAGGCAAGCTGTATACTTGATAGGGCAGGAATGAACTCAATATCCTCCTTCCCAAACTCCTCAAGGAGCCTTCTACCTATGCCAAAGAATAAAGGGTCGCCACTGGCTAAAACAACGATCTTTTTTCTTTTGAGATTCTCTCTTATAAAGTCCAACGCCTCCTCCAGGGGAGATATGGGGAAAAACCTCTGAACCCTGAACCCTGAACCCTGAACCCTTTCCATATTTCCCTTCGAGGCAATAACCACATCACATGAAGAGATGATCTCCCTTGCCTCTTCACCCGGACACCTCGGGCCTATCCCTATTATATAGAGTTTATTCATTGCTTTCTTTAGCCTTCTGGCCGCCTTAAGATATATGTATCCATAAGCCAACCTTTTTTCTTTTTAGCCTCGATTCTTATCCTTTTAAGATCCTCGATTATATCTCTAAGCTTCCCGGAAAGCAGGATTTCATCCTCAGTCCCCAGATATCCACCCCAATAAATGTCAATATCGGTATCCTCGAAGCGTTTAAAAGTAGCACGGGAATCCAGTAATACCACCGTATTTATCACCTCGTCAGTCTCGCATTCTTTCAGTTTTCTCGCTGTGGTAATCACAATTGGTTCCCCGATACGGTTTAAAGGGATCTTATGCCTTGCAGCCAGGAGCTGAACGCTGGTTATTCCGGGTATCACTTCATACTCAAAATCTATTACTCCTCTTTTAAGGATGTATTGCAGCATTTCCAGATGGCCGTCATATAAGGAAGGGTCGCCCCAAATAAGAAGAGCTGCGTTTTCTTCTTCCTCCATCTCGTTTTTGATCAGGCCGGCAACAACTTCTGCCACTTCCTCTCGCCATGCCTTGACTTCCTCTACATAGTTGCCACCCTTTTTACGTTTAGGAATCCTGGCGCTCACAACTCTGTATGCTGCCACTCCATCCAGATATCTTT
>Ga0210051_1005686_pt1 | contig 11887 bp, 9 predicted proteins | sample CryGey092014_all_FD_185464 | JGI IMG/M metagenome (GOLD analysis project Ga0210051, IMG submission 185464) | Groundwater microbial communities from aquifer - Crystal Geyser CG23_combo_of_CG06-09_8/20/14_all (SPAdes) (version 2) | ecosystem: Environmental > Aquatic > Deep subsurface > Groundwater ...
AAGCCAAAAGCTCAAAGTCTGGCTTGAATATTACAATACAAAAAGACTACACTTTAGTTTGAATTACCTGACACCTGAAGAATATTTACAAAAAATTAGGGTGTCCACGATCTAGTTACCTCGTACGTCGGGATTTGGAGAGCTCTAAGATCTTTTCGAAGGCATCTTCTGGAGCAGCCTTGTTTTTGGTTACTTTTCCACATTTTAAACATCGGTGAATAATGACATATTCTCTGTGGATAAGTTCAACACCAATTGGTTCCATTGTTCCTAAACAGAGAGATTTTCTGTCTCCGGGAGTCTCTAAATCAACATGTTTGGAAAAGAGGCATTGAGGACAATGGTTGGTATAACCGTTGCCGATGACTTTTTCCCCACAATTTTCGCAGGTAAAATCTTCAACTTGGCGGATAAAATTTTGTTTTTTCATCTGGTCGACTTGAATTTTATTGACTTTTAATAGTATACTGTCTTAGTTGGATAAACACGATGATCCGGTAGGTTGGAGCCGGGGAGTGGCGCAAGAGTATGCGGCGGAGGCTAAACCGTAGAAAGACAGCAAGGTGTGTCATCCCTTAAGGACGGAGCACTTAATTTATCCTAGCCGGGCTAGAAAATTGAGTGATCCGCCAAGAGGCGGATTTTTCTTTGGCTCGCCGAAGCTTTAGCGAAGGCGGCTGTTTAGGGGTGTAGTTAAACGGTATAACGAGGCTCTCCAAAAGCTTTATTGGGGGTTCAATTCCCTCCACCCCTGCACTAATTGAATTTATAATTTATTTAAGAAAATGACTAAAAAACATCGCGTTTTTTCAGGATTAAGACCAACGGGAAATTTGCACCTCGGAAATTATCTGGGGATGGTCAAGGGTGCTTTGGAATTACAAAATAGGGCTGATTTTGATTGCCTTTATTCGATCGTAGATTTGCATGGAATTACCACTCCTTATAAATCTCAAAATTATCAACACCAAATTAAGGAAGTAGTTTTAGATTTATTAGGCGCCGGACTTAATCCCAAAAAGTGTCACTTGATGATTCAATCTCAAGTTCCGGAACATACCGAACTTGCCTACCTCTTGGGAACGATTTATCCCGTTTCCCGTTTGGAGGATTTACCTACTTATAAAGATAAGAAAGCAGAAAATCCCAATTACGTAAATATAGGACTTTTGTATTATCCGGTCTTGATGGCGGCGGATATATTAATTTATAAAGCGGATACGGTACCGGTTGGTAAAGACCAGATTCCACATATCGAAGTGACCCGCGAAATGGCAAGAACTTTTAACCGCATGTTTGGTCATGTTTTTCCAGAGCCTAATGCTTATTTAACACCAGGATCTTATGTTCCTTCCTTGAAGGGTGAAGGTAAAATGAGCAAGTCAATTCCCGGCAGTTACATTTTATTGACAGATGACTTGCAGATGATTAGGAAAAGATTGGCGCCAGCCCCTACGGACAGTGGTAGGGGGTCAGCGGTACCCTGTAGTGGAGGAGTCGCCAATCTGTTTACCCTGGTAAAATTGTTTGAGGGTGAGAAAGTCTTTGAAGAATATAAAGAACAATATTTACATGAGGGGATCAGATATGATCGTCTTAAAGACAATTTGGCTATCGCTATTTATAAAGAGCTTTCACCAATCCAGAAGAGAAGAAAATACTATGAAGATAATTATTCCCTGGTTGAGGATATTTTAGATGAAGGGAGAGAATATTGCGCCAAAATTACCAAAGAAACCATAACTGAAGTCAAGAAAAAAATGGGGCTTTTATAAAAGCAGTTGCCAGACAGAGATTGTTAAAAGAGCTCAAGAGTGATAAAATTCTTCAGTATGAAATTTGTTAACCCGCCTTTTTCGGAAAAGGAAAATTCGGGCAAAAATCACCAGGAGTCTTCGAAGAAAAAAAATATTAAGAAAGTTGAGTTTCGTCTTAATTTTTCTTTCAAAAGTATTCTTGTTTGGGCGCTAATTATTTTAATGGGGCTTTCCTTAATTTCTTCTTTTAATAAGCCATCTATAAAAGCGGAAGAAATTAATTTGTCGCAGGCTTTAAATAATGTTAAAGAGGGGAAAATTAAGCAGATCCAGGTTGAAGGAGACCGTTTAGTTTTGACTTATAAAGATGATAAAAAAGCCTTTGCCAGAAAAGAAACTGGCGAAAGTTTGGTCAAAACTTTGGAAACAGCCCAAATTGACCCTAAAAGTGTTGACATAAAAATTGTCGATCAGTCTTTAACGCGGACGATTGCCGATATCGCCGGGACATTTTTACCCTTAGTCTTAATGGCGCTTTTTTTCTATTTTATTTTCCGTCAGGCCAAAGGGGCGCAGGAAAATATTTTTTCCTTCGGCCAATCGCGGGCAAAACTTTTTGACAAAGGTAAACAATCCATTACTTTTGCCGATGTGGCCGGGGTGGATGAGGCTAAAAATGAACTTCAGGAAGTGGTCGATTTTCTAAAACATCCCCAAAAATATCAGGCCTTAGGGGCCCGTACTCCAAAAGGAGTTTTACTGGTTGGCCCAAGCGGAGTGGGAAAAACTCTTTTGGCGAAAGCGCTAGCCGGAGAGGCAGGAGTGCCCTTCTTTTCCATGGCCGGGAGCGAATTTATGGAAATGCTTGTAGGTGTCGGCGCTTCTATAACAAGAGAAACCCCGGTTTTGATTAGGAAAGACGGTTGGACTAAATTAATTCCAATTGGTGAATTTGTTGATCAATATTATAAAGCAGATGAGGAAGGGATGATTAAAGAAGTAAAAGGAGTAGAAACTTTGGGTTTTGAAAAAGTCAAAAATAAGTTTTGGGGAACAAAATCAATTAAAGGTGAAAAAATGGTCTTTGAGAAAAGTTGCTTTAAAAAAGTTGGAGGGGTTTATCGGCATAAGGTAAATGAAATTTATGAAGTCGAATTTTTGGACGGGAAAATCAGAACCACGGGAGACCATAGTGTTTTTGTTAGAACACATGGCTGGATTTGTCCTAAAAAAGTCGCTGATCTACAAGAAGGCGATCTTTTAGTCGGCTTGCCGATGAATGTCAGAAAATGGGATGAAAAACAAAGAAAAACTGTTCATCAGATTAAGAAACATCAATTTGTCGATAATGTCGAGCTATCTCTTGACGTCTGGGGTGATGATCCAGAAGTTTGGGAAAAGTACGAAGAAGTTGTGGAAAACCCTCAAAGACTTTTCCAATGTCAATTGGCCGAAGGCGTCGGTGTTTGCCAAATGACTGTTTCTAATTGGCAGAGAGGAATTAATATGCCAAGAGCGGTTTCTAAAAAGATGGTGAAGCTTAATTTACCGGGAGAAGTAGCAGTCTCCCCTGAATTGATGAAGCTTTTCGGTTTTTATACCGCTGAGGGCAGGGGGACGAATAATCTAGAATTTACTTTTGGGATTCATGAGGATGATTTGGTTTTGGAGACAGCGGAATTGATGGATGAAGTTTTTAACGCCGGCAAGCCAGTTTTAGAAAAAACAAGGGACAACACGGTAAGAGTTAAATATTACTCCGCTCATTTAGGTCGGTTTTTCACCAGACATTGTGGAAACGGCAGTCATAATAAACACGTTCCTAACTTTATTTGGGATTTGCCAAAAGAATTTTTCTTGAGTTACCTTGAAGGATATGCCAAAGGCGATGGCTATATTAGTAAGTCAGGTAAACTTTGTGCTACCTCAGTCAGTCGACAGCTTGTCAGAGAACTTGCTTGGCTTTGCAGCCTTCATGGGATAAAGGCTGGTGTCAAAAGTGAGTTTCAGAAAGGTGGTCGTAAAATCAAAAACAAACCATTACCAAATTTATATTCATGGACATTGATTATCGGTAAAACCAGTAATCCTTTTTGGAAAGGGGAGATTGATTTTCCTTATCAAATTAAGCGAAGTATTGTTAAAAAAGTAAGTAAAAGTCCATATGAAGGTTATGTTTATGATTTGTGTGGAGTTGATAATGAGGGTTTTTTTGGCGGAGAAAAACCGATTCTTCTTCATAACAGTCGAGTCCGAAATTTATTCGCCACCGCTAAAAAAGCCGCCCCGTCAATCATTTTTATCGATGAGGTTGATGCCATTGGTCGGCAGAGAGGACAGGGGTTTATGACCGGCGGACACGATGAAAGGGAACAAACTTTAAATCAGATTTTAGTAGAAATGGATGGCTTTACCCCTAATGATAATGTGATGGTCATTGCGGCGACCAATCGCGGTGATTTATTGGACCCGGCTTTACTTAGACCGGGGAGATTTGACCGAACCGTGGTTTTGGATATGCCGGATTTGGAAGGAAGGAAAGCAATTTTGGCAATTCATGCTATAGGAAAACATTTTGTCAAAGGTGTCACTTGGGAAAAAATTGCCAAAAGAACAGTGGGTTTTTCCGGCGCGGACTTGGAAAATATGCTAAACGAATCGGCCATTTTGGCGGCCAGACTTAACAAAAAAGAAATTGAGGAAGCTGATATTGAAGAAGCGGCGGTTAAGGTCAAATTGGGGCCGGAAAGGAAAAGACTGCAGTCCGACGAGGACAAAAAAATGACCGCTTTCCATGAGGCCGGGCATGCGGTGGTTAATTATTATTCTCCGCATACCGATCCGGTACACCGGATTTCCATTGTTGCCCGAGGAATAAGTTTGGGACATACTTTAATTGCTCCGAATAAAGATCGTTCTCACGAAACTAAGACTAGACTTTTGGAACAGGTTAACGTGATGATGGGCGGTCGGGCCGCCGAGGAAATGACTTTTAAGGAAATGACTACCGGTGCTTCCAATGACATCGCCCAAGCAACCAGAATTGCCAGGGCGATGGTGATTGATTTTGGCATGAGTGAGCTGGGACCGATATTTTTGGGTAATCAAATTGGTGAAGACGAGGGTCGAATGTTTTATGAACCGAATAACTTATCTCCCGAAATGCAGTCAAAAATTGACAAGGAAGTTAAAAAAATTACCGATTTTGCTTACAAATCGGCCCAGGATATTTTGAAAAAGAATAAAGGTAAACTCGATAAAATTGCCGATAAATTAATAGAAAAAGAAACACTGGAAGAAGAAGAATTTGAGAAATTGATGAAATAAACAGGATTTACGGAGAGTAAATTGTGTTAAAATGGCCTCATGGAAAAAGCCAAGAGGTTGGTTTTGATAGATGGCAATGCTATTTTGCATCGCGCTTATCATGCGCTTCCACCATTAACTACCAGGAGCGGGGAGTTGGTCAACGCGGTTTATGGATTTGCCACCATGCTTTACCGGATTTTAAACGATCTTCATCCGGAATATCTGGCAGTTTCTTTTGATACCGCAAAAGCAAATTTTCGTCACATGGAGTATGTGGGCTACAAAGCTAATCGGCCCAGAATGGACTCAGAATTGGCTGGTCAAATTGAAAAAGTCCATGAACTGGTTAGGGCTTATAATATCCCAATTTTAGAAGTTGACGGATATGAAGCGGATGATGTAATAGGCACACTTGCCACGCAAGTGTTTAAAGGCAAAAGGCAAAAATCAAAGATCAAAGATGACATTGAGGTTATTATTGTTTCCGGCGATAAAGATTTAATGCAATTGGTTAACAACCAAGTCAAACTTTATATGCCAACCCGCGGGCTTTCCGAGGGACAAATTGTCGGTGAAAAAGAAGTCAAAGAAAAAATGGGAATCCTTCCGAGAGAAATTGTTGATTATAAAGGGTTGGTGGGTGATCCTTCGGACAATTATCCCGGTGTTCCTGGTATTGGCCCAAAAACAGCTATCGATTTGTTGAAAAAATTTGGGACAGTTGAAGGAATTTATCAAAAAATGAAAGAGGGTAAGGGATTTGAGGGGGTAGGGGAAAATACGGTAAAAAAATTAGCGGATGGAGCGGAAAGCGCCTTGCTTTCTAAAAAACTGGCAACCATTATTTTAGATGTGCCTATTAAGTTGAAATTAGAAAAATGTGTCGCGCGGGATTATGATAAAGAAAAAGTCATTGCTTTTTTCAAAGAGTTAGGTTTTAGAAGTTTAATCGCTAGAATGACCGGCGGGGTAAATATGAAGGAAAAAGTTGAAGAAAAAAAGGCATCCGATAAAAGGCAACAGAGTCTTTTTTAAAAATGAAAGTAGCATTAGTTCATGATTATTTAGGTAGTTTTGGGGGAGCCGAAAGGGTGCTTTACTCTTTGCATGAAATTTTTCCGGAAGCGCCGATTTATACACTTTATTCGGAAGTTGAGAAAAGCCCACTCTTAAAAGAAAAATTTAAGGACGCCAAAATTATTGAAAGTTGGTTTGGTAAACTTCCTTTTTCTCATCGTTTAATTTCTCCTTTAAGATTTTTATTGCCGGCAGTGTGGAGTAGTTTTAATTTTTCGAAATTTGATTTAGTGATTTCTTCGGCCAGCTGGGCCGTTACCAAAGGCTTTGCCCAAGGCAAAGTGAAGGAGATTTGCTATTGCCACACCCCGCCAAGATATTTATACGGCTACGAAACTTCACGCGATTGGAAAAAACATTGGTACATTAGAATTTATGCTTTAATCGTCAATCATTTTATGCGGATGTATGATTTTTACCGGGCGCAAAAAGTTACCTGGTTTATTGCCAACAGCCGGGAAGTCCAACAAAGAATCCAAAAGTTTTATAGAAGGGATTCGGTGGTCATTAACCCACCAGTGGACATACCTGAATTCATAATTCAAAATTCAAAATTAAAAATTCAAAATTATTATCTGACTGGAGGAAGAATGGAAATGCCCAAAAATTTTGACCCGATAGTTAAAGCCTGCAATTTGTTAAAAGTGCCGCTTAAGATTTATGGCGATGGCTTACAAAGAGAATCTTTAGAAGAAATGGCCGGATCGACAATAGAATTTGTAGGAACGGTGAGCGATGAAGAAAAAAACCAGCTTTTTAAAAACGCTAAGGCTTTTATTGTGGCGGCGGTGGATGAAGACTTTGGCATTACACCGGTCGAAGCGATGGCTTTTGGTACGCCGGTCATTGCTTATCGTGGCGGAGGATATTTGGAAACGGTGGTAGAAGGAAAAACCGGAGTATTTTTTAACGAAGCCACTGTTACGGGAGTAGTTGAAGGAATAGAAAAATTTGAGAAGATTAAAGGAAAAATAAAAGCGGAAAATTGCCGGAAACAGGCAGAAAAGTTTTCCAAAGAAAGATTTAAAAAAGAAATTAAAAAATTTGTGGAGGAACATGCCTGAATTACCGGAAGTAGACCCCAGTAGAACTCTTACCTCCTCGCGAGGTTTACATCCTCGCCTCGGAGGGGCGAGTCTACGGGGCAAGAACAATTAAAGGAAAAATATATGCCAGAGTTGCCAGAAGTTGAAACTATAAGATTACAACTTGACCAAGCTTTAAAAGGTTTAAGAATAACCGGGGTTGAAGTATTGAATAAAAAGAGTTTTGTGGGGGAAATTGGTGATATAAAGGAGAAAAGGGTAATAGGGGTAACGAGAAGAGCAAAGATTACCATAATCGAGCTTGAGGGCGGAGTTTACCTTGCTATTCACTTAAAGCTTACGGGACAGTTAATTTTTCTGGAAGAAAATCAAAAATCAAAAATAAGCAAAGCTTGTTTCTTTGAAATCAAAGATCAAAAAGAAGGACCTTTCGAGGTTGGAGAATTACCGAATAAGTACACCAGAGTAATTATTTCCTTCGACAAAGGTAAACTATTTTTTAATGACTTGAGAATATTTGGCTGGATAAGGGTATTGAGGGATTTGGGGGATTTGGGAGAGGATAAGTTTGGGCCCGAAGCGAATGACGAAAAGACTTTTACTCTTGATTATTTTAAAAATATTTTAGCCAAAACCAAAAAGCCGATTAAAATTGTTATTATGGATCAGAAAAAATTGGCCGGAGTCGGCAACATTTATGCCAATGAAGCGCTTTTTCAAGCAAAGATTTTGCCAACCAGAAAAGCCGATTCTTTAACCGAAGAAGAAGTAAAAAAATTAAGGAACTCGATAATAAATGTTTTAAAAGAAGCAATTTTCCATAAGGGCAGTTCTGATCGAGATGAGGCTTATCGGCAGATAACCGGGGAAAAAGGTACCTACCAGAATTATTTTTCGGTTTACGGAAAAGCCGGGCAAAAATGTCCGAAATGCCAAGGGACAATAAAAAGAATTGTTCTTGGCGGTCGGGGAACTTTCTTTTGCCCCAATTGTCAAAAATAAAGGCAGAGATGATTTTACAAAAGCTTCAGTTAAAAAATTTTCGTAATCACGGTAAAAAGGAAATTGATTTTTTGGAGAAAACAACCTTGATTGTCGGTGTTAATTCTACCGGTAAAACCAATATTTTGGAAGCAATTTATTTGCTGGCGACTGGAAAAAGTTTTCGGGTAAGAGGAGTGGAAAGCGAAATGATTAAATATGGCGAAGAAACTGGCAGGGTAACTGGAGAAGTTGAGGATAATTTTGAAAAAGGAAAGGCAACCCTGGAAATACTTTTAACCCGGGGCGAGGTGATGGGCGAGAAAGTGGCCAAAAAAAAATATCTGGAAGATGGAGTAACCAAAAGAGCGATTGATTTTGTCGGCAGACTGCGGGCAGTTTACTTTGGTCCGGAAGACCTGGAAATTATTATTGGTTCACCCAGTATCAGAAGAAAATATTTAGATGAGGTCTTGTCGCAAACCGATAAAGAATATTATCGGGCCAGTTTGTCTTACGAAAAAGGTTTAAGAAGCAGAAACCGGCTTTTAGAGGAAATGAGAGAATATGGAACTTCCGATCGGAAGCGGCTTTATTTTTGGGACCAGCTTTTAATTAAAAACGGCAATATTTTAACCACCAAAAGGGAAGAATATATTAATTTCATTAACAATTTACAATTTTCAATCTACAATTTGAAGTCGGCTTTGCCGACGAAATCAAGCTCTGTTTATTTTCAATTTTCTTTAAACTACGACAGAAGCTCGATTTCAGTAGAACGGCTGGCCCAGTATGCTAACGAGGAAGTGGCTGCAGGAACGACTTTAGTCGGACCGCACCGGGACGATTTCTCCGTTCAAATTCGAAATTCAGATTCGCCGCCTGGCGGACGAAATTTAGCCGTTTATGGTTCGAGGGGCGAACAAAGATTGGCGGTACTTTGGTTAAAACTGGGACAATTAAAATTTTTCAAAGAAAAGACGAAAGAAATGCCGGTTTTGCTTTTGGATGATATTTTTTCTGAACTGGACTCAATGCACCGCAAATTGGTTTTGGAAATCGTCAGGCAAGAACAAGCGATTATTACGACGGCCGATATTGGGATGGTGGAAAAGAAGTGGCTTAAAGAAGTCAAGATAATTGAACTGGAATAATGAATAATGTTACAATTTTATTATGGAAGGTGAAGAAACCAAAATTCCTCAGATAGAAATCCAGGAAACACCCATAAATTGTCCGGTTTGTCCTCCTTGTCCGGTTCCACCAAAAACAAAACCCGGAAAAGCTTTTTTAAAAGTTCTTTTCCTTTTTATTTTGGCTTTAATTTTAGCCGCGGTTATTTTAATTGGTTCCGGTTTTCAGATTGTCAGAAAAGAATCGCTTCTTGATCTTTGGCTGGCGAGAAACCAGGCTCCAACACCAGCGACAATAGTTAAGCCTACTCCGACTCCCGACCCAACTGCTGATTGGAAAACTTATACTAACAGTCAATATAGTTTTTTAATTAAATATCCTGATGATTATTTCAAATTTCAAGATTCACAATCAGATGTTTTAAAGAATGGCGTATTTGTGGCAACATCGGCTCCGCAGGGTGGAAATAGTCCAAAATTTTTAGGACCAAAAGACGTGTGGCTTAATGCAGGTGTTGGAGCAAATAATGTTTCTGATTTGGATCAGTATATAGATTTGTTTTCACAATCATTTAATGTTAGTCAAAAAACTCCAGTTACAATTGATGGGGTTGGTGGATATAGGGTTACCTATACAATACCCGATATGGCAGGAGCCGCTAATGTTATAGCGTCATATAACTTTGAAGTTATATTGTTAAAAAATAATAATATTTACACAATTTCTTTAACTGCTCATGATCAAGATATATTAATTAATAATCAAAAGATGTTCGATCAAATTCTTTCCACTTTCAAATTTATAACCGTAACTCCAACCAGTAGTCCCGGTATCCAAACCAAAGGGGGATTATCTCTAGGGATACCGGTAAAGATAAAATCAACGATTTTAACTACCGCAACCGGCCCCTTAGTAATTAAGGGGACAGTTGATTCTGGCTGGATGTTTGAAGGAGTAATGCCGGTTTTGCTTTTGGATTCTTCCCGAAATGAAATCGCCTCCGGTTCGGCGATGGAAACGACTCCCGGTGCCTGGCAAAGCGGGAACCCGGTAAACTTTAGCATTTCTTTTACTTTTTCGACCGAAGCAACTTCCGGATTTTTGGTTTTCAAAAGCGACAATCCTTCAGGGCTTCCCGAAAACCAAAAAACTTTTGAACTTCCGGTCAAATTTGCCCAGCGCTAAAATTTACCAATACCTGCGGATAAAACACGGAATATATGAGGAAATTGTGTTAGAATAGATCTAATAAATTTGAAATTTTCAATTTGAAATTTGAAATAAAAGATGTACACTCCGAAATTTGTAATCAATAATAAAATTCTTCAGAACATTGGAGTAATTGAGGCTTGTAGGGAAGTAATTAATAATGCTCCTTTAATTCCTTCTTATGAAAAACAATTCCAACAGGAAGCGGCCATGGCCTCGATTCATCACGGCACCCATATTGAAGGTAATGAGCTTTCTTTTACTCAAGCGGAAGGGGTTTTGGAAGGCAAAAAAATTGTTGCCGGAGAACGGGATATTCAAGAAGTCATTAATTATCGTAATGTTTTAAAGTATATTGACGAAGAAATTGGCGATTTTGTCGGCAGTAAAAACAAAGAATTCAAATATTCGGAAAAACAGGTTTTAAAAATTCATTCTTTTGCTGTCGAAAAGTTAGTGCCGGATAATCAACGGGGGAAATTTCGTCAGGTGCAGGTAATTTTGCGCAATGCCCAGACCGGAGAAATTGTTTTCCGGCCGCCGCCGGCGCCGGAAGTGCCTTATTTAATCGAAGATTTTTTGGAGTGGCTTAACTCTGCCGAGGGTAAGGAAATTCATCCGGTTTTACGCTCCGCCGTTGCTCACTACGTTATTTCTTCGGTTCATCCTTTTACCGACGGGGATGGCCGGACAGCTAGAGGATTGGCCACTTTAATTTTATTTGCCGAGGGCTATGATATTAAAAAACTTTTTTCTTTGGAAGAGTTTTTTGACAATAATGCTTATGAATATTACGAATCGTTAAGAAAGACCGATTTAACCAATGAAGCGGATTTTAACGGGAGAGATTTATCTGGCTGGATAGAATTTTTTACCCGGGCTTTATCAATTGAATTGACAAAAATAAAAGATAAAGTTAGAAGAATATCCTTGGATAGTAAAATTAAAGAAAAATTGGGAGGGAAACAAGTAGCTTTAAATGAAAGGCAAATGAAAATTATGGAGTATATTGAAGGGCGGGGACAAGCAACAATGAAAGAGCTAAAGCCGCTCTTACCGATGATTTCCGAAGACACGATTTTGCGGGAGATGTATAATCTGATGAAACAGAAACTTTTAAAGAAAAAAGGATCCCGAAAAGCAGCGCGTTACGTAATTAGATAACAAATTTGAAATGTTTGAAAATTTAATCATTGAAAATTCGCATCTTTTGATTTCAAATTGTAAATTGTAAATTTCAAATTAAAATGACTTTTAAACATCTTTCGGAATATTTCCAACTGCTCGAACAAACTTCTTCCCGTTTAAAAATAACGGAAATTTTAGCCGGTCTTTTTAAGGAATGTAAAGAAGAGGAGATTGCCAAGATTTGCT
>Ga0210051_1005690_pt1 | contig 11885 bp, 10 predicted proteins | sample CryGey092014_all_FD_185464 | JGI IMG/M metagenome (GOLD analysis project Ga0210051, IMG submission 185464) | Groundwater microbial communities from aquifer - Crystal Geyser CG23_combo_of_CG06-09_8/20/14_all (SPAdes) (version 2) | ecosystem: Environmental > Aquatic > Deep subsurface > Groundwater...
TTTACTTGAAAGAAAATAGATAAAATGATACCATAAAAATTATCTGGGCCCATAGCTCAGCTGGTTAGAGTGCGTGTATGGCATACACGAGATCGTGGGTTCGACTCCCACTGGGTCCACAATTTTTGAAAAATTTTGGGTGACTAGCTCAGCGGTAGAGCATTCGTTTTACATGCGAAAGGCCACAGGTTCGAATCCTGTGTCACCCACCAGAATAAAGGGTTCTTCATTTTTAAATTCATATTGTATTTTTCTCTCAAATCTGTTAATCTCAATTCAATTAATAAGGCCGGACTAGCTCATTGGTAGAGCGCTTCCCCGAAGAGGAAGGCGTATCCAGTTCGATTCTGGGGTCCGGCACAAATCATATGCAAACTGATGAATTAAAAAAGAAAATCCAAGTCATTAATCTTCCAGAAGTTAATACTTCTATGGAAGGATCTATTTTAGAAAAAAAAGAAAAATCGCTTTTTATTGATCTCTCTCCTTATGGCACTGGAGTGATCCGAGGTTCTCATTATTTAGAAGCAAAAGATTACATTAAAAATCTCCAAATTCAAGATAAAGTTACGGTCAAGATTCTGGATTGGAACAATGAAGAAGGATTAATAGAACTATCTTTAAAGAATCTCTCTCAGGAAAAAAGTTGGAATACCATTAAAGAATTGAAAGAAAAAAATATTACTGTGCCGCTGTTAATCACTGAAGCTAATGTTGGCGGTTTGCTAGGAAAAATAGATAATATTAAAGGGTTTTTGCCAGTGTCTCAACTCTCTAGTGAACATTATCCGAAAGTAGAAAACGGTTCAAAAACAAAAATTTTGGAAAAATTAAAGGAATTTGTTGGTAAAGAATTATCAGTGAAAATTTTTGATGTTAATTCTTTAACTAATAAATTAATTTTTTCAGAAAAATTGGTTGAATTGGATCAATTAAAAAAAATTGCTGATAAATATAAAGTTGGCGACATAGTCAAAGTGAAAATTACTAAAATTGTCAGTTTTGGCGCTTTTGTTAAAGTAGATGATACTCCTGTTGATGGTTTGATTCATATTTCTGAAATCAGCCACAAACCAGTTACTGATCTTCATAAAGAATTGAAAGAAGGTGAAATCAAAGAAGCAAAAATTATTTCTATTGAAGACGGAAAAATATCCTTATCTCTCAAGGCTTTAGAACCTAATAAAGTTAAAGAGTTCGAGAAAAAGAAGGAAGAAAAAGAGGAACAAAAAGAAGAATCTTCTAAAGAATGAGATTTCAACGTTTCATTAAAAAAGCCGCTCTTCTAAAGCGGCTTTTTTAATTTTTAATTTATCTTACAGCCTCTTTCAAGCCCTTTCCAGCTTTAAATTTAGCAACAGTCATTGCCGGAATGCTAATTTTTTCTCCAGTCTTAGGATTTACTCCCTGGCGAGCAGCTCTCTTTCTAGCAGAAAAAGTGCCAAAACCGGTAATAGTAACATCTTCTCCCTTAATTAAAGACTTGGTAATGACATCAGTAATTGCTTCTAAAACCTCACCACCATCTTTTTTGGAGCAATTAATGCGACTAACAATAACATCAATTAATCCTTCTTTAGTCATAGTTTATTTTTAGAACTTTTTTAATTAAGCTCGACCTTTTTATATGGCTTTATTATAGCAATAAAGCCAAAAAAAAGCAACTGTCAAGGAGACTCGGATATGTTGTCACAAAAACACGCTATCTCCGACCCCAGCGTGGTCGGAGCGCTCGAGCTCGGCCTCGCTCCCCCTCACTTGGAAAACACAAGATTTCATCTTTAAGGGCGAAGCCCAGTGCTTTCCAAGTGAGGGGACCTTGCCTGCTCGGCCTGCGCTACGGTTTTTGTTAACAACATATCCTCGCCTTTTTAAAACAAGCTTGTTTCTAACGAGCAATTTCTGTGGCTCTGGTTTCCCGAACAACAGTCACTTTAATTTCTCCAGGATATTTTAATTTTTCTTCTATTTGCTCGGCAATATCGCGAGCTAATTTAATAGCTTTCATGTCATCTATTTTTTCAGGAAAAACAAAAACTCTCACTTCCCGGCCTGCAGAAATAGCATAAGCTTTTTCTACTCCTTCAAAAGAAATGGCTATTTCCTCGAGATTAGCTAAACGCTTCAGATAGGCTTCTAAACTTTCTTTTCTAGCGCCTGGCCGAGAGGCAGAAATAGCATCAGCTGCATTGATAATAGCTGCTTCAATAGTTTCTACTGGATAATCTCCGTGATGGGACTGCATCGCCTTAATAATTTCCTCTGGCATCTTATATTTCATCAGAATTTTTCTCCCTAATTCTAGGTGAGTGCCTTCTATTTCCTGATCCACTGCCTTGCCAATATCGTGAAGTAGCCCTGCTTTTTTAGCCACTTCAACATTAGCTCCTAATTCTTCAGCTAAAGCTCCTGCTAATAAAGAAACCTCCATAGAATGAGTTAAAGCATTCTGACCATAGCTAGTTCTAAAAAAAAGACGGCCCAAAAGATGCACTAACTCTGGTGGTAAATCCAAAATTCCAGTTTCATAGGCTGCTTCTTCGCCTTGTTTTTTAATGATGTCCCTAACTTCTGCCTGCGCTTCAGCCACTTTTTCTTCGATTTTTGCTGGCTGAATCCGACCATCTTTAATTAATTTTTCCAAAGCCAAGCGGCCTACTTCCCTACGCACGGGATTGAAAGAAGACAAAATAACAGTATTGGGAGTATCATCTAAAATTAATTCTACGCCAGTAAGTTTTTCAAAATGACGAATATTTCTTCCTTCACGACCAATAATTTTCCCTTTAATATTATCTGAGGGTAAATCAAGAGAAGTAGTAGTAATTTCACCTATATTAGTGTGAGAATATCTTTCAATAGCATCCACCATTATCTCTTTAGCTTTCTTTTCAATTTCTTCTTTACGAGTTGATTCTAACTTTCTCATAGCCTCAATCAGTTCTTCTTGATAGGTTTTTTCTACTCTTTTAAACAGTTCTTCTTTAGCTTCGGCGATTGTCAATTTTGCCATTTTTTCTAAGGTTTCTAACTCGCTTTGCTGCAATTTCTCCAACTCTGTTTTCACTTGCTGAATTTTGTCATAAATTCTCTTAGTTTCTTTTCCCTTTTCATCTGTCTCTAATTGTCTTTTGTCTAATAAATCTTCTCTCTCTAATAATCTTTCTTCTAATTTAGTAATTTGATTTTTCCTATTTTTTTCTTCCTCCTTGGCTTCTTCAAAAACTTTCTCTGCTTTTTCTTTGGCTTCTAAAACAATGTTCTTTGCTTCGTCTTTAACTTTTTCTATCCTTTCTTTTAGAGTAGCTTCGATAGAATTAGCTTGTTTTTGGGCAAGCTTTTGGCGAATAATATAACCAAAAACAACGCCTCCGACTAAGGCTCCTAAAATGATTATGATATTAAATATAGCCATAGTTTTAATTTGGCTAACTATTTTTTCCTGTTTTAACTATTTAATTAATATCTAATTAGCTAAAAACTCCTCCTTTCTTTTCAGGATGATAGCTAAAAAACGTTTATAGTTAAAAAGTAAAAAACTCATTGAATTAACATTAAAGCTAAACAAGAAAAAATAATAGTTAGCAAAAAGTTAAAGTTAAAAGACCGATTAAACTATTTTATTTAGTATACCAACCTTCTTAACCTTTGTCAAAAAAAGAGTAAGAACCCCTCGCTATCGCTCGGGAACCTTTTTTCTCGCTATCGCTCGAAATAAGAAATTCATAGAAATATAGTGGAAATAAGAACCTGCTCGTTACACTCGCAGAACCTTTTTTCTCGCTTTACTCGAAATAAATAGACATTTGTTGTATAATAATAAATTGTATAATGAAATTAATATGGCTTTAACAAAAAAAATTTGTTTGGTAATTTTAGATGGCTGGGGAATTGGTAAAGAAGATTTCTCCAATGCTATTTATCAAGCTGGCACGCCGAATATGGATACAATAAAAAAATATTATCCGATGACCACTTTACAGGCTTCGGGTATAGCAGTAGGTTTACCATATAATGAAGCGGGAAATAGCGAAGTCGGACATTTAACCTTAGGCTCTGGCCAAGTCTTATATCAATATGTGGTAAGAATTTCTCAAAGTATTAAAAATAAAACCTTTTTTCAAAACCCTAATCTTCTTGAAGCCTATCATCATGCCAAAGAAAATAAGAGCACTCTTCATTTAATTGGTTTATTATCTAGTAATATTGTTCATAGCTCTTATGATCATCTAATTGCTCTCTTAGATATGGCTAATCAGTTAAAGATAGACAAAGTCAATCTTCATCTCTTTACTGATGGCCGTGATTCTTCGCCAACTGCTGGTAAAGAAATGATAAAAAAACTTGAAGGAGATTTAAAAATTCGCGGCCAAGGAAAAATAGCTACTATTTCTGGCCGTTTTTATGCTATGGATAGAGATAAAAATTATAATCGGACTCAAAAATGTTATAACGCCTTAGTTTTTGGCAAAGGGAAAATCATTCATGATTTTTACACTTATCTAAAAGAGTCTTATCAAAATGGCATTACTGATGAATTTATTATTCCAAGCGTTCTTGATGATTCAACTTTTTCAAAGACTATTCAAGATAACGATGCTATCATTTTCTTCAATTTTAGGGAAGAAAGAATGAGGCAATTAGCCGAAACCTTTGTTACCCCTCAATTTAATGTTTTTCCCGTTAAGTCGTTTCAAAATTTAAAAATCGTGACTTTCACTCGTTATCGCGATGACTTTTCTTTTCCAGTAGCTTTTCCTCCTCAACAAATTTCTATTAATTTAGCCCAAATTCTCTCCAGTAATAATAAAAGACAATTACATTTAGCAGAGACGGAGAAATATGCTCATGTTACTTATTTCTTTGATGGCCTCCACGAAAAACCGAATCCAGGTGAATATTGGGTGATTATCCCCTCAATTAAAACTTTACATTTTGAAGATTATCCTCAACTACGGGCGTCAGAAATTACTACTCGTCTTTTACAGGCCTTTGAAGAGAATATCTATGATTTTATTTTAGTAAATTATGCCAATCCTGACTTAATTGGCCATACTGGCAATCTAGAGGCAGGCATTGAATGCGCTAAAATCATCGATACTGAAATTCAAAAAGTAATTATTGAAGCTCTAAAATTTAATTATACTCTTTTAATTACTGCTGATCATGGTAATTTAGAAATTATGTTGAATCCTTTAATTGGCGAAGTAGAAACTGAGCACGATGCCAGTTTGGTTCCTTTCTATTTAATAGATAATAGATGGAAATTATCTTCACCCCGGTCTTTACCAGAAATTAAAGAGATTGAACGTTCTTCTGGTGGTATGCTGGCTGATGTCAACCCAACCATTTTAGAATTATTCGGCTTATCAATTCCTCAAGAAATGACTGGTCAAAGCTTATTGCCTCTCTTAGGCATCAGATAAGAAAAAGTTCTCCCCCCATACAGACTTTAGAATTGCTCGTCTTTTCTTCTGCTCATTTTGCAAGGGAGGAGCCTCGCTCACCTCTCCCTATCTAATAGGGGGTTTATAAATAAACCCCCTAAAATAGATGACCCCTCCCCTGAATCATTCGCAGAAGAAAAGATTCACTCTTAATAATTAATAAGGCGAGGAGATGTTGTTAACAAAAACCGTAGCGCAGGCCGAGCGGGCATGGTTCGAACAAGCAAAGCCCCGTTTAACGGGGCTCCGCCGATGTATCTGCAAAATTAAATAAAAAGGTTGCTTTTTTCTCCTCTTTCCTGTATAATTAAAAATTCATGGGAACTTTTTTAAGAAAACTCTTTTGGGGAGTGATTCTCAATAGTATTATTATTTTAGCCTGTCAAAGATTACTAAATTATTTATTGAATGATTTTTTCTTTAAAGGTACGCTATTTCAATTAATCTTCCTGGCTTTTGTTTTAGCCATCCTCAATCTTTTAATTAAACCGATTATCCGTTTTATCTTTTTGCCTCTCATCTGGCTCACCTTAGGAATTTTTACTTTAGTCATTAATTTAATTATTCTAAAAACTGCTAGTTTTCTTGTTCCGGGAGTTCTAGTGATTAATTCTTCTTTAACTTGGTTAGCAGCTTCAATTATTATTAGTATTTTTAATTCCTTTCTTCATAGAATTAAGTAGAATTAAATAAATTTTATGTCACCATTAACATTAGGAATTGCCCAAATCGTTATCAGTATTGCTCTTGTCGCTTGTGTTCTTCTTCAGCAAAGGGGAGGAGGTATTGGCGTTGTAGGTGGTCTCCAAACTCAATTCTATGGTACTAGACGAGGTTTAGAGAAAATTATTTTCTGGCTCACTATTATTTTAGGTATTCTTTTTATTGCTTTGGCCATTGTTTCTTTCATAATCTAGAAATAAGAACCTGTCTCCCTTCGCCTGCCTGCGCAGGCAGGGTCGGCAGAACCTTTTTTTTCGCTTCGCCCCGTTTAACGGGGCTTCGCTCAAAATGAGATTTTTCAATTTTGTCATTCATGTTTGGCAGAAGTCTTCCTTCAGAGAAAAGGGAATTTTTATTTTATGCTCTTTAGCTATTATTATTGGTTTAATTGGGTCAGGAACAATAATTTTAAACAAGATTACTGTTTTTGTCCCACGAGAAGGAGGTACTTTGACATTGGGCTTAGTTGGCCATATCTCTTACCTTAATCCCATTCTCAGCCAATCGAATGACTGCGACCGAGACCTAATAGAACTCATTTACAACGGTCTTTACAAAATCGATGGGCAAGGAGACCTTGAACCCAGTTTAGCAGAAAAAACAGAAATTAGTCCTGATGGAAAAACCTACACCGTGTTTTTAAAAGATAATGTCTTCTGGCATGATGGTCTTCCCTTCACTGCTGACGATGTTGTTTTTACTATAGAAACCATCCAAAATCCGAAAATTAAAAGTCCTCTTTTGCTGAATTGGGAAGGAGTAGTGGTAGAAAGACTTTCTAGTAATGTTATTCGATTTAATTTAAAAAATCCTTACGAACCATTTCTTCAAAACCTGACTTTAAAAATTATTCCTAAGCATATTTGGGAGAATATTCAACCAGAGGACATTGTTCATACTGAATATAATATCAAACCTATTGGCACTGGTTCTTATCTTTTTGATAATTTAGATAAAAGCTCTAATGGTAAAATTAGCGGTTATTCTTTGGTAGCTAATGCTAATTCTGCTAATTCTTTTGAGGGAAAACCCAAAATTAATCGTCTAATTTTTCGTTTTTATGATAATACTGAAGAAGCAAAAGAGGCTCTTTTAAAAAACGAAATAGAAGCCATATCTCCTATTCTGATAAAAGATTATAAATTTTTTGAAAATAAAAAAGATTATCAGATTTTTTCTCTTTATCTTCCTCGTTATTACGCTATTTTCTTTAATCTTAATAATAATCTTTTAAGCTCTAAAGATTTTCGTCAGGCTTTGAACCTAGCTATAGATAAATCTTCTTTAGTAAATAATATTTTAAATAAACAGGCTTTTGCTTTAACTGGTCCCATCTCCCCTGGCTTCTGGTCATATCAAAAATTTGACACTGAATATAATCCAGCCAAAGCATTAGAAATTATCAATAAATTAAAAAATACTACGTCCGAGAGCAAATCTGGGCCAAAAGAATTAAAATTTACTTTATCCTTACCTGATAATCCTGAATTGGTAGAAGTAGCAAAATTTTTAATTAACTGCTGGAAAGCAATTGATGTTGAGGTTGAACTTCAAATTCTTCCTCTTGTTGATTTAGAAAAAAATGTCATTCAAACTCGTTCTTATAATGCTTTGCTTTTTGGAGAAATTATCAGTGAGGATCCTGATTTATTTTCTTTTTGGCATTCCAGCCAAATTACTGACCCGGGACTCAATCTTTCTGCTTATAAAAATCAAAGTTTAGATAAATTACTCGAGGAAACCAGACAAATTTTAAATGAAGATAGGCGTTTAGAAAATATAAAACAGATTCAGACAATTCTTGTTGCAGATGAGCCAGCAATTTTTCTCTATAATCCTTATTATCTTTATCTTTTACCAAAACAAGTTCAAGGTATAAAGATCAAATATGCCAATCTTCCATCGGAAAGATGGTCTGATATAAAAAATTGGTTTATCTACACCAAAAGAAAATTAAAGTAAGGATTACCTTTTTTCTCACTTCGTTCGAAATAATACATTTTATCAAGGGTAGGTGGTGAAATTGGTAAACACGTAGGCTTCAGGAGCCTATGGCCTAAAGCCTTGAGGGTTCGAGTCCCTCCCTGCCCACCACGTTAAACGTGGTGTAGGACCACGTTAAACGTGGTATAGACATGTTAAACGTACCCACTAAAAAAACAAATATGATAAAACAACGTAAAAGTCGCCGCTTTCCAGGCGAACAAATTAAAGTAAAAGAAGTACCTGATTCTCTAAAAATTATTCCTCTTGGAGGCTTGGAAGAAATTGGAAGGAATATGACTCTTTTTGAATACCAAAATCAAGTTCTGATCGTTGATATGGGACTTCAATTTCCAGACGAATCTATGCCTGGTATAGATTTTATTATTCCCAATATTGAATATTTAACCCATCATCCTGAGAAAAAAATTCTTGGTCTTGTCATTACCCATGCTCACTATGATCATATTGGAGCTATTCCTTATTTAATTGATAAGCTGAATTATCCAACAATTTATACTGCTCCTCTATCTCAAGGAATAATTTTAAAGAGGCAGGAGGATTTCATTCATCTCAAAAAACTTCATTTTGAAATTCTTGATAAAAATAAATTAAAAAATACTCAATTAGGTCCTTTTACTTTAGAAACTTTTCACTTAAATCATAATATTCCTGATACTTTGGGACTAGTTATTAGAACTCCCGTAGGAAATATTTTTTATACTACTGATTTTAAGTTTGATTTTCATCCTATAGCTGATGAGCCGGCTGATCTCTCGCGAATTGCTCATTTAGCATCAAAGGGAGTGAGTTTATTGATGTCTGATTCTACTGGTGCTGAGAATCCCGGCCATTCGATTTCTGAAAAAACTATTATGGAAAATCTTGATAAAATCTTTGCTCAAGCTCCAGGAAGAATTATTTTAGCAACTTTCTCATCTTTAATTTCAAGACTACAACAAGCGATCTGGCTTTCAGAAAAATATAATCGTAAGGTCACTATTGAAGGCTTCTCTATGAAAAGTAATGTTAAAATTGCTGAAAAATTAGGCTATCTCCAAATAAAAAAAGGGAGTCTCATCAGCTGGAAAGAAGCTAGTCAATCTGATCCAAAGCATATTACTATTTTATGCACTGGTGCCCAGGGAGAAAGTGAAGCCGTTTTAATTAGAGTAGTGAACCAAGAACATAAATATCTTCGCATTCAAAAAGGCGACAGTGTTATTTTTTCTTCGTCCATCGTTCCAGGTAACGAGAGAGCGGTTCAAAATTTAAAAGATAGTCTTATCAAGCAAGGAGCTAAAGTTCATCATTATAAAATGTTAGACATTCATGCCTCAGGACATGGTTTTCAAGATGATTTAAAAATGATGATCAAGCTTGTTAATCCTAAATTTTTTATGCCTATTCATGGCCACTATTCCATGTTGAGCGCTCATGCAGAATTAGCTGAATCTGCTGGTATTCCAAAGTCAAATATTGTTATTGCTCAAAATGGTCAGGTTATTGAATTAGTTTCTAATAAAATAAACGCTACGGAAAAATTTGTTCCTACTAATTATGTTATGGTTGATGGCTTAGGTATCGGTGATATTGGTGAAATTGTCCTTAGGGATAGACAAACTCTATCCCACGATGGAATTTTTCTTATTATTGTTTTGGTTGATAGAAAAACTGGTTTGCTTTTTAATAATCCGGAAATAGTTTCCCGAGGATTTGTCTATATGAAAGAATCTAAAGAATTGCTTCAAGAAGTCAAAAAGTTAATTTTTGAGATAGTGAGCCGCTGCACCAAAGAACAAACTTTTAACGAAGCTTATATTAGAAATGGTTTGCGTGATGAAATTGGTCTTTATCTCTTTAAAAAAACAAAACGCCGACCAATGGTTTTGCCGGTGGTTATTGAAGTATAGATGGTAGTAAGAAGGCGAGAAGAGGTTATTTCAAAAACACGCTAATCGCTATAGTTTTTTTCAACAACATCTTCTCGCCTTACTATTTGCTAATTGTTAAACAATAAAAGCAAAGGAGAACTGTTCTCCTTTTTCATTAATCCATATCCTCAACCTGCCACGAACAGTATCTCACCTCAATAAGGTTTGAGATAGAGATGAAGGTTTAATTTTAAGGAAAAAGCGCTTCTTTATCCTATTCTCCTACTCGCTATATTTAAAATAAAAATTGCCCAGCGATGAGCTTTTTAAAATATTGTTGCGTTTCTTATTTTCTATTTAAAAAATAACACAATATTTTCCTGAATTTTTTTCTTAACTTCATAGGTTAAAGCAGAAAGTTTCAATTTGATAATTTTTGATAAAAGATTATATTGTTTCTCATTTTCGGCATCTACTTGTGGCCCAAAATTTAAACCAGTTATTATACAATAAGTAAAATCGTCCCATAAATTTTCATAATCCTTCTGTGTCGGGGCAACCTTTCCCTTTAAAGATTTATAGAAAAGTTCACTAGCAACACCCTTTAATCCCTCATAATCTTTAATTCGTTCTGGCGACCAGCCTCCAAAAACCTGAAATATTTTTTCAGTATCTTCTCCATAATGAGATAAAAATTCCTTCTTTTTATTCCCGTCTTCATTCAAACAAGAGATGGTATAAATAGTGGAAAGAGAAATAAAAGTCTCTATATTTAATCTTAATTTAAGTTTTTCTTCGTTATCTAGTTTTCTCTTTAAAATTTCCTCTATGCTAGAAACCATATCATTGCTTCGTTCAGCGCTAGTTGAATATTTTGCAAATTCTTTTGCAAAAGCGGATAAACTTCTATCTTTATCAGCCATATTTTAAAATTTTCTTAATTTTTTCTTTCATATTAATTAAATATTTCCGGCTTTAATTTCTTTTCTAACTAAAGCATTAAAGGTTGAGGATGCTTCAATGTTTCTCTTATATTTTTTAGGGTCGCTTTTAGCTCTTTTCTCTATATAAATATTTATTTTATCTTTTAACTCATAGGGTAACGGGCGATCATCATCCTTGGCATGAGTTATATCTAGGAGGTCACCATAAAATGGTTGATATTTTCTGACTTTCTTAACTGCCTCTTCTACAGATAAACCTTCATTTTTAACAAATTGTTTGATAAGATACGTTTTATTTATATCATCAGTTTTAATCATCATTCTTCTTTCAATATCATTTAAGTTCCACCACCACCTTATATCTTCATCTCTTACCCCTTCAGCTCTTTTCTCTGGTAATCTTTTAAGAATATTAGCGCCAGTTTTTTCTTTTTCTAATATCATATCTCCAAAATTTAGTGGCAAATTATAACTCCCTTCTTTTTTAGACTCCTCTATTGCCTGATTTAATAAACCTTTTGCCATTTTTCTTGCTTCTGATTCTGGTACGCCAGTCATCGTGATAAACATCTGAGAATACATCTCTAAAAGTCCTTGTTCTATTTCGTTGTAGTTATCAAATAAACCCATAATTATTTAAAATTTTCTTAATTTTTTCTTTCATAGCTTTATTTATTAAATAATAGAAGTGTAAGAAAAACACCACGCGCTACCCATCGGGATTGGTTACCCGCTAGAGTTTTAAAGCTCAAGCCTTGTCCGTGTTTTTCTTACAATTCTATTATATCACAAGTTCGAACTTTATTTAACCCTAATTAAAAAAGCCTTTAAGGAAAGACTTTTTAAGCGGACTCGCCCTTTATTAAGTAGGTTTTGGATTCTAAAAAAATTTGCTTTTTTTATTTCTGGTCTGT
>Ga0210051_1005693_pt1 | contig 11881 bp, 11 predicted proteins | sample CryGey092014_all_FD_185464 | JGI IMG/M metagenome (GOLD analysis project Ga0210051, IMG submission 185464) | Groundwater microbial communities from aquifer - Crystal Geyser CG23_combo_of_CG06-09_8/20/14_all (SPAdes) (version 2) | ecosystem: Environmental > Aquatic > Deep subsurface > Groundwater...
TTCCCTTTTCATTTTTGAGATAACAAGAAGTCCGCCAATCTTCTCTTTTTTCATAAGAGCCCATGCGTTCTCTGTGCCGAGGTCAACTCCATTGGTTGCATCAAGAACAAATACGAATGATTCAACAACTTTTGATGCAGAGACAACCTCTCCAAAAAAGTCCAGAAAACCGGGAGTATCCACAAAATTAATTGTCTTTCCATTCCATTTTATTGTTGCAAGTTTCAATCCTATGGTGATACTTCTCTGTATCTCATCAGTATTGTAATCAAGCACTGAGTTTTTCTCGTCTACTTTATTTAAACGGGTTGTCTCATTTGCATTGAACAAAAATGCCTCTCCGACACTCGTCTTACCCGAGGCGCTATGTCCCACAAGAGCAATGTTTCTTATGTCAGCAGTTTTAATATCAGCCAAAATATCCTCCTTTTAGATATTGATATAAAAACTAAAAAAGTTATTTTATCATTTATTTAATATATGTCAAGAGAAATATAGGCTAAGATCTATACCAAATACCATTAGAAGTATAAAAGTTCTATTTACATTTATAATAAAACGAAACATTTGGGGAGTGTCCCCACATTGTGGGGAGTGTCCCCACATTGTGGGGAGTGTCCCCACATTTGGGGAGTGTCCCCACATTGTGGGGACACTCCCATTGCACAATGTGTCTTGACAAGAGAGCCATTATGGTACAGTTGCTTTCCAGCAAATAAAGTAAAAATTAGCGTCGGAAGGTAAAGCAACAATTGGGGACTGGTAATTCTTTGAAAGAGTGTCAAAAAGAAAGATAAGGGAATAGAATTTACTTGTTTGTTGCGTATAATAGGTTATAATTATTTTAAAAAGCGTTTTTTATGAAGTGTAAATGAAAAAATGGAAAAAAATAGATACAAAAATCAATGGCATTGTTAAAGAGGCATCTGCTCCTGTAATAATATCGGCAAGCAGGGCAACTGATATTCCGGCATTTTACTCCGACTGGTTTATGAATAGATTGAGAGAGGGTTTTGTAAGATGGACAAATCCCTTCAACAGAAAAACTTCATATATATCCTTTGCAAAGACAAGGGTAATTATATTTTGGACAAAGAATGCTCAGCCCATAATAAAGTATTTGAAGGAACTTGACTCAATGGGCATCAATTACTATTTTCAATTCACTGTAAATGATTATGTAAATGAGAATTTTGAACCGAATCTTCCTTCTCTTGAAGAAAGAATTAGAACCTTTAAGGAACTTTCAGAGATGATAGGAAAAAATAGAGTCATCTGGAGATTTGATCCTCTCTTATTGACAGATGAATTAAATGAAAAATTGCTCGGTGAAAAAATAGAAAGAGTTGCTAAACTGCTTCACAAACATACCTCAAAACTTGTATTCAGCTATGCTGATATAAATATTTACAGGAAAGTAATGGCAAATCTTAAAAGGGAGGGAATATCATATTTGGAATTTACTTATGACAGACAATTAAAAATGGCTGAAATCATTTCAAAAATAGCAAAAAAATACTCTCTTAAAGCTGTAACATGTTCGGAGAATCTTGACCTAAGTAAATACAAAATAGAAAAGAACAGATGCATTGATAACAGATTGATGATTCAGGAGTTCAGTGAAGATATAGAACTGATGGAATTTCTCGGATATTCTGGAACTGCTCTTTTTAATGATGAAAGAGAGACAAATAGATTAAAAGATAAGGGACAAAGGAAGGATTGCGGATGCATAATTAGCAAAGACATAGGAGAGTATAATACTTGCAGACATCTTTGTATTTACTGCTATGCTAATTTTTCAAAAGATGTGATAATTAACAATTTTAAAAAACATAATCCGAATAATAACCGAATCCTTTGACTTTTCTCTTGACAAAGTGAATTTTTTGAGTAAAATTTTTAATTCTTATATCAGTAAAATTATTTACCGAATAGATTAGGAGGTATTAATGAAACCGACTTATAATCCGAGCAAAATAAAACGAGTAAGAACGCACGGATTCAGAAAAAGAATGGAAACAGCCACTGGAAGAGCTGTTCTATCAAAAAGAAGAGCCAAAGGAAGAAAACGTCTGACAGTATCTGATCCTAAAGTATGAGGTTGGTGGGTAAAACCCCTGTAATCAAGAGCAAGGAAATCAAAGAGATGTTTGATAATCCAAAGAGATTGTCATCACTCTCTTTTGTTCTGCTTTATAAGAAATCAGAGAGAATGGGGGTAGCATTCACTGTAAAAAAGCATGTTTCAAAAAATGCGGTTATGCGTAACAGGATAAAAAGAATTTTAAGAGAAGCATATCAATTGAGCGAACAGTCATTTCCTTCTAATTGCAATCTGCTTTTTATAGGGCTGAAATCAGTTTATGAGCAATCATTAAATGATGTTAAAGACGAAATGGTGAAAATTGCAGGGAAGGTAAATGGCAAATAAGTTTTTCATTTTCATTATCACTCTTTACAGAAAATTCATATCCCCATTGTTTGTTCCTGTGTGCAGGTTTACACCCACCTGCTCGGAATACTCAATGCAGGCATTTGAAAAATATAATTTTTTCAAAGCCCTCTTCCTTTCAATAAAAAGAATCTTAAAATGTAATCAGTTCTTTAAGGGTGGGTATGACCCATTAAAATAGGAGAATTATGAACAACAATTTGCGAATGTTTATTCTTTTCGCAGTAATCATTTTGGTTTTCGGCTATTATGCATATTTTGGACCGAAAACAACAAGCACAATTTCAGTTGACACAACAGCAGTCATTGAAACTACCAAAACAGTGACTGATATGACAGAGAATACAGCAGTGCCGGTAAAAATTGAAATAGAACCGCAGGATACCTTTGTTTATGATTTTGAGACATCTTTTTACAGAGGAACAATCTCCTCTCTTTCAGGAGGGATAAGCAAGTTTGATCTTAAACTGTTCAAATCATATAACTCAAATTTATCTCTTATTCCCGATTATTCAAAAATAATGAAATTGAATGTCACAATAGGAAATCAGAGGTATGACCTTTCTAATGTCAATTTTACACTTGTCTATAAGGGCGAAAAAATTCCTTTGATTTCAAAAAAAGATTCCATAGTTCTTATTGCAAAGGTGGATTCAATAACATTTACACGCACATATATATTTACAGAGGGGTCATATGTTATTGAGCATAAACTTACTTCGTCAGTGCAAATTGAGTGTGCAGAGTATATATTTGACAATGGCGTCTCTTTAACAGAAAAGAATCATAAGGATGATATGCAGTATTATGCAATAAGTGCATATAGCTTAAATAACATAATCAAGACAAAACAGAAAAATGTCAAAAATGGCGAAATATCAATGTCAGGTAATTATTCATGGATGGGATTTCAGACAAAATATTTCTTCACGGGTTTGATAGGAGACGGAAAGGGATATACTGCTGGGCTTCTTGAAGACAAACGGCTTTATGGAAAATTCTCATTCTCTTCTTTAACAGTGGCTCTTTACTTAGGTCCGATAGATTACAAAATACTTAAAAGTATGAATAACGGAATGGAGAGAATACCCGATTTTGGATGGTCAATAATACAACCGATAAGCAAATTCATATTAGAATTCATGCACCTCTTGCATAAATTTATCCCGAATTACGGAATTATAATCATAATCATTTCCATTCTTCTTATTCTCATATTCTCGCCACTCACATTCAAGTCATATTCCTCAATGAGAAAAATGCAGATGCTTCAGCCGGAAATGGCAGCTCTGAAAAAAAAGTATGAGAAAGATCCGCAGAGATTGAATTCTGAGACAATGAATCTGTATAAAAAATCAAAAGTAAATCCCTTTACAGGATGTCTTCCGATGTTCATACAGATGCCCGTATTTTTCGCTCTCTATGCTATTTTGCGCACAACGATAGATCTAAGGTGCTCTCCATTTATGCTCTGGATAACAGACCTCTCGTCAAAGGACCCGTATTATATTCTTCCGATTCTTACAGGAGCAACAATGTTCGTCTCACAGAAACTTTCTCTCACAGACCAATCACAAAAAATGATGGTCTATATCATGCCCATTATGCTAACATTTTTATTCCTGTCTCTTCCCGCAGGAATAAATTTGTATTGGCTTGTATACAATTTACTTTCAGTGGTGCAGCAGATGGTAATCAAAAGAATATTAAACAAGGAGACAGGAGTTCAAAATGGATAAAGAAATAAATTTTTTGGAAGTTGAAGGTGATTCAGTTGAGGATGCAATAAAAAAAGGTATTGATCTTTTAAGGACGAGCGCTGAAAATGTGGATATTGAGATACTAAATGAACCGTCAAGTAATTTTTTACAGTTCAGAAGAAAAAAAGCAAGGGTACGAATAACCCTTCTTCGCGGTTTCGTTCCTGCCAATCTTTTAAGAAAAGAAGAAACTTTTGAACAGGAAAAGTTGAAGAAGAGGAAAAGATTTTCAGTTGCAGATGTAATGGAGAACAAACCGAGGGAAAGAACAAAGGAAAACATTGCAGAAAAGAATTCAGAAGAAAATACAATCAATACTGAGAATAAACCCAATTCATTCAGGCAATACAGAGAGCAAAGGCAACAATCGGCAAATAATCAAAATCAGAACAAGCCGAAGCAGAATAATACAAATCAAAATGAAAATGCAGAAGAGGAAGTCACTTATGAGATGACAGAAGAGGATAAAGCAAATATAGTGAAAATAAATACCATATTTATGAAGATTACAAATCTCATGGGATTCAATGTTGAGCCAGAAATAAACTCCCTAAGCAATAAATACAAAATAATAATTAAGGATACTTCTGATGCGAGTTTGCTTATTGGAAAGAGCGGAAAGACAATAGAAGCATTACAGCACATAGTAAACAAAATTGCCTTCAAAGAGAATGTGAATAAGCCTGTTTATCTTGATATAAAAGGATACATAAAACAAAAGAGGAAGAATAAGTTCGAAAAAAGATGGAAAAGATAGATACAATAGTATCTCTTATAACCGGTCAGGGAAAATCAGCAGTAAGTGTTATCCGCCTCTCAGGGGCGGATGCATTTAATATGCTTAGAAATCTCGGAATTGATTTTTCTCTTGAGCATCATAGAATTTATGTCAAAGACCTTATCTATAAGGGTAAAATGCTTGACAAGGGAGTCATATCTGTTTTTCAATCACCGAATTCTTACACAGGCGAAAATGTTGTTGAAATATCAGTTCACGGAGGATCAATATCCTCAAAGAGAATAATATCCGCACTCATAGAATCAGGATGCAGACATGCAGAGAGGGGGGAGTTTACAAGGAGAAGTTTCCTTAACGGAAAAATGGGGCTTCTTGAAGCAGAGTCGGTTCTTATGAAAGTAAATGCACTGACCGAAGATGTTTTTGATTCAACAGTTGATTCAAAATCCAATCAGTTTATAAAACATGTAAAATCAATAAGAGAAAAAATTATAGATTTGAAATCCTTTATTCAATCATCAATAGATTTTCCGGATGATATTGATTATGATAAAAAAAGAGTGACAAAAGATATTGATGCGATAATAGATTCTATTGATTCTCTATATAAAAAATCTCAGAAAGGGTATGTTAGTAATAACCATCCTCTTATCGTGCTGACGGGATGCACTAACACAGGAAAATCGACCTTGTTCAATAGGATATTGAAAATGGAGAGAGCCATTGTTTCCGAAGAAGAGGGCACAACGAGGGACATAATCAGCGAATGGATTGATATAAACGGACATCCGGTGAAGATTGTTGATACAGCAGGAGTGAGAGAGACAAAAAGCTTTGTTGAAAAAAAGGGAATGGAAAAACTTTTTGACATTCTGAAATCGGCGTCCCTTGCAGTATTTCTATTTGACCTTGAAAAAGGATTTACAAAAGAGGATGAAATAACCCTTAATAAATTAAAGAATATTCCTGTCATTGTGGTAGGAAATAAATCCGATAAGGCACAAACGAAAAAAGAAAAGATTAAACATTTAAGGATATCTGCAATAACAGGAGATGGAATTAAAGACCTTGAAGATATGATTATTTTGAAACTTCATTTTAACGAGAGGCTTGAGATAACTGTGAATGAAAGACAGATGCACATAATTGAAAGAATGCACGCCTTTTTATTGTCAGATGATGTAAGAAAGAGCGTAGAAGAGAGCGAGATTCTTGATGAGAAGATAAACAGGATAATGCATGATATAAAAGAACTGACAGGAGAGATACTTTCAGAAGAGATTCTTGACAATATATTTAATAATTTCTGCATAGGAAAATAGATGGGAAAATTCAAAATTGAACATATGGTAAATGCACTTCATCCTGACAGTCGTCTTGATCTATTCATAAAGAATCTCGGAGTAAGGACATCAAGGACGAGGATTATAAATATGATTGAGGACGGAAGGGCAAAAGTTAATGGAAAAATAGAGAAGCCATCATACAAAGTAAAGCACAAAGATGTGATTACAGTGGAATATGAATCTCTTGTGCAAACTGATGTGAAGCCGGAGGAGATACCTATTGATGTAATTTATGAAGATGACCAGATAATAGTGATAAACAAAGATAAAGACATTGTTGTTCATCCTGCAAAGGGAAACAGGGAAGGCACTCTTGTAAATGCTCTTCTTTATCATACGCAAATAGAGGGAGGAAATAAGGAGAGACCCGGAGTGGTTCACCGTCTTGACAAAAATACTTCAGGAGTGATGGTCTTTGCAAAAAATGAAGAGGCGCATGCATTTTTATCAGGAGAGATTGAAAAGAGAAATGTAAAAAGAACATACCTTGCTTTGGTGTGGGGTTCATTCGTTCGCAAACGAGGGCAAATAGACGCCCCAATAGGAAGATCGCATTCAAACAGAAAGCAGATGACAGTGACAAGATTAAACAGCAGAGAGGCAGTGACTGATTACAAAGTGCTACATGATTTTAAGATTGCATCTCTTTTGAAGGTGAATCTTCATACGGGACGCACTCATCAGATAAGAGTGCACATGAATCATATTGAGCATCCTGTCATTGGTGACGATGAGTATAATAAGAATGTATTGTCAGTGGTGAAAAAAGTCAAACTTGACAAAAAGCGACATTATGATTATATTATTAAACTTATAGAAAGGCAGGCGCTTCATTCAGTGGCATTGAAGTTCCGCCACCCGTGCACGAAAGAGGAAGTGGAATTTTTCGCCCCTCTGCCGGAGGATTTCATGCGCGTATTAAATTACCTCTGGTTCATAGAAAAGGAGAATAAGTGAAACTCATTATAGTTGAGTCACCCACAAAAGCCAAGACAATTGAGAATTATGCAGGCAAAGGTTTCAAAGTAATATCATCAAAGGGACACATAATAGATCTGCCTGAAAAGACGATTGGAATAAATGTGGAAAAAAACTTTGAAGCCGATTTTAAGCCGATTCCATCAAAGAATAAAATAATTGCCCGCATAAAAGAGGAAGCAAAGAAGAGTGATTCAATATTTATAGCCACGGACCCGGATAGAGAAGGAGAGGCAATTGCCTATCACATTTCTTTGGTGATAGACAAAAAAGAAAAAGAGGTAAGTAGAGTATTATTTTATGAAATAACAAAAAGCGGAATAGAGAAGGGGCTCAGTCATCCCATCAAAATAAATAAAAATCTTGTTGAATCGCAATATGCGAGAAGAATACTTGACAGACTTGTCGGGTATATGGTCAGTCCGTTCTTATGGAGGGCTATAAAGCAGGGGCTGTCAGCTGGAAGAGTGCAGAGTGTTGCATTGCGCCTTATATGCGAAAAAGAAGAGAAAATTGAGTTATTCAAATCAAAAACAACATTCAAAGTGCGCGGGTATTTCAACAGAGAGGAAAAAAATTTTTTTGCAGATCTTGTAGAGTATGATAATTCAAAGGCGGTATTCACTGAGGAAAAATCTGCAAAGGAGATAGAAGCCCTTCTCAGTAAGTCAATATTTAAGGTTGAGACATTAAAGTCGGAAAAGAAAGAGGTAAAGCCGCACCCACCCTTTACAACATCAACGCTCCAACAGACAGCATCAAATTGTCTTAATTTTACAGCAAAGAGAACAATGGCAATAGCGCAAGAACTATATGAAGGTATAAAAATAGACGGCGAACAGACAGGACTTATAACTTATATGAGAACTGACTCAACAAGAATAAATGAAGACGCAACAAAGGCAATTCGTTCATATATAAAGGAAAACCTCTCTGAAAAATATATTTCGCAGAATGTGAATATATTCAAAACATCAGCAAATGCACAAGATGCTCACGAGGCAATAAGAGTGACGGATGTTGAACTGACTCCGGAAAAGGTAGAGAAGTTTTTATCAAAAGATCAGCAAAATCTCTATTCACTTATATGGAAACGTACAATTGCGTGTCAGATGGCAAATTCCGTCTATGCATACACGACAGTAAATATTAGGGGAGATAAATTCCTTTTCATGGGAGTAGGAAATCAGCTCTTGTTTGACGGATTTATGAAAATATACTCATTCGGAGATTTTAGGGACCTTAAGAACTTTATTCCAAATATGAATAAAAATGATGAAGTTGAATTAAAGAGCAGCGAAGTGAGGAAAGAGGAGACACATCCGCCTTCAAGATATACTGACGCGACTCTCATAAAAGCACTTGAAGCAAAAGGAATAGGAAGGCCTTCAACTTATGCGGCAATCATAGACATACTTATGAGAAGGATATATATAATAAAGGAAAAAAGAAACTTCAAGCCGACTGACCTTGGGAAAATTGTGAATAAAGTGCTCGTGAATTATTTTTCTGAGATAATAAATGTGGACTTCACTGCTAAAATGGAAGGCGAGCTTGATTCTGTTGAACAGGGAAAGATAAAGAGAGCGGATCTCTTAAAGGAGTTTTATTCCGAATTTTCAAAATCACTCAAAAATGCGGAAATAAACAAAAAAGAGGTAAAAACATTGGTTGAAGAAAAGACATCAATTGTGTGCGACAAATGTGGTTCTCCTATGATAATGAAATGGGGAAAATATGGAAAATTTCTTGCTTGTTCAAATTATCCGAAGTGCTTAAACACAAAGAGAATTGAAGAGGAGAATGAAAAGATAGATGAAAAATGTCCTGAATGCTCAAAGCCATTGGTTATAAAGAGGGGAAGATTCGGAAAATTCATTGCATGTTCGGATTATCCAAAATGCAAATATACAAGAAACTTCACTACTGGAATAAAATGTCCGAAATGCGGAGAGGGCGAACTGGTAGAGAGAAAATCCAAAAAGAAAAGAGCCTTTTACGGATGTTCTAAATATCCGAAGTGCGATTTTGCTACATGGAACAAAATTATAAAGAAAAAATGTTCTGTGTGCGGATATGAAGGAATGGAGATAATAAAAGATAAGTATGTCTGTTTAAAATGCAAAGCACATGAAAAAATAAATCAGAACGAAAAATCAGAGTAAAATTTTTTGATTCTGTTTATATACTCTTCTGAGGGTTCCATCTCTCTTCTATTCATTGATTTTGAGATGTTTTCAATAAGTTTTTCAAGGTCATATATTTTGTCATGTCCTCCCCACGAGAAGGGTCTGACATACTTGATATTCTGAATGCTTTCAAATACATTGGCAAATGGGCCTATCACAGTTCCTGTATTTATCATTGTGCCTATTGCTGTTTTTACATGGTCTCCCATTATGCATCCGATTTTTATTCTTAAAGTATCCTTATAATCATCTCCGTCAAAGATTCTGATATTTGAATAATTGTTTTTTAAGTCAGAGTTTGTTGTGCCTGCTCCAAGATTGACCCAGTTTCCTATAATTGAATGGCCTATGAATCCATAATGGTGCTTGTTTACATAATCCATAAGGTATGATTCCTCAATCTCTCCGGAAAGTTTGCATACACTTCCGCATATAAAAGGTCCGCGAATAGTTGCCGAATCAAGAATTGAACCATTCCCTATATAACAAGGGCCCTCTATGGAATTGAAATTTTTCAGTATTACATTCTCTCCGAATATGACAGGTCCTCTTACAGTGTTAATTATTGTTTGACCTTCTACAAATATTTTCCCCCTTGATATAACACTACTCCTCTCTCCTATCAAATGTAAATTATTAGAGTCAACAGGAGTAGTTTCTGTTTTTACTCTCTCAAAATAATTCAGAATCATTTTTTCAGCCGCTAAAATAATGTCCCATGAATTTTGAATATTAAAAGATTCAAAATCGAACCAGTCCTTAAATCTTTTTGAGAAGAGCGGAGAATCATTAAAATCTTCAATCAACTGAAGAGGAAACAATTTTTTATTCATAAATTCATCTCACTTCTGTAATTGTCATAAATAATCTTCACTTTTGATGCGAATATCTTTTTGAATATGTCTTTTGAGAAACTGAGTGAATGTTGCCTTATCTTGTCAGGTTCAAAACTTCTCTTTTCAAAATTCATTATTGCATCTATTAGAGATTCCTTTTTCTGCTCTTTGAAAAATAGTCCTGTAATGCCATCATCAATGGTCTCCAATGCTCCACCCGCTTTGTATGCTATAACGGGCTTTCCACATGCCTGAGCTTCCAGAGATACTATTCCAAAATCCTCAATCTGAGGGAATATTACTGCTTTGCACCTTTGATAGTATGAGAGAAGAATCTTATCATCAATGTTTCTCAAAATTTGTATATTTTTGTTTGAAATGGAACTTAAATAATTATAGTGGGAACCGTCTCCGATTATTATAAGAGGTTTTTTCATCTCATTAAATGCTTTAATTGCAATATCTATTCTCTTATAAGCTTTTAAGCGGGAAACTATGAGATAATATTCTTCCTGACGTTTCTGTAACGCAGGTATGAAGAAATCGGTATCTATAGGAGGGTGTATGACATCCGCATCTATGTTATAATGCTTTTTTATTCTATTCTTTACATTGTTTGAAATAGCAATGTATTTGTATCCTCTGTGAGAAGATACTTCATCCCACAGACGGATATGATGAAGAAAAATTCTAAGTCCATAAGTGATAATTCCATTCTTCTTTATTATTGAAAAATATGAATCCCATACGAATCTCATAGTATTTAAGCAATAAACAATATGGCATGTCTTTACATTGGTTATCACTCCCTTTGACCATGCGCTTGAATTTGATATGACAATATCATAATTTCTTGTGTCAAATGACTCTATGGCTATAGGATAAAAGGGGAGAAGATATTCATAGTAAAATTTTGAAAAAGGAAATTTGCTGAGGAATGATTTTTTAATAACTGCTTTATTCAAGGATATAGGCATTCTGTTTTTGTCATATAAAAGAGTGTAAACATCAGCATTGGGATAGATTTCAAGAAGAGTTTCCAAAACTCTTTCAGCGCCGCCGTATTGATTTAGATAGTCATGAATTATGGCTATTTTCATTCTATTATTATAGTTAAATGAGGAAAGAGTGTCAAGGGGAACAAAAAATTACAGGGATAAATAACGATATCAATTTATGAAGAAAACAGGGCATTTGTTTTTATCAGCCGGCTCTTTTACTAACTAATTAAGTGCTTGACAAAGTGGATGTAGTACATTCATCTGCCTCCGCTTTAACAAATCCCTCTGCTCTCTCGAACTTCAGAAACACTAAGCACTTATATAGGGGACGGTGCATCTCATTTATCATGTTTTTTATGGGTCTTGGATATAAAAGATTCAGATGACTAATCAAGAAAGAAAAATGAAAATATTTTCAAATAATCTACTTGCGAGTATATACTCCAGAGTAGAAACGTGGAACTAATGATGAAAATAAAAGGGCAAAATTGGATATGCTTCTGACATTTAAATAGATCCTTGAGATAATGACGCAACTAATTTGAAACAAACTGGAAAATCAAATGCTGAAAAGGAG
>Ga0210051_1005694_pt1 | contig 11879 bp, 10 predicted proteins | sample CryGey092014_all_FD_185464 | JGI IMG/M metagenome (GOLD analysis project Ga0210051, IMG submission 185464) | Groundwater microbial communities from aquifer - Crystal Geyser CG23_combo_of_CG06-09_8/20/14_all (SPAdes) (version 2) | ecosystem: Environmental > Aquatic > Deep subsurface > Groundwater...
ATTGCTCTCCACGCAGCGCTTTGTCTTTTAATTCTTGGCGCTTCTCTTTATAGGTCTTAGTGGCTAGTTTCTCTTCTTTTGTTTTTTTCTTCCCTTTCCTGTCTTTTCCTTTGCCCTTATCCCTTTTTTCTTTATCTTCATCTTCATCTTTTTCCTTTCTCTTGCCAAAGAGTTTAGCTTCAGCTTCGTCTACCCTTTGCTTCCAGGTTTTACCCGGCTTTTCTGTTTGTTTTCCGCCAACTTCTTTTCTGATGCTCTCGCGAAAATTTGCGGCTTCGCGGAGTTTCCGGCCGCGTTCTCTAAGAAAATCAATTATCTGCAGGGGCTCAACTAATCGGGCGTATGACCCGAGTTCATTAAAAATTAATCTTTCGGCCTCTGACCGGCCAGTGAACCTATATAAGTCAATTTGTAAAATAGGTTTTTTGGTTTTTGGATCTATTTCCCGGTGGCGGTAAAGAAATTTAGATCCTGATAGTTTTTCTGCCTGCTGACGAGCTTCTTTTTTGGACTGCTCCCTTTCTCGGTAGTTAAATGTTTTTGACCAAGCCTTTTTTACCAGACGGTGTTTTTCAGCTTCGGGCAAAATGCCTTGTTCATAATCTTGTTTAGTGAATTCTTTGAAGCCGGCTTTTTGTATTTTATCTATAATAGTTTCGGCCGAGTCAAGGTCAAGTTTTTCTTCTTTAAGCGCCTCGGAAATTTCCCGGGACTGTGTCCAGAGAAAGTCAACAACCGGGTTTCGTTGACCCCGCTCTTCTTCCGGCAGTTGTTTTTTTAGCCCATCAAACAATTTTCTCGGTCCCTGAAGAGTTTCGTCAAAAAGAGCAATCAATTCTTTTTGTCGTTTGGTTCGGACTTCTGCCTCTTTAGTTTGGGCTTCTTCGTACTTAAGGGCTCTGGCTCGTAATTCCGGCAAGAATTCGAAAATTTGGCTCTCCAGACTTTTGTAAATAATTGGCGCGCCTTTCCCCTCGGGAAATCTATAAGCCATTGGCTTCTCGCTAATAGATTTAACCAGCCGAACAGTTTCTCCTTGCTTCTGCTGTTTTTCCAGCTCTTCAATATCTTCTGGACTGTCCACCCTTTCATTTACATTTTTTTCCGCTAGATATTCAAGCAGTCCGTTGAATTCTTTCGCGGAAAACTTTTTCTCTTTAACCAGCTGAACAATCTCGCCAAAAACAAAATCAGCTAATTCCTTTTTTCGCGCTTCTAGCGGAGAGAGTTCTTTTTTAGAGCCTGGGGCTCCAGGAAATTTTTCTTTTTTCATAAATTTCAAAATTTACGAGTTAAACTAATTACAATTATAGTATAACATGTATTTTAAAAAAGTCAACCCCCTTGCTTGACAATAGAGCAGAGTGGATAAACTCCGTTAGCCCCGTTAGAAAGCTCGCTCCGCAGACTTTAAAGAATTCTTGGTTTATTATTAAGATACAATAATAACTTTCTAACGGGGTTAGAAATTCATCAGCCAGCTCTGGCTATAAAAAAGGTCGAGCTTGCTTTTTTGTTAATGATGTTAAAATAATGTGATTACTTATGTCTAAATTGGATTTACTGATTACTAAAACAGAATTTTTAAAAGCCCGAGCCAGGGCAGCTGAGATTTTAACTCGAGCCGGGATTGTTTTGACCGACCGGGAAAAGAAAAAGATTGAAGTGGCTGACCTCGGTTTGGGAGACCTGGAAAACATCGGTCTCGAAATCGCGGTTTATATTAACACCAAACGCTGCTGCGCTAAAGAATTAGTCCTTTTCCCCGGGCAAATTTGTCCAGAACACAGCCATCCAGACATCAGAGGAAAACCTGGCAAAGAAGAAACCTTCCGCTGTCGAAAAGGAATTATCTATCTTTATGTTCCCGGTCGAATTACTAAAAATCCTAAAGCTAAAGTACCAAAAAAATACAAGAAGTACCTGACTGTCTGGCATGAAATTATTCTTAAACCAGGCCAGCAGCGCACTATTCCACCTAATACTCGGCACTGGTTTCAGTCCGGACCAGCCGGAGCAATTGTTTCAGAATTCTCTACGGCCAGCCATGATAAAAAAGATATTTTTACTGATCCGCACATTAAACGAACAACTAAAACCAGAAAATAATATGGATATCCTTTGCCTGGGAATTTTAGTAGCTGATATTATTGGCCAGAGAGTTAAACGCTGGCCAGAAAAAGGTAAGCTGGAATTAATAGACCGGGTTGAACTTCACAGCGGCGGTTGCGCCGCTAATACCGCTATTGACCTGGCTAAACTCGGCCTAAAAGTAGGGCTAGCTGGTAAACTTGGCAATGACCCGCTGGGCGATTTTCTGTTGAAAACTTATCGAAAATACGACCTGGACATCAGGGGAGTCCGACGCGCCAATAAAATGGGAACTTCAGCCACCCTGGTAATGGTCGATTCAAACGGTGAGAGAAGTTTTCTTCATGCCCCTGGAGCCAATAAAGAATTTTCCTTAAAAGATATTGACCGGTCACTCTTAACTAATTGCAAAATTCTTCACATTGCTGGTTCGTTTCTTTTGCCAAAACTGGACGGCCAACCAATAGCCAGAATTTTCCAGGAAGCTAAAAAAAGGAAAATAATTACTTCTCTGGATACTGTCTGGGACGCGCAAGGCAGATGGTTAAAATTAATAGCCCCGGTTTTTCCTTATTTAGACTTTTTCTTGCCCAATCTTGAAGAGGCAAAAATGATTACCGGCCAAAGGAATCCTGAAAAAATTGCCAATAAATTACTTGGGTTGGGAGTAAAGACCGTGGCCTTGAAAATGGGTAAAAAAGGATGCTATGTGGCTAATAGAAAATGTATTGTTACCCGGCCAGCCTATCAAATAAAACCAGTTGATACCACCGGAGCTGGCGATGCTTTTGCGGCTGGCTTCCTTTTTGGAGTAATTAAAGGATGGCCTCTAGCGAAAATAGTCCCTTTTGCCAATGCCGTGGGAACCATGGCCTGCCTGGCTTTAGGGGCGACTGACAGAGTAACTTCTTTTAGAGAAACTATAAGATTTATTAAATCCTTAATCTGAATTTAGACTTTGAATTTAAAGTGGATGACGTCTCCATCCTGGACAGCGTATTCCTTGCCCTCGATACGCATCAGGCCTTTTTCGCGGACTACTTGCTCGGAGCCGTATTCGGCCAGATTTTTCCAGTTGGTGACTTCAGCCCGGATAAATCCCTCGGCCATATCAGCGTGGATTTTGGCCGCTGCCTGAGGAGCTTTTATTCCTTGTAGAATGGTCCAGGCCTGAAGAATTTGGTTCTGGCAGGTGAAGAAAGTAATTAAATCCAGGAGTTTGTAAGCTGCAGTAATTAATGTATCCAAGCCGGATTTTTCTAAACCATACTCTTTGAGATATTCTTTAGTTTCTTCTTCAGATAAATCAGCCAATTCCGCTTCCAACTTTGCGCAAATTTTAACCCGATTTTTATATTCGTAGTCATTCGTGATAGAATTAGTATGATTAGTGATATCTTTTTCATCAATGTTCATGATATAAATAACTGGTTTAATGGTTAAAAGATTTAGTTCTTTAATCAATGATTTTGCTTCCCCGGATAGGTCTTGACTAGAGGTAGGAAGGCCTTTGTCCAGGGCGCCTTTAATTTTTTCCAGAACATCCGCTAATTTTAAGGCCTCTTTAAGCCCGCTTTTAGCTTCTTTTTTTGTTCTGGTCAATCTTTTTTCAACGCTAGCCAGGTCTGCAAAAACGAGTTCAAGTTTAACTGTCTCTATATCATCTCCAGGATCAACTTTACCGGCCACATGAGCAACATTCGGGTCAGAAAAGGCTCTGACCACATGAGCTATAGCATCTACTTCCCGGATGCGGGCAAGAAATTGATTGCCCAGGCCCTCTCCTTCATGGGCTCCTTTAACCAGACCTGCAATGTCAACAAATTCAATATAAGTAGGAATTATTTCTTTTGGTTTTAAAATTTCTGCTAATTTGTTTAGTCTTTCATCAGGAACTTTAACCATGCCCACGTTTGGATTAATGGTACAAAAAGGGTAGTTAGAAATATCTACCTGTTTTTTTGTCAGAGCTTTGAAGAGTGTTGATTTGCCCACATTGGGCAAGCCGACAATGCCAATTGAGAAACCCATAGAAGTTCATTTTAACATTGAACATTTTAACATTTAAATATTTAAAAGGCAATTGCCTTATTTTTAATTTTTGTTATCATTAAGTTGGTTATGAGGAATAGAGTATGGCTAAAAAGAGATTACCCCGGAGTGTGCGTAAATATATTCGAAAAGAAAAAGTTCGCATCAGGCGGGAAGTTTTGAATTTAGAAGAACAAAAAAGACAAATAAAAGAAATATATAAAAAATTTTAGCGACTCGAATTTTTAGACAATTATGGCAAAAAAAGGAATAGTTTTAGGCTATCTGGTCTTTGTAATCCTGGTCATCTGTCTCTATTTCTATTTTAATCAGGTCCGTCCGGTAGAGAAAGGATTTGAACTCAAAAAAATTGTTATTGAAAAGGGAGAAGGAGTTCAAGAAATTGCCGAGAAATTAGAAGACGAGGGTCTGGTCAGGAACAGTAAATTTTTTGAAATCTTTGCCTTTCTTAAAAATGTCAGAAGTAAATTCTGGCCGGGTGAGTATTATCTCAGTCCGAACATGAGTTTAAAAGAATTGATTCAAATTTTAACCAGCCAGCATTTGTCCGAGGAGAGAACAATTACTATTATTGAAGGCTGGACCACCCAGGAGATTGCTGACTATCTGGCTAGAGAAAACATAGTTAGCCGTGATGATTTTTTTACTGGGCTCCGGGAATTCAACGACGAAAATTATGAATTTTTGCATGACAGTCCAGAAGGTGCTGGCCTGGAGGGATATCTTTTTCCTGATACCTATCGCGTCTATAAAGAGACCACTGCCAGAGTTATCATTGAGAAAATGTTAAAAAACTTTGGCCAGAAACTGGATGCAAGCCTCAGGGCAAAAATCAAAAATCAAAACCGAACTATTTTTGAAACCCTGACCATGGCCTCTCTTGTGGAAAAGGAAGCAGCCAGCGACCTGGAGCGCAGAGTCATTGCTGATATTTTCTGGCGGAGGTTGGCTAATGATATTCCTTTGCAGTCTTGCGCCAGTGTCAATTATATCCTGGGCACTTCCAAACACCAGCTTTCTTATGAGGAAACTCGCACTGTATCTGCTTATAACACCTATTTGAACCGCGGTTTGCCGCCGGGGCCAATTAATAATCCGGGCCTTAACGCAATTCAAGCAGCGATCGAGCCGGTGAGTACTGATTATTGGTATTTTTTAGCCGGCCCTCAAGGTGAGACTATTTTCAGCCGGACCATTGATGAGCATAATAAAAATAAAGCAGAGTATTTGAAATAAAGTGCGATACTAATCTGTGAATGCATGCGAATACTACGAATAAATTATATATTGAGCAGGGTTCGCTTTTTGCCTGTCATCCGGAATCATCTCGCCCTCAGACAGCTAATCAAGTTTGCTATTACCGGCGGAATTTTTACCATAGTTGATTTTGCAATTTATATTTTCCTTACTCGTCTATTCTTGTTTTTTGAGGTTCATTATCTCTGGGCAAATTTTATCGGCATGGCCTCGGGAGCCACAGGTGATTTTTTATTAAATAAAGCCTGGACTTTTAGAAACCATGAGAGAAAAGTTCTTCTTCAATATATCAAGTTCTGGGTAGTCGTGGTTCTGGGAATGGCCATCTATCAATACCTTTTACTTTTTTTCGTAGAGAAAATAGAATTATATGATATTTTAGGAAAGGCCTTTTCAGCTATTATAGTAATGCTAATTCGTTTTACCATCCACAAATTCTGGACATTCAGGATTACTAATCGTACTAATTCTATCGCTAATCACTACGAATAATTCTTCAAATATTCCCTTTGGTGCCTGGCACCGAAGATTGATGTCCAGAAGCCCGCTTAAATAAAGGGTTATAGGGCGGAAATTGAAATTTGACTAAAATATGTATTAATATAACCCTTGAAGGGGTAAACCCCGTTAGAAATTTTACAAGCAGATGTAAAACTACAAAAGATATTTAAATTATTGAAAATAATTTTATGGCAAGACAGTCAAATCAAAAATTTCTAAATGGGGTAAAAATAAAACAAGTTAAGAGAAATTTTGATGACAGAGGATTTTTCTCTGAAATTGTTAAATTTGGCGAGGAGACATTTTGCGAAATTAAGCAAACAAGCTATACTGAAACTTATCCCGGGGTGATCAAGGCTTTCCACTGGCACAGGCGCCAATATGACATCTGGTTTCCAGTTAAAGGGAATATTCAGATAGTTCTCCATGATTTAAGAAAAGATTCTCCCACCCAAGGCCAGACCCAGGTGATTTACGCTGGAGGGGACTGGCCATTAGTTATCCTTATCCCACCAGGAGTTGCCCATGGTTATCAAGTTTTAGGGACCGAAAAAGCCGGACTTTTTTACCACACCTCGGAGGCTTATGACCCAGAAAATCCAGACGAAGAAAGAATTCCATTTGATGATAAAAAAATCGGTTTTGACTGGGAGACGAAAAATAGATAATTTATTTTAATTTGTTGAATTTGTTGAAGTTAGACTTCAACAAACGCTCACTTGAAAAATATGAAAAAAATTTTGGTAACTGGAGGATTAGGTTTTATCGGCAGTAATCTCATTCGTTATATTTTAGAAAAGTATTCGGATTACAAGGTAATTAATTTAGATAAAGTTACTTACGCGGCGAATTTTCAAAATTTGAGGGACATTGAGAATAGCCTGCGATATAGCTTCGTCAAAGGCGATGTTTGTGATTCCAAAATAGTGGACCAGGTAATGAAGGATGTTGATTGTGTGATCCATATGGCGGCTGAATCGCACGTGGATAGGTCAATTGGAGGGCCAAGCGGATTTATTAAAACCAATATTTTAGGCACTTTTAATTTGTTGGAGTTCGCCAGGAAATATAAAATTAACCCCTTTGTTTTTTGCTCCACTGATGAAACTTATGGGCCGATAAAAAAAGGGGCATTTAAAGAAAAAGACGTTTTTAATCCGAGCAGCCCCTATTCTGCGAGCAAGGCATCAGCCGACCTATTGTGTAGATCTTATTACACTACTTATAAATTACCTATTTTAATTGTTCGGCCCAGTAATAATTATGGCCCGAGACAGCATTGCGAGAAATTAATACCCAGATTTATAGTAAATCTTCTGCAAGGGAAAAAAGTAGGATTGTTCGGGAATGGTCTCCAGCGCAGAGAATGGATTTTTGTTATGGATTGTGTTAGTGGGATAGACACTGTTTTACACAAAGGAAAACCTGGCGAGGCCTATAATCTTGGAGGTGGGAGGAAAAATGAAAAGACGAATCTCTGGATAACAAAGTTGATTCTTAAAGAGTTAAAAATGCCGGAGAGTTTTATTACATTTATTGAAGATAGGCCGGGGCATGATGTAAGATATGCCCTTGATAGCTCTAAAATAAAAAAACTCGGTTGGAGACCGAAATGGGGCTTGGAAAAAGGGCTGAGAGAGACCGTCCGATGGTATAAAAATAATCCGGATTATTGGCAGCCTTTTGTTAAAGATAAATTTGTAGAGTTTTAAGAATTTACTGGATTAAAAGTTAAAAATTAGACATTTTTAAATTTTGATAATATAATCCTTTATTTAAGCGGTCTTTCAGGCGCCACTTCTCGGTGCCAGGCACTATTTATGAAAAAAATATTTGCTATTATTGGGATTGTGGGGCTCGTGGGCATGACAGCGTTCAGCGTTCTTAGTTTTTGGTTTTTAAGACCACGAGTGGCTACGAATTACGAACCCCTCACCCAGAATCTGGGCGAGGGGCGAATTGCAAATGAAGAGAGGACTGCAAATTATGAATCTGACATAACTTCTCGCCCAACAACGCTGGGCGAGGAGCAAAATACGAATGAGGATATAGAAGAGAAAAAGGGAGAAATTGAAAAAAATAAATCAGTTGAAGAGGAGGTAGAAATTAAAGAATCTGTCCATCTTGAGGTTCCTTTTGCTCTTCAGGCTCCCTATGAGGTTTGGGACGAACTTCATAATGAGGCCTGCGAAGAAGCAGCCTTAATCATAGCCAAATACTGGTTGACTGAAGAGGAGCTTCTCCCGGCCAGAATGGATGCGGAAATTTTAAAAATGGTTTCCTGGCAGGAAGAAAACTGGGGCGGCCATTATGATTTAGATGTTTCTCATATTATCAAGTTGGCCAGCCAGTATTATGGTCTGAATTCTTTAAGAACTATTTATAACCCAACAAAGGGGGACATAAAAAAAGAACTTTCAAAAGCTAATTTAGTTATTTCTCCTATGGCCGGCAGGCACCTTGATAATCCTTATTACCGCCAGCCAGGTCCGGTTTATCATATGCTGGTTGTTCGAGGATACGACGAAAAAAAAGTAATTACCAATGACCCGGGAACAAGACATGGGGAAAATTTTAAATATTCCTGGGATAATTTTTTGGACAATATTCATGATTGGCCCTTAAAATTTGGCCAGAGAATTTCCAAAGACAAAGCAGCCCGGGAGATTTTAAAAGGAGCAAAAGTAGTGATTGTTGTAGAAAAAGAATGATATTTATTGATATTGATAGATACTTATAGATATTGATTGTTTGCAAGAAATATCTATTAATATCGTGAACGAAGTGAACAAGTTTCTATGAATATCTGAACTTAAATGCCTTTAAAGTTTAGTAAAATCAATCCCAAAAAGCCGAATTCAAAAGTGATTAAGGAGGTTGCTTTTGTTTTTAAAAAATGTTTTCCTACCCAGAAAAAGCAGAGAATTGATTATCTGGTTAGGATGATTCGGCGGGAGATAAAACAGGGCCAGCACTATATTGCGGCTGAAGAGAGAGGCAAGACAGCTGGCTTTGAAGGCTTGTAGACCGCCCGTTTAGGGGGCCAGACCCCATTTTTATTTAATCTCAATCTCGATTTCCTCGCCAATGGTTATTTGGTTATTGATGTTAGTTATTTCGGTCCATAATTTATATTTTCCCGAGTCAGCATTTTTCCAGATAAAGTCAAATTTACCAGAAGTTTCCGGGCTAAATATAGTACCGAGAAGCCAGGGCACATTCTCCTCTAAATCTTGAGAGAAAAATTTAATATTTTTAATAGGTTCTGGCGGAGCCAGGATTGAAAGAGTGTAGGGAAAATCTTGGCGCCAGAGAACCTGCCCATTTTTTGGAGCCAGCCAGATAATTTTTTGTTCAAAGCTGCCCAGGGTATTTATCCAGATTTCCTGAGTATTACTATTGTCAATATCATCGAACCCAATCACTGTAATTTTATGGCTCCCCGGCTCGGTGCTGGCTAAATTTAGATTGCACTCAAAGGTTCCAACGTCGGACGTTGGATCTATTTTAATATCCGAGGTTAAGATTTCATCTATAAAACACTGCAATCTTTTAATACCCCGGGGAGCTCGAGCTTCAAGTTTTAAGACAAGCATTTGTTCAGCTAGACTAGCTCCGCTGGTTGGCGAAAGAATAGCCAGACTCGGTTTGTTGGCTGGAATATGGAGCCCGTCGTATTCGTGAGGAGGGGCAAGAAGTCCATCCTCTTGCGCGCCTGCCCACTGACTGATTCCTTGTTCCCACAAAATATATTGAGGATCTTGAGCTGGATTTTCTGGAGCAGGACCTCTCGGGTCATTTTTATCTACAAAGTGAAGCAGAGAGTGGTATCCTTTAAATGTTTTTTCTTCAATAAAACTTTCTGGAGTTAAATCAGTGGCCAGTTTTCCAGAAGCTTTATCAATTTTTAAGGTAATGTCGGCTGGAATTTCTCCTCGGAGAATTGGTTTATCAACATCTATTTCAGCGGCTGTGTTAAAATTTTTAGCCAGGGTACCTTTCAGGGCATTTTTCATAAATTCATGCCAGATAGGAGCAGCAACTTGAGCGCCGTCAGCTCCTCTTTTCATGGCTTCATTGCGGCTGTTCCCAACCCAGACCCCGGCTGCCAGGTCCGGGGTATAGCCAACAATCCAGGCGTCGCGGAAATCATTAGTAGTTCCAGTTTTAGCTGCTACCGGTCTATCTGGAAGAGTTAAATAGTTTTTCTCGCCAAACATAAAAGCTCTGGCCTGGTTGTCAGAAAGAATTCCATTGATAAGACGACAGATTTCCGGAGAAATTACTTCGCGAACCGGGATTTTCTCAGGATCTTCGCTTTCTAAAATCCGGTTATCGCCGTCTCTTACTTCTAAAATAGCCGAAGGAAGAATTTTCTTCCCTTCCCTGGCAAAAATAGAAAAAGCAGATACATGCTCTAATAGTTTTACTTCTCCTCCTCCCAGAACAAGAGATAGCCCATAGCGGCTTTTATCAGTGAGGGTGGTATAACCCATTTCTTTTGCTAAATCAAGAACCTTGTCCAGGCCCGCCAGATAAATGGTTTTGACTCCGCAAATATTAAGTGAACCAGCCAAGGCTTTTTTCATAGTGACCGGTCCCCGATAATTCCCATCGTAATTTTCAGGAATATAATCCTCGCGCTTTGGACCCTGTGGCCCGAAATTTGTTTTTACGTCAAAAATAATAGTTTGAGGAGTAAATCCTTTTTGAAAAGCAGAAGCATAAACAATTGGTTTAAAAGACGAGCCTGGCTGGCGGGGCCTGAGCGTCACATTAACCTGGCCGTCAATTTCAGTATTAAAAAAATCTCGCGAGCCAACCATGGCAAGGATCTGGCCGCTAGCCACATCAAGAGCCACCAAACTGGCATTGGTAGCTTCGAAGTTTTTTTTATTCGCCTCAGCGTATTTTTCAACAGCTTCCTCAGCAATAATTTGCCTGGCCATGTCCAGGGTGGTAATTACTTTAAGCCCTCCCTGTTCTACAAAGCGCTGGCCATACGTCTCGGTTAACATTTCTTTGACATACATAACAAAATGAGGAGCTATAATATTTTCGTGCCGGGGAACGATTTTCGCCAGAGTATCTATATTTTTAGCTTCTTCTGCTTCGACGGGACTGATGTAAGCCTCTTCAGCCATGACATCTAAAATATAGTCACGCCGGAGGGTGAGTTTATCCTGGTGGGCTCCGTAAGGCGAATAATAAGTGGGTGCTTTGGGAAGCGCGGCAAGGAGCGCTGCTTCATCAAGGGTGAGATTACTTACAGATTTACCAAAATAAATACGTGCGGCCTCTTCGGCTCCATAAGCATTTGAGCCATAGGGAATTTCATTAAAGTACATCTGAAGAATTTCTTCCTTGGTGAATTTTTTTTCAATCTGATAGGCAATGATTAATTCTTTAATTTTTCTCAGGTAAGATTTTTCCGGGGTAAGGAAAGCATTTTTAATAAATTGCTGAGTGATGGTTGAGCCGCCCTGAACCATGCCCCGACTGGTGATATTTATAAACACTGCTCTCATCATGGATTTAAAATTAAATCCATGGTGGCGGAGAAAATTTTTGTCTTCGGCGCAGATAGTGGCATGGGTCAGATGCTCAGGAATCTGTGATATATCTACTATAGTTCTTCGTGCCTCACCAAAAATTTCATAAAGGACAATTTCCCCGCTGCGGTCAAATATTTTAGTAGACTCGGCAAGGTTTCTCTCCATGAGTTTTTGAGGTGTAGGCAAACTACGCGTTAGCCAGACAAAGCCAATTCCCCCGGCAATGAAAACAATAAGAACGAGGCTGATTATGGAAATTAAAAAAAACTTAAGCAGCCGGAAGCGACTTCTTTTTTTACTTTTTCTAATAGGTCTGGTTCGCCAGTTAGATTTTTTCATATAGATCTGAGACTGTTGATTAATTCAACAGTATCACCCTGAACCCCCCACCCAACCTTTGGCCAATGGAGACAAGATTAGTTC
>Ga0210051_1005699_pt1 | contig 11875 bp, 14 predicted proteins | sample CryGey092014_all_FD_185464 | JGI IMG/M metagenome (GOLD analysis project Ga0210051, IMG submission 185464) | Groundwater microbial communities from aquifer - Crystal Geyser CG23_combo_of_CG06-09_8/20/14_all (SPAdes) (version 2) | ecosystem: Environmental > Aquatic > Deep subsurface > Groundwater...
TTCCTCCAACAGGGTGAGATATTCGCCAAGTTCCTTCTGAGTAAAAAAAGCAGTCCCGTATATACGCTGCAGCATTGGATTTTTTTCACTCCCTCGCCAGTATGCTCCAGCAATACTTAAAAGTTTAAATGCCTTTAGCTCTCCAGTAGAGGAAATATGGGGTCCCCTGCATAAATCAATGAAATCCCCGTCTTTGTAGAAAGTAACTTTTTCATCTGGAATTTCTGAAAGCAAATCTAATTTATAAATAGCGCCAATTTTCTCAAGTATTTTCTCTGCTTCTTTGCGGGGGACTTCCATCTTTTCAAACTTGAAATTCGCTTTGATAATTTCCTGCATCTTTTTTTCGATTTTTTCCAGGTCTTCTGGAGCAAAAGGTTCTTTCCTGTCAAAATCGTAATAAAAACCGTCCTGAATTGACGGACCTATCCCCAATTTAACGCCGGGAAATAGTTCATTTACAGCATGGGCAAGTATATGACTTGCACTGTGCCTATAAGTATCTATTGAATATTTTTTATCGCTCATATTTTGTATGGTGGGCGGTACTGGACTCGAACCAGTGACCCCTTCCATGTCAAGGAAGTACTCTAACCAACTGAGCTAACCGCCCATCTGAGGTGTTCCAATGCCTTAATTGTTTCCATCCCGGATACTCGGCGCAACTTAGACATGAGAAGCCTCAAAAGTAGTGACAAGCGGACGACTTACTTCGTGCAACGGAAATTCTTCAAGATAGAGTTCAGTAGCTTCCTTCAGATTAGCAACGGCTTCTTCAATAGTCCGTCCCTGGCTGACCGTACCTACTTCAGGACATTCTGCTACATACAAATCCTTCTTTTTATGAAGAACTACCGTAAAGGTTTGTAAAATCATGATTTCCTCCCGTATTACACAGATATATTGTTTCTTTAATAAATTATCTAAATCTGGAGGCGACGAGGCGATTCGAACGCCTGAATCGCGGTTTTGCAGACCGCTCCCTTAACCACTTGGGTACGTCGCCGCAATTTTTGTTATACTTTGGCAAATTCGCCAACAGGAATACGAACCTGCTCATTCAATTTCTTCAATATTTTTCTCCACATTGTTCTATATTCTCACTTCTTTCTCTTTTATCATTCCTCTTCTTTTCCAATTGGCAAATTGCGTACTCTAATCTGTGTTTCATCAAAAACCACGATACTTCCTTTTTCAAGAAAATTTTTAATATGTTCAATATTAGTCAGTAAAAGATGAAGATGGGTTTGCGGGCGCTTATCAGAACGGCGAAAGATAACAATTGACGGCTCTTTCTCCTGCCTTAATGCAATCAGTGTTCCAAAATCAGTATCTGCTGAGACAAGAACTCTGTTTTCTTTTGCCGCTAATTCAAAGACTTCTTCATCTGATGCCGATTGCATTCCTTTATCCCGGATATGAACTGCGTCATGACCCGCCTCGCACAAACCTTTAGCAATAGATGGTGAAAGTGCATTATCTATAAGAAATTTCATTTCGCGCTCACAAGCGGAAGTTCACGTTCCTTTACAGCTTCTGCTGCAAAAAACAGTGCTTCTTTAATGTCCTCTGGCTCAAGGTCAGGATACTCTTTGAGAATTTCCTTAGTAGTCATTCCATTTGCTACCATTCCTACTACAGTAGCAACTGGGATGCGGAAACCACGAATACAAGGGACTCCTCCCATTTTATCAGGATCTACTGTAATTCGTATAAACTTCATATTAACCACCTCCGATTGTTCAAATTTTGTAGAGTTGTATAATAAACCAGAATTTATTCTAAAATTAAGTATTCGTTTTGTAATTCATATTTATTTAAATACGCTAAAAAGTGTAATATGGTGCCGAGAGGCGGAATCGAACCGCCGACGCACGGCTTTTCAGGCCGTCGCTCTACCGACTGAGCTATCTCGGCAACTTAAAAATATATATAGTGGCATTTGCCACCTACTGCTTTCTTTCTTCTTAATATATTCTATCAGATTTTTTAAAAATGTCAACTTGATGAACTTAAACCGGAGATAAAATCTCATTATGAATCAGGGGCTCTCCCCAGAAGGAGGGGTATAAAGATGCATCCCTTCTGCCCATTTTTCACTTTTTTATTGACTTTGTACATATTTTATGATAAAATGTATTTGCATTGAGGAGGAAAATATGCTATCTGAGATAGAAAAAATAATTTGTTTGAAAAAAGTACCTATTTTTGAAAACCTCACTGAAGAGGAATTGTTTGCGTTGAGCAGAATAGCCTTTGAGAAGGACTATAAACCTGGCGAGATAATCCTCAAAGAGGGTGAGCCAGGCCATGAATTATACATAATTGTTGATGGGGAAGTAGAAATAATCAAGGAAAGAGAGGGCAACAAAATTTCACTTGCCACCCTTGGACCTTTTAATTATTTAGGAGAAATGTCTATTTTTGACAATCAACCACATTCTGCCACTGCCATTCCTGCGAGAAACACTCAAGCCATGGTTCTTCCTGAAGAAGCTTTCCGTGATGTTGTGCTTGAATTCCCTGAAATTGGATTAGAAATAATCAAAGTATTCTGCAAAAGACTTCGTGGTGCAGACGAAAAAATAAAAGACCTCTCAAAGTAATCCCCCACCCATTTTTTCCATTACATATTTTGCACAAAATTGCAAGCCTTTAAACCTCTTCTGCAAACTCATCTCATTTAAAATTTCTTTTCCGTTCAGTGGTTGAAAATTCCATAACTTTTGCGATGTCAAAGTTTTTTCCTGGAGTGTAGCATCTTCAAGAAGCGGCAATAATATCTTTACAAACCTGGTTCCCACCACGCTCTCTATGACCTCAACAGCATTCGCCTGGGCTTCAGGATTATAATAATCACTGAGCCTCCTCACTGCAAGCATAAAAGCCTGCGAATCCTGCAATTCTCCAAGAATTCTGAGAACTTTGAAAAGCTTGCGCTGGTTTCTGACATTTATAGAATCAATTATGATTTTAAAAATTTCTTTAACTGACTTATCTTTATTTTTAACTAAAATGCCAGATTTTTCAAGTACGCTCATTTTAAAAATATTCTCATATATCAATTTTATTTCCTGAGTGCAATAATCCAGAATGATGGGAATGTATTGCGGATTCTTTCTTTTTATCATTATGAAAATTATCTCTTTCTGGGTTAGTTCTCCTTCGGTCTTCATAGATTTCAAGAGTAGTTGTGAAGATTTATCGTTGGTTTTTTCCAGAGCCTGAGAAGCAGCTCGCCGCACTCTCCTGACTTTATCGCCCAGCATTTTAATCAACAATAAAATGGATTCCTCGCTCTCTATATTCTCGAGCGCTTTTACCACATAAAGCCTAACTTCATCGTCTGGGTCATTAAACATCTGTTCAATCAGGGGTAAAATCTCTACACCCCCTAATTCGCTGAGTGCATATATAGTCCTCACCCGATTTTCAGATTGTCCATCCTTTGCCATTTCTGAGAGAACTTTTAATCCTTTTTCCTTATCACCATATTTCCACAGGACAATGGCTGCATTCGTCCTTACCCGGGAATGCTCATCCTCGAGAAAAGGAATCACTGCGTCCTTTGCCATAGCGGGGTCTAATCTGCCCAGTGATTCTATTGCATTTGCCCGAATCCTCGGGTCAGGGTTCTTAAGAAAAGGCACTATGTCAAAAGCAATAGTAAAATCCTTTGAATTACCCAGAGCGAGCATAGCAGTCGCCTTGCGCCTTCCATCTATGTTATTACCCTTGATGAAATTCAGCAGAATTTCAGATGATTGTTTATCTCCCATTTTTCCCAATAATTCCATGGCAAACATACTCACTTTTTCATTATCATCGTACAATGTCGATTTAAGTGCTTCCAGTGTCTTTCCCTTGCCCAGATGTGTAATGTCATAAAGAGGCTCTTCTTTTTCAAAATAGGTTTTATCCTCTATGGTTTGTATGAAGGCTCGCAAATATTGACTTTTCAACTGAAATGAGAAATAAATCCATATTGCACTCAAAATAATACCTAAGATGCTAAGTCCTGCAGGTCCAAGGTAATATCCCAATCTGGCTATTGTTATTCCTGCAATTAATATGCCCAATGGTATAGCAAAACTCTCATTAAAAATGAGAGCATCGCGCCTGAATTTCTCTATTATTGGAAAGAATAATAAAGGATAGGTGGATTCAATAAAAGAATTGCCTATTACATCCCTGAAAAATTTAATAACTACTACCGGTATTAAGTTAAAATTGAAACTTAAAACTACAAAACCCAGCCCTACCGCCAATGGCAGAGACAGAAACACATTCCCCACACCCAATATTTTCAATAATCTTGATACAGTAAATAATACCAGGACAAAAGTTGCGGCATAGAAATATCCATAGTAATTTCCGTAAAATCCGGTTAATTTATCCTCGGTTACAAATGTCTTATTTAATATAAAATTAAATTGGAAATCAAGCAAATGAACAACTATGGCGTAAACAAAAAAAGTCAGCGCAATGGTTTTCAGCAATGGAATTTTTTGAAGTGGAGTTAGAATTTTTTTAAAGTTTTCTCTCCATGATTCTTTTTTTAATGCAACTGATTCTTTCTTCTCGGGCAGGGTTAAAACCAATTTCTCGAAGTAACCTATACCTATGGCTATTGCAAAAAATGAAAATGACCAGATGAAAAGGAGATTGCTGGTATGAATTGTCCCTACAGTAGCTTTTGTAATAAAACCTCCCACTCCGCCTCCTAACAACCCTGCACTTACCACCAGTGAAAACACCCTTTTTCCCTCACGGATATTACAGATATTGGTTGCAAGGGTCCAGAATTGTGTATAATACACCCATCCGAACAGGGTTGCCGCTAAATAGAGCAGAAGGTAAATCCACTTGAAGTGAAAAAAAATACCGATACGAGCAACAATTATAATAATGGAAAAAATAAAAAAGGTATTTTTCAATATGGATGTTTGCTTGAATTTTATTATAAAAAGAAAGTAAAGGAGGGAAATACCGATTATACTTACGCTGTTTACGATATACATTGAGGGAAGGGAACTTATGCCAACTTTTTTCAAAAGGAGTGAAGTGGCAATTGATAGGCCTATGGTATTACCAAACATCATTGCAAAATTGAAAATAGAAAGGTAAAGTAACTTCTTCCAATCCTTTTCGTATATCTGCAGAATTCTTGCGGGATAGCCTTTGAGTGCTCTTAAATATTTTTTCATCCTCTCCAATTATACAATTCTATATTAACCCATTTTCCACATTTCTGGCATTTAAATTTTGCCCACATTGCTCTGTCATATTCGTATTGCTCAACGGGAAGTAATCTACCCCCACAATGAGCCTCATACCAGTTGCCAGTACCTGCATCCTGAACCTGACCACAGTGATACCGAACGAATTTTATCTCATCTTGATAAGGAATTTTCATGTAACTTTTACTTTCTTTAATAATCTCTTAACATCTTTAGTTTTACAGAGTTTTGTTCCCTTCTGAAGTGTTGCTGCAGTGCCACAGGCAATTCCCCAACGAATACAATTTTCAATCCTTTCGCTTCTGGAAAGACCATATGTGAAACCCGCAACGACTGCATCACCTGCTCCCACTCCTGTGTATTTTAATCTTGTAGTGGCAGAGTGGACTATGCTTGTAGTGGCAGAGTTTACTCTGCTTGTAGTGGCCGAAAGTAGGCACTCTGGAAGTGCAGAGTGGACTCTGCTTGTAGTGGCAGAGTTTACTCTGCTTGTAGTGGCCGAAAGTAGGCACTCTGGAAGTGCAGAGTTTACTCTGCTATTTATTGGAGGGCGACACCGCCAGAATTTTCCCTTTGAGGTCACTATAATACCCCTGGATCCCCACGAGATAATTACTATCTCCACACCAGTTTTTGAAAGATAATGTGCGGCATTGAGTAAATCAGCCTCTGTTGAAATTCTCACTGGCTTATTATGGATTCTCTCAAGCAATCTCTGAGCCTCGTAGATATTGGGTTTGATTAAAAAAGGTTTTGCTCTCAAACCTAAATAAAGAGGTTCACCATCTGTATCTAAAACTGCCTTTACGCCCTGTCTTTGTGCAATGCGGATCATCCTGAAATATATCCCCTCTCCTACTCCACGAGGGACACTCCCGGACATTATAAGAAAATCCCCATAAGACAAAGAAGAAATTTTTCTTATCAATAAACCCATCTCATCTTTATTAATTCTGGGTCCATCTTCGTTAATTTTTATTTGTCCTGCCTTTTCTGGCAGATCAATTGTTATATTTGAACGATTTTCCCCTGCTGTCCAGACGAAATCGCCTGGAACACCTTCATCATCTAACAACTCTTTTATCTTTTTTCCTGTCCAACCACCTAAAAAACCAAGCGCAATAGTCTCACCTTTTAAACGATGGATAATCCTGGAAATATTTATACCTTTTCCACCTGGGTCCCTTTGAATTTCACGAACCCTGTTTATATCCTTATAATCTATCCGCCCCAGGCGGACACTAAGGTCTAAAGATGAATTCAAAGTAAGCGTAGCAATCATATAGAGGTGTCAGGTCTTAGTATTCTGCAACCTTATTTATTATAATTTGCGGAGAAACAAATCCGTCTATCTCTTCCCTTTTTACAATTTCTTGATTTTGCACTTTTCCTATGTTTTCTTTTACCTTTGATACAAAATCCTCTTTCCCGAGAATCACTCCGGCTGTGATATTTTTTAAAGGTAAAGAGCTCCTGGATACTCAATTCTCAATGGCCGTGACATAACCACCTCCTCAACTGTGACTTTTAATCTACGGTATTAGCTGCAAACCATTTGTCATTTGTCAAGACCTGACACCTGCCGAGGGCGGGACTCGAACCCGCATGGGTTACCCCATACGCCCCTTAAACGTATGTGTCTACCAATTCCACCACCTCGGCGTTTAAAACAAGCGTGCATTAACTGCAAACCATTTGTCATTTGTCAAGACCTGACATTAACTGCAAACCATTTGTCATTTGTCAAGACCTGACACCTTTAAACAGCGGGCAAAGTGACCTTCGCTTATTTCTTTTAATTCAGGCTTTCTTTCTGTACATTCAGACATTTTCTGGGAACATCGTGTATGGAAGCAACATCCAGAAGATAAATCCATATTATCTGCAAACCATTTGTCATTTGTCAAGACCTGACACCCTAATAGCATTTGGGTATACGGATGAAGAGGTCCGCTGTAGAGTTCAGAGGTCCTGGCAATTTCCATTATTTGCCCTGAATACATCACAGCAATTCTACTAGCTACGTATCTGACAAGGGCTAAGTCATGTGAAATAAACAGATAAGTAAGAAGCATTTTGTCCTGCAGGTCCATAAGCAAGTTTACTATTTGAGCCTGGATAGATACATCCAGGGATGAAACCGGCTCATCCGCAATAATAAAATCGGGCCCAACCGCAAGTGCTCTTGCTATACCAATTCTCTGACGCTGGCCCCCGCTGAATTCATGAGGATACTTTCCCAGAGCATTTTCATCCAACCCAACAAGATTCAGAAGTTGGGATATTCTATCTTTAATTTTCTCTCCTGGATAATTATGAATTTGCAGAATTTCGCTAATCATTGCCCGGACAGTCATTCTTGGATTTAGCGAAGCGAAAGGATTCTGGAATATTATCTGCATTCTTTTTCTCATCTCACGCATTGATCTTTTATTCAATTTGAGTATATTCTCTTTGCCAAAGTAAATCTCGCCATCATCAGGTTCTAACAACCGCAAGATTAATCTTGCCAGCGTTGACTTTCCACACCCTGATTCACCTACCAATCCAAAGGTTTCACCTTTAAATATAGATAAAGAAACTTTGTCTACCGCTCTTACAAACCGGTTGCCTCTGGTTGGGCCGAATAGACCTTTTTCTATCGGGAAGTATTTTCTTAAATTCTGAACTTCCACTAACGCCATTTTTCACTCTTCGCTGCTTTATACAATGCGTTTTTCATTATATGAATCGGTGCCCTTTTGCCTGTCCAGATTTCAAGTGAAAGCGCTCCTTGATACAAAAGCATGCCAAGTCCATTGAAAGCTTTAATGTGGTATCTTTTAGCATCCTTCAACAATTTTGTCTGGGCTGGACTATAAATTAAATCATAGACCAGCCGAAGTTTGGCAGCTCTCTCAAAAAATTTTTCTTTCACAAGTCTGAAATCCGACGGATTCATCCCGATGGAGGTGGTATTTATCAAAAGATGAATATTGCCTGCCTCGTTAACAAGTGAGTTTTCTTCCAGTGGAATGTTTATTGCATTGCAATCCGTATTTCTAATTATATCTTCAACTATCTCCCTGGCTTTTTGTCTGGTGCGATTTGCAATGATAATTTTTCTCGCTTTATGCAATGCAAGACGAATTGCCACTGCTCTTGCAGAACCTCCAGCACCAATTATCAGAACATTCTTATCCTTTGGATTAAATCCACAATCTTTACGAAGTGAGATGAGTATACCTCTTCCATCAGTATTATATCCTTTAAGTTTGCCTTTTTCGATTTTAATTGTATTTACAGCTTTGATGAGATTTGTTTCCTCGTCCATCTCATCAAGGTATTTCATTGCTTCAGTTTTATGGGGAATTGTCAGATTTACCCCCTGGATATTCAAATATGTAATACCCCTGAGTGCATCACCCAATAATCCCTCTTCAACCCAGAATGGAAGATAAATGCAATTGAGTTTAAGATAACGAAATGCGGCATTATGCATAAAGGGAGAAAGAGTATGACTGATTGGGTCTCCAAACACTCCAAAAATTTTTGTATTTCCATCAATTTCCATCATTCACCCTGCTTATCCCCGGAATTTGTTTTTAACTCACAATTCCCCTGAAAATGAGCACCCTTTCTTGTCGTTAAACTGCAAGATTTAATATCACCAATTAATTCTCCTTCAGATAATATCTCAACACCCTGCTTAGACTGGATATTTCCCTTGACCTTACCATAAATAGTGAGTTCCTCACATTTTATGCTTGCATTCACGACCGCATTCTTTCCTATGATTACAATTCCGCCATATATCTCCCCGCTAAATTTACCATCAATCCGCATGATTCCCTCAGATATTAATTCACCGCTTAAAACTGTTCCTTCTCCAAGAATTGTCTGTAATTTATTTTTATTCATAAAATTAATACAGATATTTAAATGGATTTACAGGATTGCCGTTGACCCTGATTTCGTAATGAAGATGGGAACCAGTAGTTCTTCCTGTGCTTCCAACACAGGCAATAATTGTACCTTTTTTTACAAATTGACCTGCACTTACCAGATTGGAAGAGTTATGTCCATAATAAGTGGAAATTCCTCTTCCATGGTTAATTATAACCAACTTTCCATATCCTGCATTCCAGCCACTGAATTCTACAGTTCCATCAGCAGCAGCACGGATGGATGTACCCTCTAAAGCAGCAATGTCGATACCCGAATGAAACTCTCTTACTCCATGTAGTCGCCTCCAACCAAAACGTGATGTAATCCATCCACGAAGTGGCCAGCGGTTTGGCGTAATTCTGACAACAGAAAGTTGCGTTTGCAGGTATTTACTTAAATTCTGCAGCAAATTTTTCTGTTGATTTATTTCTTTTTTTAATGTATTAATACCCTGGTCCAACTTCTCAGCCATAACTGGTGAAGATATATCTAAATTTCTATCAGGACCACCCTGGCCAATCTTCTTTGCTGCTGCAGAAGATGCAATTGGATTTGGTGCAGAAGGAATCGCGCTCTGTTTTAATTTTTTCGACAACCCTTTTACACTCGTCCCGAGGTTTCTCAATTCCTGAACTTCTTTGCGCAAACTCTCAACCTCATTGGAAAAATAAATAATTTTTTGAGTCTGCTCCCTGTACAATTCTTCTTTAAAGCGTAAATCTACCACTTCTTCTTTCAAATCCTTGTGGTTTTTTATAAAAATAAATGTGGCAAGAACCAATATTCCCATAAGAACAATAAAGGAGTTATTTAACCAATGAGGTATTTTGAGATTGAGTATTTTTCTCTGGTTATTCGGTACAATCAAAACAGTAAAAAATTTCTTCATTCCCCTCTCCCTCGTACTAAATTTAATGTCCTCCTTGCATATGCTAAATTTTATATAACTCGTTTAGGCGTCTGTGAGGGTCAAGTTGCTTAACACCTTCAACCGGAAACGTGTGAATAGTGTTCCACGTATCTACCCACTAATTCTCGGATAATCCTCTGGTACTTTGTGTGGGATTGTTTTGCAGTGTTTTTAAGCGTTTCTACATTTGATTTTTTTAAATACAGTGTAACCTTTACTTTTTTTTCAGACGCCATTAACTCTTTAGGAGATGGTAAAAAATCATCCACCCTAGTTAATTTCCCAATAGGCATATCTAAACTAACTCTTTTCTTCATAATACTTTCCCCCTTTTCTCCAGTATCCTGCACCTATTATTCTGATTTTATTGCTACGGTATGTAAATCTTACAGTGACAATCTTATCATCTACTTTTCCAATACAGAAATATCTTTCTTCCTTTTCGCTATGTTTGGAATCAATAAAAATTTTTCTTTTCGGGTCCAAAAATACTCTTAATGCCTTGGTGAAATCAATCTTATGTTTTGAAATATTGTCTCGCTCTTTTCTGGCATCCCAAATGAATTTGCTGAATTGCTTTTTCATCTATACATATAATTATACATATATTTTTGAATTTGTCAAGGGAAAAATTTGATTTTGATGGAATTAACTGGAAACGGTATTGCATTTGGGGTTCCAATGGTCTATTTAGGGACTTTTTCCCAATCCTCTAAGAATTTTTTTAATCCTACATCAGTAAGGGTATGTCTAAACAATTTCTGTACCACCTCAAATGGAATTGTAACAATATGGGCTCCAGCAAGTGCTGCCTCTACCACATGAATAGGATTGCGCACGCTTGCTACAATTATCTCAGTCTTAAATCCATAGTTTTTATAAATCGTCACAATTTGCCTGACAAGGTCCATACCTATGTGGCTTATGTCATCAAGTCTTCCGATAAAAGGACTCACATAACTTGCGCCGACCTTTGCGGCTATAAGCGCCTGGTTAGGACTGAATACAAGTGTAACATTTGTCTTTATTCCTTCTGAACTCAAAACTTTCACTGCTTTTATCCCTTCGGGAATGAATGGAATTTTTACTACAATATTCTTGTGAATCTTTGATAACTCTCTTGCTTCAGCAATAATCCCGTCTTTCTTAAGACTCACTGCCTCAGCGCTAATGGGTCCGTCAACAATCTTCACAATCTCACCGATGACCTCGCGAAAACTATGGCCGGTCTTTGCCACAAGTGATGGGTTTGTAGTCACCCCGTCAATAACTCCCAGCTCCTGAGCTTCCCTTATCTCATCCACCATTGCCGTATCGATGAAAAATTTCATGGTACCTCCTTGTCTAAACAATCTTTAATTAGTAAGTCAAACAACTTTTCCCCGGGGGCTAAACTACAGATTTCTTGAAGAACTGTATCCAGCCCTCTGGTTTTCAGCAGTAATTGCAGTTCCATTGCTTCCCTGTCCCCTGAATTATCATAAGTAAGTGCTGCCTTGATACCTTTCAAAAAATTTACAGGTTTAATTCCATATTCCAGCGCTAATCTTGCACCCCCGATAAGCCTGTCATCTGCTCCTAATTTTCTTATAGGGTCTTTGCCGACTCTAACAACTGTATCACCGAGTGCCTTATTGGAAAAACGATGTATTAAGTCGTTCACATGGACTTCGTAATCTACAGGATTAAAAGAATGTTTTTTAATTAATGCCTGCCCAGACTCGTTCATAATTGCACCCAGCACAACATTGCGAATTTCCTGGTCACTTACTGACTCATAAATATAGGTGTAACCTTT
>Ga0210051_1005701_pt1 | contig 11870 bp, 11 predicted proteins | sample CryGey092014_all_FD_185464 | JGI IMG/M metagenome (GOLD analysis project Ga0210051, IMG submission 185464) | Groundwater microbial communities from aquifer - Crystal Geyser CG23_combo_of_CG06-09_8/20/14_all (SPAdes) (version 2) | ecosystem: Environmental > Aquatic > Deep subsurface > Groundwater...
TAAAACCGTCTCTGTTCGCACCTCTCGCGTTATGAATTCCGCGGCGGGTCGTTAACCCGTACGCTTGTTCCCCAATGGGGAACCGGTGTCCGGACTTTCCTCCCTCGATTCAACTGAATCGGGGCAATTACCCATTTTCTCTTGTTAAAGCCAACAATGTCCTTTAGGGACATCGCAAGTATACCAAAGATTGGTTTTAAATGCAAATTTTGGTATATTGAAAGCTGTGATGTTAACAGTTTTAAATAAATTCATTAATCGGCGATCACAGAGAATCTCATCGGCTGCTCTCATGGTCGCATTTTTCGGCTTGATAAGCCGTTTTTTTGGACTTTGGCGAGACCGATTGCTCGCCGGCCAGTTTGGCGCTACAAGGACATTGGATATTTATTACGCCGCATTTCGCATTCCGGATTTAGTTTATAATCTGCTTATTATTGGAGCCGTTTCTTCCGCGTTTTTGCCGGTTTTTTATGAATATTTAACTAAAGATAAAGAAGAAGCATGGCGATTTGCCGCCAACGTGCTGAATATTTTAATTTTTGCTCTTTTGATTTTTTCGGTGATTTTAATTTTATTTGCGCCTCAACTTGTATCTTTGGTGGCGCCGGGTTTTGACAGCGCGTCAAGAGAACTCACTGTTAACATAAGCCGGCTTTTGTTTTTGAGTCCTCTGCTTTTAGGCATTTCAGCTTTAGTCACCGCGCTGCTGCAAGCCTTTTCAAGATTTTTGATTACCTCGCTCGCGCCCATTTTTTATAATTTGGGAATTATTTTCGGCGTTGTATTTTTAGCGCCGCATTATGGCATTTGGGGGTTGGCCTACGGCGTTATTTTGGGAGCATTATTACATTTTTTAATTCAGGTACCATCGCTTATTAATATCGGTTTTCGTTTTCGCGGCTTGTTAAATTTTAAAGAGTGGGGATTAATTAAAGTAGTGAAGCTTTGGCTCCCAAGAACTCTGAGTCTCTTCGCCCTTCAAATAAACAGCGTCGTCTCAACCGCCATTGCTTCAGTTTTGGCAAGCGGGAGCATTGCCATATTTAATTTCGCCGATAATTTAAGATGGACGCCGATCGGCGTTGTCGGCGTGGCGTTCTCTACCGCCGCTTTTCCAGCAATGAGTTTGGCTTACGCGCAGGGGAAGAAAGATTTATTTTTAAAGCGTTTTTCCTTGGCGGTAAAGCAGACGCTGTTTATCGTCGTTCCACTCTCTCTTTTATTTTTTGTTTTGCGCGCCCAAATTGTAAGAATAATTTTAGGAACCGGCAATTTTAACTGGCAAGACACGCAACTAACGGCGGCGGTTTTAGGCCTGTTTGCTTTTGGTATTTTTGCGGCCGCGCTTTTGCCGCTTTTCACCCGCGCCTTTTTTGCATTTCATAACACCAAGACGCCGGTTTTTATAAATGTTTTTTCAATGCTGATTAATGTTATTTTAAGTTTTCTATTTGTTGGCGCCATAGTTAAATTGCCGCTTATTAGTCAAAAATTAGGAAGCATTATGAAATTAAACGGTATTGATAATATTGCTATTTTGGGTTTACCGCTTGCCATAACTATTGCCAGCATTATCAATCTCGCTTGGCATTGGCTTGATTTAAAGAAGCATGTTGGCGACTTTGGCGTGAGCGAGATTAAAAAGTCTTTTTTTAAGATTCTGGTAGCGAGCATTATCTCGGTTATTTTTATCTATGTTGGACTTTATATCTTTTCATATGTTTTTAATACTAGAACTGTTTTGGGGTTATTATTTCAAACGCTAGGCGCGGGGTTGTTCGGCGGTATTGCGTATTTAACGGTTGCCTTTGCCTTGAAGATGGAAGAGATTTTGATGTTAAATATCCCCGCGACACTGCTTAACTGGCGCGGGATTAAAAATCCCGAGCCGGAGCTCGGCGGCGAATCCCTTGACGACCAGTACTAAAATGAATATACGCAACTTCGTAATAATCGCGCATATAGATCATGGAAAGTCGACTTTAGCCGACCGTCTTTTAGAAATTACAGGAACCGTTGCTGAAAGAAAAATGCGCGAGCAATTTTTAGACCAGATGGATTTGGAGAGGGAAAGAGGAATTACTATCAAAATGCAGCCAGTCAGAATGATTTACAAAATCCGAAATCCGAAATCCGAAATCATAAACAATTTAGAAATTAGAAATTCGAAATTAAAAATTGCAAATTTAGAACAAGAATTTGTCCTGAATTTGATAGATACTCCGGGTCATGTTGATTTTACTTATGAAGTTTCAAGGGCTCTGGCCGCAGTGGAAGGCGCCGTTCTTTTGGTTGATGCCACACAGGGCATTCAGGCGCAAACTTTAGCTAATCTTCAATTGGCGAAAAAAGAGAATTTAAAAATCATTGGCGTTATAAATAAAGTTGATTTGATAAATGACTTAGAAAAACTTGAGGGCTTGAAGCAGGAAATCGCCGAGCTTATCGGACAAAGATCCGAAGAAATTTTAGCGGTGTCGGCTAAAACCGGATTGAATGCAGAAAAAGTTTTGGAGAGAGTTATAAAAGATTTTCCAGCTCCAAAAATTGATAGGGAAAAACCTTTCCGCGCTTTAGTTTTTGATTCCCATTTTGACTCTTTTAAAGGTGTTTTAGCTTACATCAGAGTCATTGATGGCGAGATTTCAAAACAGAAACTGATAAGCGCTCTTGCAAGCGGGGCGAAATTTCAGGTCTTGGAAACCGGTATTTTTAAACCCGAACTTGCGCCGGCGGAAAAATTATCGTCGGGAGAGATTGGTTATGTCGCAACAGGACTTAAAAATCCAGAATTAATCAGAGTGGGGGATACTTTATCGGCAGATTTGAATGCCGTGCCTCTTTCCGGTTATAACGAACCGAAATCAATGGTTTGGGCGAGTTTTTATCCGGAAGTGGCGGATGATTTTGACATGTTGAAAGATGCGCTGGCAAAACTTAAACTAAATGACGCGGCTTTGCATTATGAATTGGAAACCCAAGAAGCGTTAGGGCGCGGTTTTCGTTTGGGATTTTTGGGGATGCTTCATCTTGATATAACGGCTGAACGTTTGAAAAGAGAATATAACCAGCGCGTTATAATAACCACTCCCACAGTTTCTTACATAATAAAAAATCGCAAGGGTAAAACCGTGAAAATTTTCACTCCGGCCGACTGGCTTGATCAGTCATTAATTGAATCGGTGGAAGAACCGTGGGTTCGCCTTGGAGTGTTTTTACCAACGCGATACTTGGGAGGAGCGATGAAGTTAATAAATAATTACCGCGGGATTTACATTCGCACCGACTATCTCGGCTTGGACCATTTGGTTCTTAATTTTGACATGCCGCTTTCCGATATTTTGGTTGATTTTCACGATCGTTTGAAAAGCATTTCAGAAGGTTACGCGTCAATGAATTATGAGTTTTTAGGATATAGAGCGGGCGATTTGGTCAAACTTCAGATTTTAATTGCCGGGGAGTCCATTGAAGCATTTTCAAAAATTGTGCCGAAAAAAAAGGCCTTTCACGAAGGCGATTTGCTGGTTAAAAGATTAAAAGAAATTATACCGAAACAAAACATGGCCGTTGCTCTTCAGGCCGCCATCGGCGGCTCGTCCGATGGCGGCCCGGGCAAAATTATTGCCAGAGAAACTATTCCGGCGATGAGAAAAGACGTAACCGCGAAACTTTACGGCGGAGACGTTACGAGAAAAAACAAGCTTTTGGACAAACAGAAAAAAGGCAAAAAGAAAAGAGCGGCCTTCAGCCGCGTTCAGTTGGATAGCGACGTTTATTTAAAAATGTTTAGGAGTTCCGAATAGAAAGAAACGATGTTAATATCTAAGCAGAGGAATAAACATAAATATTATCATTGACAGAACCGCCAAAATGGTGACGGTAAACCACACAATACTTAATCTTTTTTTAGTTTTATTTTTCATACCCAGTATATCAACTTGACTAACATAAAATATAGCGAGTCAAGATGCCTTTCTTAGTTATTATTAATTTATATAGTTTATAATTCATATTTAAGATTCAAAGTTATTTTATGACGAGCCATAGTCAAGTTGTATATCTGGGTATAATTTATTGCTTAAATTAAGTATAATAAAAATGAAAGAAAAAGACAACCTCACGATATACGAAAAATTGATCAGATCAAAAATTTTCTTTATTTTTTTAATTCCAATTTTTCTGGCTTTGCTGGTTGGTATTTTTCAGCAATTTTATCATCGTTATCAGGTTAAAAAAGAGTTGGATGTGCTTAAAGCGGAAGTGACCAACTATAACAAACAGAAAGAGGATCTTAATAAGCTGATAGATTATTATAAAAACAAATCTAATCTTGAAAATGAAGCGCGAGTGCGGCTAAATCTTAAAAAAGAGGGTGAGAATGTCGTCATTATTTTACCGACCGCGACCTCAACCGAAAACAGCGGAACGCTTTCGCAAAAAAATATTGAAAATCTGCCGAATTATAAACAATGGTGGTATTATTTTTTTAGCAATTGGTTTAAATAACTCAAACTTTTTTAAATTTTGCGGGTATCGTATAGTGGTATTATGTATCCTTCCCAAGGATAAGACAGGGGTCCAATTCCCCTTACCCGCTTGCCACCTTAGCTCAGTCGGCAGAGCGACACATTCGTAACGTGTAGGTCCCCGGTTCGATCCCGGGAGGTGGCTCAAATTGATGTGGTGAGATTTCTGTGATAAAATACTGATATAATGGCCGTGGAAAATTTGAAAGAAAAAATTCAGGAATTGCTTAACCGGAGCCGTTTTTTAGCGGACCGTCTTTGACATTGTTGGAAAAAAGAAAATAATTGACGAGTTAAAGTCGCAAACGGAAAACCCGAATTTCTGGAAAGATTTGGAGAAAGCCAAAACAATCCAGAAAGACATTTCGGATTTGGAAAAAGAAATTAAAAATTGGAGCGATTTGGAAACTGAAGCGCAGGACTTGATTGAATATTTAAATATTGCCGAGCAGGAAAATGGTGAAAAAGCCGAAAGTGAAGTTTCTGAAAAATATAAAACGTTGGAAATAAGATTTAATAAACTGGAACTTCAAACATTCCTTTCCGGTAAATACGATAAAAATAACGCTCTTTTAACGCTGTCAGCTGGTGTTGGCGGCCGCGACGCCCAAGATTGGGCATCAATGCTTTTGAGGATGTATAGCCGCTATTGTGAATCCAAGGATTGGAACGTTACGGTTTTACACGAGTCCTACGGCGAGGAAGGCGGCATCAAAGGCGCGACCGTTGAAGTTCGCGGTTCATATGCTTATGGCTATTTAAAAAATGAAGCTGGCGTCCATCGTTTGGTTAGAATTTCGCCTTTTTCTCCCAATAAATTACGCCACACTTCATTTGCCGCTCTGGAAGTTTTACCTGAAATAGAAGCCAAAGATGTAGAGATAAAGTCTGAAGATTTAAGAATTGACACATTTCGTTCATCCGGGCCGGGCGGCCAGAATGTCAACAAAAGAGAAACGGCGGTGCGAATTACTCATTTGCCGACAGGAATTGCGGTGGCGGTGCAGACGGAACGATCCCAACAGCAAAATCGGGAAAAAGCAATGCAGATTTTAGCGTCAAAACTTCACGCCTTGCAATTAAAAAAAGAAGAGATGGAGTTATCAAAAACCAAAAAAATTACAAAATCAGCCGAATGGGGCGCCCAAATCCGTTCGTATGTGTTTCATCCGTATCAAATGGTTAAAGACCACCGTACCGATTACGAAACCTCGCAAATCGAAAAGGTCATGGGCGGCGATTTGGAAGAATTTATAGAAGCGGAATTAATAAAATTGGGAAAATAAATTGGTTATCTTATGAAGGTAATATAATTAAATTTGTTCTTTTCAAGTCAAAGGAGGTGCGTTATGGCAAAAACAATATGCTTACACCAGCTCCAGAGGCCGCTGGCAAAAATAGAAACTAAAGGCTGGGGCAATTGCTTAATCTGTGTTCCTAATGAAAACAATAAAAATTGCGAAGGACATTGACCGAAAACAATTTATGAATTGGTGGTCTTGCCAGAAGTGGTCTTGCCAGAAAAGGAAAAGGGGAAAAAATGAATCTCCTGAAGCGGTTTTACCAGTTTCCGCGATAAAAAAGCGGAAACTGGCATTTATCTTTGAGGAATTTTATTTTGTCGTTTATTATGTTAAAATGTCTTTAACATGCGAAGAATTTTTGTAAAGGAAACAATAAATAAAATCGGAGAAAAAGTGAAAATTTCCGGATGGGTAAATGTTCGCCGCGACCATGGCAAACTTATTTTTATCGATTTAAGGGATCGAAGCGGCATTTTACAGGTCGTTTTTAGCGGCGCTAATAAAGATTTATGGAAATCGGCCGACACTTTAAGACCGGAATGGGTTGTCAGCATCGAAGGGCCTATTAAAGAACGGCCGGAAAATTTAAAAAATCCTAAAATAGAAACCGGCAATATTGAACTTGAAGCTGAAGTTTTGGAGATTTTGAATGAATCAAAAACTCCGCCTTTTGAAATTGGACAAAAAGATAAAATTAACGAAGAACTTCGGATGGAATACCGCTATCTTGATTTGCGCGACCCGAAAATGCAGAAAAATCTTTTAAAAAGATCCGAAGTTTTGCAATTTCTAAGCAATTATTTGAAAGAAAACAATTTTGTTGAAATAGAAACACCGAGTTTAACCAAAGGCACACCAGAAGGAGCACGCGAATTTGTCGTTCCTTCCCGCAAACATCCTGGAAAATTTTATGTTTTACCCCAATCACCCCAGCAGTTTAAACAACTTCTAATGGTCGCCGGTTTTGAAAGATATTTTCAGATTCCCCGCTGTTTCCGCGATGAAGATAGCCGAGGCGACCGCCAGCCGGAATTTACCCAGCTTGATATTGAGATGAGTTTTGTTGAAGAAGATGACGTTATGAATTTAATTGAAGAAATGATGGTTGAATTAGTTAAAAATATTTTCCCCGAAAAAAAGATTTCAAAAAAGCCGTTTCCTAGTATAGATTATGATGAGGTGATGGCAAAATATAAAACTGATAAGCCGGATTTGAGAAAAGATAAAAATGATCCAAATGAATTAGCTTTTGCTTGGATTGTTAATATACCGTTATTTGAATATTCGGAAACCGAGAAAAAATGGGTTTCTTCACATCATCCGTTTACTGCGCTCACCGTAGCTTCAGCGGAGGAGGACAGTGCCATGGAACATCCAGAAAACTTAAAAGCACGCGCTTACGATCTGGTCTTAAACGGCTGTGAAATTGGTGGCGGGAGCATTAGAATCCATAAACGTGAATTGCAAAATAAAATATTTGAAATTTTAGGGTTAAAAACGCCGGAAATTGAAGCGCGTTTTGGACATATGCTTAAGGCATTTGAATACGGCGCGCCACCCCATGGCGGCATCGCGCTGGGCCTTGACCGCATTTTAATGATTTTAATGAACGAATCATCAATCCGCGAAGTAATTGCTTTTCCAAAAACCGGCGACGATCATGATCTTTTAATGGGCGCTCCTTCCGATATATCTGAAAGTCAATTGAAAGAGATTCATATTAAATGTACCAAGTAAATTTAACAAAATTTAGTGGGCCGCTTGATCTTTTATTTGCTCTTATAGAAGAGAAAAAAATGGCGATTAATGAAATTTCACTGGCTCAAGCGACAGACCAATTTTTGGGATATTTTAAAAAATTGCAAGAAGACGCTTTAAACAAGCCCGAATCAATATCATCAACGGATTATCAAAGAATTTTGGCGGATTTTTTGGTGATTACCAGCCGTTTGATTTTAATTAAATCCCGAACTCTTTTACCCAATTTAATTTTGAGCCAAGAAGAAGAGGGGGATATTAAAGAACTTGAAGACCGGCTTAAGGCGTATCAGCAGATTAAAATTTGGGGGCGCGAACTGGGGAAATGGGCTAAAAGCCGACCCCTTTATCTTTCGAGAGAATCGTATTTGAATCTGCCGGTGGTATTTTATCCGCCGCAAAATACTTCAGCCGAAAATTTATATAAAATTTATGAATCGTTTTTGAAAACTCTGCCGCAAATTGAAAAATTGGAAGAAAAAAATCTTCAGAGAGTGGTAACGCTTGAACAAAAAATACAAGAATTAAAAACTAGAATAACCATGGCAGTTGAAGCGTCTTTCGCCGATATTTCAAACGGAGTTAAAACCAAGATTGACATTATTTTATCTTTTTTGGCGGTGTTGATGCTATTTCGTTCCAAAATTCTGGAACTTTCCCAAGATAAATTATTCGGCGACATTAAGATTAAACAATGCCTTAATTCCAATTAGTATGAATCAAAAATCAATTGTTGAGAGTTTGTTGTTTACTTCGGGGCATCCTTTGAGCCATAAAAAAATAGCCGAAGTTTCAGAACTTTCCGAGGAAGAAGTTGCTCTATCACTGAAAGAATTGGCAAACGATTACGAGCAGAACAACAGAGGGTTAAGGCTGGTTTTTTTTGATGGCAAAGCCCAATTGGTAGTGGTAACAGAATCTAAACAGATAATTGAAAAATTTATTAAAAGCGATTTTGAAGAGGATTTATCCCAAGCGGCTTTGGAAACACTTGCCATAGTTGCTTACAGAGGACCAGTAAGCCGGGCTGTTGTTGAAAATTTACGCGGCGTAAATTGCAGTTTTATTTTGCAAAGCTTGGCAATTCGCGGGCTTATTGACAGGAAAAATAATCCGGATGACGGCCGCTCTTATGTCTATAATGTGACTTTTGATTTTTTAAAGCATTTGGGATTAAACCAAATTGAAGATTTACCAAATTACAATGAATTAAAATAAATATAAATCATTTTCCTCGCGCACTCGGCCGCCCAGCGGCGGCCTCGCTGTCCGATGAAAGCATTTTATTCGCCTGCGGCGAAACCATGCTAAAACGCTTTCATAAGCTTCGGAAAATGATTTATATTTATTTTTATAATATGGACGGAAATAAAAATTTTTATTTAAAAATATCTCTATTACTCATCGCTGCTTTTTTTATTTGGATTTTTGGTTCTTCCAACAAGGAGGAATTTTCGGCTTTGAAAGCCGAAAATTCCTCTGAGTGGCAGCTGAAAACGCCAGCGGCGCTCACAAATTTTGTGCCGCCGACTCTCGTAGTTTTTAAAGATTCTGAAAACACTTTACCCAAACGCAATTGGACAGTACCGTTTTTAGAACTGAAAGCCCAAGTAGCTTTAGCGATAAAAGCCGATGGCAGCAGGGTCTACTACAACAAAAATGTTGAAATGCAAAGATCCGTTGCTTCGCTTACAAAATTAATGACCGCCACTGTTGTTTCAGAAAATTATAATTTGGATGAAATTGTTAAAATTCCTCTTAGCGCTGTCAGAAGAGAGGGCGCGATGGGGGATTTAAAACTTGGCGAATCAATAACAGTCCGCTCGCTTTTGAATATAATGCTGATTGATTCTTCCAATGACGCCGCATTCGCTCTCGCGGAAAAGAGAACGGATTTTGTTTCATTGATGAATAAAAAAGCCAAAGAATTGGGTCTTGCCAATACTCACTTTACCAATCCCGACGGCCTTGATGAACCGGGGAATTATTCTTCAGCGCTTGATATTGAAAAAATTTTTAGCTATCTTATAAATAAATATCCCGAAGCGTTTGAAGCTTTAAAAACCAAAAATATGGTTGTTTATTCTCTTGACGGCAAAGTTGAACATCGACTTCAAAATACTAATGAGCTTTTGGGAAAAATGGACGAAGTGATGGCTGGTAAAACCGGTTATACCGATGAAGCCGGCGGTTCTCTGATTCTTTTAACCGAGAATAATATTATAACTGTTGTTTTGGGGTCGCCGGACCGCTTTAGTGAATCGGAAAAACTTATCAATTGGTTACGAGCAGCGTATATCTGGTAACGAGTACGAATTACAAATCTATTACGAATATACTAATTAGAATTATTCGTATATTAGTAAAAATTAGTAATTAGTATTATGGGAGAAATAACACGTCTTTTAATTTTAACATCAACTTCGTTTCTCGCAGCATTTTTTGCCGCGCCTTTATTGACTCACTTTTTATTTAAGTATAGATTGGGCAAGCAAATTAGAACCGAAGGGGCGCCGATTTTCGCGAAAATTCATAGCGTCAAAGAAGGCACGCCAACCATGGGCGGAATTTTGATTTGGGGAACAGTTTTAATTTTGGCTATTGGTTTTTGGCTTCTTTCACTTTTTTTTGACGGCGTTTTTAAACAATTTAATTTTTTAAGCCGCGCTCAGACATTCTTACCACTCGGTATTTTAATTTTTTCTGCTATTTTGGGGCTTATTGACGACTTGCTTGGCATTTTCAAAATCGGGCCAAAGGGCGGAGGATTCTCAATGAAACGCAAAATTTTGCTTTACACAACAGTAGCGGCCATTGGCGCTTATTGGTTTTATTTCAAACTGGATTGGAATGTTTTTTATATCCCATTTTTAGGTAATTTTATTGTCGGTCTTTGGTATATACCAATTTTTATTTTCATAATTATAGCAACAGCTTTTTCCACTAATGAAACCGACGGCTTAGACGGCTTGGCCGGCGGCGTTCTTTTGTTTGCTTTTGCGGCGCTTGGGGCCCTGGCTTTTACCCAGCACCACTATGATTTGGTGGCATTTACCTGTGTGATTATCGGAAGTTTATTGGCATTTTTATGGTTTAACATCTATCCGGCAAGATTTTTTATGGGCGATACCGGCGCGATGTCTTTGGGCATCACTTTGGGCGTTGTGGCAATGCTGACCAATGCCGCCATGTTATTGCCTTTGATTGCTTTTATTTTGGTTTTAGAGTCCGGTTCGGTAATTATTCAGGTCTTATCAAAAAAATTCAGGGGCAAAAAAATTTTTCAGTCAACGCCCATCCATCATCATTTTGAAGCCATCGGCTGGCCGGAAACAAAGGTGACAATGCGTTTTTGGATTATTTCGGCGGTCACCGCCGCCGCCGGTCTTATAATTGGGTTATTGGGAAAATAGCTTCTAGAAAAATAAAAAGAATCGGATGTTGACAATTTTTTAATACTATGATATACTTATGCGGTAGTATAATAATGCTCACTAAATATGGCGAGCAATAATCAGTTCTTTCAACAAGGAGGATAAGGAGAATATTGTGAAAAATATAAGAAGTATTATTGTTGCAGTTTTCTTTTTGCTTTTGTTATTTCCATCTTCACTTGCTACGGCATCCAAATTGCATGCTGTAAATTCTGAAGCGGGGAAGGAAATAATTACGTCCGGTGGGCGACTCCCTAAGCAGGGAATGCCCGAAAAATTAAAAAAAGTTAAGCTAGAGGTTACTGCCTATTATAAACCTCGGCCAAGGCAAAAAAAGTTTGCCACGGGGTCTTACCGCCGCGAAATTCGACTTAATGGAGGAGGAATTACCGCATCCGGAAAGTCGGTTTGCATTGGCTATGCCGCTGCCGATCCGAGAATTTTTCCATTTGGTTCCGTGTTGGAAGTTCCAGGGCACGGATGGGTTGTTGTTGAAGACACCGGAGGCCGAATAAAAGGAAAGAGATTAGATATCTTTGTTGGCGAAGGAGACACCGGGCGAGAAAAAGCCATGGATTGGGGTGAAAGAGTAATCCTTGTTAAAGTTTTGCGCCTGGGTAGAAAAAATATATAATATTTTTTCGGGTTTTTAAGGCCTATTTGTAATATAGCAAATAGGCCTTTTTATTTTGTTTAGATTTTTTGTTATACTAATAGTAATGGCTTTAGATATTCTTATTAAAAATGGGACGGTTGTTGATGGCCTTGGGACGCCGGCGTATCACGCCGATATCGCGATAAAAAATGGCCGGATAGAGAAAATCGGTTTTTTGGGCGAGCCAAGC
>Ga0210051_1005702_pt1 | contig 11869 bp, 8 predicted proteins | sample CryGey092014_all_FD_185464 | JGI IMG/M metagenome (GOLD analysis project Ga0210051, IMG submission 185464) | Groundwater microbial communities from aquifer - Crystal Geyser CG23_combo_of_CG06-09_8/20/14_all (SPAdes) (version 2) | ecosystem: Environmental > Aquatic > Deep subsurface > Groundwater ...
GCTTGGGCATGTGACTTAATGTCATTGCGAGGAGTGTAGCGACGAAGCAATCTCGCAGCTTGTCTGCGACCCCGCCAAGGCGGGGAGATTCCTCGCTCCGCTCGGAATGACAATATTTTATTTTGAAAACTTATAATTGAAAATTTGCTCTAGAATTTATTATAAAATTGCCAGAATGTCCTTTTCTTCCGCAATTAAATATTCTTTCCCGTCAATTTTAATTTCGTTCGGGCCGTATTTGGTAAAAAGCACCCGGTCGCCCTTTTTGACGCTCATGGGTACGCGCTTGTGGTTATCGTCCAGGCGACCCGGACCAGCGGCAACAACCTTGCCCTGTTCCGGCCGCTCCTTATCTAAGGTCTGAGGCATCACGATGCTGATTTTGCCGATTTTTTTAACTTCCTCGGCTGAAATGGGTTCAATCAGAACCCGATCGTTCAATGGTTTTATCTTCATAACTCTAGTAAACAGGTAAACGGGTAAACAGGTAAACAGGTTGATAAAAATTCCTTGTTTACAAATTTACTTGTTCACTTGTCTCTCTTTAAATTTAGCACTCCTCCCCTAGGACTGCTAATTGATTACATCTATGTATTTTATACATCTAAAAAATAATGTCAAGGGTTAAAATGAAAACCCGTTGATTTTTTTTAAATCAACGGGTTGGTCTGTGATTAGTTATCCTATGATTTTATACCCCGTCCGCCATACTCACCTCCATTAAAATAAACACTTGAACAGGTTATAAAGCCGAGTAAGAAACATCTTGAGCCGAAAATACATCAAATTGATGCGCCCGGTACTTTCCACTTCGTCCATTTTTTGGAGCTCCTTAATCCATTCACCGATTGTCTTTCTTTTTTCTCTTTCATTCTTTCCCATCCTTGCCATTATCATCCCTCCATATATGAAATCTATGCTATGAAATTGTTAAAAAACTTCGTGTTATTTCAAATACTGCCCCGTATAGCTTTTCTTGTTCCTTACAATGTTCTCGACCTTCCCAGCGATCACGATATAACCGCCTTTATCACCGCCTTCCGGTCCCAGGTCAATTATCTCCCGATTTCGCCTGCGAAATCGCGGATCCTCGATTTTGTCTGCGGCAAAGCCGCAGACAAAATCGGGACAATCAGCGCTTGTTAGAAAATCTTTTTAGATATTTACCCGTATGACTCAATTTATAATTAACTAATTCTTCCGGCCTGCCTTCAGCAACTATTTTGCCACCCTTATCCCCACCCTCTGGTCCCAAGTCTATAATCCAATCACTACTCGCTATCACATCGGGGTTATGCTCAATTATTAACACGGAATTGCCCCGTCCGACAAGAGCATGCAAAACATTAAGTAGTTTTTTAATATCATCAAAGTGCAAACCGGTAGTGGGTTCGTCCAAGATATACAAAGTTCGCCCCGTATCGCGTCGCGCCAGCTCCGTGGCCAATTTTATCCGCTGGGCCTCCCCGCCCGACAGCGTGGTGGACGATTGGCCAAGTTTCATATAGCCCAAGCCAACTTCTTTAATTGTGCGCAATTTTTGTTCCAGCGCCGGAATATTCTTAAAAAATTCGTAGGCCTCTTCCGCCGCCATATTTAACACTTCAGCAATGTTTTTTCCTTTATACTCAATCTCCAGTGTTTCTTTATTGTAGCGCCGGCCGTGGCACTCTTCGCACTCAATATAAACATCCGGCAAAAAATACATCTCAATTTTTTTCACGCCGTCGCCCTCGCATTGCTCGCACCGCCCGCCCTTCACATTAAAACTGAACCGGCCGGCCTGATAGCCACGAATCTTGGCTTCCTGCGTTTGCGCAAATAAATCCCGAATTGGCGTAAAGATTCCCGTATAAGTCGCGGGGTTGGAACGCGGCGTGCGACCAATTGGCGACTGGTCAACAATAATAACTTTATCCAAATTCTCCGTACCTAATATAGCTTTGTGCGCGCCGGGTTCCTGATGCGCGCCGTGATATTCGCGCGATAGCGCCACGCCCAAAATATCGTTCACCAGCGTTGATTTGCCCGAGCCGGAAACGCCCGTTATTGCCACAAACTTCTGCAAAGGAATTTTTACATCTATGTTTTTCAAATTGTGTTCGGCGGCGCCTTTTATCTCCAGGCATCTCTGTTCCTCCTTCTCTTTTGTCATTCTGAGGCCGGAGGTCGAAGAATCTCCGACTTTATGTCGGCCCCGATCTAGGTGAGGAGATCCTTCACTTCGTTCAGGATGATGCTCACACATTACTTTTAACCGTCCGGAAAGATATTTCCCAGTTAAGGTCTCGGACTTTAATAATTGCTTTGGCGTTCCTGCAAAAATAATTTTACCGCCATGCGCGCCCGCGCCCGGCCCGACATCTATAACATAATCAGCCGAGCAAATTGTTTGTTCATCGTGTTCCACCACAATCACCGTGTTGCCCAAATCCCGCAATTGCTTAAGCGTGTCAATCAGCCGTCCCAAGTCCCGCTGATGCAAACCAATAGATGGCTCATCCAGAATATAAACCACGCCGGCCAGACCCGAACCAATTTGCGTGGCTAGACGAATCCGCTGGGCTTCGCCGCCAGAAAGCGTGGTGGACTCACGCGAAATAGTTAAATAATCCAGCCCCACGTCAATTAAAAACTGCAAGCGCCGCAAAACTTCTTTAATGATGGGCTTAGCAATTTGCGTATCATTAACGCCAAGATTTAGCTGGGTAAAATATTTTTTCACCCCCTCAACACTCATTTCTGCCACTTGGGCAATGTCGGTAGAATTAATTTTTACCGCCAGCGCTTCCGGCCGCAAACGCCGGCCGCCGCAGCTGGGACACTGACGAATCAACATATATTTTTCAATTTCAGCCCGGGCAAAATCCGACTCGGTTTCTTTCCAGCGCCGTTCCAAATTAGAAATCACCCCTTCAAAATTAGTGCGCGAATCGCCATAAAGAATTTTTTTAACGATGTCTTTTGATAAATCCTGCACCGGCGCGTTAAAAGAAAATTTATATTCTTCCGCCAGCTTGCTGAGTAACCAATAATAATATCCCTGCCTTCCCACGCGATGCGAAGCCGTGGCCCAGGGTTTAATAGCGCCTTCGGCCAGAGTTAACCGGGGATTTGGTATAACAAGCTTCGGGTCAATTTCCAGCTTACTGCCTAAGCCCTGGCAATCAGGACAAGCGCCGAAAGGACTATTAAATGAAAATAGGCGCGGTTCAATAGCGGGCAAAGAGATTCCGCATTTTTTACAAGCAAAAAGTTCGGAAAAAACCGCTTCGTTTGAATTTTGTGATTTGGGATTTGTTTGGGACTTGTGATTTGTGATTTGTGATTTATTTATAATCACCATTCCCTGCCCCACTTTCAACGCTGTTTCAATTGAGTCAACAATCCTGGCTCGTTCATCTTTATCGTTATTTGCCGGCACCGCCACTCGGTCAACCACCACTTCAATATTGTGCTTTTTTTGTTTATCAAGCGCCAATTCCAACGCTTCTTCCAGCCGGTGTACTGCGCCGTCAACACGCACATTAACAAATCCGGCCTTTTGCGCCTGCTCCAGTATTCCTTTATGCTCCCCTTTTTTAGCTCTTACCAGCGGCCCCAAAATCATAATTTGGGAACCGACCGGATATTTCAAAATTTGGTCGGCCACAGCGCTTGGGCTCTGGCGCGAAATTGACTGGCCGCATTTTGGACAATGCGGTTTGCCCACGCGCGACCAAAGCAATCTTAGATAATCGTAGATTTCCGTGATGGTGCCCACGGTAGAACGCGGATTTTTAGAAACACTGCGCTGGTCAATGGCAATGGCCGGCGACAACCCATCAATTTGGTCAACATCGGGCTTATCCATCACGCCTAAAAACTGCCGGGCATAGGCCGACAACGATTCCACATAGCGCCGCTGGCCTTCGGCGTAAATCGTATCAAACGCCAAGGAACTTTTTCCGGAACCCGAAAGACCCGTGATGACCACGAGTTTGTTTTTGGGAATATCCAGAGAAACATTTTTTAAATTGTGGACGCGAGCGCCTCTGATTTTGATAAACTCTTTCTGCATGAATTTCTGACATCCAATGTCCCAAACATTAAGCACCTCGCACTCCGGACGTCGGATGTCAAAATATTATTTTTTGTAGTTATCTATTCTGTAGCGTTTTGTAGCTCAACCATTATACACACTTTTTTACCAAATGAAAAGGGGGCCTAAGCGCGTTAACGCGCTTAGGCCCCCAAAGATATAAAAAAGCCCGAACGCTTCCGCATTCGGGCTTGATAATTTTTAACCGAACAACTTGATTATCACCAACCCGGCAATAACGATAGCCACGCCGGCCAATCTGCTTACGAATTCTTTATTCTCTTCAAAGAACTGCCTGCCCCAAAGTACTGAGAGCAAGGCACTGCTCCGTTTAACGGAAATAACGTACGGCACAATCGCGTGTTGGAACGCCGTAAATTGAAACCCTGTCTCGCTCGCCATAAAGACCGACATCAGGGATAATCCTTTGAAATTTTCTTTGGTTAAGCGCCAAAGACCTGGCTGGTTCAACGCCGGTATGAATAAACACAAGAAAATAAATGTATTCACCATTAAAATGGTAAAAAACGGCGAAGAACTGTTAGCGGCGATGGAATCATAATTGGCCGAAATGCTATAAAGAAACGCTACCAATAACGCGTCCTTAACCCCCGCACTGCGCCAGATCGCTTTGAACGGCTCGGACCAGCCCAGTCTCGTCTCTTGAACTTTCATGGTGTAAATGCCGCTCACGCTCAAGAGAATTCCAACCAATCCCCAAAAACTCGGAAATTGATTAGTTATTATCGGCGAGGTTATTAATAAAAATATCGGGCTCAACGCTAACATCGGCGCCACCAGCGACAACTCGCCTTCTTGCAACGACCTCAAAGATAATAAGGTTGTGACAACATTAATGGCACCGGTTATCAGCACTGCTTTCCAAAATCCCGGCCCGATACTCGGTATTCCCTGAAAGAACACGAACACCAATGCCGCGAACGCAACCATTCCTCGCGAAATGCAGCCAACCACCAGTTTCCCCATTTTTTCCAGAACCTTTTTACTGGTCATGTCGGCCAATGATTTACTCAAAGCCGAGCCCAATGACAAAAGAAACCAGTACATATTTTTTCACCCTCTTTCTCAATTGTTATTTTTTTATCATAGCATAGATAACTATTTGATAAAAAGCCGGAAACCCTTGGCGATTTTTTGCGCTAAAGATTTCCGGCCCGTACCAATTACGAACAGTTCTTCAGATACTCCACGGTCAAGTGGAGTTCTGCCAATAAAACATGCGTCAGGAAGCCATCAGCCTCCTTGTACTGAATCATGGCCGCCGCATCATGGACCGGCTGGGCGTAGATCAACTCATCAATCTCTGCCCTACCAGCATTTCGGTTGTCGGTGATTTTCATCACCAAATCCCTAACCGTCCCATGATATTTGACCAAGAACCATCCTTCGGGCTTGCCGCCGCGCAGCAGTTCGCGGACAAAGGACACCGGGACAATTTCGTACTCCTCCGGTCCGACACCCAACTCCATCTTAATCCGCTGTTGCGTTGAACCGAGCAGGAGCGTGCCGGAAAGCATAGCTACTTCTTCCCTTAACTCACGGCACATCTCGTATGTAACGCCGTAAGCCAATCCCTTGGAGAGTGCCTCCTTATTGAACTCGGCCGCGCCGCTGGCGGAAGTGCCGATACCCTGATGCACCGAGACGCCCTGGCCGCGTTTGGTGTAAATAAAATGGTCATCGGCGGTCTGAATGATACACGACACGCCAATATCGTTGTTATACGCCTGACTACTAAATGGTGCTAGTCCATGCGAATTCGGATAATTTTCCGCGATAACCTCCCGCATCGTCCGATTTTTTCCATAACGAGCTTCCAATTCTCCGGACAAAGCACTTAACTTCTCATATTTCTCAGCCGACATTATTTTGGTCAGTTTCTCTTTTTCTTCGTCCGTAATCGAAATATTCATCCCCCCCGAACCGTTAGAAAAAAACGATTCAGAATATAGGCCGGGCCCGACACAAATCACCGGATGACCACTTTTTTCATAAACATCTCGCACACAAGCCAAGATGTTATCCACCTTAAAAGTCTTGCCACTTTTTAAGGTGGCAAACTCGTGGAGCTCCCTAGCCCAAATCGGCGGAGAAAATCTCTCCTCAACCAAAACGAGCTCGATATTCTTGAACTCATCTTGACCAGCTGGCGTTGTATAGTCGCCATAGGGTTTTGAGCCTTCGTCGCTGAATCCCAACACAGTGTACATTAGCTCGTTCTCCCCGCACCGCAGCAATGGAAAACTAGCGTATAATTTCCTGATATCCGCCACTTCGCCCGTGGCCATCAGGCCCGGAGAAATAATGTCGCCCTCGATCGCCTTGCCGATAGAAAAAACCCGAATCGGAAAAACCTTGCCGCCGATCTTTGCTTCTATAACCCTTGACTCCATACAACACCTCCTAAAGATTTGTTATATTGTTAAACTGCTAACCTGCTGGACTTGAATATAATAGCTTATACCATTTCAATAATAATGTCAAATCAAACTCCCCTACCATGTCGTCCTTGAAAATCCCGCTCAAAAATGCCAAAGTATTGATAATGACCAAAAAATTGGCCGCTAAAATTAAAGGGCTGCCACAAAAACCCGGCGCATATTTGTTTAAAGACGCCAGCGGGCGGATTTTATATATCGGCAAGGCGATAAATCTGAAAAACAGAGTACGTTCTCATTTTGCCCCCCTTACGCAAGGGGGGGTTAGAGAGCTAGATATAAAATCGTCTACCAAATTTATCGGCCAAGTCGCCGACGTTGACTTCGTAAAAACCGAGAACGAAAGTCAGGCATTAATTATGGAAGACCAACTGATAAAAAAATATCAGCCCCGCTATAATATCCAATGGCGGGATGATAAAAGTTATTTTTGGGTGGCTTTTACCGGCGACGAATGGCCGAGAGTAAAAATTGTTCATCAGACCAAACTAAAAAATCCTCCCCCCGCCTCGCCCGACGCGAGTCGAGGCGGGCAGCCATCCCTAAGGGGAGGGAGTAAAAATAGTTCCCCTCCTAAAGGAGGGGTTAGGGGAGATTTTGTAATAAATCCCATCGGTCCGTTTGTCAATGGCGCGGAACTCAAACAAGTCCTGCGCGCCTTGCGCCAAATACTCCCCTACCGCACTTGTAAAAACTCCTACGATAAACCTTGCTTGCAGTGGCATTTGGGACTCTGTCCGACGCACAAATCAGCAAACAATAAACAATCAACAATAAACAACGGATTGCCACTTAACACTTATCACTTGTCACTTGTCACCCTCCGCCAGCTTTTGCGCTTCTACGCTGGCGAGCCAATCCGTATCGAGGCCTACGATATTTCTAACATCCACGGCGCCTATGCCACTGGTTCAATGATAGTTTTTGCCGGCAACAAACCCAAAAAATCCGACTATCGGCGTTTCAAGATTAAAAATGTCCGTGGCGCCAATGACGTGGCTATGCTCAAAGAAGTTCTGCGCCGCCGACTTAACCACCCCGAATGGCCATATCCGGATTTAATGCTGATAGACGGAGGAAAGGCGCAATTAAATGCCGCTAACTTATCACTAAACACTGAACACTTATCACTTCCCCTCGTCGCGCTCGCCAAAAAAGACGAAGAGATTTATACTGAATATAGCAACAAGACATTAAAATTGCGCTCGCTGCCAATTTCGCTGCAGCTTATTTTTCAGACCATCCGCAACGAAGCGCATAGATTTGCCATATTTTATTATCGCCACCTCCATGCCAAGCAATTTAGAAAAACTCCAAAAAGAGTTGGAAAGAAAAGTTAAACTTCGCGCTAAAAAGAAAAAGCCCAAAATGCTGGTTTCCGGTAAAAGCGTTCTAGGCCTGCGCCGGATAATCAAAAACAAGGGTCAAGCGCGTTGACTCAACGTTGCGTTTATGTTAAGATGGGCCTAATTAAGAATTCCCAATTTAGCCAACTATGATAATCCGTCTGATAGTCAGAATCCTGGCTAACGCCTTGGCCATTTACTTGGCCGCTTATTTTGTTCAGGGCTTCTATTTTCCCCACGATTGGAGACCATTGTTGCTCGGCGGCGCCATTTTAGCCCTGCTCAACGGCCTGCTAAAGCCCGTTCTAAGATTTCTTTCCACCCCATTAACGTATTTGACACTCGGCCTTTTCCCGTTATTAATTAACATCGGCCTTCTGTGGCTGTTGCAGTATTTTGTGACGGATCTAAAAATTGACGGCTTTTGGGCCTACTTCTGGAGCGTTATTATAATCAGTTTGGTCAATTGGCTGTTTGACTTAATTGTTAAGAAAAATCGCTCGTCAGAAACTGCTAAAACTTAATCTATGAATCCCGTTAGAAATTTTTGATTTAAACGGGATGGTAAAATAAAATTATTGGATTAATATTTTTTTGATAAAAACTATAATTATTAAAAATTTCTAACGGGATGAATTTACCAAAAATCCTTTCCATCACCCAAATAGTTTTATCTTCCCTGCTGGTTGTCAGTATTTTACTGCAACAGCGCGGCGCCGGCTCTTCAGCCATCACGGGCGGCACCAGCGCTTCTTACTATACTAAACGGGGTTTTGAAAAAATCCTCTTTATCAGCACTATTGTGTTGGCGATTCTTTTTTTACTGGCCGCAGTCGGCTCTATGCTAATCGCCGCCAAATAAGCAAAGCTTGAAATTGGTTCGCTCGCTCGAAAAGAAAATTAATTTTCTTTTCTTCCTCGCTGCCAATTATAAACTATTAGCACTCTCAGAAACAAACTGAATAATTTTCGGCGAGAATTTGAGTGGCCGAAAAAAGCCCAGTGGGGTCAATTTTTTGCTATTATCAGCCGACGGGAAAAACACCTATTGTTGTCGCTGACCGCTCTGACGCTAATCGGCTTAGGATTGCTTAGCATTTTTGCCTGGCGCTATTTTACCATCGTGAAACCCGACCAGGGCGGTTCTTTTGACATTGCCTTAACCGGCTCGCCTCGCTTTTTAAACCCGGTGCTGACGCCGGCCAATGAGACCGACCGCAACTTAGACAATCTTATTTTTTCCAGTTTAATGAAATATGACGGCCAAGGTAATTTGATTCCCAGCGCCGCCGACAAATACGCGATCGGCGATAACGGCAAGGTCTATGAAGTAACCCTGCAAAAAGACATCCGGTGGCACGACGGCCAACCGCTAACAACCGATGACATCATTTTCACTATCCAAACAATCCAAAACCCCGATTACAAAAGCCCCCTTCTCTCCTTGTGGCAAGGCGTAGAGGTGGAAAAAGTTGATGACCTGACGGTTCGCTTCCGAATTAAAGGCGCTTTTGCTCCTTTCATAGATAACCTTACCTTCGGCATTCTACCCAAGCACCTATGGGAAAATATTCCGGCCTCCCAGTTTGCGTTGCACGAATTGAATCTTAAACCAATCGGTTCAGGTCCCTATAAATTTACTAAGCTCCAAAAAGACAGCAAGGGCGCGGTCAAAGTCCTCACCTTAAACGCTTTTGATAAATACTTCGCCGGCCAGACCTATATTTCCACTATAAACTTTAAGTTTTATTCCACCGAGAGCGACTGCTATGCCGCCTACAAAAAAGGTGAAGTGGAAAGTTTCGGCTTTTTATCGGTTAAAAACTTTGCCGAGTTAAAAAACAAACCCAACCACAATCTCAAAATTTATTCTATTTCCCTGCCTCGGTATTTTGCTGTTTTCTTCAACCAAGCGCAAAATAAGTTCTTGGCCGATAAAACCATCCGTCAAGCGCTGGCCTTTGCCACCGACAAAAAAACCATCATTCAGGAGGTTTTTGGCGGCTACGGCCAGGAAATTGACTCGCCTCTGGTGCCGGGCACTATCGGCTATTCGGACCAAATAAAAAAATATGATTTTGCTCCGGAACACGCCAAAAACATCCTGGCGGCGGCGGGCTGGAAAGATGTTGATAATGACGGCGTACTGGAAATCGGCAAAAATAACGAAAAGCTGGCCATTTCCCTGACCACGGTTGACTGGCCGGAGCTGGCCCAGACCGCTTCCCTGCTGCAGAAACAATGGGAACAAATCGGCGTGAAAGTTAATTTAAACGTTAAAGAAACTTCCCAGGCGCAAAGCGAGATTATCAAGCCCCGGCAATACCAAGCGCTGCTGTTTGGCGAGGTGTTGGGTATTGAACCAAACTTCTACTCTTTTTGGCACTCCTCTCAGAAAAAAGAAGCGGGCTTTAACCTGTCGCTTTATGAAAACCCGACAGCTGATAAATTAATCTCCACTGCCATGGAAGATTTTGACAATAATTCTCGCTCTCAAAAATACCGGCAGATCGTCAATCTTATCACCGAGGATTTACCCGCTATTTTCTTGTTTAGTCCGGACTTTCTCTTCGGCGCTAAAGAAAACGTTAAGGGCATTGATATTAAAATACTGGACAATTCTTCATCTCTTTTCTCGCAAGCTACAAATTGGTATATTGATACCGAGCGAGTCCTAAAATGATTAAAAGTTAAAAATTATGGAGGCAATTGATAAATCAAATTTTCGTGATATTATTTTAAACTCGGTCAATCAGCTCACGGCTGACCTGGAATTTTTTAATCAGCTGCAATTGGCCCGCCGGCCTTTTAATAAAGTGATTTTCTGCGGTATGGGCGGTTCGGCTTTTATCGGCGACTTTCTTGTTTATTTCAAAAAACAAAACTATATTCCTTTGTCGCTCAACCTGCCAATTGTCGCCCACCGCTCCTACGACCTGCCGCCGGAGACCGACGATGACAGCTTAATTATTTGCAGCTCCTATTCGGGTAACACCGAAGAAGCCATTTCCTCTTTTCAAAAAGCTAAGCAGATGGGATTGGAAATAACCGGCATTACTTGCGGCGGCCAGCTGGCCGATCTTTTTCAGAGAAACAAAACACCTTGGGTAAAAATTCCCCGCAACGACCTGCCGCCTCGCTGCTCCCTGGGCTATCAGCTGGCTGCCTTAATTAAAATACTAATGGCTTATGGCCTTCTGCCTGCCTCAGCCCAAAATGAACTCGTCTCTCTGGCCGAGAACCTAAAGCCAGAAAACCTGGAAAGTGAAGCCAAAAATCTCAGTGCCACCCTGCTTAATAAAATTCCAGTTATCTACGTCTCCGACAATAACCAAACTCTAGCCCGGCTCTGGAAGATAAAGTTTAACGAAAATGCCAAAGTGCCATCTTTCTATAATAGCTTCCCGGAACTTAACCATAATGAAATGGTCGGATGGACCAAAATGGCTGGCCTATTTTCTTTCCTTTTCTTAAGTGATGTCAACGACCTGCCGCCAATTAAAAAAAGGATGGACTTAACCGCCGAACTTCTAAAACGGAACGGCGCAGCGGTTAGTTTTGTTAAGCTGGGCGGCGCTGGCGCGCTGGCTAAAATATTCTGGGCTTCGGTCTTTGGCGATTGGCTATCCTATTATCTAGCGCTCAATCTGGGCATTGACCCAACGCCGGTACAGATGGTGGAAGAGTTTAAAAAAATGCTGAAATAGTCCTTAGGCCTTGACATTAAAATCATTGTGTGATATACTCTTAATATCGTTAATTTCTCGGCGTCCTGCTCTTGCTCTTGGCGCCTTATCTAAAAAACATAAAACTCTTCATATAATCCGTCCCGCGGGGACGCTATTATTTGTTCTTTCGAGTTTTGAATTATGCTTTGTTTGTCTGTAAACCCCGCACCACAGGGCTCACGCTGTGACTCCGGGACATTGTCCTTCTGGGCTTAGTCCATCCGTGACGTTCTGTGGTGCGGGGTAAAAAAGAAG
>Ga0210051_1005710_pt1 | contig 11856 bp, 6 predicted proteins | sample CryGey092014_all_FD_185464 | JGI IMG/M metagenome (GOLD analysis project Ga0210051, IMG submission 185464) | Groundwater microbial communities from aquifer - Crystal Geyser CG23_combo_of_CG06-09_8/20/14_all (SPAdes) (version 2) | ecosystem: Environmental > Aquatic > Deep subsurface > Groundwater ...
ATGATCTCGTTGACGCGGCGCGGCGGCACACCGAGGTCCACCGCAACCCGGTACTGGCTGAGTCCCAGGGGCTTGAGGAACTCCTCCATCAGGATCTCGCCGGGGTGGATCGGGGGCAGTTCCGGTTCAGGCATGGGTCTCACCTTTGGGCAGTTTCAGTGGTAATCCACGATCTCGACTTGGTGCGCGTCCCCGTCGCGCCACTCGAAGCACACTCGCCAACGATCGTTGACGCGGATGCTGTGCTGGCCGGTTCGATCTCCCACCAGCTTCTCGAGCCGATTCCCGGGCGGGACGCGGAGATCGGCAAGCGACCTCGCAGCATGCAGGATCCAGAGCTTCCGGGTGGCCAGGGCAATCGCATGAAATTGTGCTGGGCGGATTCGGGTCCTGAAAGGACCAAATGAGAGTAGCCCAGTGGCTTCAGCCCTGGGACCTGGGGCGCGCAGACCTCTCGAAGTCCTGAAAGGACGGCTGATTCACCCCTTCAGCCGTCCTTTCAGGACTTGGCGGCACTTCGCGGCGAGGTGGTCCCAGGGCTGAAGCCACTGGGCTACTCTCGGGCTGCCCTTTCAGGGCGAAGACAATGCGCTCTTCAGATTTCATGTGATTGCCCTGTCCGGGTGGCCTGCCGCTGAATGCTCTGCGGCAAGCTCGCGGGCTTTGCCGACGGAAAGCCGCCCTTGGCTGTACAGAAAGACAGCCAACTCGGTCTTGAGGTCGCCCAAGCTGACGCGGGCGGAATCCAGGACGTCCTGTGGAATCTCCAAGGTCGCGATGGCGTCCCATGGCTCACCCGTCGCGAACAGGTCTCCCTTGGCTTCGGCCGTTCCCTTCATGCAGCCGAAAGCAGCCGTCGCTTCGCCATCCGCCGGAACTACCTTGGCGACCTGCTTCCCGCGCTTGGTGATGACGATTGCTTCACGCTGACTCTGGACCCTCTCCATCAGTTCGAGGCAGTGCGCCTTGAAGTAGGTGGCATTGACCACGTTCTCGGCGAGGCTCATGGGTCTGTCCTTCCGTGCAGTTCGTGACCACTGTTCGTGGTCACATAAGCCTAACAGGTGGTCACCGTGTTGACAAGCGGCTGGCGCGCGTTCGCGCCCACACTGCCCACTTCCGCGTCACGTCTCCCGTGTGGGTCGCTCGCCGGGGTGTTAGCGGAACAGCGGCTGCCGCTCTCCGGCCTTGACAATGCGTTGGCGACCGCGGTCCTGTGCCGTACAATGACGCAACCACGCACGCAGGAATCGTCCATGTGCGTCTGCACACCACGTCGAAGGAAAACGTAGCGCGACTTGGTAAGTCGCGTCGAACTCGGCGAGTTCGCGTGCGAGATGCCATCTCGCGCTACATTCTCACAGGAATCGCTCATGTCCGCGCTTCGCTTGAACACCCCAACGGATGAGAACGGTCGCCTTCCCGGGGCAACGCCCTTGGCTGACGGCTGATAGCTGATGGCTGAAAGCTGTTTTCGAAGGAGCCTCCCCATGGCCTTCAGATCGCCAACTCAGTGGGTTTGTCTGTGTACTGCCCTGGCTGCGGCCGGCGCCGTTTCGGCTGAGCAACTGGCGCCACCCCTCACCTTCCACGCCACCTTCGACGGCACGCTCGACGCGGCGGCGGCGGGGGAGGGCAAGCCGGTGAAGGTCGAGGGACCGGTGGCGTACCGACCTGGCAAGGTGGGGCAGGCGCTGCTTTGCGGTGATGGTGCCGCGGCGGTGCTCTACGCGACGGCACGGAATCTGCGGGCTACGTCGGGGACCGTGGAGATGTGGGTGTGTCCGCTGGACTGGACCGGCGAAGAAGACACGTTTCACGTGTTCCTGGAAGCGAAAGACCCGGGTTGGCTGGTGTTCTACCGCTACTATCAGGGGGGCATCCTGACGCTGATGGGGACCGACGGGAAGACCTACCGCGCAGCCGCCGGACCGAGCATCAAGTGGCGCCCAGGCGAGTGGCATCACCTAGCGGGGACTTGGCGGACCAAGGGGCTCAAGGTGTTCGTCGATGGCAAGGAGGCGGGCTTCGCGCCCAACCCGCCGATGCCGGAGCGGTTCGGGGACACCTTCCGCGTGGGTGACCATCCCTGGCACGTGGCCCGGAAACAGCAGACGCTGATCGACGAAGTGAAGCTGTACTCCGCTCCGCTCGACGCTGAGAGCATCGCTCTGGCCGCGCGCGGCGAGCCAATTCAGTTCAAGCCGGAGTTGGTGGTGGAGACGGTGCCCCATCCCGACACGGCGAAGCTGGAGGTGGTCTGCGACGCCGCTGGTCTGGTGGGCGACGCCGGACCGGGGCGCACGGGTCGCGTCGAGCTGGTGCCCGCCGAAGGTGGCGAAGCACTTCTCCAGGAACAACTCACGACATTTGCTGCGGACGTGGGCCGTGCTGAGTTACCACTTGGGGGCGTCGCCGAGGGTGAGTACAAACTGCGCACGACCCTCCTCGACGAAGCCGGCAAGGCAGTCGCCGAGAAGACGGTGCCGTTCGTCAAGCCGGGGCCGCCGGTATGGAGCGGCAACAGGCTCGGTATGGAAGACGAAGTCCTGCCGCCGTGGACGCCATTGCTGGTGAGTGGTGGGGTGGTGATTAGTGAGGGAACGACTCGGAAGCAGGCAGGAACACCGACCACTCACGACTCGCCACTCACCGTGTCCTGCTGGGGGCGCCGCGGTGAGTACGGGACGTTCCTGAAGCGGATGCAGTCCGGCGGTGCCGAGCTGCTAACTTCGCCGGTGCAGCTCGAAGCGGTGATTGACGGGAAGGCTGTCGCGCTCACTGGCGCCGACTGCCGAGTGGAGGAGCAGTCAGACACCCACGCCACGCTAACAGGTCAGGCGGCTGGCGGTGCCCTCAGCGCCACCGTGCGCCACCGCGTCGAGTACGACGGGTTCACGTGGACCGACCTCACCGTTGAGCCGCGTGGCGACGTTCGCCTCGACGAGCTGCGGCTGACGTGGAGCATGCCGGCGGCACAGGCCACGTTGCGACACTCGGACTCCATGAGCTGGATCAAGAACGAAGCCGGCGCCCTGCCGCCGGAGGGGTGGAAGTCGGACTACGTCCACTTCTTCTGGCTGGGGAACGAGGAGCGCGGGCTGTCGTGGTTCGCCGAGTCGCAGCGCGACTGGCATCACTCCAAGGAGCAGTCTGCCATTCAGGTGGTGCGCGAGGGCGACCGGGCGAACGTCACCGTGCGCTTGGTGGCGGAACCCGTCTCGATATCGGTGCCGCTGCACTACGGCTTCGGGATGATGGCGACGCCCGTGCGGCCACAGCCTGCGGACGCCCGGCGTCTGCGGATGAGTCCCGCCCCGCGCCCGACGTTCGACGTCATCTGGCCCAACGGCAACATGAAGTACTACGGCTACACCGAGCCGTTAGACCCGGACAAGTTCGCCGCCCGCGTCAAGGCGGCGCACGAGCAGAAGTGCCTCGTGGTGCCCTACGTGAACCTCAACTTCGTCTCCGCCGGCGTGCCGGAGTGGCAGTACTACGGAGCGCCCTGGGCCGACCCGGCCCGCGCGGTAACGCCCAGCGATGTTGCAGCCATGGGGTACGCCTCTATGGGGACCTGCCCCAACGTCCGCGATTGGCAGGACTTCATCCTCTATCGGATCAACGAGATGATTAACCGGTACGAGGTCGACGGCATCTACATCGACTGCTGGGGCCCGTATCTGTGCAAAGCAGGTCCCTGCGCGTGGGAGGGCGCCGACGGCAAGGTGCAGGGCACGCAGCCAATCCGGGCCTACCGCGAACTCCTCAGGCGCGTCTATGCGCTTTTCCGCAAGCGGCGTCCCGACCCGCTGCTGATGGTGCATATGTCTTCCCAGGTGGACCTCCCGATGCTGTCGTTCACCGACACGCTTCTGGACGGCGAGCAGTTCCGCTCGGGCAAGCTGACGGACGACTATCTCGATCTGCTCCCGCCCGACAAGTTCCGCGCCGAGTTCATGGGCCGCAACTTCGGCCCGGTGGACTTCTTCCTGCCGGAGTTCCGCGACGACTACAGGACCACCGGCACGCCCAACCTCGCCGCCTACTTGATGCTCCACGATGTGCAGCCTTGGCCGATCTGGTCTGACATTGGCCCGTGGAATCGGCTGTACGACGCCGCGGACGCTTTCGGCATTGCCGAGGCCGAGTTCAGACCGTATTGGCAGGACAGCGGCGCCCAGACTGACGAGCAGGTCCTGGTTTCAGCCTACACCCGCAACGGCAAGGCGATGCTGGCGATCATGAACATTGGCGAGGCAATCGAGGCCAAGGTGCGTTTGGACCTGGCGAAGCTCGGCCTGTCGAAGGCCGGCAAAGCAGTGGACGTGCTCCGCGAAGAGACGCTGCCTGTCGAGGGCGCAACGCTGAACGTGCCCATGGCCCGCCGCCAGGGGCGGGTGGTGGAAGTGACGGCGACTGAGTAGGCAACACAAGCCCGCGCCGCCTTCCGTACGCCGAAGTCTGCACTGCCGAGGAGTCGATCCATGCGCTCCACAATCGCCCTAACCGCCCTGCTCCTTGCCGCCCAGACTGGGCAGGCCGCGAACGCCAAGCTCCCCGACGGCGTCGCCCTCTACTGGAACTGCGACGATGACGACGGGTTCGGTTGGCGGGACAACCACTGGCAGGAGGGCGGGTCGCCCAACGTCACCTACGACACCAACAACCGCCGCTACGGGAAGGCGTCGCTGCGGATCGTCGGGGTCGCCGACCAAGAGCTGAGCGTGGTGTCGTTGGCCGCACCGGCCGCCGTCGATCCGGGCACGTCGTATGTGCTGCGCTTCTGGGCGCGGACGGAGGGGCTCAAGGGTGAGGCGATGGTGCGCCTCCTGGCACACGGCCCGGTGACAGCCGACAAGCAGTACGACCCGCTGGGCTGGGTGCGGCTGTCACCGAAGGTGCACTGCTTCCTGTCCCCCGATAGCGAGTGGACGTTGCACGAAGTGCCTTTCGACCAAGTGCCCGGTGGGGCAGCGCGGTTGTTTGTGTACCTGGCCGTCAAGGGCGTTGGGACAGTGTGGTGGGATGAAGTCTCCATTGCTAAAGTGGGCGTGGCCGTGCCGTTGGGCGGCGCAGTCGAACTGGCTGACGCAGACTACTCCGGGGTGCGGTTCATCGACGGCCAGTTACCCGCGAACCTGCTTCAGAACGGCGACTTCGAGAAGGGCATGCAGGGCTGGCAGGTGTTCGGCTCCGGCTCCACGGCGAAGGTCGAGGCGGTGAACGGCGGCCACGCCTTGCGGTTCGACGCCAAGGAATTCACCGGCCTCTACGCCGTCCAGCGAGTGCGGGTGGACCCGCGACGGCGCTACCGGCTCTCGCTCCGGGCCCGGACCGAGGGGACGGGACTGGTCGGGTACTTCTTCACTCAGATCCTGCCCTTCAACCAACACGGCACCCCCACCGGCTGGGCGGGCGCCGACCACGCCTCGGAGTTCACCTACGTGACCGGGACCACCAAGGACTGGGTCGAGCGCCGCCAGGACTTCACAGTCCGACCGGATTCGGACGCAATCGGCGTCTTCCTCCGAGTGGAGGACACCATCGGCACCGTGTGGGTGGACGCCGTTCGCCTGGAGCCGCTGCCGCTGACTGCCGCCCCGTGAGCGCCAGCGGCCAATCCCACACATACGCATGTGTGGGATCGGCGGCGCCCTTGTCCGTGTCGGTCCCGGGGCAATCGCGCAAACGCAGTGACAGGCGGTTTCCGGTAGGCTGGCATCGTCCGGCTGCCCGATCCGTAGCTGCGCGCGCCAGCGCGTGGACTCACCTCCGGTGCAGACGCAGAGCATCGCTCCGGCAAGCCGTAGCTGCGCGCGCCAGCGCGTGGACTCACCTCCGGTGCAGACGCAGAGCATCGCTCCGGCAAGCCGTAGCTGCGCGCGCCAGCGCGTGGACTCACCGGCTACGCGCCGGCAGCTACGGCGGGGGCCGAACTGGGCGCCGAGCGCGTATTGCCGGTCCGAATCGAGTGAACCATGAAACACCCCGTGAGAATCACGCCCGGTATCCCGAACAAAGTCGGGCGTCCGCTCCCACCGCTGCGAGCACAGATCACCCCCTCCCCCCTCTGGCTGTCTGCAGCCGCCGTCCTACTGCCGCTGTCGGTGGCGGCAGCGTGGGAGCTTGTTGAGCTGCCTTCGCCGGACGCCGCGGCCGGCAATGTGATCACGGACGGTTCGTTTGAGGGCAATGACTGGGATACGGCCGGCGGGGCGGCGCTTGCCGGCTCCGCGCGAACCGGCAAGCAGGCGGGCCGGGTTGAGCGAGCCGACGACAAGACGGACCCTCGGCTGATCGGGACCTTCGGTCCCGTCGGCGCAGGGAAGTGGCTGCTCTCAGCATGGCTGCGGTCGTCGCTGCCGCCCAGCGCCGACCGCAACTACGCGGCGGTGTTGGACGTGACGTGGGTCGATGCCGCCGGGAAGGACATGGAGCAAAGCCCGGGGCTCTACCTCAACGGGCGGGTGTCGCTCTGGCAGTGCCGCGAAGCCCTCGTCACTGCTCCACCCGGAGCGGTGCAAGTGCGGTTGACCTTCCGGTTCAGCTTCTCGGTGGCGGGTTGGGCGGAGGTTGACGACGTGTGTCTGACTCCGGCCGCGGGCGACGCCACTTCGGCGCCAGGAGCGGCTCTGCCGCTTGCAGTGCGCCCGGCCCGGAGCCTGTTCGCGCCCGACGAGCCGATCCGGGTCGCAGTAACGCTGCCTGCTGAGCAGCGTGCCCCGGCGACGCTGACCGGCGTGCTGCTTGATTCTCGCGGCAGGCAGCTTGCCTCCAGCGCACCGGTGTCGGTTGCCGAGCCGGACAAGCAACGCGAGGCCGAGGTGGTGTTCCAGCCGGACGGCGTGCCAGCCAACGAGTGGCTGCAGGCTCGGCTCACGGCAACCTCGGGGCAGTCGGACATGCTCGGCGTTGTCGGCGCCCGACACGAAGTCGGCGTGCTGGTCCGGCCCCGGCCGACCGAGTTCCGCACCGAAGCCGACTCGCCCTTCGCGCTGCTTGAGGGGCATCCCTACACGCAGCGCTGGTTGGGCGCTCGCTGGCAGCGCCCCAACTTCAGTTGGAACGAGCGAGCGTACGAACTGGGCAACCGGTACGGCGTGACCACGTTGGCGATGATCAACCAGGCGAGTGAGGCACTGCACGAGCGGGTGCCCATGGAGGAGTACGCGCAGTATGTCGAGGACTCGGTCCGGAAGCTCAAGGGCCTGGTCCGCTGGTGGCAGTTGGGCAATGAGCCGCCGCTGTTCCAGCCGGGCATGGCGGAACGGTATGCCGCGGTGTGCAAAGCAGGATACGAGGCAGCCAAGCGCGCCGACCCCAACTGCGTCGTGTCGATGGCAGGTCTGACCGGGCTGGACGTCGACCCGAACATGCTGGCCAAGTTCCTCGACGCGGGCGGCGCACAGTGGTGTGATGTCATCGACCTCCACCTGTACGTGGATATCCCCACGATGGACCGACTCCTGACGAAGATTCGCGCCGACATGGCCGCCCGCCACGTCGACAAGCCGATCATCCTCACCGAAGTCACCGCCAGTCTCGGACAGGTCCTCCCCGAGCGCGAGAAGGCAGGGCATGTCTACAAGCGCTACGCGCTCGCCCTCAGCCACGGCGTCAAGCAGCTCTACTGGTTCGTCACGCATTGGGTCAATGACCTGCCGGGCGGCTTCCGGCATTGCGGGCTGATCGACGTGAAGAACTACGCTCCGTGGCCCGCCGCCGCGGCGTACGGTCGGCTGTCGGACGCGCTCACCGGCGCCAAGTTCGAGCGGCGGGTCATTACGGACGACGGTGGATGGCTCTTCGAGTTCAGCAAGGCGGACCGGCGTTACTGGGTGCTCTGGGCGGAGCAAGGCGAACCGCGCCCACTCGAGCTCGTCTGCGGCGAGGGAACGGCGCGCCTCATTGACGTTGCCGGCCACGAGTGGTCGGTCGAGGTCAACGGCGAGCTGACAGTGACGTTGACCGAGGAGCCGTTGCTTCTCGACCTGCCGGCGCCTGAGGTGGCGACTGACCCGACGTCGGGCGCCGCCCAGATCGAGCCAGCACGGGTGACGTTGGCCAGAGGCGGGACAGCGGCGTTGAATGCCCACCCCGAATCGCTGGACTTTGACGCACCGTTGGGGCTGCAGATCGAAGGCAGCTCCCTGCGTGCCGCCCCCGAGGCGGCCGTCGAGGGCGCAGTCCTGTGGGCGTTTGCGCGCGAGGGCGCAACGACCAGCGCGGCCCTGCGCTTGCCCGTCTCCGTTGCCGAGCCACTCGCGGCGACGCTGTCTCCGCTTCCCTCTACAGACGGCAGTCCGGCTGCGGTTCGCGTGGGCGTCAGCAACCTCAGCGCACAGGTGCAGCGTGGAACGCTGACGGTGACTTCGCCGGTGGCGTCCGGTCTGCGTCCCGCGGTCTTGCGGCGTGGCTTCACCGACCTCAAGCCCGAGGAGACCGCTCACGTTGACCTGCAGGTACCTGCCGCGACAGACCCACTGGGCCGCTACCCGTTCCGCCTTGAGGTCACTACCGAAGGCGGCGTCGAGGTCTGCCTCCGACGCACGCTGGTCTTTCTGGCTGCGCGCCGGTGTGCCAAGCCGCCGAAGATCGACGGCAGCCTCGACGAGTGGGGAACTGGCTTCCCGATCCGGATCGGCATCGACTCCGGTGAGCGTAGCGACCCCAAGGACGGGCCGCCTGCCAGCGACACCGACCTCTGCCCCGAAGCTCAAGTCCAGTGGGACGCCGCCGCCCTCTACTTGGCCGTGCGTGTGCGGGACGACATCCACCGTAATGACCAGAAAGACGGCGCCCTGTGGGACGGCGACGGCCTGCAGTTCAGCTTCGCGCCCCAGCCCGATACTGCCGACGCGCCTCGGGCCGAGTTCGGCTGTGCCCTCACGACAACCGGCCCGCAAGCTTGGGCGTGGCAAGCGTTCCCTCGCGCGCCGACGGGACCCGTGCAGTTCCCCCTCGCCATCAAGCGCCTCGACGCTGAGACGCTCTACGAGATGGCAGTCCCCTGGGCCATGCTCCCCGGCATTGAGCCGAGACCGGGTGCTTGGTTCGGGTTCTCCCTGCTGGTCAACGAGCAGGACACCGCCGGCCGCGGCTACTACGGCTGGCACGGAGGCGTCAGCGAGCCGAAGGACCCGGCGCAGTTGGGGCAGGTGACCTTGATGGGCGGGTCGTGAGACAAGGGCGGTTACACCGGATGGTAGCCTCCCGCAAACACCGGCGCGGCAACAACGCATCCTGTCCCATTCATGGGCACTAAAGGTGAGTCTAATGGACTAATCTTTTTTTCTAATGGCGGAACCATGCCAAGTCATGATTGTCTACGATGGCATTAGTCGCCCAACACGTGAGCGACACCCGACCGAGAAGCGGCGGGAACACGTAGTGAGAGTGCCGCTGACTGCCATAGCGGCCAACTACTTCGGAGGTGTTTCGAAATGTCTTTGGTACGATGGGACCCCTGGAGAGAGATGTCTTCGCTGAGGCAAAGCGTCGAGCGAGCGTTCGACGACGCATTCCATGGCGAGGGCGAGGGCGGAGCCACACCGGAGCGCGCTTGGGCGCCTCGCTGCGACATCAAAGAGACCGATTCCGCCCTCGTGGTGAGTGCGGATCTGCCCGGCATGAAGCTGGAAGACATCGCCGTTGAGCTTCACGGCGACGCGTTGACCTTGAAGGGCGAGCGGAGATACGTGAGCGAGGAGACCGGCGAGAACGTCCACCGCGTCGAGCGGGCGTATGGATCGTTCTACCGCACCTTCACCTTCGGCGTCCCGGTGAACCCCGAAGGCGTCACCGCCGGCTACAAGGACGGCGTCCTCACCGTGAACGTCCCCAAAGCCGAGGAAGCCAAGCCGAAGCGGGTCGAGATTGCTGCGGCGTGAGCCGCACGCGGGGCGCTTCGCCTGAAGTGGTGACCTAAACCTGGGCCGGAACGAGCTGCTCGTTCCGGCCTTTTCTCTGCCTGGCAGAGAACAGCACACTTGGGATGATCTAACCAAGCGGGCGGAGCACTCGGATCAGCCCGTTGGCGCTGGCCTACCCAGTGCCTCCAGTACCGGCAAGTGCACCCCTGCCATGTAGAGGATGAGCGCTCCGCCTCCTGACGACACGAGGCCCATGTCGCCGTGAACCCCAAACCTCTTCGCGGCCTGGATCGTGTCTCCGCCGCCGATCACGGTGAAGGCGCTCGACTTCCCCACGCCTTTCCAGATTCGCCGGGTGCCCTCCGCAAACGCCTCGTCTTCGTAGACGCCGGCGGGGCCGTTCATGAAGACGGTGCCAGCGCTCTCGATCTCCGCGCAGTACTGCTCGATGGTCTGCGGACCGAGATCCATGATCGGGGCGTCAGTCGGGATATCGTCCACCTGGGCGGTCATCCGCCCTTCCTCGTCGCCGTTCACGGCCACGTCAACCGGGAAGATCAGCCGTTCGCCGAACTTCGCCAGCAGCGCCCCGGCAGCGGGCACGAACTCATCCAGCCCCTTTCGCTGGAAGAAGGCGTCATTGGCTTCGCCGAGTTCCTTTCCGGCAGCCTTCAGCACGATCTGCCCCACCAGCCCCTGGGTCAACACCTTGTCGGCGGTCCCCCGCTCCAGGACCGGGCCGAGTAGGGTGAACGCATCCATGATCTTCGCCCCACCCAGGATGAACAGACACGGCCGGTCCGGACGCTCGCGCACCTTCGACAGAGCCGACAGCTCTCTCTCGAACAGCCTGCCGCAAGCCGACGGCAGCACAACCGGGAAGCCACACAGCGTCGGCTGAGACCGGTGCACACAGGCGAAGGCGTCGTTCACATACAGCTCGGCCAGCGGTGCAAGCTTGCGCACCACCGTCGTCTGCGCCTGCTGCTCGAACGTCAACGTGACAGCCTTCTCGAAGAGAACCGTCTCTTCGGTGTGGTTGCGGACATTGTCCAACAGCAGGATTTCCCCCGCACTCAGCGCCGCCACCCGCTCAAGAGCTGTCGGGCCGACCACATCTTCTACGAAGGCCACCGGCCGACCCACCTGCTGCGCGAGGAGACGAGCGTGCTGCGCAAGGGGAAGGAAGTTCTGGAAGTCGACGGGATCGCCCTGATGGGCGAGCACAACTACCTTCGCCTGTCTCTCAGCCAGTTCCCGAACGGTCGGCGCCGACAAGGCAATGCGCGTGTCGTCGGTGACGCGTTTCGTCTCCGGATCGACGGGCGAGTTGAGATCGACGCGGAGCAGGACGGTCTTTCCGTGCACCTCGACCTGATCGAGCGTGCGGATGTTGCCAATCGGCATCGAGAGTCACCTCCGGAGTGCGGAACTCCGCCCATGGTCGGTTCCTGTGGGAACGCGAGCGGCAGAGCCACGTGTTCGCCCCTTCTCGGCAGTCCCCTCCCGACTGTTGAGAAGGGCGCCTGAAGGGGCCAGCGGTAGCCCGCCGCAGGACGGCGGCCCACCAGGCCGTCAGCGTTCTTCCCGCTCTTTGTCGCTCAGACTGTTGACGGCCCTGCCCGTAGCGGGTAGGATCAAGCCCGAGTTCCGGGCGCAACCACTTTCTCCGTGAGGTGACGAACACATGCGTTGGGTACGAAGTTGCTGGACGGTACTTGCTGTTGGGCTGCTGGCGTCGTCGGTATTGGCGCAGACGCCCGTCGATCTGTCTGACACCCAGTTGGATCCCTTCACAGCCCACCTAACAACATGGAAGCCGTTCACCTTGGGCTGTGAAAGCTACAGATCCACCGACATTGGCAACAACCACTACAATCGGGTCGTTGCCGCGCCGTTCTACGAGAAAGGCAGCGACCCGAACGACCTGAAGGTGCCCTGGATCCACGCCAGCTACGTCGTAGTGAACGGCGTGTTCACC
>Ga0210051_1005711_pt1 | contig 11855 bp, 11 predicted proteins | sample CryGey092014_all_FD_185464 | JGI IMG/M metagenome (GOLD analysis project Ga0210051, IMG submission 185464) | Groundwater microbial communities from aquifer - Crystal Geyser CG23_combo_of_CG06-09_8/20/14_all (SPAdes) (version 2) | ecosystem: Environmental > Aquatic > Deep subsurface > Groundwater...
CGACCTTGTCGGTTTCGATGTCGATCAGGTTCTCGCCTTCGCTCACCGCGTCACCGGCTTTTTTGTGCCAGGTCAGCAAGGTGGCTTCGGAAACCGATTCGGACAGTTGCGGAACTTTGACTTCAATGATGCTCATGGGACGCTCCTCGTTTGTTCTTGACATCGAGATCGGGACGGAAGGCGGCCTCGACCACTGCTTTTTGCTGTTCGGCATGGACGGCCAGATAACCTGCGGCGGGCGAAGCCGACGATGGGCGCAAGGCATAACCCAGACGCATGCCCGGGCGCAGATGGCGCACTAAATAATGCTGGATGCGATGCCACGCGCCCTGGTTGCCCGGTTCTTCCTGGCACCAAACCGCTTCGGTCGCGTTCGGATAGGCTGCAATCTGTGCGGCAAAATCGTCGTGCGGGAAAGGGTACAGCTGCTCCAGCCGGATGATCGCCATATTGCCGATACCGCGTTCGCTCCGCCCTTTGATGAGGTCGTAATACACCTTGCCGCTGCACGCAATGATGCGCCGCACCTTGGCGTTGTCCAAAGTATCGACTTCCGGAATCACCGGCTGGAAAAGACCATCGGTGAAATCGCTGATGGGCGACGAGGCATCCTTGCTGCGCAGCAGACTCTTGGGGGTGAACACGATCAGCGGTTTGCGGAACGGGCGCAGCATCTGGCGGCGCAACAAATGGAATATTTGCGCCGCGTTGGAGGGCACACAGACTTGGATGTTGTAGTCCGCGCACAGTTGCAGATAGCGCTCGATGCGCCCGGACGAGTGTTCCGGACCTTGTCCCTCGTAGCCGTGCGGCAGCAGCAGCACCAAGCCGCACAGCCTGCCCCACTTGGCTTCGCCGGAGGCGATGAACTGATCAATCACGACCTGCGCGCCGTTGGCGAAGTCGCCGAACTGTGCTTCCCACAGGGTGAGTCCATCCGGCTCTGCCGTGGCGTAGCCATACTCGAATCCCAGCACCGCCTCTTCCGACAGGATGGAATCGATCACCGCGAAATCGGCCTGATCATCCGCGATGTGTTGCAGCGGGGTGTAGTCATCTTTGTCCCACTGCTGCCGCTGCTGATCGTGCCACACGGCATGGCGGTGAAAGAATGTGCCGCGCCCGCAATCTTCGCCGGACAAACGTACCGAATAGCCCTCGGTCAGCAGACTGGCGTAGGCGAGGTTCTCCGCCATCCCCCAATCCAGCGCCAGCTCGCCGTTGCCCATCGCCCGGCGATCGGCAATGATCTTTTCCACGCGCGAATGCAGCTTGAAATTCGGCGGCACTTCAGTCAGGCGCTGTGCCAGCTTTTGCAGGCGCGCCAGGGGCAGACGCGTATCGGCCGGAGCAGTCCACGGAATATCGCCGCGGAATTTCGACCAGCTCACCGCAAACTCGTGCTTGAAGTCGGTCAACACCGGCTGCACGGGATTGCGTCCTTCGTCCAGTGCGGCGTGGTAAGCCTTGATTTTGGCCTGCGCCTCTTCCACACTCAACACACCTTGTTCAACCAGGCGCAGCGCATACAGCGCGCGGGTGCCGGGATGCTGGTTGACCTTGCGATACATCAAGGGCTGCGTCACCAGCGGCTCGTCCTGTTCGTTGTGTCCCAACTTGCGGAAACACACCATGTCGATCACCACATCCTTACCGTACTGCATGCGATAGTCGAAGGCGATCTCGGTCATCCGCAACACCGCCTCCGGATCGTCCGCGTTGACGTGGAAAATCGGCGCTTCGATCATCTTGGCCACATCGGTGCAGTATTGCGATGAGCGCGCATCGCGCGGGTCGGAGGTGGTAAAACCGATCTGGTTGTTGACCACGATATGCACCGTGCCGCCGGTGCGGTAGCCGCGCGTCTGCGCCAGATTCAGGGTTTCCTGATTCACACCCTGCCCGGCGAAGGCCGCATCACCATGCAACAGAATCGGCATCACCTGCTTGCCTTTCAGATCGTGGCGACGATGCTGGCGCGCGCGCACGGAACCTTCCACCACCGGATTGGCAATTTCCAGATGCGAAGGATTGAAGGCCAGCGTGAGGTGCAGCGCGCCACCCGGCGTATCGATATCGGAAGAAAATCCCTGGTGATACTTCACATCGCCCGAGCCGAGATGTTCCTTGTGTATTCCCTCGAACTCGGCGAACAGTTCGCTCGGCAATTTGCCCAGCGTGTTGACCAGCACGTTCAGTCGTCCGCGGTGGGCCATGCCGATCACAGCCTCTTTCACGCCTTGCGCACCCGCGCGCTGCAACAGATGATCAAGCAAGGGGATCAAGGTGTCGCCGCCTTCGAGCGAAAAACGTTTTTGCCCGACATATTTGGTGTGCAGGTAACGCTCCAGCCCCTCCGCCGCCGTCAGCCGTTCCAGGATGCGTTTTTGGGTTTCCACGGGATAGGCAATCACTCCGCCCTCCCCTTCCAGCCGCGCCTGAATCCAGCGTTTCTGCGGCACGCCGGAAAGATACATGTATTCGGCGCCAATGGTGGAGCAGTAGATGCGGCGCAGGCGTTGCAAAATTTCGCGCAGCGTCATGCGCGCGCCACCCACCAGCGAACCGGTGTTAAACATCTGATCCATATCCGCTTCGTGCAAGTCGTAGTAGGCCGGGTTCAGTTCGACCACATCGGGTGGCGGATTGCGCCGCAGGGGATCGAGATCGGCCACCCGCAAGCCCAAAAAACGGTGGGCGTTGATCAGTTGCAGCACCGACGCCTGTTTGCGCATCACCTCGGCGGTGCCGGCAACCGGTGCGCCGGGCACGGCAGCAGCGCTGGCGGATTGCAAAAAAAGGCGGCGTATGGCGCCGTGCGCCACATCCCGCCGCGCACCGGACGCTTGCCACTGGTCAAACAGCGCGCGCCATGGCGCAGGCACGCTGCCTGCATCGTTCAGATAGTCTTCGTACAAGCCTTCGACAAAGACGTTGTTGCCGCCATTGAGCAGGGAAGTTTCCTGCATCGCCTGCAGATAGGTTTTGCCATCTGGCGCATTCATGGTGTTGCTCCGTTCAGGAACGTTTGCTCAGCGCCACAAAATCGCGGCGCGCCGGGCCTTGATACAACTGGCGCGGACGGCCGATCTTTTGTTCCGCATCGGCAATCATTTCGTTCCATTGCGACACCCAGCCGATGGTGCGCGCGACGGCAAAAATGACGGTGAACATATTGATCGGAATCCCCAGCGCGCGCAGCACAATGCCGGAATAGAAGTCCACATTGGGATACAGTTTGCGCTCGATGAAATACGGGTCGGCCAGCGCCGTCTTTTCCAGGGTCATCGCCAACTGAAACAGCGGGTCGTTCTCCAGATTCTGCTCCTTCAGCACCTCGTAACACGTTTCGCGCATCACGTTGGCGCGCGGGTCCATGTTCTTATAGACGCGATGGCCAAAGCCCATCAGGCGGTATTTCTTGTCCTTCACGCCTTGCACATATTCTTCGACACGCGATACATCGCCGATCTCTTCCAGCATCTTCAACGCCGCCTCGTTCGCGCCGCCGTGCGCCGGCCCCCACAGCGCGGCGATTCCGGACGCCACGCAGGCAAACGGGTTGGCTCCGCTGGAACCGGCCAGACGCACAGTCGAAGTCGAAGCGTTCTGCTCGTGGTCGGCATGCAAAATCAGGATGCGCTCCAGCGCCCTTACCAGCAGCGGGTTGGGTTTGTATTCTTCGGCGGGTGTGGCAAACATCATGTACATGAAGTTCTCCACATAGCTAAAATTGTTCTTTGGATACATGAACGGCTCACCGACGTAATATTTGTGCGCCATCGCGGCAATGGTTGGCACTTTGGCTAGCAGTCGCTGGGCCGAAATGGCGCGATGTTTGGGATTAGTGATGTCAAGCGAGTCGTGATAGAACGCCGACAGCGCGCCGACCACGCCGACCATCACAGCCATCGGGTGTGCATCGCGACGGAAGCCGCTGAAGAATTTCGCCAGCTGGTCGTGCACCATGGTGTGGTGGGTGATGCGCGCCACAAATTCGGTTTTTTGTTGCGCGTCGGGCAGCTCGCCATTCAACAACAAATAGCTGACTTCAAGAAAATCGGCCTGCTCCGCCAGTTGCTCGATGGGATAACCCCGGTAATAAAGGAGTCCTGCATCACCATCGATGAAAGTGATCTCAGAGGTGCAGCTGGACGTGGAAAAGAAGGCAGGATCATAAGTAAAGACGCCCAGTTTACCCAAGGCGCGAATGTCGACCACGTCGGGACCCAGCGTGCCGGAGAGGATAGGCAATTCAATCATGCGACCATCATCCAGGGTCAGTGTTGCCATGCGTTTATTTTCCATTTTTTACCTCGACTCACTCAAACTTGCTGTAGATATTCCAATACGGCACGTTGCTGCGGATGTATCGGCTCCTTGTTGCCCGTAATCAAATCCCAGAACTCGGTATCCGGCAGATCGAGCATCTCATCAAAAACAAGACGCTGCGCCTCATCCAGCGCAGCGTAGTGTCGATCGATAAAACGCCCCAGCACGATATCCAGTTCCAGCAAGCCGCGCCGGCAACGCCAGCGCACGCGCTGCAGGTAGATCGGATCCGCAACCGTCATACCGCCCGCTTTACCATCATGTCCTTGATCTTGCCGATGGCTTCGGTCGGGTTCAGCTCTTTCGGGCAGACATCGACGCAGTTCATGATGCTGTGGCAACGGAACAAACGATACGGATCTTCCAGATCATCCAGGCGCTCGGCGGTGGCCTGGTCGCGCGTGTCAGCGAGGAAGCGGTAGGCCTGTAACAGGCCGGAAGGACCGACAAACTTGTCCGGGTTCCACCAGAACGAGGGACAGGCGGTGGTGCAGCAACCGCACAGGATGCACTCGTACAGCCCGTCCAGTTCCGCCCGGTCTTTGGGTGACTGCAAACGTTCGGTTTCCGGCGGCGGATCGTTGTTGATGAGGTAGGGTTTGATCGAGTGATACTGCTTGAAGAACTGGGTCATATCGACGATCAGATCGCGGATCACCGGCAGCCCCGGCAAGGGGCGCAGCTCGATCGGCTGCTTGAGCGAAGACAGTGCAGTGATGCAGGCCAGACCGTTGCGCCCGTTGATGTTCATCGCATCCGAGCCGCACACGCCTTCGCGGCACGACTTGCGAAAGCCAAGACTGTCATCCTGCTGGCGCAACAACATCAGGGCGTCGAGCAACATGGCATCACCGGCCTGCAGATCGAGGTCATAGTCCTGCATGTAGGGAGCCGTGTCAGTTTCCGGATTGTAGCGATAGATTCTGAATTTCATCTCATAGCTCCTAATACACGCGCGCCTTGAGCGGGAATGTCTCCACCGTCAGCGGTTTCAGGCGCACCGGCTTGTAATCGAGACGATGACCTTCGCTGTAATACAAGGAATGTTTCAACCAGTTTTTGTCGTCGCGCTCGGGGAAGTCTGCCCGCGCATGCGCACCCCGACTTTCCTTGCGCGCCTCGGCACCGGTCATGGCGGCTTGCGCAACCTCGATCAGATTGTCGAGCTCCAGCGCTTCGACGCGCGCGGTGTTGAAAACCTTACTCTTGTCTTTGATCTCGGTATGGCGCGCGCGCTCGGCCACTTCGCGGATCTTGCTCACCCCTTCCGCCATCAGATCGGGGAAACGGAACACGCCGCAATGGGTCTGCATCGTTTGGCGCATCGCGTCGTACACATCCGCGACACGCTCGCCATTTTTCTGATTCTCCAGCCGCGCCAGCCGCGCCAGCGGCCTGTCCGTCGCGTCGGCGGGCAAGGGTTTGGGATTGGGATTGCTCTTCAAATCCTCGATGATCTGCCGCGCGGCGGAACGACCGAACACAATCAGGTCGAGCAGCGAATTGCAACCGAGACGGTTTGCGCCGTGCACCGACACGCAGGCGCATTCGCCCACCGCATAAAAACCCTGCACCACATCTTCCGGCGCGGTGCCGTGCGGCGCGACGACCTGGCCGTGATAATTGGTCGGAATGCCGCCCATCATGTAGTGCGCGGTCGGCACCACCGGGATCGGCGCTTTGGCCGGATCGACATGGGAGAACTTGAGGGCGATGTCGCGAATGCCGGGCAACCGGTGACGGATGACTTCATCGCCCAGGTGATCCAGTTTCAGCAAAATGTGGTCTGCCTTGGGACCGCAACCGCGCCCTTCCTTGATCTCGGTGGCCATTGCGCGCGACACCACGTCGCGGCTGGCCAGATCCTTGGCGGAAGGCGCATAGCGCGGCATGAAGCGCTCGCCGTCCTTGTTCACCAGATAACCGCCCTCGCCGCGCACGCCCTCGGTGATCAACACCCCGGCGCCGTACACCCCGGTCGGATGGAACTGGAAGAACTCCATGTCTTCCAGCGGAATGCCGGCACGCGCCGCCATGCCAAGGCCATCGCCGGTGTTGATGTAGGCATTGGTGCTGGCTTGAAAAATACGCCCCGCGCCGCCGGTGGCGAACAGCGTCGCACGCGCCTGCAGGATCATCACCTCGGACGTTTCAATCTCCATCGCCACCACGCCGAGCACGTCGCCGTCCTGGTCGCGGATCAGATCCAGCGCCATCCATTCAACAAAGAAATTGGTGTTGGCCTTGACGTTCTGCTGGTACAGAGTATGCAGCAAGGCATGCCCGGTACGGTCGGCCGCGGCACAGGCGCGCGGCACAGGGGTCTTGCCGTAATCCTGCATGTGCCCGCCGAAGGGGCGCTGATAGATCTTGCCGCTGTCCAGACGGTCAAACGGCATGCCGAAGTGTTCCAGTTCGTACACCACTTCCGGCGCGGCACGGCACATATATTCGATGGCATCCTGGTCACCGAGGTAGTCCGAACCCTTCACGGTGTCGTACATGTGCCAGTGCCAGTTGTCTTCATCGACGTTGCCGAGCGAGGCGGCAATCCCGCCCTGCGCGGCCACCGTGTGCGAGCGGGTCGGGAAGACCTTGGACAACACGGCGACCTTCAGCCCCGCTTCGGACAAGGTCAGCGCCGCGCGCATCCCGGCGCCGCCGGCGCCCACCACCACCACATCAAACGTTCTTTTCGTGATTGCCATTCTCAGAGTCCCCACAGGATTTGTACCGACCAGATCGTATAAAGGATCAGGGCCAGGATGACGGTTACATGGATCACGAGGCGGATGCCAGCCGGTTTAACATAGTCCATCACGATGTCGCGCACGCCGATCCATGCGTGGTAGAACACGCTCAACAGAAACACCAGGGAGAACGTGCGCATGACATTGCCGGAAAAGAGATCGATCCATGTGTCGTAGCCGAAAGACGGCTGCCACAGCAAGTACCCGGCAATAACAAGCAAGTACAGCGCCATCACCACCGCGGTCACGCGCTGAATCAACCAGTCGCGCAAGCCGAAATGCGCGCCGGTGACGATACGATTCACCATAATTTAACTCCCACCATGACGGTCAACAGCAAACTCACGGCCAGCACCCATTTGCTGCTGGCGCGCGCGCCGGCCAGTCCGTGCAGCAGATGCAGATCAAGCGCCAGATAGCGCAGCCCGGCACAGAAATGATGCAACAGCGCCCAGGCCATGCCGAGCACGAAAACCTTGGCCAGGGGATGCGCGAGATAATCGGTCAGCGAGGTATAAGTCTCGATCGAGCGCAGGCTCTGATCGAACGCGGCCAGCAACAAAGGCAGGGCCAGAAACAGCAACGCGCCGGAGGCGCGATGGAGGATGGAAACAAAACCCGGAAGGGGCAATTTGATTCGGATCAAGTCGAGATGTTTGGGACGGGGTTTATTCATCGCGCTTTTATCTCCAACAAAATCGAATGGCGCAATCCTACACCCGCGCATGGCGGGTGAAAAGCGAAAGGAATATGATGGGCGTGAAATTTAATAATCGCCTATTGGGTTTCCAATACTTGTTCTGGCTATACTCATCGCGGCACATTTTTTGACAACTTCAAAGTGAGGACACCATGAAAGCTCCCATCCGAGTAGCCATCACCGGCGCGGCAGGACAGATCGGCTACAACATGCTCTTCCGCATCGCCAACGGCGATATGCTGGGACACGAGCAGCCGATCATTCTGCAACTGCTTGACATCCCGCCGGCCCAGCAGGTTTTGCGCGGGGTGGCGATGGAATTGGAAGACTGTGTGTTCCCCATGTTGCAACAGGTCATCACCACCGACGATCCGCGCGTCGCTTTTCGCGATGCGGAAGTCACCATTCTGGTCGGCGCCCGCCCGCGCGGCAAGGGGATGGAACGCAAGGACCTGTTGCAAGCCAACGGCGCCATCTTCACCGAACAGGGGCGCATCCTGAACGAGGTCGCCGCGCGCAATGTGAAGGTGCTGGTGGTCGGCAATCCGGCCAATACCAACGCGCTGATCTGCATGAACAATGCGCCCGACCTCGACCCGCGCAACTTTACCGCGATGATGCGCCTCGACCACAACCGCGCCATCGCGCAGGTTGCACTGAAACTGTTCCAGCCGATCCAGGACATCAAGAAAATGGTGGTCTGGGGCAACCATTCCGGCACCCAATATCCCGACCTGTCGCACTGCGAGATTCGCGGGCGCAAGGTGCTGGAAGTGCTGCAGGACCAGGACTGGATCGAAAACACCTTCATCCCGACCGTGCAGAAGCGCGGCGCGGCGGTGATTGAGGCGCGCGGCTTGAGCAGTGCCGCCAGCGCCGCAAACTCGGCCATCGCGCACGTGCACGACTGGCTGTTGCGCTCGCACCACAACGACTGGGTTACCATGAGCGTGCCGTCGGACGGCAGCTACGGCATCCCGGAAGGAGTGATGTACGGCTTTCCGGTCACCTGCCGCAATGGTCACTACACCATCGTGCAGGGCTTGCCGATCAGCGAGACCGGCAAAAAACACATGCAGGAAAGCTATCAGGAACTTCTCGGCGAGCGCGAGATGGTCAAGCATCTGCTGGGTTAAATAGCACGGCGGACTTGATTTACCTGCGCCACCCCCTCATATCGGCAGCGTTCATTATGGGAGCGCATCATGTCCGCCAACCGTCCACCCGCCGTTGCGGGCTCGTTCTACCCCGCCGACCCCAGGCGGCTTGCGCTTGACCTGCACCATTTTCTGGATGAGGTGAAACCCGCCTGTTTTCCTCTCCCCAACCCTCTGGTGAAACTACTAGCCAATCGACTAAGCCCGCAAGCGGGCAAGTCGCTGGTTATCCCGGAGGGCGAGGGGGCGGGTGAATCGCTGCGCGAGTTTCATGTTAAAGCGTTGATCGTGCCGCATGCGGGTTATAGGTATTCCGGTGCGATCGCTGCTTCCGCCTATGCCACGCTGCGCCCGCTCGCCGCGCGCATCCGGCGCGTGGTGTTGTTGGGACCGACCCACCGCGTCGCGGTGCGCGGCTTGGCGTTGCCCGCTGCCACGACTTTCTCTACTCCGCTCGGCGAGATCAAACTGGACACGGACGCGATGCACGAACTGGCGCGCTTGCCGCAGGTCGTGGTGAGCGACGCCGTGCATGCGCAGGAACACTCGCTCGAAGTGCAACTGCCCTTCCTGCAAACCGTGCTGCAGGATTTCAAGCTCGTTCCGCTCGCCGTGGGCGACGCCAGCGCGGAAGAAGTGGCCGCCGTGCTGGAAGCAGTCTGGGGCGGTGCGGAAACCCTGATCGTCATCAGCTCCGACCTGTCGCACTATCTGCCCGCCGAGGTTTCACACCTGGTTGACCGCAAGACTGCGGACGAGATTCTGAAGTTGCGACCGCTCGGTTCGCATCAACAGGCCTGCGGCGCGACGCCGCTCAACGGCCTGTTGCTGGCCGCGCGCGCGCATCACCTGCAGCCGCACCTGCTCGACCTGCGCAATTCCGGCGACACCGCCGGGCCGCATGACAGCGTGGTGGGCTATGCGGCATTTGCCTTCACCGGGGAGGCCGACCATGACCATTGACGGCAAGACCCTTCTGCAACTGGCGCGCGCCGCAATCGCGCAACGGCTGGGACTAGCGGCAGACCTGCCTGCGCGCGCCGCTTGGCTGGAAAAGACCGGCGCGTGTTTCGTGACGCTGAAGGCACACGGCCAATTGCGCGGCTGCATTGGCTCGCTCGAGGCGCGGCAGCCACTGTATGACGACGTGATACACAACGCCGTGGCGGCAGCTTTGCGCGACCCGCGTTTCCCGCCTTTGAGTGACGCCGAATTGAACGAGGTCGAAATCGAAGTCTCGCTGCTCTCCCCATCCACACCCATGGACTACTTTGATGAAACCGATGCGCTGGCGCAACTGCGCCCGGGTGTGGATGGCATCATCCTGGAATACGGCGCGCACCGTGGCACCTTTCTGCCGCAAGTGTGGGAAGACCTGCCGCAGCCGCAACTTTTTCTCGCCCACCTGAAACGCAAGGCCGGCATGCCGGAAGATTTCTGGTCGGACGACATCCGGCTGTCGCGTTACACCGTGCAAAAATTCAAGGAGGGCAAGTGATGGATGAGCCCATCGGCATCGAGGAACGCTACCCGGCACGTTACTGGCACAAGCTGGACGACGGGCGCATCCAGTGCGACCTGTGCCCGCGCGACTGCAAGTTGAACGAAGGCCAGCGCGGCGCCTGTTTCGTGCGCGGCCGCATCAACGACGAAATGGTACTCACCACCTACGGGCGCAGTTCCGGTTTCTGCGTCGATCCCATTGAAAAAAAACCGCTCAACCATTTCTATCCCGGCAGCAGTATCCTGTCGTTCGGCACGGCGGGCTGCAATCTCGCCTGCAAGTTCTGCCAGAACTGGGACATCTCCAAGGCGCGCAGTTTCGACCGGCTGGCCGATCAGGCCACGCCCGAAGCCATCGCGCGCAGCGCATTCGAACTCGGCTGCAAGAGCGTGGCGTTCACCTACAACGACCCGGTGATCTTCGCAGAATATGCGATGGACGTGGCCGACGCCTGCCATGAAGTCGGCGTGAAGACCGTGGCGGTAACGGCGGGCTACATCCACGCCCAACCGCGCGCCGAGTTCTACGCCAGGATGGACGCAGCCAACGTCGACCTGAAAGCCTTCACCGATGAGTTTTATTTCAAACAGACCGGCGCACATCTGCAACCGATACTGGAGACGCTGCAATATTTATGCAGGGAAACGGATGTCTGGGTGGAGCTGACCACCCTGCTGATTCCCGGCCTCAACGACAGCGCGCACGAGATCGGCCGGATGTGCGAATGGATCGCGAAAGAATTGGGTGAGGATGTGCCGCTGCATTTCACCGCATTCCATCCCGATTACAAGATGACCGCCATCCCGGCCACCCCCGCGACCAAGCTGACCGAGGCGCGGCAGATCGCGCATGCTGCGGGCTTGCACCACGTCTATACCGGGAATGTGCACGACCTCGACGGCGGCACGACCTATTGCGCCCAGTGCCACACGCCGCTGATCGTGCGCGACTGGCATCTCATCCGGAGTTATGCCGTGACGGAAGAAGGAACGTGCCCGCACTGCGGTACCAAACTCGCGGGACATTTCGGCAAGTTCGAAAAACAGATCGGGCGGCAGCGCATCCCGCTCGTTCTGTCCGGGCGGTGAACCTGCGTGTCAGGCAGTGACCGGATGGTGCAGATACCAATCGACCAGATGTTCCTGCAAACGCTCGGAGATTGCACGCAGCGACTGCACGGCGCATAGCACTTCGCCATCCGTTGCGAATTTTTCATGCTCTTTCAACAACACTGCCTGGCTCGCCTTTTCATGGAAAACCTCGCACTGTTTGCAAGTGACGCCAAACAATTCATGCAACGCAGGATCGGCCTCACGCTCGCCGTGCAGGTGTTTTGCCAACAGACATTCCTGGTGGCAGACACCCTCCAATAGCGGCTTGTCCGCAGTCTGGCCCAGCAGAAAATGTTCGAT